>CEUD01342463.1_pt1 | contig 100919 bp, 84 predicted proteins | sample 356481 | NCBI WGS metagenome assembly CEUD01 (sample SAMEA2623314, study PRJEB7988) | marine metagenome | isolation source: saline water (ENVO:00002010), including | reverse complement strand
TAATGGATCATCATTAATTTCATCAGTTGATCCCTTACCACCATAATTTCCACCAAGATCATCTTCCTCAAAGTCCCCTCTTTTTTGCTTTTTTTCAGGTGATACTTCTTCAAATGATGCATGAGCTTTTTTAGCCGCTACTTCTTCTTCATCCCCTGCACCCTTACTCTTACCACTATAACTTCCACCTAAGTCATCCTCACTAAAGCCATCAGAGTTTTTCTTATCTTTTGATTCAGCAGCATCAAAGTCTTCATTAGAGACTTTTCCTTTGAGATTATCTAATTCATCTACTGAACCATCTTTATTTTTGCCAGTTAAAAGGTCATTGCGAGCATCTTCCCCCTCGCTTTCACCATCAAGTTTTCCACCAACGTCACCTTCACCTTCTGCGTCTTTATCAAACTTATCTGCATCTTCTTTTTCTTTTTTGTCTGCATCAAAGTTAAATTTTGTATCACAAGTCTCAAGAATCAATTCTTCTTTGGTTAATGCATAATTAGAGTTTTCTGCAACTTCAACTACACCATTACTAAATTTAAAACGAGAGAAGACTTGTCCATCACTTGTGTAAAAATATAAGTGAGGTGCATCTGAAGAAAAATTCCAACGTTGTGCTTTCCAATCAAATTCTGGTTTAGAACCTGAAAAGTACCAAGCACCATCTTCTAAGACAAACTGTTGTTCATCTTGATTCTTGAGTACATACTTCCAAGTAGGCATACTATCACCTGGCTGAGGCTCTAGCTCAAACCATTGCCCAATATGTGGAGATGGACCTAATAATCTAATTAAATATCTCTTTAAGATTTTCTTATGATCACTCTTATGCTTTAAGATCCATGTATCACTTTGAAGTTCAAGAGCTTTAGTAGCGGCAAAGTCACTTTTCTTTTCATCACCTTTTGCATCTTGTGCTTTTCCTTGTGACATAGACTTTAATTTTTGCTCTTTTTGTTTCTCAATTTTAGAAATTTGAGAGCGAAGGTTTCTTGCCCAAAAATCAACTTTAAAACTTAGAGTTTTAGATCGCATGGAATCGTCTAAAAGCTCCTGACAGCCGTACTTTGCAAGAACCTTTTCTACTTTTTTATTTTTAACCAGCATTAGACAAGCAGGTTTTACTAATCCGTTTTTAATTAATTTTTTCTGATTCTTTAAAAAATCAACTGCAACTTGTAAATCCGCTTTATTGGCAACTTTAAATAGAACAATTCCATTCCCCGATGTTTGAATAAATTGTCCGGCCTCTGCTGGGTTATTAATAAACTCTACATCGTAGTCTGATTTTTTAGCATAGTACTCACTGAGTTCAGAAATTACCTGTAGCTCTTTGGATAAATTAAAAAATATAAGATTAATATTACTCATAAAAAAACCTAAAATCCCATACTACTTGTCGGAAATTAAATGAATTTCTGAAATTATTTAGAAAGTTTTTACAATTTTTTACTCAGGTTTTTTAATTAATATTTCTCAATACTTATTCCGATATTTTATTTATGGAAGACAATGAATTTGAGAAAAAGCTCGAAGAGTTTAAAGAGATTGTTGAATCTAATGATTTAGAGGCGTTAAAGGATGCCTTTGAAGATTATCCGACAGCTTTAGTCATCGACTTTCTTGAGGATCAAACAGATACAGAGATTGTAAAGTTTATCAATTTACTCGACCTTGAGGATGCTGGACGTATTTACTCTTATTTGCCAATTGAGAAACAAATTGAGCTTTATCAAATCCTTGATAAGAAAACATTTAGTGATATCTTCACTGCAATGTACTCAGATTCTCGAGCCGATTTATTTCAAGAATTTGAAAAAGAAGATCAGATTGAAGTACTACCCTACCTTGATAAAAAAACTAGGGAAGACGTAATTGTTCTAAGTGCATACCCACCAGAGACAGCTGGTGGGATTATGAATACAGACTTTGCAACTATTTTAATAACCATGACATGTCAGCAAGCGCTTGCCAAAATTCGCAAGGACGCTCCATCTCAAAAAATGATTTACTATATTTATGTTGTCAATGATGACATGGAGATGCTTGGTATTATTACCCTGAAAGACCTGATCATGGCCGACCCAAAAGATATCGTAAAGGATTTGTATAACGATAATTTTGTCTACGCTAATGTAAATGAAGATAGAGAGGCCGTTGCACAAAAAATTGAAAAGCATGACCTCGTTGCAATTCCTGTTATTAATAATCGAGATCAATTAGTAGGTATTGTTAGTCACGAAGAAGCTATCGATATTATCCGCGCGGAGCATACTGAAGATATGGAAAAATTCATGGGTATCTTACCCTCTGAAGATGAGCAAACATATCTTAATACATCATCCATTGATCACTTTAAGAAGAGAGTCGTTTGGTTAGTTTCCTTAGCTGCTGTTGGATTAATTTCAGGTGTAATTATCCATCACTATCAAGGTGTATTAGAGCAATTAATAATTCTTGCTCTCTATATGCCAATGATGACTGCAACCGGAGGGAACACTGGTTCGCAAGCAGCTACTGTAGTTATCAGGGCAATTGCACTTCAACAGATTGAAGATAACGAATGGTATAAAATTTTATTTAAAGAGTTAAAGATTTCACTTATGCTCTCTATCTGTGTGGGTGGATTAGTCTTTATTAAAATTGCCTTTTTAACTTCAATGTCTTTATTACCACAAGGTTTTACCTTTAACTTTATTGCCTTTGTAATTGGACTTGCAATTGGAATGCAAGTTATAACATCTGCACTCGTTGGTGCAGGTTTACCTTTACTCGTACGTAAACTAGGCGGGGATCCAGCAGTTGCGGCGAGTCCTGCGATTACAACAACAGTAGATATAACTGGTCTTCTTATTTACTTTGCGATAGCATCGAAAGCACTAAGTCTTAGTTAAAATTGCATTAAAAGGTTTTGTCATGAGAACAGTAATTTTATGTGGCGGTTCAGGCACAAGATTATGGCCAATAAGTACTAATAAACTTCCCAAACAATTTATAAAAATATTTGAAAACGAATCTCTTTTTGAGAAGACAGTCAAAAGAAATAAATCTGATAGTTTTACAATTATAGCGAATAGTAATCATCAAGACCTTGTTAAAAACTCTCTTCCAGATAATGCTTTAGCATTATATGAAGAAGTAGGAAGAAATACTGCCCCTGCTATCGCTCTCGCTTGCTTATTTGCTGAGCCAGAAGAGATATTATTGGTCGTTCCATCAGATCACTTAATAAATAAACAAGATAATTATACACAAGCAATTGCACAAGCTAAGGCCTTTGCACAAGAAGACAAGCTTGTGACTTTTGGAATACAACCAACCCACCCAGAAACAGGCTATGGCTACATTGAAGCAAATGGTAATGATGTTCTTTCTTTCAAAGAAAAACCAGATTTAGAAACTGCTAAGAGTTACCTAGCCAAAGGAAATTACTTTTGGAACTCAGGTATGTTCTGCTTTAAAGCAAAAGTCTTTCTTGAAGAGCTAAAAGAACATGCACCAGATATCTATGAAATTTGTGCCCGTCTTCATAGTAAAATTACAGATAAAAATCATATTGTTCTAAAAGAAGAAAAGTTAAAACAAATTCGCAGTGAGAGTATTGATTATGCTGTTATGGAAAAATCTAAAAGAGTAAAAGTTATTCCAAGTGATTTAGGCTGGAGTGATCTTGGCTCATTTGACTCTCTTTATGAGCACCTAACATTTGATACTGATAAGAATACGAAGACGAAGAACCTTGTAAGTATTGATTCTCAAAATAACCTCATTATTAATGAATTAGACTCACCGATTGCACTCTTTGATGTTGAGAATATGATCATAGTAAATACGAAAGAAGGCGTTCTCTTTGGTAAGAGAGGAGAATCTCAAAAAGTGAAAGATCTTTTACAAAAAATCAAAGAAAATAAACTTACTTAATTTTCTTTGATGAATCGTGATCTAAGATTAAAGTAAAATTTGGATGATCCTTTAAATAAGATGCTGGCAAGCTCGAGCGAATATCACCCTCAACTAAATCACGAATTATTTCACTCTTAGTTACACCCGTTGCAATCAAATAAGTTTTTTGGGCATCCATCATCGTTCCAATTCCCATCGTTAATGCGGTATTTGGAATCTCTTCCTCTCCTGTAAAAAGAGTTTTATTAGACTCAATAGTTTTAGAGCTTAAGGCAACAATTCTTGTACGTGAATCACTAGCCGAGCCAGGTTCATTAAGAGCAATATGTCCATTAATCCCAATTCCCATAATTAAGAAGTCTAGACCACCTGCTTTTTGTATTTGTTCTTCATAGAGACTTGAGGCCTCTTCAAAATTAGAATTATGAACATCAGGGACAAATGTATTAGAAGGACTAAAACCCATTGGTTCAAATAAATGAAAGTTTAAATAATGCCCGTATGAGTTTTCATGACCTTTTTTAAGCCCAATATATTCATCCAATGCAAAAGCTTTTACTTTTGAGCAATCTAAGCGCTCTTTTTGATGTAATAGATGAAGATTATGATAAACAGAATCCATCGTTCTACCAGTTGCCACCCCAATATTTAAAGAGGGATTTTCACGAATTGCTTGGTAAATTTCTTTTGCCAGGCACTTTGAGGCCAATTCAGCAGTATCAAACTTTAAGATTTTCATGAAGTCAGTATAGCAGACATGTAAATATTCCATAAAGGAATATATTTATTTATTCCGAATAATTTTTCGTGATACAAATGAAACCATGAGTAAAATACCGAATATTTTGATAATTGAAGATGATAAGTACTTTCGCCTAGGCATCAAAAGCCTTGTAAAAGACATCTGCTTGATAAATGAAGCAGAGACTCTTAAGCAAGCTATTGAAATCTTGAGTACAGGTACTATTGATTTTTGTATTGTGGACCTTAACCTTGGAAAGAATGAGTATGGTGGACTTAAAGTCCTAGAATTATGTCAAAAGATGAATATTGATACAATAGTACTCAGTTCTACAGATGAGCTAGATATTACAGAGAAAGTCTACTCACTAGGTTGCCAGCATTTTCTAGTTAAGTCCCAGTATAAAAAGCACCTACGTTTCTATATTGAAAAGCTAACAAAGAGTCTAGATAAAGAAATTGATAAATTTTTTAACGAAGACTTTATAACAAGTGATGAAAACCTTAAGCGCCAAGTTAAAGAATTATTAGATTATGATCTACGTGGAAGAAGAATTCTCATAACAGGTGAAACAGGTGTGGGAAAGAGTTTACTAGGTAAACTAATTCATAAAGTTCATTTCAAAGACTCTGAGTTTGTTCATCTTAACTGCTCTGAAATATCAGAAAATCTTATTGAATCAGAACTCTTTGGTCACTTAAAGGGATCTTTTACTGGAGCAATAAAAGATAAAGTTGGTCTCTTAGCTAAAGCAAATAATGGTGTTCTTTTCTTAGATGAAATTGCAACCATGCCAATGACCATGCAAAAGAAATTATTAAATGCCATTGAGTCAGGTGAATATTATCCTGTCGGCTCAGATAAACCTCAAAGATCGAACTTCACTTTAATAAGTGCTACTTGTGAAGATTTAATTGAAAAAATACATTCAGATGACTTTAGAAAAGACCTTTTCTTTAGGATAAGTGGTTTTAACCTTAATATTCCTGCACTAAGAGAAAGAAAAGAGGACTTAAGATGTTTAATTAAATATTTTCTCAACCAAAGTCCAAGAAGAATTATATTAAAAGACCAAGCACTTAATAAGCTTCTAAATTATGATTGGCCAGGAAACACTCGTGAATTAAAAAGAGTTATGGATAATTTAATCTTTTCTAACCTCGGTATTATTAATGAAGCTGATATTAAAATTTTTGATGATAAGAGTTCGGTTAACGAATCACTTTTAACAAAAGATCATGAAGAGTACATCGTAAATTTTGGTCTTAGAGAGTATATGAAGAAAATTGAAAAAGAAATTACCCGTAATATACTAGAGAGAAATAATGGTAAAGTTGCGAAAACAATAAAGGATTTAAAAATATCCGCTTCCGCATTCTACCGAATACAAGAAAATTTATAACTTGGCATAGCTTTTGCTCTTCTCCTTTTTAAGTTAAAAAAAGGGGAAGGCAATGAACTTACAAAAAGAAATAATTGCAAAATTTAATAGACAGTTTCCTAATGCCACATTAAAAGAAGTCTCAAAAAAAACAGGCATTCAAATCACAAGAGTATTTCGTATCATCAATGGATATGAAATGAAAGTATCAGAGTATGAAAGGTTTTATCAGGTTCTCACCCAAGATCAAAATAGGGATTCCTGTGAACACCTTGATCTTTACTTAAAGTATCTAAAGACCTTAAGTCATCACAAGAAAAAAGCATTAGAAGAGAAGTATAGTCAAAAGATCCTACTCGATTCTTTGAGTATTCCGCACTATGTACTGAATTCAACTCTAACTAATAATGAAATGGGAGTTGAAAATGCTTAGTATCAATCTAATTGAAAGAATTTTAATTGAATCTGTATATAAAGAAGAAAAGAGCTTTGATAGTATTATAACAGACACTCACCTACCACATGCTGTTATAGAAAACTGTATCATTACTCTACTTGCCAAAAATATCTTAATTAAAAAATTAGATAAGTATTACTTAAATGAAAACCTCTCAAAAGAAGCAACTCAAGCGATTACCTCTGAGAGTGAGAAACTAAAGGCAAAAAAGCTTATTCTCTCTGAAATTATCAGTCATAGTCATGGGGATAATATTAATTTCTTTAAAGTTGCCATGAGTGAAAGAGAAGAAAAAATATTAAATGGTCTTATCTACAATGTAGAAGAGTTTCTAAAGAGCTTATCAACAAACAAATCAACAAAAACAACAAATGAACAAATAATATTCTGGGGAGAATCGAAATATGGAAAAGTTATTAATCATCTTTATAGTTAGTTTTAACCTAATAAGTTGTGGAAAAAACGAAGAACAAAATAGTGAAAAAATTAAAACGACAAGTGCAATTGAGAGAGAAAATCAACTGGAGCTAATCAACTTTGATAAAATTAGCTTTGAAGGAAGTGAAATTCTTTTTAAAAATGGAAATGATCATTTAAAAGAAGAATACTTTACGCAATTAAGAGTAGAAGGCTTTAGACAAATTGATAAGGCCATTTTGCCAAAAACAAAAATCACCTTACCTGAATTAGAAGAGAATAAAACTCTTTTCTTTCAACTTAATTCACCTAAGGAGTTGTGCTCTGTTGAGTTAATGATTCAATCTGATGATTTACAATATGTAGAAAAATTAAATGAGTATTCACTTCAAAAGAATAGTTTTTTCTTGGATCTTAATACAAGTAAGAAATATGAAATTGAAGTTCTCGATTATCGCTACTGTAAATATCCACAAAGTTTTATGGAACGGATTGCTGAACTTAGAAAAACACATTACTTCATTCACTTTTTAGAAGACGAAAGACAAAAGATTATTCCAATTGAAGAAAGTGAACTACTCGCCAAAGGACTAAAGCTTATTGACCCAGCGGCCCAGATCAAATTTAATCGCCTAGAGAAGTTTTTAACTAAGAAAAATACACTCAAGCAATACCCAATTAATAATAATACTGATGAAGATTCATTATGGTTTATTATTGGGCTTGAAGATGACTCGACTAATACTTCTGTACAAGCGGGAAAAGTTGTAAGCTTAGTTCACTTTAAAATGGCCTATATCAGAGAAAAACTTACCACAAGAAAAGTGCAATCGTTTACTAATCATAAGTTTTCACTCAATGAAATAAAGGGCACACAAATTAAAGATCTTGAGTTTCATGTTAAAGAAGCTACTTACCAATTAGAAAGTAAGAAGTATAAGTCTGTTTGTTTTGGAAGTGGTTTTCCTTCAAAGTGTAAGTATCGTGAGTATACACTTCTTACAAAGTACCAAGGCATGAAAAGCTTTAATATTAGTGATCTCGAAAAAAATAATGAATATCACCTAAGTAAATTCAATGAAACAACTTATGAATTGCTTCCCAGTAAGAAAGTAAAATTTAAACTTGGAACTAAATGTGTAAAGTACTGCTCAGGAAGAAATCAATTTATAAATAAATATGGAGAAAAGGTGCGTTTTGATCTTCAAACCAAAGAGTTTCCACCTCAATTAATAATTGATGTTCACTACTCTGAAGAAACTATTGCTTTATAGCGACCTCATCACCTAGGTGAATATAAGTTTCTATTCCTTCACTTGTGTTAGAGATAATGTCATGAGAGGGCTTCCAAAGTCCTCTCTCTCCTAAAACAATTACGGTAGAGCCACCAAATAAGAAATAACCTTTTTCATCCCCTCGGTTAAACTCATTTTTCTCATCAAAGCTTTGAACTATTTTTCCAACACAAACTGCTCCAACTTCAATATACGCTAGTTTCCCAAAGTTCTTTGTTTCAAGAATAGCAACTCTTCGCTCATTACGAATAAAAATATCTTGTTTTGCTTTTAAGGCCAATGGATTAACTGAGTGATAGTCACCATGTACACTATAAGCATCCAGCGTTGTTCCACCATCAGGATAGTGATAACGATGGTAATCAACAGGGCATAGTCTTGCGATTAGAAATGGTCCACCTTTAAATACTTGTGTATATCTATCATTACCTAAGAGATCAGTTGGTCTTAAATAAGTCCCCTTTACTGGTAAAGTGACCTCATCACTCATAGACTCGTGTCCATAATAACGAGCTTCAGCAAAAGCTGGCATACGATTCTCTGCTTTAAGAAATGGTCTTTTGCCATCTTTAAACTTTCTAATAAAGAATTCGTTAAAGTTCTTATAAGATAACTCTTGCTTATCAACTTTTAATGAACCCGCTTCATACTCATCTAGATCAATATTAAAATTTTTTACAAACTTAGGGACTTTTAACTGAGTCACCATTTGATTTTGCATAAATCCATAGGCCTTTGATAAGGCCTTATTCACGAAAAAAGGTGAAAGGACTTTTCCCATTGGATTCTCATAGATAAGGCGTACCATTGAGTCTCCATAAACCTTTTCAATTTCTTTTTTTGCATTGTATCGATTATAAATTTGAATATTTGTCGAGTTACCCATTGCAGCATTCGCCCTTTTATTTGGAAATTTTGTGAGTTTCTAATAATATTACATTGATATTTTCTATAAGCAAAGGTGGGTAATATGAAGCTATGGTTAAACTTACTTTTAGTCTTTTCTCTTTATTCTTGTTTCGCAAAAACTCTGGATAAGAAAAATATTCCAGAAAGAGTTCAGGCCAATATGGGCGATCTCTTAGAAGATGAAAAGAGAGTTATTAATATTTATCACAACTCAGTTAACTCTGTAGTCAACGTTTCAAACATTAGAGTTTCGGATAGTTTTTTCTATGGAAAAACTGAAGTTCCTCAAGGATCAGGGACAGGCTGGATCTGGGATGATCAAGGACATATTGTTACCAATTTTCATGTTGTTCAAGGTGGTGATAGTTTCGTCGTTACATTCCATAATGATAAGAAACAATATAAAGCAAAGGTCGTTGGAGTTGCTCCAAGAAAAGATATTGCTGTTCTAAAGTTAATAGACCTCCCAAAAGATTTAACTCCAATTAAAGTAGGTAATTCTAAATCCTTACTTGTTGGTCAAACTGTTCTTGCTTTAGGAAATCCTTTTGGTCTCGACCACTCTATTTCTAAAGGAATTATCTCTGCTTTAGGGAGAAAGATTCAAGGAGTTGGTGGAGTAAAAATAAACGATATGATTCAAACTGATGCAGCTATTAATCAGGGTAATTCAGGAGGACCTTTAATTAATTCTTCTGGTGAAGTCATTGGTATGAATACAATGATTTTTTCAACTTCTGGTTCTAACTCTGGACTTGGCTTTGCAGTTCCAGTCGATGAAATAAAAAGATATGTTCCTCAACTTATTGAACACGGAAAAGTCATTCGACCAGGACTTGGAATTGGTATATTAGAAGAACAAATTCGCGAGCGCTATGTAGGAAGTAAAGGGGCAGCAATATCTTTTGTAGATCCAGATGGAGCAGCAGCAAAAGCAGGTCTAAGAGGAATGTCTCGTGATAATTATGGCCGCATTTACTTAGGCGATGTCATTACAAAAATTGAAGGTAAAGAAGTAAATAATCTTGATGATATTTATCAAATCTTAGAGAAACAAAAGATTGGCGAAACAATTGAAATTGAATACATTCGCGATAATAAGAAACAAAAAACCAATATTACTTTACAAGCTCTTTAATGCTTGTAAGTTCTTTATTGCAGCATCGATTGTTTCATCTTTTTTAGCAAAACAAAGTCTCAAATAATTCTTCCCTTCGTCTGACTTCAAATAGAAAGCTGACGGAGGGATACTTGCTACTTGATACTTTTTGATAAGTTCCTTTGCAAATTCAACATCGTCTTTATCTGTAAAACTCTTAATAGGAACCAGTATGAAGTAAGTTCCACTCGGTGCTTCAAAATCAAAACCAATCTCTTTCAAACCTTTAACAAAGCGATTTCTTTTTTGCTCATAAAGATTAAGAAATTCTTTCTTATACTCATCGATATGATCAAGAGCTCTCGCAACCGCCACTTGAAATGGTGTTGCAATAGAGAATGTTACATACTGATGAACTTTTCTAATTTCATTTGTGATCTCGGGTGTTGTAAGCACCCAACCAATCTTCCAACCAGTCATACCAAAAGTTTTACCAGCACTAGAAATTATAATTGAGCGCTCTCTCACTTCATTGAATTCGCAAAGTGAAATATGTTTTTTTCCATCAAAAACAAGATATTCATAGACCTCATCACTCATAATATAAGCATCATGCTTAAGAGCTAAATCAATAATAAATTGCATTTCTTCTTTTGAAAAAATCTTTCCCGTAGGATTATGAGGCGTATTCAAAATCACTAGTTTTGTTTTTGAGCTAAAGGCCTCTTCACATTCGCTTTCATCAAAATTAAAACCTTTCCCCTTAAGAGTTACTGCTTTGGGAATACCACCTGCCATCTTTATAGAATTAACATAAGAATCATAGACAGGTTCGAACATAACAACTTCATCCCCCGGGTTGATGAGTGCATTTATCGTCAAGTAAATACCCTCTGTTGCTCCGTTGGTAATTGTTATTTCATTATCGATATCAAAATTTGCACTATATTCACGTTGATACTTCTGACTAACCTTTTCTCTTAAAATTCTAAGTCCAGGGTATGCTGCATACTGGTTTTCACCAGCTTTAATAGAATCTAAAGCATATTCCTTTAGAAACTCAGGTCCATCAAAATCAGGAAAACCTTGAGCTAAATTAATTGCATTGTGCTCCGTGGCCATTTTTGACATGACTCCAAAGATTGAGTTTCCAAAGCCTTGTGTTCTATCTGCTAGATTTTTCATATGCGCTCCGCGAAAGATAGCTCCTGTACGAGCTAAATAATATGTACAGACTAGACTCCTATACCTATAATAGCAATATTAAACACATAGGATATATATGAATTTAGATGCAAATTTAAAAGAGCACTTATCTTCTCTCATTCACAAGCCGATTGAAACTTGGGAGATGCTTGAGTCAAATCTACAAAAAAGAGAATTAAAAAAAGGTGATCACTTTTTTCAACACTTTGATCGTTGTGAAGAGATCGCAATTGTTAATAAAGGTCTTTTCCGTATTTACTTAATTGATCAAGATGGTGAGGAGAAAACATTCTCCTTCATTCAAGAGAAAGGTTTTATTTTAGACTTTTTCTTAACTTGGGAAAATGCACCTTCAATGGTTTCATGTCAGGCCTTAGAAGACTCAGAAATTTACACCATCAATTACGGTAAATTTAGTGAAATTATGTCAATGGATAGAACTTGGCATGAAGTTTATAGAGAGGTTCTTTTAAGAAACTATATGTCTAAGACTAAAAGAGAAATTGAATTTGTTCTGCATAATGCAAAAGAACGCCTTAAAAGGTCTATGGAATCAAAGCACCTTGATGTTTCTAGAGTTCCTAAGACTTATCTTGCAAGTTATTTAGGAATTGCACCACCATCACTCTCTCGTTTATTTAGAGAGATGAAAGAAGCTGAATAATTAATAAATATGTAAAGGAGTTACTATGAGTGATAAGGAATACAAAACATTAAAAGAATTTTATCCCTTCTATCTTACAGAGCATGTTAATAGAACAAATCGAATTCTACATGTAATAGGAACAACTCTTGTTATTCTTTTTCTTGCTTACCTTATTCTTACTCAGCAATTTAAACTCTTAATTATAGCTCCACTAATTGGATATGGATTTGCGTGGGTGGGTCACTTTATTTTTGAAAAGAATCGCCCAGCAACCTTTAAATATCCACTCTATAGCTTTCTTAGCGACTTTATCATGTGGTTCCAAGTAATCACTGGTCAAATTGGACTAGGTAAAAAAGGTTATCGAGCAGATCAAAAAAACAATGCTTAACTTTAAGCTTCTCGTTTTTTAGGATCCATTACATCTCTTACACCATCACCAACTAAGCTTAAAAGAATAAGCACGGTGACTAGTGCCAAAAATGTATAAAGAGTAATCCACCAACCGATTAAAAAATTATTTTGTGATTGGGCCAATAACTCTCCCCAACTAGGAGTCGGTGGGACTAAACCAAAACCAAGATAATCTAATGCCGCAAGAGCACTAATATTTCCCACAATAGCAAATGGAGAAAATGTAATAATTGGAGCTAATGAATTAGGTAAAATATGTTTAAAAAAGATCTTTGTTTTAGATACACCTAGAGCTTTAGCTGATTCCACATAATCTAACTTTCTATTTTTTAAGAACTCCGCACGCATATAATAAGAAATGGGAATCCAGCCAAAAATAGAGTTAATAATTATTAATAAGAATAAATTTGGTTCAAATATAGCGACTAAAATAATAAGAAGAAATAATTGAGGAACAGTTGAAAGGATTTCAGTTAGTCTTTGCCCTATTAAATCTACCCATCCTCCCATAAAACCTTGGAAGCTTCCAATTAATGTTCCAATGGTAAAAGTAATTAACCAAACAAAAACAGCGAATATAATCGAATATCTTAGTCCATAAAGGAGTCTCGTAAATACATCTCTTCCCCTATCATCTGTCCCCATAAGATTAGTGCTACTTGGTGGTGCTGGATAATCATCTACTAATTTATTTGACTCATAAGGATCCCATTTAACCAAAGGCCAAATAACAGAGTCATTCTTACTTAATTCTAAGTTCTTATAATCTACAATAATGGCATCTTTTATACCGAAGTCTTTAGCACTGTATTCAACTAAAAAGGGAAAGTAACTATCACCCTTATAATTTAAATAAAGTGGTTTTGAATTGGCCCAAAACTCAGCAGTAAAACTAAAAAAACACATTACAAGAATGGCAATTAAAGAATAAAAAGATAGCTTTTTCTTTTTAAAAGAATTCCACTTCTTTAGGGATTGTTCATTTTTTATAATTAAACTAATCATTCGAAATCTATCCTTGGATCAACAATGACATAGGTAATATCACTAATTAAATTTCCAACTAACATTAATGCTGACTGTATAAAAACAAGTCCCATAATGACATTATAGTCTCTTGAAAGAATACTATTAAAGCCGAGTAGCCCAATACCATCTAATTGAAAAACCTTTTCTAATAAGAGAGAACCAGCAAAGAATACAGATAAGAAACTACCTATTCCTGTAGCAATTGGTATTAAAGCATTTCTTAAAGCATGTTTTAAATAGACAACTTTCTCACTTAAGCCCTTAGCTCTAGCTGTACGAATATAGTCCTTACTAATTTCTTCAATAATTGAATTTTTCATAAGTATAGTTAATTGTGCAAAAGAGCCTATAGTAAAACAAAATAAAGGTAAGATAGCGTGATATATGCGATCAAAAAATCTCTCAGTCGTTGTCATTTCATCATAGAAATCTGAGTACATTCCACCAATTGGAAAAACATCTAAGAAACTTCCCCCTGCAAAGAAAACAATGAGGAAAATCCCTAACATAAAGCTTGGTATAGAGTAAGCAAAGTATAGTGCCACTGAACTTCCAATATCAAACTTTGTACCATTCTTTATGGCCTTAAAGACCCCTAGGGGAATAGAAATAAGATAACTAAGAATAAAAGAAAAAATTCCAAACTGAAGTGAGACAGGAAACTTTGAAATTATAACATCAATAACGGGCTCTTCGTAGGTAAAGGAGTCACCAAAGTCTAAGGTCGATAGATTTTTAAGCCATATCCAATACCTAATATGAACTGGTTTATCAAAACCATATTGCTTTTTTAAAGCTTCTAAGACTTCTTCACTAACTGTTGCTCCAGCACCACGAGAACTAGTTTCTCCTCCACCTTCAGCACTTCCAGAGAAACGTAATTGTTGTAATTTTTGTTCAATTGGTGAACCTGGTGCAAGGTTAACAATTCCAAAAACAACAATTGAAATCCCAATAAGAGTTGGAATGATAAATAAGATTCTTCTAAATATATACTTTATCATTAATATGCTTCCTTTCGCATTTTGGACTTAAAGTCCCAATAGGTTGTTCCTACAGAGTAATTTAAAGAGTCCTTCTCTTTCTTAATTCGATCTGTATGTCCATAAAGAACAATATCCTTGTAAGTAAACCAAATATAGGGATAGTCATTTACGATAATTCTTTCTGCTACTTTAAGTTTTTCAATTCTTTTTTCTCTATCATGTTCATAGCGAACTTCTTCGATGATTTTATCTAATTTAGGGTTAGAATAACTTATAAAGTTAGACCCTCCATTAATAGAGTCACTATGCCAAATCTGTTTTGGATCCCAATCAACAGATGCACTCCAAGCTAATCTTACGGCATCAAACTTTCTCTCATCTAAGAGCTTAACAAATGAGTTCCATTCAATTTGTTTTATATTAAGTTCAACACCAACCTTACGAGCATCCTCTTTAAAAACAGTATCGTACTTTAAAAAAGTTTCACTAGGCTCAAGCAGTGTAAGTGAGAACTTCATTTTCTTTCCATCTATAACTTTATCTAGAATATTATCTCCATCACTATCACTCCAACCTCTATTTCTTAAAATCTTTAAGGCAAGTTTTGGATCATACTCAATAGGCTTCAAACTCTGATCATGATACGGGCTAGAGTGATAAACAGGACCAACAGCTGGTTCACTAAGACCATATTCAAACTTTTCAACCATAAGCTTTCTATTGACCAAGTGATAAAGAGCTTTTCTAACCATACGATCTTTTAAGATCGGATGTTTTAGATTCCACCCAATAAAATTATATCCTTTTGGAGATTTGTTCTTTGTTTTTACCTTATGAACTTTTGTCCCCCACTCTGGGCCACTAGTTCTTTTCATGTACATTTCAGGGCTCATTCCAACAAAGTCTAAACTTCCCTTCTTTAACATTTCAATATTTACATTGGAGTTACTTACAAATCTTTGCACTATTTTTTCAAAGTTATGCTGCTTGTTTTCAGGATCTTTGAATCCCCACCACTTATCATTACGCTTTAAGACAACTCTATTACCTCGTTTATAGATATCAAGTTTATAAGGACCAGTTCCCACTAAGTTCTTATTAAAGAAGCCTTTAGATTTTCCTTTTTGTTCATAAAAATGCTTTGGAAGAATATCTAATCCGGCAGCTGTATCAAAGTTCTTATAATATGCATCTTTAGCAATAAACTTAACTGTGTACTCATCTATAATTTCAACTTTCTTAATCCCATCTAATAAGGGCCTCATGGCTGCACCATTAAAATTCTCATCAAAGAAAGCATCAAAAGAAAACTTAACATCTTCTGCGGTAAACTTCTCGCCATCATGCCAATAGACATCCTCTCTTAATTTAAAGATAAAAGTTAGTTTATCCTCAGATATCTCCCATGAGGTCGCAAGGCTTGGCTCCCAATCATAAGTCTCTAAACTATTTTTAACCAGTGTTTCGAGAACCTTTTCTCTAACCCTTACAGCTGCACCATCAAAGGGTTGATTAATAGGATGTAATGAGCTGGGTTCATTTCCAATATCCATATAGAACGCAATATTTTGCGATGGTCTTTGATTACAAGACATAGCGATAAGAACGATTAAGAGTAATAAGAATTTATTTTTTAAAGTATAATTTTGGATCAAGGGACCACCTATCTTCAACTAAGTTTTCATCTTGCACGCGGTAGATTTGAAGTTTATGTTCAAGCTCATTTAAACGAGCTTGAGAATGTTTATATTGTAAATAACTTGTGGTTTTATCTTCTTCTAATGCACTGATTTCTGCTTGCCACTCTAACTCTAATTTTTGGCGTAGAATTTCATAGCGTTTATTTACAGCATCTAGTTTTTCCACATAAGAGTCCACTTCTTTTTGATAACGACTAAGTCTAGCTCTTAAGGCCAAACGTTTTTTAAGGAGTACTTCCACTAGTTCCTCTGCAACTTTAAGTTTTCTTTCTAGGTCATTTGAATACAAGTGAAGATAAGTTCCAACAGCTAAATGCACTTTAATAATACAGTTGGTATAATCTGGTACTTTAATGAGCAGATAGTTTGCACTTCTCCCCTCTACAAAACCTAAGCATTTTTTATCAGGGTATGTCTCATTCCAGAATTCAACTTGATCTTTAGAGCTAAGATACTTTGAGTTTTCAAAGTCGATTTTAATACGTATAAGTTCAGCAACTTTATTTATGCGAGATACTCTTCCTGCAAAAAGAACAGACTTTTCATCAAATGGCTTATTTCCAGCATAAACATTGATTGTAAGTAAAAATAATAAGAGTAATCGCATAGTACTATTATGCCACAGACAACATTATTTTAAAGAGATATATAACTGACTAGTTTGGTATGTAAAAGGCAGAGTTCTTTTCATTTTCACGAACTTCAACCTTAATAATTTTTACTCTTCCATCAGACATTTTTGTGATCATTTTGCTTACTTCTTCATAAACAAACTTTGCTGTGCCTTCCATTCCAGCATTTGGTAAAACTCTTAATTGAATAACACCTTCAGCATCTAGTTTTTTAAATTGATCGAGGTAGGGATCGTCACTCGCAGCTAAGAATGTATGATCAAACATATGTTCAAGCCAAGCTTTGACTTCTTTAAGCCCACCAAAGTCCATAACCCACATTTCTTGTGTTAATTCACTACACTCAAATTCAAAATAAAACTCTCTGGAATAACCATGAACAAAACGACAATGTGAATCTGCTTTCCATTGTCTATGAGTGCAAGGGAAACCTCTAAACCTTTTAGTTGATATAAACTTATCACTCATTTTTATTCCTTTCTTAAGATAATGCTCGCTCTATACTTTTCTTCATGTAATGGTTCTTCATATTTTAGAACGCGCATATCTCCAAAGAGTTTTAATAATTCTTGTTGTTTTAAATATTGTGATTCTTCATACTTTCGATGAGACTTTACAGTTTTTTGTAATTCAGTATAGGCCTCGTAAATAATTAGTCCACCTGGTTTAAGCCATGACTTCATTTTCTCAACAATATCTCTATTAATAAAATAAAAACAAATTATTGCATCAAAACTTTCTGGGGGAATTTGATATTTACTTAGTGAAGCGACGACACCTTTAATCTTTACACCGTACTCTTTGGCCAAAAGATAAGACTTTTTGATGGCAACCGAAGAGATATCAACACCTGTTACCTTATGTCCTTTTTGAGCTAAGAAAACTGCGTTTCTTCCCTCTCCCATTCCCATATCCAGAACAGTTGAGCCTTCAGGAATATAATCAAAATTTTCGGCCAAGAACTTAGCCGGCGTCTTTCCAAAAATAAAGCTGTTTCTTGAGTAGGCTTGGTCCCACTCAGACTTTGAGTCAAAACTATTTTGTTTTTCACCTGATAATTGACTTAGTCTTTCAGTGCTAAGGTTTGACTTTGCACTTACTAGATCTGCCAATACTAAGACAATAAGGATAGTAATATTCTTTAACATGGAACATTACTTACACTAATAATTAAGGAAATTGTAGCTTGTTTAGAGAAAATTCAATATTTCACGCTAACGCGATTTGTCATCATCAAATTCAAAGGTATTTTCTTCTACTTCAAAGTCTGCCAACTCATCTGGATCTGGAAAATGTTCAGGCTGAATATAATCATTCTTGGCCTCTTCATCTAGGTGTTCCCCTTCTAGCATAAATTGATCATCATGAGACGTTTCAGGGGGAATCTCAGAGAAGTCATCAATATCTTCAAGTGGAGTGTTATCTTCTTGCTCGACCTGCTCGTTTGTCTCACCACTGAGTTCAGCATTTACATAAAGTTCTAGAGTCTCATAAAGTCTTTCTAATCTATTAACACGCCTATAAACTTCATCTTCAATCATCTTAGGCATGTCCTGGGTATACTTTAAATACCAATATAAATCATCAACAGCTAAGTAGAATTGGTCCATGGCCACAATAACATCTTGAGAACAATGAGCTAAATCAAAGTGAGTTGATCTTTCATAACGACTACTGAAAATATCTTTAAAAATTGAACGGCTTCTTTTAAGTGAAAAGATATTTATATACTCTTTCTGTCTTTCCTTAATGCGATAAAATAAATTCTTTGCATCAATTTTAAAGAGCAACATATATCTTTGAGCAATTTCAGGATGTTTACTTTTCATGGTGCAAACCTAATTTTTATCCAACCTTTGGAAGAGTTAATCTTGGACGCTTTCCGCCTGGCCAAGATTTTGTCTCCACAGACTTATCGATTACCTTTTCTAGAATTTTATCACAAAGATAAGTCCTTTTCACCGGTAGGGAATAAAAATCGTAGCGATTTCGAACACGTAGCTTAGCACTTTCATTGATAGCACCAAAACTAGAAGCATGAAAAAAGTGGATTTTATTCATACGTAAGAGCATATTAATATACTTGCTTACTTTTCTTACATAATAGCTGAGTTCACTATAAGAACGAACAACACATACTACATTCACTTCCGTGTCTTTTTTCGTCAATTCTAAAAAGTCCGGAAGACTTACTGGAATAAGGTTATACCCATACTGCTTGAATTCTTGATCCATTTCAAAGAAGAATTCAGGAAGTTTAGGTCCCATTTTTAAAAAGAATATCCATTCGTCTTTATAGCTACTCATCACCTTACTTATCGGTGAGATAAGTAAGAAGTAAAAACTAAGAGACTCAACTATTTAAAAGGGAATATTTTTCCTAAGCGGCCTTCTTACGTGTATGTTCATATATCTGAAATTCCACAAGATGATTATAAAGACTCTCCTTCTGAGCACGTGAAAGTTTCTGAAAGCTTGCTCCATATGAATAACTTCCACTAGGGAGTTGATAGCTCCTTTTGAGCTTGATATCTATATTCATATCTAGGAAGTGCAACATACAATTTTCATTTACGACTTCTTTTGAGCACTCAAAGCGAACCCCTGACATTGAAATATCCTTAATGAGAACACTTACCTTATTTTCTGCAAAAATAAGATCCGCTGCAAGATTTGTATGAACCCTTTTAAATTTTCTAAACATCTCTTGAGTCTTGGCAACAAAAGGTTTTCTATTTTCAGGAATCATAAAGTAAATCAAAATAGCAAAATTAAACGCCACCAATAAAGTAGAGCTTATATGTGGAGTCTCTTGAACATAAGGCCAAGTAAACTTCTCATAGGTGAAGTAAGCAAAAATCGAATATATATGTAGCCCAGCAAAAGTAAATAAACTCCATGCACTTGGACGAATAAGTGCTAAACCTGCAAGGGGAAATAATGCCCAAAACTCAATAACCTTAAATGGATCTTCCATTGATAAAACAATGTCGAGTACACTATCAAGAGGAAAACCTGTTTTGGTAGCAAGAAATAATATTTTTATTAAGGGTTCACAAAATAAGAAAACACCAAGTGCATAAAATGGCATAGTTCTCTTTTGCTTGGAAAGACTAATGTACTTTTTTTCGAGATTATTCTTTTTCTTTATCTCTCTAAAACTAGCTCTAAAACATTCCTCAATCAAAAGATTATCCAGAGTTTCAACTACGAGAATATCTTGAAAATAGTGAAGAGAATCTTTATCAGAAATAATTAAGGTAGGTATATTTACTTTTACAAGTAATGTTCTAATTCGATCGATAATTAAATGATCTACATGTTTAAAGTCCATATTAAAGACAATGACTGATGGTAACTTACTTTCTATTCTGGCGAGCCCCTCAAAAAGATCGGGAATATGCTCAAAGTGATCCTCATGCTTAAGAGCATGACCAATTAATAAAGCAGACATTTGCTACTCCTTAAAATGAATGTGTGGGAATAAAAATAGGTATTAGCATTATAGCAGATTTAAAAAGCCTGTGGGCTTAATTTTCAAAGACCCTAGTCATTACGAGAAGTTACAGAGGTTATATTAGCTAAAACTTAAATGATAAATATAGCGTTTTCTACTAGGTCGGGAGTCTTTTAAATTTTCAATTTTATTAATCACCCGACATAGATTTAAATTTTGAACTGCTTGGCTGAAAGAGTTTGTATAACCCTCAATCAAAATCACGTTATTTACTTTCAAAGATGCAAGCATATTAAAAAGCTTAATGGTTTGGTCTTTAGGATAACTATTAAAGGGGTCATATGAGATGACTAAATCGTTAGAATTAAGGTCGGTGAATTCAAAAAAACTCTCATTATAAAAACTAATTAAATTAGATTCACCATAAGTTTTAATACTAGTGGAATAATTAAATTTATCTGTATCTAATTCTATTCCAACAAGACTTTTACTGTTTAATAAATAACTAAAAATCCAAAGTAAAAAGCCTTCTCCACTTCCTAAGTCGACAATTCTTCTTACCTCAATACTTTTTAACAGCTTTTCTTTAATATTTAGAATTTCTCTAAAGCTAATACTAAATGTTAGCCGCTCGCTATGCTCTTGATTTACAATAGGTTCAGAGTTAAATAATCTATAAACCAAAGCATTTTTTAATGATAGATCCAATGGGCTTAAAGTTAAAACCCTTATTATTTCAGCTATTTCTTCTTTATCTTTTGAGGCAAGTTTTAACTCACGAGAAGAGCTTATTAGTAATCTAAGCTTACTTTCTTTAGCATCATTACTTAGGTCTTTATTAGAGAGTAGTTTAAGGACTTTATTCATATCAAAAAAAAAGGGACTCCGCAGAGTCCCTATTTTTTATAAGATTTTTTCTTACATCATTCCTGGCATTCCACCCATTCCTGGCATTCCGCCACCCATTGGCATTCCACCACCATCATCTTTCTTTGGAAGGTCTGCGATCATGGTTTCAGTAGTAAGCATTAATCCAGAAACAGAAGCCGCGTTCATAAGAGCTGAACGAGTAACTTTAGTTGGATCAATAATACCTGCTTTAACTAGGTCTTCGAACTTGTCTTCACGAGCATTATATCCAAAAGAGAAGTCTTTGTTTTCTTTAACTGAATTAATAACTACAGAAGCTTCTTTTCCAGCGTTAGCAGCAATTTGTCTTAAAGGCTCTTCAATAGCTCTTCTTACAATTCTAACACCAAAGTCAAACTCTTCATTTCCAGTTTCAAAACCATCAAGAGCTTTAGTTGCATGCGCAAGAGCAGCACCACCACCAACGATAATACCTTCTTCAACAGCAGCACGAGTTGCATTTAATGCATCTTCTACTCTGTCTTTTTTCTCTTTCATTTCAGCTTCAGTAGGAGCACCAACGTAAAGAACAGCAACACCACCAGCAAGCTTAGCAAGTCTTTCTTGTAATTTTTCTTTATCGTAGTCTGAAGTAGTCTCAGCGATTTGTGCTTTAATAGCACCAACTCTAGCATCAACTGCAGTTTGGTCACCAGCACCATCTACGATAGTTGTATTTTCTTTATCAATAGTGATTTTCTTAGCTGTACCTAAAACAGATAAATCAGCAGTTTCTAAGCTCATTCCAAGTTCTTCAGAAATTACTTGTCCACCAGTAAGTGCAGCAATGTCTTTTAACATTTCTTTTCTTCTATCACCAAAACCAGGAGCTTTAACAGCTGCTACATTAAGAGTTCCTCTTAATTTATTAACAACTAGAGTTGTTAGAGCTTCACCTTCAATATCTTCAGCAATGATAAGAAGTGGTCTAGAAGCTTGAACTGTTTTTTCTAGAAGTGGTAAAAGTTCTTTCATAGAAGAAACTTTTTTATCAGTAATTAGGATTTGCGGGTTTTCAAAATTAGTAACCATTTTTTCAGTATCAGTTACAAAATATGGAGAAAGGTATCCTCGATCAAATTGCATCCCTTCAACAACTTCACTATAAGTTTCAGCAGTCTTAGATTCTTCGATAGTGATTACACCCTCTTTACCAACTTTTTCCATTGCATCAGCGATCATTTTTCCAATCTCATTATCATTATTAGCTGAGATAGATCCAACTTGTGCAATTTCTTCAGTTGTTGCGATTTCTTTTGAACTTTCTTTTAAGTAAGCAGTAACTTTTTCAGTCGCAAGATCAATACCTTTTTTAAGGTCCATTGGGTTGTGACCAGCAGCTACTAATTTAGCTCCTTCTCTGTAGATCGCCTGAGCAAGTACTGTAGCAGTTGTAGTACCATCCCCTGCATCTTCATTTGTTTTTTGAGCAACTTCTTTAACTAATTGAGCACCCATATTTTCAAATGCATTTTCTAATTCAATTTCTTTAGCAACAGAAACACCATCTTTTGTGATATGTGGAGCACCAAAAGACTTTTGAATAACTACGTTTCTTCCCTTTGGTCCAAGTGTTACTTTAACAGCATCAGCAAGAGAGTTAACACCATTGAGGATTAAGTTTCTTGCATTTTCACTATACTTTAATTCTTTAGCTGACATAAATATCTCCTATATTATTTATAATTTTTCTTATTGAAGAATTCCTAAGATTTCATTTTCTTTCATGATTAAGTATTCTTGACCATCAACTTTAACTTCTGATCCAGAATATTTTTGGAAAAGTACTTTATCTCCGGCCTTAACTTCTAGTTCTCTTCTTGAACCATCTGAGTTTGTATAACCAGATCCAACTGAGATAATTTCACCTTGAGCTGGTTTTTCTTTTGAGTTATCAGGAATAATAATTCCGCCAGCTGTTTTTGTTTCTTCTTCAAGTCTTCTAACTAAAACTCTGTCATGTAAAGGTTTCACAGTCATTTCTATACTCCTTGTATATTTATCTTAATGCTATACGCAATTTATTTTGTCTGTTATATGTTTCAGGAACAATCTAATACCGCATATGCTAGTGTCAAGGGTAGGAAAATTAAAAAAAATACTTTTTTTTGGCTTTTCCTCTTAAGATAGCTAAATAATGCGTAACACACAGACTTAAAGTACTAAAAATACAGGTAAAATGGAATGAAGACCAAAAAGAAGTTCAAAGTCATCATTCAGAGAAAACTTTTAAAGTTTAATCTCGATAAAGATAATATTTTCTTTATACTAACGCTTGTCGTTGGGGTGGGAGCTGCGTTCATCGCTGTTAGCTATGCCCAAATTATAGATTTTATAACTCACTACCTCTATCCCGAGCACCAGATATCCACCCAATCAATAGTCATTGGTGCCTGCATGGTATTTGTGTCTGGGTATATAACAACCAGAATTGAGAGCAAAACATCAGGCTCTGGAATTCCACAAACTAAAATTGCTTATGTGGCACACCATGGGGTGATTACTTTTAAAACTTGGTTCTTAAAATTTATAAGCTCTGTCCTTTCACTAGGAAGCGGAATGAGTCTTGGAAGAGAAGGCCCTACAGTCACAACTGCTGCGGGACTTGGTTCAAGCTTAGGCGGCATTTTTAGTTTATCTAAATCTCAGATCAAGGGTCTCTTAGCTGTTGGTGCTAGTGGTGGTATCGCTGCTGCATTTAATACTCCTATCGCTGCAGTTTTATTTACCCTTGAAGAGATCGTAGGAAATATGAATACAAAGTCCCTAGGGCCAATTGTCATTTCCTCCGTTATTGCAGCAGTAAGTGCCAGAGTAATGTTAGGTGGAGAATCAATATTCTCTGGTTTTCACTTTCGTTTTGAAGACCCAACAGAGCTTCCATTCTATTTAATAGTTGGAATACTCGCAGCTTTTCTTGGTCCACTTTGGGTTAAGTTTATTATTCGCCTACGTAGCTTCTCTCTAAAAATCTTAAAGGGTCACAAGCTAACTTATATGATGCTAACTTTTTTCGTTATTGTATTTGTGGGAAGTATGTTTCCTGAAGTCTTTGGGGGTGGTCACCATGTTATTCAAGATGCACTTCAATCTAAGATATTTAGTTTGAAAACTCTTGCCCTACTCTTTGTCTTAAAGTTCTTTTTCACTTCTCTTTGTTATAGCACTGGTATTAGTGGTGGTCTTTTTATGCCAACTCTTTTCTTAGGTGCCATTATTGGAAGTGCGGTAGGTGTTTTTGCTGTTGAACTTCACCCAGGTATAAATACCATTGGTGCATTTGCAATGGTAGGGATGGGGGCCTTCTTTATAAGTGTTATTAGGGCTCCCTTTACAAGCATCATTATGATTTTTGAAATGACTCAGGAATATAAAATTATTCTTCCTTTGATGATTGCTAATATCACTGCCTTTTTAATTTCTAAGAAGTTAATGAATGGGTCCATTTACGAACAGATTGCAATTCAAGATGGTGTTCACCTGCCTTCAAAAGAAGACTTTGAAATTCTTGATCAATTAACTGTTGAAGATGCCATGATTAGAGATGTTAAAACCCTCAATTATAACCAATCCATAAGAGAGGCCATGCGTGCAGTTAATCGTTCAGAGATATCTGGTTATCCAGTGATGAAGTTTGGATATATTAGTGGAGTTGTTTCAACAAATGATCTTTGCCAGGCTTATGCAAAGTTTCAAGGAGAATGTTTACTGGATCAAATTGCCACTAAGGAATTAATTACCATCCATCCTGATCAATCTTTAATGTATGCTTTTCACTTATTAAAAAAACATAAAGTCTCTCGACTTTTGGTCACTTCAAGAGAAAATGATCGCCGACTAGTTGGAATTATTACAGCAGAAGACATAGTAAATCGCTTTGGATTTCACATTCAAGAAGAAAGTAAAGCTGAGCTCATTGATCAATTTATGGAAGATAAGTCCCCCTCTGCTCCAATTTAAAAAAACAAATTAAGTAGCACAAAGTATTCACCGATAAATATCCTATCAAGGAAGGTAAGGGAATGCTTAAATTTGATTCAGTTAGTATTGATCTAAAGATTAGAAGTCTAATTCATACAATTCGTTGTCAAAAAGTAAAAATGCTTTGCCTTACAATCTACTGCATACTTTCATCTAGTTGTGGAAAAGAAGTAAATAGTAAAGAAAGTAAAGATGAAGGTGTTAGAAGACCGGCCATAAGTGCGAGCGTCATTAAAGTAGAAAATACTACAGAAGAAAAAGCTTCTTATACATTTAATAGAATTGGTGAGACTTATCTTCCCGCAAAAATTAAATACCTTTATGGAGATGGAGCTAAGAGCATCAAGATTTACTTCGCTAAGGGTGATCCAGTTGAAGAAATGTATTGTGCATATTCAAACACAGATGGTGATGCAGATCTAGAGTTCGTTGATTGCTACTATGACCATGACAATGATGGAAATTATGATGAATTTAATTACGATATTGAAAGCGAGCCATCTGTCGTATTAATGCAAGAGCATATTATAGAGGTGGTTTCAGAAAATGACGAAGTTGTAGTAGAGGCCGAACTCGAAGTAGAATGGCACTAATCCTGTAAGCTAGGCAAAGTTTGCCCACCCACTAATTCACTTAAAATACATTCACCGTAAATTTTTCCTCTTTCTGAAATAATTGAAGAGCATTTTAGTTTTTTTTAAAATTAAAGGGACTTAATTATAAAGGGGAATTTAATGTTTAAACACACACTCGCACTGTTATTATTACTCTTTTCATTTAATACTTTCGCTATTCAAAAGTCACAATCATGTTCACTTGATGTTAATGAAGTGATCACTATTGGCTGTACTTGGAAGTGTTCAAAATGGAATCGATGGGGTTTACGAAAAGCTGCTCGTAGAGCCGGTTACAAAGTTAATATCGTTAATCTTTATTCAGAAAATGCAACACCTAACTTATCATCAGTTGATGGAATTTTAATTCCAGGTGGTGCAGATATTAATCCCAAGTATTACACGCCTAAAGTAGAACCATGGCTACAAGAACATATCAAGTCACTTGATTATCTTGTTAACTACTCAAGTGAAGGTGATATGCGTGACCCATTTGAATATAATCTTTTACAGGAATATTTTAATAAAGGTGAACATGCACTTACTCCTATCCTAGGAATTTGTCGTGGGATGCAAATGCTAACAGTAAGTCAGGGTATTCCACTTTATGTCGATATCAAAAAGGAATTAGGCTTTAGTAACCGTCGTTGGAAACTTGATAAGATTTATGTCACAAACCCTGAGTCAATTGTTCAAAGTGAAGTAAGAGATAATATTTTTAGAGGTGTAAAGTATCACCACCAAGGATTAAGATTAGATTATTTTAATAAACACCAAGAGAGATGGCCAAACCTAGAAGTTACAAGTGTTTCTAATAGAGGAAAAATTGCAGAATCACTAGAGTTCTATGATCGTCCAGTTCTTGGAGTTCAATACCACCCTGAGTGGACATTTGGAAAAGTTCGTCGTGGACTTTTTGGATGGCTCTTAAATAGAGCATGCCTAAAAAAACAAAATGATAAGAAACAAAAATTAATCACAGGAGTTAATTAATATGAAAAAGTTCTTAATACTTATTCTGACTTACTCTTTTTTGGCGCAAGCTGGAGTAGATGATCTAAGAAATGCTCCCAACTCATTTGTAGTTGATGGACTAAAAGCAGTCTTTGTAGACTTCAAGAAAGTTACTTATAATATTGTTTACGACTTTAAAAGTGAATCTGCTGAAGTCGAAACAACTATTCTCTTTGTTGCGAAAGAAAGTGGTATGCCAATTTTTGATAGCGTTGAGAAACCAAAAGCTGTTTGGATTGAAGGGCAAGAAGTTGACTCCAAAATAGTGATTACACCAGGAGAAACGACAGCTGTTCGCTATGCTCAGATTAATATTCAAGCAAATAGACCTTATACAATGAAAATCAGAACACCACTTAAAAAAGGTACTAAGTATGGGTACAAAGGAGTTTCATCTGGCTTCTTTATAAAAGACTTAAAAAATAGAGAAATGTTAGAGCAGTATGTTCCAACTAATCTCGAGTACGATCAATACCCTATGACTTGGCATGTAGAAATTCTTAATGCTAATCATAGATGGCATGATATCTTTGCAAATGGTGTAGTAGAAAACTATGCTCAAAATAAATTTACAGTTAAGATGCCAGACCACTATACAGCATCATCAGTTTTCTTTCACTTAGTACCGAGAAGAAAATTTTGGAGATACTACTTAAGATACAGATCAATCAACGGAAGACTATTTCCAGTGACAATCTACTCAAGTTTTAGATGGCTAAATGGAATGTTAAAAAGAAAGGCCTTCAAAGTCCTTGCTGAACTTGAAAGAGATTACGGCCCATACCCTCACCCATCACTTGTTATCTATGGACCAAGTAAGTTTAGAGGTGGTATGGAATATGTTGGTGCGACAGCAACAAGTGTTGTTTCACTTGGTCACGAATTACATCACATGTGGTTTGCAAAAGGTGTTATGCCAGCTGATGGTAATGCAGGATGGATGGATGAAGGTCTAGCAAGTTGGAGAGACAAAGGTTATCAAACTCTAGAGAAACCATTTTACTTCAGTGCCAATCTTGGACATCATAATCCTTACACGAGAAAAACTGACAAGCGCTCATATGAATATGGAAGATCTTTCTTTGGATATATTGATTATCAACTTAAAGCAGCTGGCTTAGCTGGTTTAAAAGACTTCTTAAAACTTTGGGCCACTAAGAAAATGTTTAAGTCTGTTACCACAGAAGACTTTATTTCGGAGCTAGAGGCCTATTCAGGAATGGACTTTAGATCAGACTTTTCTCAGTATGTTTATGGAGGATATGCAAAAGGTAATTCAAGATCACCTGCTGTTGAGCCTATTAATGAACATCACCCAGACTATACTCAAGAAGAGTTAGATGAAATGATTTAAACTATTAAATTTTTTAGAATAATACTGGTCCCCCGAATTTGTGACTCACTGAATTCGGGGACTTTTTCTTTGAATTTGCTTCCTTGTTCGCTTTAAGTTAAATTTCTTAACAAGGATTTTTTATGACCATTACTCAGTTAGAATATGTTTTAGCCGTTGCAGAATTTAAGCACTTTGGAAAAGCAGCACAAAGCTGTCATGTCACACAGCCTACCCTTTCGATGCAATTACAAAAGCTAGAAGATGAATTACAAATAACTATTTTTGATCGTTCAAAATCACCTATTGCCATTACAGACGAAGGTAAAGTTGTCGTTGAACAAGCACATAAGATTATAAGTGAACATAAGAAATTATACTCCATCCTCAATGAGTCAAAAGATGAAGTTGTGGGAGAATTTAGACTTTCAATTATACCAACCCTCTCTCAATTTATTATCCCCCTTTTTATCAAAGAATTTGCTCAGAAATATCCGAAGGTTAAATTAATTATTCAAGAAAGTATCACTGAAGATATTGTACGTGATCTTGAAGATGGTGTTATTGATGCAGGCATTCTTGTGACGCCTCTAAATAATAAAAATATTATTGAAAAACAATTGTATTACGAACCATTTTATCTATTCACTTCTCGAGAACACGAGCTATATCAAAAAGACACTGTTAAAGAGGAAGATTTAAACATTGAAGATATTTGGTTATTAAATAAAGGGAATTGTTTTAGAGATCAAGTTTTAAATATTTGTGCGCGTGTTCGTGAGACTGATCTGCAAGGTAATATTGAATTTGAGAGTGGTAACTTTGAAACATTAAAGAACTTAGTTCTCTCAGGATATGGTTATACTATTCTTCCTCATATGGCCGTTACAAAAATACCAAAAGAACAGCAGGACATGATTAAAAGATTTGCTGCGCCTACTCCTACTAGAGAAGTTTCACTTGTAAGCTCTAAAGATAATGTGAAGCATAAGATTCTTAACGCGCTAGAAGAAGAAATCCTTGCGATTGTGCCTGATGACATTAGACAAATCCACGATAAGGATAAGGCAATTATTGATATAACTTGATTTTGCCTTAATACCGCTATACAACTTATATGCTTACATAAATAAAAATTTAATCATTATACAAGGAGATTATTATGAGTACATTAGTAACAAGACCGGCTCCAAATTTTAAGGCTACTGCTGTAATGGCAAATGGAGATTTCCAAGAAGTTCAACTTTCAGACTACAAAGGTAAAATGGTAGTTCTTTATTTCTACCCACTAGACTTCACTTTTGTTTGTCCTACAGAAATTATCGCATTTCACAAAAAATACAATGAGTTCAAAGAAAGAGGTGTTGAGCTTTTAGGTGTATCAATTGACTCTCAATTCTCTCACTTTGCATGGAGAAATACTCCAGTTGAGCAAGGTGGAATCGGAGAAATCGATTACCCACTAATCGCTGACGTTTCTAAAAATATTGCACGTGACTATGGTGTTCTTTTCAATGAAGAAGTTGCTCTAAGAGCTCTTTTCTTAATTGATAAAGAAGGTGTTGTAAGACACTCTACAATCAATGACCTTCCACTAGGAAGAAACGTTGATGAAGCATTAAGAGTTGTTGACGCACTTCAATTCCACGAAGAGCACGGTGAAGTTTGTCCGGCTAACTGGAAAAAAGGTGAAGAAGCGATGAGTGCAACTAAAGAGGGTGTTTCTAGCTACCTTGCTAAGCACGGAAAGTAATCGTTAAATATTCTTTTGACATATCTTAATTAGGGAGCTTTAGAGCTCCCTTTTTTTTTACTTTTTAATCCTTATCCGATATGGTTTCGAAATTATTTTTTCATTCTTTTAAAGGAGATTTGTAGGTGAAATTAGTCCTCGTTCTATCAATTCTAAGTTTAACATTATTCGCACAAGACAAAGAAGCGAAGGCATTAAGTCACGAAAGTGCACTCTCAGCAGTTCAGACTGGAGGAAACGCAGTCTCTGAATCTTATGACTTCTCAACAGATACTAGCTATAAGCCAGGTACTCGTGAGTACCGCCTATTTGGTAATTATACTTTGGCCTATGCAGATGATCCTGAAGTAGAAGGAATTGATAAGGAAGAAACTGCAAGAAATTGGAAAGTTGGTGCTGAGGCAACTCAAGACTTAACAGAGAAAGTTGGTGCTACAGTTGGGCAGTCTTATGAAGGAAATGAATTTGCAGGTTATAAGCAAAGAGAAAACTCTGATCTAGGTTTAAAATATCGCTTTATTCGTACCGATAAAATTAAGTCATCGTTTGAACTTGGTTATAGGTATACAACTGAGATGAGAACAACTCGTGATGATGATGGAAAAGATGTTTTTTACTTCAATAAGGCAAACCTTTACTTTACAATTTCTCAAAAGTTAAATGAACAAGTTTCATATAAGTTTTGGATTCAATACCTTCCTAACTTCACAGAAGCAGAAGATTATCAAATCAACTTTGAGCCATCACTAACAGTTAAGATGTCTGACATCCTTTCACTTCGCGTAGCTTATAAAGGTCAGTATGATAACCAACTTAACCCGGGTGTTGAAGAAAGACTTGATCACACAACAACAACAGCTTTAGTTGCTAAATTCTAAGAAAAGGATTCATTATGAGCCAAGAACAATTAGACACTTATTATCAAATGCTTAAAGGCTATATTCTTCAATATGGATTTAAGGCAATCCTTGCGATTGTTCTTTTACTCATTGGACTTAAGGTAGCGGGATATTTTGCAAATAGATTTGAAAAAGTTCTTAAGAAAAAAGATATTGACCCATCACTTTCACACTTTCTTGGTTCAGTAGTTTCGTGGGTTTTAAAAATTGCAGTTGTCATAAGTGCCATTAGAACTGTTGGATTTGAAACGACTTCATTTGTTGCCATTTTAGGTTCTGCTGGTTTAGCCGTTGGTCTAGCTCTGCAAGGATCACTTTCAAACTTTGCAGGTGGTGTTCTTATACTCTTATTAAAACCATTTAAAGTTGGTGACTTTATTAAGGCCCAAGGACAAGCAGGTACAGTGGAAAAAATCACAACTTTTTACACTCAATTAAAAACTGGTGATAATCAAGTAATTTTTATTCCAAACGGTGGACTTGCAAATTCAACTGTAATCAATGTTAATGCTAAAGATACGAGACGTGTGGATATGGTTTTTGGAATTGGCTATGGTGATGATATTGCGAAGGCAAAATCAATCATAAATTATCACTTTGAAAATGATGAAAGAGTGCTTAAAGACCCAGCTCATACAGTTACAGTTGGAGAACTAGCAGATAGCTCTGTAAACCTAAATGCCAGAGCATGGACAAAGACTGGTGATTACTGGGCTTTCTATTGGGAAAAGCTAGAAGTCATCAAAAATGCATTTGATGCTGAAGGGATTTCAATTCCATTTCCTCAAAGAGACGTGCATCTTATTAAAGAGCAATAATCAATATAGGGGGGGAAAATCACTCCCCCCATTTTTTCTATTTAAATACTTAAAAATACTACACCCTGTTAGATTCCTAACACCCCCTTGAATATATTTCCAAGCCCCTGATTTGCACCCATTTATTTGAGATTATAGAAGGTAAAAAATAAGACTTTAGGAGCCCTATAATGAAATCTTTAGTGATTGTACTTTTCACTTTCTTAGTTGCCTATGCCAATACATCTGATTTCCCAAGCAGAAAAGAGGCCATAATCTTCGCTGATATTATTGACCAACACTTGGTAACTAAAAGTAATAAACTTAAAGATAAAGACATAAGTGTTCTTGAGTTCTTATTGTATAAGCACAGACTAATTAAGAAGAGCCTAGAAACGGAAGAAATATTTACCAAGAAGTTTTCCAGAACTAGATTACTTGCGGTTCGTAAGTCAGATAAAACCATTCAATACTCATTTGGTAGTAATAGTAGAAGACTATTAGTCCTTGCTCGTTTTGAGGATGATAAGGTTGTTTGGTCAGTAGAGAAAAAGAATAAAGACTATAAAGATAACGGCAGCCTCGTGACAAAAGATTTAAATGATGAATACATTGGCCTAGTTGAAAGAATGATTTATGACCAAGTTCAAATGGAGAAAGGTTATAATAGTCTTCAAATGGATCAGAACGTTGCACTCAATGGACAAGGTGATATTAAACTAGAAGAAAAAGGTAAAGGAACACTACTTAGAATTAAAGAGAAGTTTGTAAGAGATAATAAGTTTGATAATACTGAGTGGAAATATGTTCCAGTAAAATTAGTTTCATACCCAGTTCAAAAAATCATGTATGAAATCCCTGCACTTATTTCCAATACTGTTATTGAGTCTGTAACTCGCTCACCTATTCACAATTTACAAGGAACAGGCAGTGAACTAAAAGGAGCAGGAAAGTCTCTTATCAATGGTTTTGTTGATCTTGTTAGAGGTATCGCTAATCCAAAGAAAGGAACTTCTATAGACGGAATTTTAACCATAGCGGATGGTGGTTTTAAAATAGTTAAAGGTGCTGCTGGTGTGGTTAAAACAGCTGTGTCTATCGTTGGATACCCAATTTACAGATTATTTGGCGGAAAGAAATCAAGAAGAGTTCCTCTTAGAGGAAAACGAGCGGCCATTGTTTTAATTGACACTGGTACTTATGTAAACTTCACAGATGTCACTATCGATACATATGGTGAAATGATTGTTAGAAATCAATTAAAGAGTGTAAGTGATTATTACTGTATCTCTTCAAATGCTGAAGATAATAGTCTTCGTGACTGTATTGATGAAATGCCAGATAAAATTGAATATGTTGATTTCTTTGCATTAACTCATAGTGGTGGTGACTACGATTTAGAAAGTCTTGCTCGCTATGCCGTTGAAGTTAAGGGAGTTAAGCCAGAGTTAATGGTATCAATTGGATGTTATGATGATCCAAGTACATATGTTGAAAAAGAGAATACTGTTGGACAAGAAAAATTATCTTGGGCAGTACATTTTTATTTAAGTAATTTAATTTCCAAAAGACTTAGAGGAATCCCAATGGATCGCGCAGCCAATGAGGCCTTCTATGGTTCGATGCCTATTAATGCTGTTAACCCTGTTTCAATTGGTGGTGTAAGTATTGTTGGTCTTATGAGTGGAGATCTTAAAGATGGATACTTTGGAAGTAAGCCCGATCTTTTCACTGATGATTCAGTAGCAAAAGAAATGATTAAACTTGCTTGGACTGAAGTTAGAAAAACAATTTCTGAAATTGAGATTATTGAATCTGATAAGCATAGTTTAATTAGTAAGAGTTATTCTTTACGTGATTATGAAGGTATTCGTGAAGCTGTTAAAAATGGTGCTGAAGAACTTCCAGAGTCTGTAAAACAAGAGGCCCTTGAAAGATTAGATAATGCAATCATGCAATTAACGAGAGCACATGAAACACTCGATTTAAATGCAGAATACTTAAGTAAAAATTCTTTACAGATTTTAGAGAACTCTAAAGAGCTATTAAGCAAAGTAAATACATTATCTGAAAGCGAGTTAGTTGCTCAATATATGAAAATTCAAAATATCGAAGTGGCCCTTAATAAGAGTGTAAAGGAAGAGGTACGTATTAACTAAGACTACTTCGGAGCCCACTTAAAGAACTTTTCTTCAGGTCCTCGTGGTGAATAGATTTGTACAAATTTCGCTGTGTAATTAGAACGATTAGAGTACGAATGTTTTACTCCGCGAGGGATAAAGTAAGCCTGATCTTTTTGAATAGTATAGACTTTTCCATCGATAATTAATTCTCCACCGCCAATACTGAAAACAAGAATTTCATCACTTGATTCATGTACATGCTGTGGCACAACTGCACTAGGACGCAGCTCACCTTTGCCCACATAGATATCCGGTTTAAATGCTGGATCTTTAGGGTTTTCAAAAATGTACATGTCCGCAGTTGCGAGCTGATTGGGTGCCACAAAACTCAGTGGCTTTTCAATTTGTTTTGGATCGTTATTCACGTGTTGTTGACTAGCGCACGCAACTAGGAATAACGATGCAAGGATGAGAGGGGTTTTCATTTTGCACCTACCTATTTAAGGTCATACCAATTGTTTGCATGTCCCATATCTACTTTGAGAGGGACTTTTAAAAGCGCGGCTAACTCCATTTTCTCACGAACTAGGCTCTGCATCAAGTCAAGCTCATTTTCAGGAACTTCGAAAATTAATTCATCGTGAACCTGTAGTAATAATCGAGACTTAAGGCCTTGCTCTTTTAATTCATGATCAATATTAATCATTGCAAGCTTAATAATATCCGCTGCAGTCCCTTGAATCGGGCTATTGATCGCCATCCTCTCGGCCATGGATTTTACCTGGCGATTAGTACTATTAATATCTTTTATATAACGTCGTCTTCCAAATAAGGTCTCGGAATAACCTTTCTTTTCACACTCTTCTTTTAGTCCATCAAGAAATGACTTCACTCTTTTAAACTTTTTAAAGTATTGAGTGATATAGTCCTTTGCTTCTGTACGCGAGATTCCTAATTGTTGTGAAAGTCCAAAAGAGCTCTGTCCATACATAAGCCCAAAGTTAATCGCTTTTGCAGTCGATCTTTCTTCGCGAGTTACATCGCTTAAATTCATACCAAAAACTTCAGCTGCAGTTTGGGCATGAATATCTTCATTATTTTCAAAGGCCTTTACCATCACAGGATCTTCAGAGAAGTGTGCAAGTATTCTAAGTTCTACTTGCGAGTAATCCGCACCTAAAAGCTGGTAACCCTTTTCTGCTTGAAACCCTTGTCTTAATCTTCTTCCGTTTTCAGTTCTAATAGGAATGTTTTGAAGGTTTGGAGACTCACTTGAAAGTCTTCCTGTCGCAGCCACATTTTGTAAAAAGTGGGTATGAATTTTTCCATCATCTCCAACTAGTTTTGGAAATGATTTAACATAAGTCGAATTTAATTTTTCTATTTCTCTATACTGAAGAATTAAGCCAGGTATTTCAGAGTCCTCAGTTGCATCAAGATATTCTAGAACACTTGAGTCTGTAGAAGCTCCTGTTTTTGTTTTCTTAACAATTGGCAGCTCTAGAGTTTCAAATAAGAGTTTAGATACTTGCTTAGGAGATTTTAAATTAACTTCCTCACCAGCAGCTTCAAATATTTGTTTTTCAATTTCATCCGTTTGTTCTGTAAACTCTTTCTCTAGCTTTGAATAGAATTTAACATCAAGATCAATTCCTTGTGCTTCCATTTGCGAAAGAATTGGAATTAGCTTCATATCAAGATCAAAGTAAATTTGGTAAAGATTATTTTCTTTTAATGCCTTATCTAGCCAAGGATAGACACGAAGACCGGCCCAAGACCTTTTTGCCAAAGCAAATTGAAAGTTTCTTTTAGACTGCTCACTCTCCATTGATTCTTTTTTAAGATCTTTTAGGGAGATAATTGTTTCATAAAGATACTCTTGTGCCATTGATTCAAGATTATGTTTTTTATCAGCATCTATAACAAAGTGAGCTTGGGTAAGATCAAAAGCATTTTGCATTTCACGCCCTAGCTTTTGAGCGGCGAATGCCAGTGCCCTAGTATCTGTTCCAATAATCATGGTGTCAGAGTCTAGGATTGGACTAAGTAATCCCTCTAGTCCATCAATTGCTTCACAGTCAATGATTTTGACATTTTCTCCATAAGCAACACCACAGTACTGTGCAATACCATCATGATAATTATCACTATTATAAATTGGTTCTAAAAATACTTGATCATAATTTGGAATTTCACTAAGAACTTCATCAATCTTCTTTTTCTCTGATAGAAAATCAAAAGAGATAAAGTTTTCTGGTTTGGCACTTACAGCTGTTGGTTCATTACTAGCAATTTTAGCTTTCATAGATTTAAAATTAACTTTATCTAAAAATTGCATTAGACCTTCATGTGGAGTTAACTCAAATTTTAAATCATCTGGCTTCAGGCCAAGATCCATGTCTGTTTTAATTTCCACTAATTTTCTTGAAAGGTGTGCCATTTCAATATTACCTTCCAACGCTGTCTTCGCTCTTTTATTTGAAATATGTTCAATATTTTCAATAAGCTTATCTAAGTTTTCATACTCTTCTAAAAGCTTTGCCGCTCCCTTGGCTCCAATACCTTTTACACCCGGAATATTATCTGATGAATCCCCTAGAAGAGATAAGTAATCCATAATTTGATTAGGGTGCACTCCCATTTTTTCATAAACTTCTTTCGGCCCATAAAGTTTTTCCTTCATGGTATCTAGCATTTTTACTTTATCATCAACAAATTGCATTAGGTCTTTGTCACCACTTGCAATATAGATTTCATCAAAGTCATTTTTAAACTGAGTTGCAAGTGCTCCAATGATATCATCCGCCTCATAAGTTTCCATTGCCTTTTGAGGAATTTGCATTTGGGTAAAGAGTTCATCAATAAGTGCAAACTGAGGAATTAACTCCTCTGGAGGTGCTCCTCTATTGGCCTTATATTCGGGATAAATTTCATTTCTAAAAGATCCGCCGGCTAAATCACGGGCCAAGATAATATGTGTTGGATTGTAGGTATTTAAAAGTTTTAAAACCATACTCAAAGTTCCATAGAGTGAATTTACAGGTGTTCCATCTGGTGCACTCATTGGTCTAATGGCAAAAAACGCTCTAAAAATAAAACTACTAATATCAACAATGATAAGTCTTTTCTTCATGAAATCCTTGATGTTTTAAATTGAATAATGTGCTTAAGAGTCTACATTAAAGTGCGGTTAACTGGCGACATGTTTTTCTCATTCTCAAACCAACCATCTTTGGATTTCTTAGTATTGACACGGTTCGGATCATTAGCAATAACCGTCGTATCGGCCATTACATCACCGAGTCTGTGCCCCGAGTCTAACTTAAACAAGAGATAGACTTCCATAAGAATTAGTGGAATAGATAGTATGCTGCAAAAGATCCATCCCCATAATGGGATAATCGCAAAAACCATTGGAATAACAATTGGAAGATTTCTTATTACTGACTGCTTCACAGAACAAGGGTTCCCGTCTTCAAGCGAGATTACTGCAAAGCCCATAAATCTCTTACCAACAGATTGCCCATCATAAAGAGAATCAGATAAGCCAATATATGCAATAGCGAGAATCAATCCAAAAGGATAGAAAAGCATAGACAAAATCAATACTAAAAATAGATCAATCGCCTTCGCCATTAGGCGAGTTAGACGAGCAGTATTAATGCCTGATTTTAATAAGTACTTTCTTTTCATCTTTATCAATCATACTAAATTTCAACACTTTATTAAATAAGTAAAAAGTGCTTGGTGCAAAGCGATATTTAGGTGTAATATTTGGCGTATATAGATCACTTATGTTAAGTTATAAGGATATATTTCTAGGAGACATTTATGGAAAACGTAGGAACTAATAATTTTGAAGACTCGGTAATTAAATCTGATAAGCCAGTTATAGTAGACTTTTGGGCTGAGTGGTGCGGACCATGTAAAGCATTAGCTCCAATTCTTGATGAAATTGATAATGAACTAGCTGGTAAAGCTAAGGTTGTTAAAGTTAATGTAGATGAAGCAGGGGAACTTGCTCAGAAATATGGTATCCGTGGGATCCCTACTCTTATCTTTTTTAAAGATGGAGAAGTTAAAAGTACTTTAGTTGGAAACCAACCAAAGGCTGAGATCTTAAAAAGTATTAACGAATTAGTTTAATTTTATAACTTAAAATAAAGGGCCCATTGATTGGGCCTTTTTCTTTGGAGCACAACGGAATGTACATCGCTGACTCGCTTAACCAATCACTCGAAACACTTACAACTTTTATTAATAATTCAGAAAATATTCAACTCATTGATCAAGCTACTAAGACAATGGTGAGCTCAATAAAAGCTGGTGGGAGAATTTTATCTTGTGGTAATGGTGGTTCAATGTGCGACTCTATGCACTTTGTAGAAGAGCTTACAGGTAGGTATAGAAAAGATCGTGACCCAATAGCAGCAATGAGTATGGGAGACCCAAGCCATATTACTTGTGTTGCAAATGACTATGGTTATGAATATATTTTTGAACGTCACGTGCGTGCTTGGGGAAGAAAGGGTGACACACTTCTTGCCATCTCGACCTCTGGAAATTCTAAAAATGTTATCTTGGCCACTGAAGAGGCTAAAAAAATTGGAATGAATGTTGTGGGCCTTCTCGGGAAAACTGGTGGCGAACTAAAAGACATGGTTGATGTTCCAATAATTGTTGACTCACCTATTACCGACAGAATTCAAGAAGTTCATATAAAGCTTATCCATATTTTCATCGAAGGTATTGAGAGAGAGCTCTATCCAGAACATTACGCCTAGTCGACATATATAGCGTCTATAGTATCTCTTTCCTCACTGTACCTAAATACACAGTCAGTGGTATAATATTAAGGTGAGGTACCTTGTATTTTTTATTCTATTTTTTTCATGTGCTAAAGAGGAAGAGAGCAAATTAACTTCTGCAAATAGTAATTCCAAAAGAAGTTTCTATATGGGATTTACTCCATGGTTGTATGAAGCAACAACACAAGCACAAACAGATGTTTATGACTATATCAACTCAAAAGGTGATATAGTAGCTCACCACTTTCAGCAAGGTATTCCATTTAATGATGCTTCTAGCTTTCCTAATTTTTCAAATTACGAAACAAATATTCAGAATGAAATTAATAATAGAATTAACCTCACAGATAATGACAAAAAAATTTATCTAGCAATCGACTCATTAAACTCTGCTCGAAATGACCTCACTGATTTTTGGGGAACATCGGCCAATCAATCACGACCAAGCCCATGGGACAATCGTAGTTTTGATGATTCAAATGTCATAAGTGCATACACTAATTTTGCGCTAGAGCTAATATCGCGCTTTAACCCTGAGTATTTTAATTATGCTCCAGAGATTAGTGATCTTATGCTCAATGACTCCACAAAGTTCAATAAATTTAAAACCTTTGCACAACAAGTTTATAATGCAATTAAAGGATCCTATCCTAACTTAAAATTAATGGTCTCAATTGCATTAAAAGAACCTGGCTCAGCAAATATGCAAACTGTTACAAGTAAGTTTGATGAGATTAAAGACTATGTTGATATTGTCGGTATAAGTACTTATGGCTATGCATTCTATGGACATGCCAATGCTGGTAACCCTGCAAACCTACCTTCTAATTGGCTTTCTCAAATTCAAACAATTGCACCAAATAAACCTTATGGGATTGTCGAAACGGGATGGATTGCAGAAAACCTAAGTGTTCCGGCATATTCTTTAAATGTAACTAGTAATGAAGCAAATCAAAATGAATACCTAACTAAAATGTTTGAAGAATCAAATAAGCTAGATATAGAGACGATTATTTGGTTTAGTTCTTATGATTATGACACTCTTTGGACTGATACATTAGGCAGTGATAATCTCTCAAAAATTTGGAAAGATACAGGGCTATTTGATGAAAACCAGAGTGCAAGATCATCAGCGACAACCTGGAATAATTGGTTCAATAAATCAAAAGACTAATTTCCCTACCAACTAACTCAGTCAGATTTGTAAGTTTTTAATAATCGGCAACAATTATCATTTTGTTTCGTAATAATAATGCCTTACAATAGTAACTAAATAGCAACTAAAATTCAGGAGAAACCATGGAAGGGACAACAGGATTAAGCGTAGTGAACCAATTGGCAGCTTTTATTCAAGGTGGTGGAGTTTTTATGTTCATCATACTTGGTATTTGGGGCTTTGGTATTGCAATCGCATTAGAACGTTTTAGAAAGTTATCAAAGACTTTTGATGTAGACGGTCCTTCTTTTATGAATGAGATTCAAAGATATGTACTAAGTAATGATATCCAAGGAGCAATTAGAGTATGTTCTGGTTCAGTTGCTGCTCTGCCAAGAGTTTTAAAGTCTGGCTTAAAAAGAGCAAGCCAAGGAACGGAACAAATTCAGAATGCCTTAGATGCTACTGCACTAGAAGTTGTGCCAAAAGTAGAATCAAGATTAAACTACCTTCAATTAATTGCTAATATCTCTACTCTCTTTGGACTACTTGGAACAATCCAAGGTCTTATTGAATCATTCTCTGCTGTTGCTGCTGCGGATCCTGCTCAAAAAGCTGAATTACTTGCTCTAGGGATTTCAAAAGCCATGAACACAACAGCTCTTGGTCTTATGGCCGCAATTACAATTATGATTATCCACGCTTTTTTAAATACTAAAGCTGAAAAGATTACAAATGAAATTGATGAGTTTTCTGTAAAGCTTTTAGACCTACTTGGTACTAAAGAGCAAATTGAGGATTAAGCATGGCCTATAAGTTACCCACTAAGAGAAGGGCACAAAAAGAAGAACAAAGACTGAATCTAATTCCAATATTAGATGCAGTCTTCATCTTTATATTCTTTCTCCTAATGAGTGCACAATTTATTAAGATTTACGAGATTGCGAGTGATGTTCCTATTGTTTCAAGCTCACCTCCTCCAAAGGATAATAAAAAACCACTAGCACTTACCCTTCAAGTGACTAATAATGGTTTTACCCTAAAGACAGGTGTTCCAAGCAGTACTAGAAACGTGATCAAGAAAACAAGTGATGGAGCTTATAATTATACAGAGCTACATGATTACTTAATTACATTAAAGAAAAAGCATTTAAGTGAAAAAACAATTATTTTAGAACCACAGATAAATTTAAGTTACGAAGATATCGTTAAAATTATGGACTCTGTGAGAATGTTTAAAAATACTGATGAAGCTCTTTATATCAAAGACAAAGACGGAATTGATACAAAAGTAAGAGAGCTATTTTCAAAAATAATTTTTGGGAACTTACTAAGCTAGAGAATTATTATGGCAAGAAAAAGATCGATAAGAAACCAGAGAAAAATGAAGAAAAAAGGGATTGTTGAAATTGATATCACTTCCCTTTTAGATATTTTAGTTATTCTACTGGTTTTCCTTTTAAGAAGTTATAATACTTCTGGAATCACTATGCAGGTTCCAAAGGGCATCGAGCTGCCAACATCTGAATCTCAAACAATTAATACTGCTGGTGTTCAGATACAAGTATCAAAAGACAAAATCTGGGTTGATAATAAAGTTATTCTCGATACTGAAAGTATGCCAAGAGTCGTTTATGACCAAGGTGGAAAGAGAATTGTTCCCCTTTTCAATGAACTAGTTCAAAAGAAAGAAGAAGTTAAAACAATTGCAAAGTTAGAAAGTGCTGCAAAACCATTCTCTGGTTTAGCCAATTTGATTATCGATAAGTCTATGAAGTACGATTATATTAAAAAAGTAATGTACACATGTGCCGAAGCTGGTTTTAAAGAATTTAAATTTGTCGTTATGGGTGAAGAATAAGTTCCTCTTAATTATAAAAGTAATCAATTACTACTCTCGCAGCAATAAATGCAGTAATAATTCCTGTATAGATAAAAACTAACTTTTTCATAACATCATCTCTAAACATTTAATAATATTGAAGAAATTTTTTGTCAAAAGTGCATTTTGACACCGAGGTTTCAATCTTTGTAAGAGATAATTTGATTTTGTGGACTTAGAAGATATTTTCTTACTTGTACTCAAAATTTAACGGAAATTTTACATTCGTTCTCTCTTTTATTTGTAATAGTGAGAACTCAGCCTTCCAAAATGCTTGCTCTACACACCACTTTAGATCTGTAGGAACATCTTTTCCATAGACATTAGCTGAGATAACTTTACCACGTGAGCTTAAAACGAGAGAATTACAAAGCTCAACTGAGATAGATTTTTTAGGGTTTAAACGTACATAATTTTGTAAGCAATTTTTTAGGCCTGCAATATTATACTCAGAGTAGATTCTTGCATGCTTATCGATTAGTTTATTGGTTGTACAAGAATTATTATTAAGAGCGATAACTTTTTTCTTTTCGCTTTTACTCGTACAACCAATTATTAAAAGACTTAATAATAAGTATTTTATCATATTCGTTTAGGATAGAAGTTAAACGGCTGATTAACTTCAACAACACCGCCACCTGGTGGTGGTGGAAATTTTAATCCTTTAAGTACTCTAACCACACAACCTTTAACAGTAGAAGGAAGCCTAGTTTGATTACTAACGCCAGCTCTCGTAACGTGTCCGGTTGCACCAATCTTAAACTGCAGTCCAATAGTTCCAGAAAGGTTTTCATTATTAGATCGATCTAATTCTTTTTGATAACAATATCTAAATTGAGGAATAGCTTCTCTTAAGATCCTACGAATTGTATCTGGGTCCATTCCACCAAGAACAACCGTTTCAGATGGGATCCCGGCCATATAAATACCTTTTTTAGCACTCAATCCCTCTGCTCCTTTACTTTGCCCTATTTTACCAACAGTTGCACCTGTAAGAGATCCAATCTCAGTACCAACATCAGCTTTTTGTAAATTATCAGCAACTCCTCCACCAACACTTGCACTTCCGATTGCAGAATTTGAAGCTGAGTTTTGAACTTTGGCTCCTCTTAAGCTACCACCTTTTGCAACGAGGCTTGAAACAGTTGACTTAAAATCTACTGACTTATAAACATCAACCACACCTTTATTTGGGCTTGGTCTAGCAGCACGTCTAGTTGCAGATCTTGTTGGGTTTGGATTGGCCGCAGATCTTGTTTTAGCAACTTTTGGTGACTTTCTAGGTATTGGTTTTTTAACCTTTTTCACTTGTTGTTTTACCGGTGCTTTTTTAGAACCAGGATCTTTCTGAGTAACCTTCTTAGGAGTATTCTTTGGTTTAGCTTCGACAGGTTTTGACTCAGTTGGTTTTTTTACAACTTTATTCTTTTTTACTGTTTGCTTCTTCTTTTTTGGAGCATCCTTAGTCTTCTCTACAGTTTTATTTTTAGAGATGGTTAGCTTTTGCTTATAAAGAATCGTTGCAATCCTTTCTGGATCTTTTTCCTTTTTCATTTCTTCATCAACTTCAAATAGGTTTAAAGCAAATAAAGGAGTGAAGACTAGAAATAGAGTTAAAAAGATAAGGCTTCTTAATGTTTTATCTCTGGAAAAGATTGGTGGAGCCTTAACCTTTGGTGGTGCCGGCACTCGTCTAATATAAATCTCTAAGTGACCATTAACCATTCTGATAATGTCATTATCTAGTAGATCGATAACTGGTGTTTTTGTCTCGTTAGCACCTTTATTATTTATGTGCAGACAAGAGTAACTATGTAATTGATTAACACTTACACTTGAGCCTTTAATTTCAATAAAAGCAGACTTCTCTTCTTTTCCAAAGTATGGAAATTCAATATCATCTCGCTTGGGATTGGCTCCAACGATTGAATATACTCCATCTTTTTCTGGTAAGTAATCAACACTGAAAACACTATCATAATAAAGAATAATTATTTCTACTGCGTGCTTATTCGTTTCATACTTAAAAATAGGATAGAGTTCATCCACATCTTCAAAAATATATTCTGAATAATCCGCCTTAGGATCACTTGCAAGTGGATATACTATATATGGAGCATCGTCCTGTTCTTCTTTTTTCTCAGGGGCCTTAGGTAAGTGCTCCTTTAAGTCCTTATTTGTACTTGCACTTGGTACCGCTTGAGGAGGTGCATCCTCATTAGGAGTCTCTACTTTAGGAGTATCGACACTTGGAACCTCTGCAGGTGTAGTCGGTGGAACTTCTGGAGTCGAGTCTTTTAATTCCTTTGGAATCTGCATTATCTGAGTCTTCTGAGTTTGCATCGGACTGGCCTGTCCCGAACTTGGCTCTAGGGAATCAAGAACTGGTGGTAGTTGATCAGAAGAAATATATTCTTTAAAAGTGAATTTTACATTTCCAAATGAAACTGTATCTCCAACCTTTATATTTTCTGTAACTATTTTTTGGTTATTTATGTAAGTTCCATTTTTGGAGTTCATATCAAAGAGCTTCACACCTTTTGGTGTAATCTCAAGTACAGCATGAACAGCAGAAACGACATTTGAATTAATGACGAAGTCGCAGCTTTCTGCTCTACCAATTAGAATTCTACCGGTAGAAAACACATTGCCTTTAACACCAGAGATATGATCCTCTGGATACATGTGATAAAGTTTTTGATGTGATGCTTTGTTTATTTCCACTATGGTATCCTTTACCTAAGAGAGTCTAATGCTCTCTTCATTTCCTTATTAAAGTTTTTTCTTTCAGGAATCTTATTTCTAAACTTCTTCTGAAATCTTGGAGAAATAGAAAGATCTCCAGGGCTTGCTTGATTTCCAGTTACATCAATTGAGTCGAAATCAAATTTTTCATATTTCTTGTAAACATATTTAACATTTTTTTTCTGAGCAAGAGCAAACGGACTAATTATAAATAATGCCATTAATATATACTTCATTATAAAATCCTTTCCTTAACAGATTGGTAATACTCTTTTAAATCCTTTAATTGATCTTTATCTACGTCATCTAAAATATCTTTTGCTCGCTCTTTATCGCCTTCTAAGTAGTGTGCAAAAGCTGCATTTATTCCAATATATGGATATTCATAAAAGCCTTCATCTATACGCTTAAAATATCCAAGTGCTCTTTTAGAATCACCACTCATTAAATATGCAGTTCCTAAGCCTGTGAGAACATCTACATCATTCTTACTCACTCGTTCGAGAACACTTAATTCTTTTAGAGCAAAGTTGTATAATCCATACTTTAGATATAAATGTGCAAGGTTAAACCTTGGCGTTTTAGCAAAGTTATTGCCCTTAATTGCTCGCTTGAAAGCAACTTCGGCTTTTTGATCTTCCCCTAGGTTTCTATAAAGTACACCTAGGTTATTCAATGCAGGTGCGTAATTTGTATCAAACTCTAGAGATTTATTATAAAACAATAATGCTTTTCTTCTTTCTTTTTGAAGTGAGTAGCAAGTCCCTACCTGATTCCAAAATGCAGGGTTTGATCTATAGGCCTCTTGATTTTTCTTAATCAGCTCTTCAGCATCTTCAAATTCTTTATCATAACAAAGACGAATTATTCGTGAGACAATATCTTTTAATTCTACATCTCCACCAAACTTATCAACCCTTTGAATCGTTTCATCATTTAAAGCATCACTATAGCGACTATCAACCTTTTTAAAGTAATCTTCCCCTGCTTTATAAGGAACAGCTTGATCCTTTTTAAAATCAGCATTACTTACTTCGTCGAGATCAACTTTGGCAGAACGATTCTTACCACCACTGGCACAGCTAATAAGAATGAGCATAAAAGTAATATTGGTAATTATTGTAAATTTACTCATTATCTTTTTCCTCCTCTATCCATAACAACTGCTTTTGGCGGATATGTATAACGAATAGCGAGACCACTTGGTTTATTAGGAACTAATAAGAAGTTAAAATCACTTAAAATCTGATTATCTTCGATTGATTGCCAACCTTCTCTTCTATAATTTGCTGCATTTTGCTCAAGGGGTACGTAAACACCCTTCATAGCATTTTTAAAGCTGGCAACAAAGGTTTCACTTTTTCCAGCAGGTGTAAAATTCTTAACTTCAGCCGCAACAGAGCTATAGGCCTCATAAAGAATTTTATATGCCCCAATAATACCTCGCCCAGAACCTATTCCTTGTACAGTTTTCGCTTTCTGTGTGAGGACTTCAAGCTTTTGTAGTTTTTGTTTTAATAAATTATTGTAAACAGTATCAGGGAAAGTGAGCTTAACTGAATCAATTTCAGATCGAACTGCTAGCATCTCTTTTAAAAGATCATCACTAATGACATCTAAACCTTCTAAAGGTATTTCTTGTTTCATACGATTTGCATTCTTATAGGCCTGCCATTTTAAATTAAAATAAAACTTTTTCTTTGCCTCATTATTATAATTTGAGTGAACTTTCTCTAAGACATAAAAGTGATAGACTAAGCGTCCTTGAGCTTTTTGATCCCCCTGCATACCTGAAACTTTATTTTCATATTCAGTCCAGCTTTTGCGAGCAAGTAGCTCATCAATTACTTCAAATTGTGCATCTAATAAGTACTTACTAGGAACTCGACATCTCTGGCCGAGATTGATAACTTCCTCAGTTGCTTTTAAATCCCCTTCTGAAAGATAAAGAAATACAGTATTTTTAAAGGCCACTGATTTTCTACGTGTACGGCGATTACAAAGCTTTGCAACAATACGCTTAGATAAATCCGCACTTGCTTTAAACTCTAATTTTGTAAACAAAAAGCCTGCAATTGTTAAAAAAGAATCTGAAAACTTAACTGCATCTTTGTCTGACATTTCTTGTAATGCTGATACAGACCAATTATATGCTTCAGCAGTATTTCCAAGCTCATAATAAAGAGCTGAAAGGTTATACTTAGCATTGATCTTTGAACGTTTAGTTGCATAAGGATCTTCTAAAATCTTATGGTAACCAACTAATGCTTCTTTCTTTTGTCCTTTTGATAATTGTTGTTGAACACCTTCAATTTGAATAGAAGTCATTAACTCTTGTAGCTTTCTCTTATACTTACTACTAACTGCATATTTTCCTTGGTCAATATCATCAATCCAGCTACGTATCGTTTTATAATCTTTTTTCTTACGCGCTTTCTCCATCAAAGGAGCGATCATGGCCTCTTGGGTTTTATAGTCTTTTGGGTATTGCTTAGCATAGCGATCGATTACAGACTTGGCCTTTTTATCATCATTCTTTGCCATATAAACGTTGAATAGCTTAGGATATATCACCTTTGATTTATTACCATTTGGATATACTGAAAGGTAATTTTCATATGTCTTTGCATAGTATGCTTCTTTAGTTGCCGCGTTCATTGACCTTTGACCTAGACAAGCAAGCATCCCCTCTAGAGAATTATTTAAAATCTTTGAATTTTTTTCTTTTTTAGCTTCATCATATGCTTGGTTATAAAAGCCTATCGCTTTAGAATACTCTCTATCAGCATAGGCGGTTTCAGCCCTTAGAAATAAGTACTCAACCTTATTTGATTTATCCACAGCACTTAAAAGTTCAAAGTAACGAATTGCCCAATTTGCCTTCAATTGTCTCTGCTTGCCAAGATTACGATAAGCTTTTGAAGCAACTTGTTTCTGTAAGATGGCACTTCTTTTTTTCATCTGAAAGATAAAAGATTTTGTCTGATTACTTGTTAAACGATCTTTTTTATACAAAGAGTAAACACGCTCACTAGTATTTATATGACTACGCTCCTTTCCAAATTGATCATAAAGAGCAAGTAGGTCTAAGTATATTTCTGCTTTTTTATCTTCTCTTTTCTCATACTTAATTGCATAGCCAAGAACTTTTTCAGACTCAGTGAACTTTCCTTCATCTTTTAAGGCAGTAGCGATTCTCAGTAATTGATCTGTGAAATTAATCCCAATCTTCTTATAAAACTTTATACCATCATCAATTTTGCCAGCGGTAGCATAGAAATATCCAATATCTCTTTCGACTTGAGATCTCATATCAATATACTTTGAACTACTACTAAGTCTGAAGACTTCTTCCATTTTTGATATAGCACTCGAGTAGCGGTTCACTCTAAAGTAACACCATGCTAAATTAAATGAGTCTTTGGTATACCACTTATCTTTAAATTGTCTTAGGGCTGACTCATAAAGAGGAATCGCCCTCTTATAGTTTTTCTGATTATAGTAAATTTCAGCAAGTGAGATCTTAGATTTTATCTGAGTCTGTTTATTTGCACTACGTCCACTAGTTGCCTTTGCCAGATACTTTTGGGCAACACGATCTTTCCCTGACTCTTTAGCATTATAACCAAGGATATAATACACATCATTAATATTACGATAACGTGGAAACCTTTTTGTAATTGTAATACAAATACTATTTGCTTGATTAAAGTAACGAGATGACTTTTGAAAGTACTTTGCTTTACTAACTCTCGCTCTTTCTTTATTAGAAAGCGATAAGTATTCACTATTTTCTTTTTCACGCCATAACCTAGCTTTTTCAAGATTGAGTTCGGCCATACGTAAAAGATAGTTTGGATTCTGCCCTTTTACATCATTAGATAGTCTGCTTATTTCACTTAATTCTTCGTCAATAATTTCAATAATCTTTTGTCTTCTCTCATCTAAGCTGAGAGCAAAAGCAAACGATTGAAAAAGTAATAAACTAATTAATAATATTCTCATTTATTAACACTCCGATTTTAGTGCAAATACATAGTCCCCTAATTCATCTGCCCAAAATTCGCCATTAAAATCCCAGAAATATTGTTTTTCATTTCTTTGAATATACTTTACATCACCACGACTTCTCTTCTTTCCATCAAAGCGATATAGTCTCTGCTTTCTTTGTTGTAAAACTTCAAGCTTAATATAACTCATCCCCTCAAATGCTTTATAAAGATCAGCATACTTACCAACCATACGACCTTTTACAAAAGCCCCTAAAACATCTCTTTGAGTTTTAATTACCTCTGATAAGTTTGCAAGCAATGCTCTTCTCAAGCGTGAATTACCAACCTTTTTAATTTTGGCAAGTTCTTCACTGGCCTGAACATAACTTTCCTTGATTTCTTTATAAGCACCTTCGCGAGATATACTTTTTAAAAGAGTATTCATTAACTTATTTCCACCACGATCTCCGACTCTTTCAAAGTCAGCCATCAAACGGTAAAAGTAACCATAGTCTCTTTTCTTTCTTCTTAGAATAAGTCTTAGATTACTTGTTGGTTTTAAGTATTCAGAGTAAAAGTCATCTGCAATTTTTTTAGCGTCATTATAAAGACACATTTTTAAGTATGTTAGTGCATTAAGAACTTCAATTTCAGGATTAAATATATAGTCTAAAACTGGAGCTTTATAAGTTACAAGTTTACCGAGAGTTCTATTGTAATTTTTAAGATAGTAACTATTCCATGCCTCTTCAATCAAAATTTCCGGCCATATTGGTGAACTCTTCTGAATATCTAGGTAAATTAGATTCGCATCTTTATAATCACGATCTGCAAACTTAACTCTTGCACGTCCAAGCACACAGTACTCCTCATTAAGTCTTAGCTGTACCTTTTGGACATTAGTAATGTCATTAGACTGTCTTGAGCGTGAAGTACGAATACAATCCTCATAGTTTTTTAATGCATTATTCTTAGCACCAAGATTTGCATAAGCGGCACCAAGTAAGTGAGTCGCATATGGATAGACCGGATGATTTGGATTAATATCTTCTGCTAATTTTATTGCAGTCTTTGTTGTTTTATCAGACCTTAGTAACTTCTTTGCCAAAATATATTTAATATTATCTGAACTAGATTTTTGTAGGTAACGAATAGGAAGAACTTCAAATTGTTTCGTTCCTGTTACAGTTAACATCTTATCAAAAGCTTTCTCTAGTCTTGCATCCAAGCGACTTCTACTTTTCGCCATATATTCTTTCATGTATGGAATCGCACTATAGTAAAAGTTTGCATCTACTAGTTCTAAAACTAAAGCTCGATATTCCTTAGCACTAGACCCTCTAGCACTCAATGCTCTTGCTGCCCCATTTAAGTCAGCAAAAGCATCCATTGAAAAGATGCTTAAAACGATAAAAAGTATTTTTAAATTACGTGAGAACATCCTGTTCCTTCTTTTTAAAATGTGTAATTAATACCAACATTAAAATTATAATAATGAATCCAACGCTTCTCAGTTGTATCTTCATTACTTTGGTTTTCACTGGCATAGTCTGCATTAACATGTGTAGCTCTAAACCTTAACTCTGAACTCCAGTTTTCACTTATATAAAAACGAAATGCAGTCATCCAGCTTAAACCTGTATTTGATTCTGTAGTAAGCTTATTTGAATCAGGAGATGCATCATCAAATTCATTTCTATTATCAAACGTTGATACCGTGCTAAACCCTGCTCCAAACATCCAGTCATAGTAAAATACTTTATTAAATGTATTAATTTTTGAATAAAATGGTGACCATAAAAGCATAGCTGAAATTTCAGTATCAATTTTTCGATAAAAGGCCACCGCATTTGATTGCTCTTTCACAGAGTCATGAGTAGTGTTTGGTTGCCCATCTGCTTTTACGTATGAAAGCTCTAATCCCCAATCCTCTTGAAAGAAAAAGCCTCCATGCAGAGTAATACGTGAACTATCGATGAACGCACCATTAATGGATCGCCCGAACATACCACCTAGATAAATACGCGACTTCTTGCGAAACTTTCGGTTCTGTAAAACGTAAATTTCTTTGTCGCTATCTAGCCACGAGAAATCGTAAACGTTGTCCTCACCTGCAAATGAACTAATAGAATAAATACTGATCAGAATGATTGTAATTAATTTCATAACCTTCCCTGGCCTAATAAATTTACTTACTTACATATTTTAGCATGGAATGAATGTGGCGCAAGAGAAGAAGGGAATAATAGTTCAGTTAATATTACAGATATTATTAAACTCACACTTTTCACATTGATCTGTACTCTTTATATCCGGTAACTGAGTCTTGCTTAGTAAATCAAAGACAAAGTTTTCCACATCTCTTACTGTAGGATTTTGCTCTAGATTTTCTTTTGCATCAACATAACATAAGACTATTTTTATCGACTTATTCTTATCGTCAATTTTGTGTGCCTTAATAATATAAAAGGCATATAGCATAAGCTGCGCCCAATAATTTCCATTACTTTCATGATGGATTTTACCAGTTTTAAAGTCCCAAACTTCATAGACTTGCTTTTCCTCATTTTCAACAACTAAGTCAGGTATTCCAGAGATCATGTGTCCATACACGTCAAATTTAATTTCTTCTTCTGATAAATATTTTGATTTTTCACAATTTAGATCGAAGTTATCAAGGGCCCAAACTATTTCATTCTTATTTTTTTGATCTACATCACTAAGAGATAATTGCCCCTTAATCACTTGAGAAATTTGATCATGAATCTTGCTTCCCCTTTCCATGGCAGACTCACTACTTGAAAACTCACGACTACTTAATTCAAAAACAGGCTCTTCTTCTTTAAAAATCTCTTGTAAACTTTCATCTCCATTTAATTTGAGAATATTTTTCAAATAGAATTTACGAGGACAGATTGCCGCTAAGCTAAAACGAGTGACAGAGAGTTCAGGTAGCAACATTAGATTATTATTATTTTCCTTATTAGTTGAACCTAATGTATCTGTGTGAAAGAGAGGGATTTTAACTTGATAGTTATTCTTCTTATCCCATGGAATACCATCAGTGATTTTCCTTGTCTTAAAATAAGTAAGTTCATGAGTATTAAAAAAGTGGTGTACGCCATTAATCCATGCATTCTTATATGGAGAAAATTTAGATTCACCAAAATTAATTTCTATATAACTCAGACTATTTTCTGCACGAGTTGCGGCCACATAAAATAATCTTTTAGTTTCGGAAAATTCTTTCAATTTTTTTATATTATGCTCAAGAATGTACTCAGGAGTCTTAAACTTTTGCTTAGAGTATTTATCCTCTCTCCACTGAAAACTACCAGGGATTGAGCCCATTAAATCGTAAAAAACATTTGAAGATTCATTAGTATAAATACCACCTAAAATAATATGATTAAACTGTAGCCCCTTTGAAGCGTGAGCTGTCATAATATGAACTCTTTTCGTACCTTTTCCATAATGGAAATCTAAATTATAAGAGTTATTAGTAAGTTTCTCTAAAAGCTCTAAAATAATCTCTAAGTCACCACCAGAGATTTTAACCATTTCATTGATAGACTTAAGTGAGTTGTCAGTATTAGCAGTTAAAAACTTTAACTTCTCTAATAATTTTGAAAAGGCAAAGCTTAGACCAAAGTTCTTATGGTCACTAAAAAAAGAATTAATTTCATCTGCTTTTACATTATGGTTAGTTCCAAAAAGTAATTGAAGAATACTATTTAATTCAAAGAGCAATAGCTCCATTGGTCTTTTACTTTTATTAAATTGATATCGAATAAGTGCATAAAAGATCGCAACCATTGGGTCTTCAGTTATTGGTACTTTTACTTGCGAAATAAAAGAGATTTCATTCTCTATTAATAACTTTGTTAGTAATTTAGATGGTTTTAGTTTTCTATATAAGACACAAATATCTTTTTCACTATTAGCTAATTGATACTTTATATCATCAATAATGGCACAAGCTTCTATATACTCCACATCATCAACAGTTAACTTTTCATCCTCGCAATCAAGATCAACTTGAACACGATATAATTCCCCTTCCTCCGACTTTGTGTCAGGAAAGTTTTGATAATCAACTTTAACCGAGAAGCGATCTTCATTCTCATATCCACTACCGAGAGCAAATATATGTTCAAAAAGCTTATTATTAAAATCTATAATATGTTTATCTGAACGGTAATTATTCAAAAGAGAAAGATTTAATGGAACCTTGCGGCTTACTTCTTCAAAAACTCCAAGTTCTCCACCTCGAAAACCATAAATAGCTTGCTTAGGATCTCCCACACAGAAAACTCGGTCAAAATCTCCTAAAACAATATTCTTAATAATTTCAAATTGTACAAAAGATGTATCCTGGAATTCATCTATTATTAGATATTCATACTCTTTACTAATACTCTCTCTCGCTTCCTCATTTTGTAAGCCCGTTAAAGTAATGTACTCAAGGTCTGAGAACGTAAAGAGTTCTTCACGAACATATTCTTTTTCAACATAATTAACTAAATTCTTAAAGAGGCTTGAATATTCTTGCACTGTCTCGTTCTTAGAGAAATATGCATGAAAATCATCCTTATTGGATTTTAAAAAATCTTTTACTTCCTTGTAAGAAACATACAACGCTTTTAAGTTTTCACTAACTCCTTTCGCACGCGGAGTAACAGGAATCTTAAAATCTTTTTCATAGAGGTAATAAAATAGTGCTTTAAAATCTTCTTTAGAGTAATGAGCTCTTTTATACTGACGCATAAATAAGAATAATTCATCAAACCAATTCTTTCCCTCAAAGTCATGGTTTAACCAATCTAATTCGCTCTTAAATAATGCCAGTTCAAACTTTTCATCAGATAAAAATATTTTATGAAAAAGGTCCTCATCTGATTTAGCATCATTTTTCCAGGCTTGGCGTAAACTAGGATCCATAAATACTGTCAAAAGTGATTTTAATATATCATTTTTAGACTTAAGCATGAGATCTCTATTATCAATTGCTAAATCTGTCACCCATGCATCATAAAATTCTTCAAGGCGTTTTTTTATTTCAGCTTCATTTGAAAGAGTTACATTTGGGTTTACACTAGTAAAGAAACCCTGACGAATAAGTTTAAAACAAAAGCCATGAATAGTTGTAATGGTTAAGTTTTTAAGTGCATCACAAATTATTGACCATCTTTCTAAATCTTTTTCACTTTCAAACTCATTGGCCTCTTTATCAAAACGTTTTTTTACTCTTAACTCAATCTCACCTGCGGCCTTATTGGTAAAAGTCATGAGAACGATTTTTCTGAACTTGGAATTAATATCAATTTTGAACTGATCAGAGTCAGGGCTTAGTTCTTGCATAAACTTTTTAGAAAGATAGATCATATGTTCAGTCAAAACAAAAGTCTTTCCAGAACCTGCACCAGCACTTAGAAGGACTCCACCACTATGCTGTATCGCTCTAATTTGTTCACTATTCGCCTGACTCATTCACTCTTCTCCATTTTTTCACAATAATTAGAGAAGTCACAAAACTCACAAATCTGAGACTTACGAGCATTTGGAATAAAGACCTTATCTGCCCTCACTCTCTGTGTTGTTTCAATCTCAAAACTCTTATACTCCTTCATAACATCTGGAAACTCATCTATCTTATATTGCTTTGTTTCTAAAAGCTCCGCTAAGAGAGAGGTATTATCATATGTTGAGAATAATAAAGACTTTTGATTCTGAGACAAGTTTACATAACCAAAAGTCATAGGAGTATTACTAGGATTTGCGAAGTGATTTAAATAAAACCATATCTGCAGTTTTTCAAAATTTAGAAAGTCTTTCTTTGTTGGGATAGAAAATTCACCTCTTTTAAAATCTAAAAGAAATATCTCTTCATCGCTGCGAAGGACACAGTCAATACTCCCCTTAACATCTTGGTCATCTAAGTTGATTTCAAAATCAACTTGAAACTTCCCTGTATGAATTAAACTAAATAGTTTTTCAATTATTGGTCTGGTCAATGACTCGACTTCAACTCGCACCTCTTCTAAGCTAGAGACTTTGAGTTCCTTATCATTAAATGTATTTTTAATTTCATAATCGATCATTGCTTTAAGGCTATCCTCATCAAAACGATCGTATTTCTTCACGAATTTTTCAATAATAGCATGTTCAATTCGACCTAACTCTAATTTATTAAGTTTATCATTATATGTAATAATACTTTGATAACCTTCAATATATTTTAACCGAAATTGTCTTGGGCAATCCACATAAGTCTGTAAAGAAGTTGCAGAGGGAGTAAAGTTAAAGCTCTCCACACGCTCATATTCTGGGTATTGTGTTTTCTTTATAAGATCTAAGACTGCTTTTTCTGTTTTAGTCGTTTCCTCAGAAAATAGACTTGCTATATCTATGTCCTCTTCAATTAATCCATCTTCTAAAAGAACCGTTAGGTGATTATGACTGAGAATGTTTTTAACTTTGGCCAAGAGAACTTGTTTCTCTAATTCACTATTTCTGATTGGCCCAATTGTTGAAAGATATTTCTCGACACCTTCGAGATAAGGAGTCACAGAACTTGAAAAATTACTAAATTGACTGGCCAAAGCAAAGTACAATGGTTTTTCTTTTTGAACTGATTCAATACTTTGTAGATCAATCAAATCTAATTTATTAGCTGTATTTGTCGCCATCAAACTAACACGTGGTAGATCAAGGAGAACAACTTCTTTAAATATTTTTAAATTAAATTCACTAAGTTTATCCTCATCACCTTTAATATCAAGCCATTCATTATAGGTATCATTAAAAAGGCTTATAACCTTATATTTTTTAAAGTCCTCTTGTTTTATTGCTACTTGCGATAAGTCTTGCAAGACTTCATTTAAATCTTTGCTTAGAAAAAGTTTTTTAATTTTTTCATAAATATAAGTAACATCCTCAACGAGAAACTCCATGGGGATCTTAACCTGCATAGTATCAATACTACTCATAACTAAAGTTTCAATATTTAATTTTTTTTGAGAAAGTAGTAATTGAACTTTATCATCAATCTGAGATATTTCATGACTTAATACTTTCGATAAGTAGTTCTTTGGAAATGTTTTAATTGTTAATCCACTTACCTCGATTGCACTATCTATATTTTCAATTTCTTCACATTGTAACCATTCAACCCAATCGAGATGACTTTTTTTGGCATATACACTCTCATAAACTGGAACAATGACATCGCTTCGAATTCCATATGACTTTAAAAGGTCAACCTGTGAAGGTGCTAGAAAATCAAAACCGTAGAAAATTAATTCTCTTTCAACATTATATTCAATAGGTAAATCACCTGCCCTTAATCTCTCCGATAAAGTAAAGTAGGATTTATGCTCATCAAAGTAACCAAGTGCTTCAAGCACTTGATGCATACCAAGGACAGCATGTTTCATTTTCTCAGGATAATTATCTAGAATTGATTCGAGAACATCTGGGTTCAAACTAAAACTTCTAAAATCGGTTAAAAGTGTAAAGCTCTGTTCAAAAAATGCATAATCTTCATAAGGAAACATTCTTTTAAAAACACTACTGAGTTCTAATAATAGCTCTGACTTTCCTTTGAAATTACTTAGAATTTCCTCATCAAATAATGCTTTTAACTCATCGCGAATAAACTTTGCAACCGTTATTACCTGAAACCCACTATGGTGGCCCACGAGTTTTGAACGTAACATATCAGAATAATTAGGACTCGGTGTAATTATCAGTGTCTCTTTATCTGAGTTCGCAAATTGATTTAAATAGCGATAGAGGTTGTCTGTCTGGTTGAAAAGTATTATTTTCCTCATCTAAACAATATACTACAAGAAATAAGGTTTGAAAGCATGGATCACTCAAGACTTTTTACTTTCTTAGATAAAAAGAATTCATTTAATATCTATTATTTACATGGGGAAAAGCTCATGGCCGAAATATATAAAATTCATAATATTGGGCCTATTGCATCAAAGTTTTATGATCAAACAATTCTCACAGGGCTGCACCTCATAAACTTTACTAAGATTAACGAAAATATTGGTTACTATATTGATTCTAACGAGCCTTACTTTCGCTTTAAGATCGAAATGAATAATGCTGGCACTTTAAGAACACTTTTACTACCAGAAGAATTTGAAGAGTTCCCTAAAGCTGTCAATGGTAAAGCAAGAGTAACAATCTCTTATCCTAATAAACAACCTTACTCTTCGTTAATTGAACTCAATAATACCAGCACTGATGATATATTTAATGAAATGTTAAATACCTCTTACCAAACAAAATCAAAAACAATGCTTGGTAATAAATCTTCAATTCTTATCAATCCATTGCCACCAACAAATATCGATGAAAAATTCGATGAAATTCAAGTGGCAACTTTGAAAACAATCGAAGAAGAGTATGGGGACTTTTTAAAAGAAACAATCAAAGAAAACTTTAAAACTGAAGATCAAATTATTGATCACTTCAAAGCTAAGGGCTTTAATTACTTAGCTTCTAAGCAAGTTCAATTTAATTGCCCATGTTCAAAAGCGAGAATGGTAACAAACCTTTTAACCCTTTCACAAGACGACCAGGACGAGGTTTTTAAAGAAGGACCAGTGGAAATTAGATGTGATTATTGTAATACCACTTATAATATCGCAGAAGAGGACTTGAAAGTTCAATAACTTATATGCTGAAACCATGTAAGTAGTTCACACTTAGAATTAAAGCTGAACAATTGCTCCCTCTTTTTGTACTTAAATAAGTAGAGATACTTTTATGAGACAAAAGAAAAAGAAGGGAGACATTATGAAAGTTCTATTAACTATCAGTACTGATATAGTTGGAATCGTAACAACACTGGCCACAGAAAAAATCAAGAAATCATTAGCTGAAAATAAAGAGAAGAAAGCTTAAGAAGCTTTCTTCTGATCCATTAGCTCAAAAATTTTTGAGTTCAACTGTTTTATAGTATCACCAGATCCTTTGAGTCTTTTTGCAAGTAAGCGACAAAGATTTAATATTAACATCGAGAATATTTTAGGATTCTTCTTATAATATCCAAAAATGACATCATAACTAAGTACTAAAACATCTGTGAAGGTATTGGAAATAATATCAGCACTTCGAGTTCGTTCATCTAATAAGACCATTTCTCCAAAGAGATCACCTTTTTTCAAATGGGCCAAACAAACATCACCTTTCATGACATCAGCACCACCATTTAAGATCAGAAAGATCTCATCTCCTTCATCCCCTTCTTTTACAATGGGATCTCCTGCTTCTAAGGAGAGAACATTACATTCAGAAATTATTTGTTCTATTTCCTCATCAAAGAGTTCATAGAATAGTGGGCTTGATTTAATAATATTAATAATACTCATATAGTACTTCCTAAGTTATTTTATGATGCTTCTTCTTCTTTATGATCATCTGACTTAGGTTTTCCCTCTAAATGCTCCAGACGTTTTTCAAGAGAGTCGAGTACACTTAAAAGTTTTGCAAAAACTTGATCTTGGTTCATCTCTTTAGCGTTAGAAGAATGAATATGGTACCAAAGCATTTGTAGTGAAGTTTCTACTTTTTTGAAAACTCTATGTCTTGTTTCTTTAATAGGGAAAAGAGTGTTGAGAACAGTGAGTATTAATGAAAAGAAAATACCAGCAATTGAAGTCTTCATGGCGTATGTAACATTCAGAACAAAGCGCATAAGAGTGTCTGCTGATTTATCGAGGTCGTTAAAATCGATATTTGCAATTTCTGGAAGAGCCATGGAAATACCAATAAATGTTCCAAAAACACCAAAGACAATGAATAGACCTGGAAGAATATCAATCATTCTGGTCACTCCATCAATTGAAAAGTGTTTTAATACTTTAGTCCAATTTGGATCTTGAGAAAGGATTCGATGAGTAAGCTCAGTAAAATTTGGTTGTGTTTGGTTTTTAAAGACTGAAGCTTCAGCTTGTATATTAATAATTAATCCCTGCTTACCTGAAACATAATCACGTAAGCTAAGAACTTTCTTACCATCATCTGCAGCATCTTCTTTTTTATTTTCCCCACCAAAGCGTAGTGAGCGCTGAGGTAGTTTCTTTCCAACTCTCCCCAGAACATCTGCAAGGTAGTGATCGACATCTTCAACGGGCTTTTTCTCTTCTTTATCCCTCTCAACATTTAATTCCAACTCTCTAGTAAAAGAAGAATAGTATGCGTTATCATTTTTAGAGCGCCTATAAGCCCCAAAACGAAAGAAAAGTCCTACAACTAATAATGCTCCCATGAACTCTATTAGGTAGTTTGAAAAAAAGTTCAATACCAAGTCAATTAACATACTCTCTCCTACTTAATCACACTTATTTAATATCTTTTGTCATTTCAATTAATTCATTTATCGAATTCACATCATCTTTAAGAGTAAAACTAATCTCTACTCTTTGGGATGAATAACAATCATATGGCCCACATGCTCCAGTACTTGCTGGTTTACGATTTAACTTCATTGGAGCTGCAACTGGCTTGATATAACCTTGGCCAATAGCCTTTGTGAATAATTGTAACTTTTGTTTATGATCATATTCTCCAATACTATTAGAGAAGATATAATTGGTAATACTACTCGCTCTTTGAGCGGATAAACGCATATTGTAGGAATATGCCTTTGAGTTATGATCTTCAGGTGAAACAAACTTCCCTCTAAACGAAGGTGATGCATGTCCAACTACATTAAAGCTTGAGATCTTATTCTTTATCTCTTTATTTCCAAAAAGTACTTTTGAGTAAATTGGAATAATTTTCTTCAGAGTTTCTTTGGCCTTCTTATTTAGATAATAGCTATTTTTCTTAAAGCGAAAATTCTTATCCATTTGTAAAACTACATTCCCAGTCTTATTATCCACGAGAACATTAAGGTTTGCTGCTTTAAATGCTTGAGCAAGATCTTTGGCAATATTTGATCTTAGCTTACCTTTTACATTTGCGACCTTATTAGCGAAATCATTCAAACTTTCCTTTAAGTTTTTATTTCTATCAGATAATTCTTTTGTTTGATTCTTATAATCAGCAAGAAGTTTTTGATTTTGATCTAAGTTTTTAAACTTATCTTTAAATTTATTCTCTAAAGTAGCCACTTCTTTCTTTCTAAAATTTAAATCGGTCTCACATGTATTTAGTGTTTTTGAGATTTGTTGGTTTTTATTATTTAACTCTGCAATCTTAGCTTCTTGCATTGGATTGGACTTCATTTGATTATTAAGTTCATTTTTTAAAGCCGCTAGTTTTTGATCATATTGATTTTTTAATTGATTAACTTCACTAGCTTGTTGCCCTTTTAACTGTGCCATTTGATTGGCATGTTCATTATTCATTTGTGCTATTTGATTTTTATAATTGCTTTCAAGGTCCTTAATTTGTCTTTGTAAAGCACCAGCATTTTGCTTTTCATTGGCCAACTCAGAGCTAATACTTGCAATCTTTCGACTATTATCTGTATTTTGCTTTTCAAGTAGATCATTTTTCTTACTCAAATAAGAGTTTTCCCCAGCAACTTGATTCATTTGAGCTTGAATTTGACCATTTTGAGTTTGCAGGTCTCTATTTTCTTTTTCTAACTTTTGGTTTGCACCCTTCACATTACTAAGGCTAGTTTTTAACGTTTTAATATCTAATGCTTTATTAGATAGTTGTTGTTGTAAAAAGTTATTATCTGCACTTAGCTTAGCTACTTTTCCATTAAGTTTTCCCATTTCTGTAACTTGAGAAAGGTTCTCTTTCTCTAGGTTATCTTTAATCTTTTTCAAATTCTCATGGTTGGCACTTAATATTTTGTAATCTCTATCCTTACTTTGTAATTGAGTATCAAGATTATCAGCTCTCTTTTGTACTTGAGCTAACATTCCTTCAAGTTTGACCTTATTTTCAGAGAGCTCACTAGCACGTTTTTCAGCTTGTGCTTTTAATCCTCTTGTCTTAGTAAGGTCCGCAATGACTTTTCCAAGCTGATCTTGAGTCTGATCTAATTCTTGAGCTGTCTTTCTAAATTTTAATGTTTCGAGATTAAGCTGCTGATCCAAGAAATCTATTTTTTCTTTTTGTTTTGCAGCTAACTTTTGCATTTGCTCATTTTGAGTTTTATTCTGAGCTAATTCACTCACCTTATTTGCTAGGCTTACTTGTAATTTCTCAATATTCTTTTTCTGATCCTGAGACGTGCTTGAGAGTCTATTAATTTCAGCTATCTGCTTATCCATTAATTCTTTTTTACGCTTTAACTCTTCATCTTGCTCTTGAATTAGTTTTTGATTATTGGCAATTACCTGCTCTTTCTTAGCAATGTCTTTTAAGTTTTGCTCAATTGTTAGATCATTATTATTCACTAATTCTTTTAATTGTTTTATCTCGTTAAAATTTTCTTGAATTTTTTTATTATAGTTTGCGATCTCAATTGAACGAGTCTGAGTAATTGCAGCTAGATTTTGAGAAAGATCTTTGATTTGCTTCTGTTTCTCTTTTTTAACAACTTTTAAATTCTCTATGCTCTTTAGAGATTCTTGAAAGTTATTCTCAAGCTCTTGTTGCTCTTTATTAAGTACCTTTAAGGCCTCTACTTTTTCTGCAATAACTTTTTCTTTATTTTGAATATCTTGGTTTAATTGCTTTGTTTCAACTATCTTTTGTTGAACGAATTCTTTTTCTTTTGCCAGTTTTTGCGAAAGCTCTTCATTAATAGTTACTTTCTGAATAATTTCTTCTTCTTGTTTCTTAATCACTTGGCTAGCTTTTGCCAATTGATTCTCTTTTCTTTGCTGATCTTTAATAAGTTCATTAAGTACCTTCTTATTCTCTTGCAGAGAGTTTACGAACTTATTCATGTCTTTCATTTTTTGATCAATTAGATCTTCATAGTTAGAGATATTAGTCAGGGTATCATTAACTTTTTGAATTTTTTCTTGAGTTTCAATCTTATTCTTCTTGGTAACAACAGCTTTTAGTTCTTGTTCATGTTCCCTCTTAGCAACAACTTGTTGCATTTTAGACACACCCGCTTTTATGAGTGCAAATACAAACATAACTAAAAAGATAACAGCTACAGTAGTGAAAAGGTCACTATACGAGGTCCAAACACTACCATCATCTTTGTTATTATTATCATCATCATACATAGACTGATCTCCCGACATTTGCGTATCGGAAAACCATGATAATACCTGAGCGTTTTTATTCCTTAATTTGCCTTAAGAAACCTCTAAAGATTAAATATTATTGGTTTATTCTGAGAATGGATTAAGAATCGTAAACTCTAAGCCCTGTTGTTTAGCTCCACTAAAAATACGGCCTAGAATCTCACTTTGATCATAAATTCCACAAAAGTTTTCTGAGCGAGCTCCATAAACAAATAAAGGAGAGATTAATTGGCTTTTATCATTTTTCAAGAACTTACCTTTCTTCTCATAAGACTCCCACTCATTTCCAGATCTTGGGAATGTGACATTATAGCTCTCACTTGATGTAACTAAGAGCATGAAATCATTAGACTTTTCTGCCAGCACTGCGAAATCTCCAATAATTTTATTTAGTTGTTCTAATTGTGCTCTAGCATCTTTAACTTTTCTCTTTTTCAAGTCGTTTGAAAATTGAAAATCTCTAATTATGTATAAATAGTTCTTATTGTTTCTTGTAAAGCTTGTAAATGTTTTCTCAACATTACTAGCGAAAGTAGAAAAACACTCTCCAGTTTTACAAGAGCGGTCATAATAGACACGATCAGTTTTAAACTGAGTATCTTCTCCAACATGAAAAAGGTCTGCACTCTTCGGTATACTTGGAGTCATTTTCCAAAAATAGAGATCATCTAAATAATCTTTTGCATTATCACAGTCTTTTGAGGCCAATAAAGATTGTTCTTTTGTGGTTTTTGTTTCAAAGATTCCTACTTTATAATTCTTACTGCCTAGGTATGACCATATTGGTTTTAGTGAATAATCTTCACATGAACCTTTGATATTTTTCTTTCCAGTTATTTGCGACAAGAAGCCTTCCTGTGCACTAGGACGTAGTTTGAATAAATTGTACTCCCAGGTTTTTCCCACACATAATGCCGATTCAAAGTTCGTTTTAATATTGGTACTTGGATAAGAGTACTTTAATAGTGCAAGGTGCTCTTCACTTAATCCAGCGACTTGTATCCAAACAATCTTAGTTGGAATTTGTCCAAACTGATGCTTTTGTAAATTTAAAGATGTGACCTGTGCACATCCAATAAATAAGAGAAAAAGATACTTAATCATTGAGGGCCATATTTTGTTGTTTTTTATACATTATATTTTTGATCACGATTGCATTCAAGACGGCAGATTTAAATACAAAAGTAATGATCAAGTAAAGTATTAAGAAAACAGGGTTCTTAGTTATTGCCGCTATTAAAATCAAAGGAACGAATAAAGCTTGTTTTATTTGCAAACGTGCAGCATAAGGGTTGATTTCTCTTCTCTGATAACTTAGATACAGCATTACTAATTCATTTAGGATTAAAAGGTAATAAACTCGATCATCCTTTAAAAATTGAAATAATAATAAAATTATCACCGGAATTCTTAATAGCACTCTAATCTTCTTATCTTCCCACTCCTTTAGAAAAGAAAGAATAAAGACTGTTACATAAGTTCCAAACAATAATCCTATTGCGGCAAAGAAAACAACATTATTCATTAAAGGAAAAAGTTCAAAGTTCATTAATAAGAAGAGAACTGAAACGAGTAAGAAACTTGTGAAGTAAATTACAGGTAAAATTCCTATTAAACTCATGCGATACTTATGACGTGCATACTTGATAAGATTTCTCAAAGAAAGACTTATGCATATCAAAGGCAAGATTGTATTTATCCAGTTATTCATGACTTAAACTATAAAATATTGTATATTAAATAGGAACATATATTAATGATTGCAGTGCACCGTTTGGAGGAAAGAAAATGGACATGTCTTTAGCGACGCGGGAAATAATGTGGCAAATTCCTTTTGGCTACAAAGTGGCTATGTACGTTCTAATGTTTGCGGCAGTAGGTATTATGGCGAAAGGTTTATACGATAAGTATAAATGGGTAGTTGAAGGAAGAGGATTAAACTCATTAGTTCCTAAGAATCTTAATTGGCAGAACTTTTTTGAAACGATTTTTTTCACAGGAAAAGTAACTCGTGTTGGAAATGTAGCCTTTTTTCACAGTTTAATTTATTACGGATTTATCATCCTCCTTATTGCAACTGAACTCGTAGCAATTCACGCTGATACTCCGATGAAAGTTTATCAAGGACCAACTTATATTGTTGTTTCTTTTCTCGCTGATATGGCCGGGTTACTGATTATTATTGGATTACTATTTGCTTATAAGAGACGTTATATTGATAAGCCTGATTATCTAAGTGCCACCAATCCAAAACGTGAACTTTTCATGTATGGAATGTTAATCTCTTTGGTTGCTCTTGGATATGTTATTGAAGGTTTTAGAATTTACGGTGCTGGTATGCCAATGGGTGAAAAAGTTTGGTCTCCAGTAGGTTGGTTTATTGCAAGCATTCTAAAAAGTACTGATATGAGTGAGGATATTTTAGTTCTTACTTATAAGGGACTGTGGTTATTTCATATGGTTAATACCATGTTATTTATCGCTTCTATTTCTTACTCTAAGTTTTATCATATTATTGCAGCTCCGTTCTCTGCACTTATCACTCCTTTTCACCGTGGTGGTGTTATTGAGCCGATGAACTTTGAAGATGAAACGGCTGAAACTTTTGGTTTAGGTAAGATTAGCGAACTAACATCTAAGATGCGCTTTGATACTCTTTCATGTGTTGAATGTGGGAGATGTACAAATGTATGTCCAGCCAATATTGCAGGACGACCATTAAATCCAAAAACTATTATTACTAAGATGCGTGATTTTAGTGTAGGAGCAAAAGAAGACAAAGACTTCTGGGAAGCTCAAACTTATTCTGATATTGAATTAGATTCTTGTACTACTTGTGGAGCTTGTATGCAGGAATGTCCGATGAATATTGAGCATGTTCAACCAATCATGGAACTTAAACGTTATAAGGCACTTACTCTTGGTCAGATTCCACCAGAGGCCGCAACTGCCGTTAATAATATTCGTATCAATGGAAATCCATGGGGTGTATCACAAGATGAACGTGATCAATGGATGAATGATTTAAGTGAAGAAGATAAACCAGCTCTTATTGAGCCAGGTAAGAAAGTTGATTACCTCTATTATGTAGGTTGTGCTGGATCTTACGATAATAATAACCAGAAGGTTGTTCAAGATACAGTGAAACTTTTAAAGAAAGCTGGTGTTAACTTTGCTGTAATGGGGAAAACTGAAAAGTGTAACGGGGATCCGGTAAGACGTTTTGGTGATGAATACTCATTCTATGAATTTGCTATTGAGAATATTGCAACTTTAAATCAGTATGACTTTGATAAAGTAGTAACTCATTGTCCTCACTGTTTACACACAATTGGTAAAGAGTATGGAAAATTTGATGATGGTGATTTTACAACTGTTCATCACACTGAATTACTTGCAGACCTAGTTAAAAATGGAAAACTAACACCTAAGAAAGAAGTTAAAGAGAATTTAACTTTCCACGACCCTTGTTACCTAGGGCGTCATCACGGTGAATACAATGCTCCGCGCGAAATCCTAAAATCAATCCCAGGCGTTCAATTGACGGAAATGGAGAAAAATAAGGATAAGGCACTCTGCTGTGGAATGGGCGGTGGAAATATGTGGTACGAAGTTCATGAAGGAAAAGATCTTGTTATGAACCGTCTTGATCATGTTGGAGAGACAAAGTCAGAGAAACTAGCTACATCTTGTTCATTCTGTATGATAAACTTTCACTCAGGTAAGGGAAAAGTTAAAGAAACGGAAGAATTACAAATTGAGGATGTTGCAAGTATACTTTCTAAATCTGTTGAATAAACATAAAAGAGGAGCTCTCTTTGGAGGGCTCCTCATTCTTTTTTTTATCATTCCTAAAAATTCTCTTGCTCAAAATGGCTTTTATAATAACTTTGAAGAGTTAATTAAAATCAGCAAAACAAACTATCTAAAAAAACTAGAAAAGCTTACAACCAATCTTAGCGAATTAAATGATCTCACTGATCCAAATCTTGCCGAACTAGACCCTGACTTTATCAATACCATGATATTCTATACTCCAAGTCGCTACAGTGCTCTTGTGGCTAAAGATAAGTGTAGTCTGTATGATGTAATCTTGGCCGACCTCGCACAATCCCACGAAGGAGATATTCGCTTTTTTATCGTTCGTTATAAGAGCGATACAGGTGAAGTAAAAACAGTAGCAGTAAATAGAAATATTTTTATGGATAAGGTGGCCTATGCTCAATGCCCAAGTATTCAGCGTTTTTTCCAATACTTTAATCTTGCAAATGTTGAAAAAACATTAAAAACAATTACCTTACCTACTCCAAAGAGTGATGAAGAATGTAAGGAGATACATAGACAATTTGTTGAGGATTATAAAACACCATACCTATGTAAGATCTCAGATCATGTAAAACAAATCCCTCGTTTAACTTTACAAGTAAAAAATACATCAAAATCCAATTACCGAGAGCTTCAAAGACTTAAACGAGAGCTAAGAATTGCAAGTAAGTACCAAGAAATCCTAAATGGTGATGCAGTCGACTACTTAGAATCTCTTTGTGCGAATATTGAAAAACCACAATTATTTTGTGATTCCTTTTTTAAATCCAGCTTTTGGGAGCGTGCCGAAACTGGCGAGAAGTCACAGTTCTATATTTACAATATGTGTCGAGATCATCTTAATAAAGCGGATCTAACTAAAAAACAATTGGCAAAGTGTAGTAGAGAATTCACTAGTGAAGAAAATCTATGTCATTACCTAGGAAAGCAAGAAAAAGTTTTATTACCAAAATCAAACTGTGAGGAATTAAGTCAAAGATTAAATCGCAGTAAGCTCTATAGTGATTACTATGATTGCCCTGCCGAAGTAGCAAATGACGGGATTATTAATGTAACTAGAATTCTCAATCACTTTGAAAAAGATGTTTATGTAAATAAAAATTCATGTAATACAACCACGACAAATGTTTTTGCAAGATTTGTTAATGAGTCAACTGACGGCAGACTATGGAATGTTAAAGCATGTTATCAGGACAAAATCTATGACCGTGAAGAGTGCTTTCCTATGGTCTACGGAGATATTCCTGGAAGTGAATTAAGTATTAGTAATGTTATAAAGAGAGTTCTTTCTAAAACAAAAGGTTTTGGAGCAAGTCAAACTTGTGAATTTGTTGCTGAATCTGTTTTCCAACCAAGATTATTAAAGTACAAAAATGGATGCTTTATTATCTATGACCCCAATAATTGCTATGGAACTGAATGTAAGTTTAAAATTGTTCTAAACGAAAGAGAAGTTGATAATATTAAAATCACAAGTGGAAGTAATTTTGATTACTACCCTAAGGACTTTCAAGGAGCGAATTACTCCTTAATGAATCTTATCAAAGCAAGATTTAAACTTCAGTCAAAATCAATTATTAATATCGCTTTTTTAAAACAGGTTTTCAAAGATCACCCAGACACAATTATCCATGGTGTTGCATGTGCGGAAGATCTTTTACCGAACTTTTATCGAAAAAGAGTGCTTAATCAATGTCGTCCACTTCCCTTCTTAGTTGATGGGTATAAAGAAGACAAAGGGCTTGTTTCTGTCATAATGAGAACGGCACATGATAGTCTTCATGCTCCAAGACTTGTTCCTTGGAGTTACTTATATTCGTCATTAAAAGACTATCAGAGAAGACATCCACTAAATCAATGGGGGTTAAATGCTTTATTTAAATAAGTTTTCACTAATCCTTTTTATTACCATGATTAGTGGTAGTACTTTTACTCAAGAAATTGATAAACCTCTACCTGTATTAAAAACAAAACAGTCATTAAATAATATTCGCTTTATTAGCAGTGATGGAAAGCTTACGTATTTTCAAAGACGCTCTGGAGACCTGCAATTATCTAAAAATTACTTAAATTACGAAGTACTTAAAAGAGATAAATTTACTGAGTACTTTATCTCTGCCAGTGATACGAAAAAGAAAATGCTGATTGAAATTGACTCTAGCTTTCATACTGAGATGAACCACTTAAAGAAAAATGAAATTTACATAATGGATTATGGCTCTTCTGAGCCCCAAAAAGTCACTGAGGGTGCTTTTCCAAAACTTCAATTTAAGGATCGTTTCTTTAGTTACTTTGACACTAAAAAGAAGTCGCTTCACTATGTGGAAACAAATGATCTTAAAACTGTCTTCACCATTAAACTTAATAATAAGCTAAACCCTTATTATGTCCCTGAAACAGATATGATTACGAATTACGATATAGTCTACACTGATATAAATAGTTCAGGACAAAATGCAATTCTAATGTACTCTGCTCTCGATAAGAAAAGTAAAGTTATCTATAAAAGTACACTATCTGGAGGAAGACTAGACTATTGTATTATGGATAAGAAGATCTATATCGGAGAATTTAGTTTTGGAGATATCCCCAACGCATCTAAAATCGTTGAGGTTCCTATCTATAATAATGAAGGGTTTAAAAACTATAAGGTTATCTATCAGTCACAACAAAGTGATATTGGAAATTTAAATTGTAGTGAAGATAAAATATATTTTATAAAGACTCTTTCATATAATAAGAAACTTAATTTAAAGCAAACAGAGATTGCCGCTTATAATATTAAAACTGCTAATACCGATATTTTAACAAACTTAAAGTATGTCACTCAAATTATCAAAATTGATGACATGATTGTGGCACCCTTTAGAGGGGAATATTATCTTATAAAGGGGAATCCAACCCTTACTCAAGATGGGATCGAAAAAGATAAAGCTGTTGATGAAAGGGACTTAAATTTAGAATGAAAAACTTGATCATTTTCACATTCTTATATTCAATAAGTCTGCTAGCACAAGATAACCTGCTACAAGGGCTAAGTTTAACAGAAGATATTTCTGAAGAACTTAAAATTATCGTCACTCATTTAAATGAAAGTCCAATAGAGCGTGAACTTGCTGAAGAAGCCATAGCAGCAGCAACACTTATCAATTCCGATGTGAAAAAATTGGACAAGGTAAATTTACTTTTTTTAATCAAGTCAGAAATCTACAAAGGACTATTAAATAATCAGTATATGTCTTACTCTGACTCTGTACAGATTTCTTCTGTCATTTTAAAAAGCATTAGAGAAAAATTTAAAAAATATGATTTAAATTACTCCCCAATGGCGAAGTGGATTTTTCAGTCAATTGAAAAAGATCTGGGTCCTTATGAGAAAGATGGCTTTATTGACCGCTACCAAACAGTGAACCGCTCAAATATTAAAGAAAGGGCGAAAGCATTAGAGCTAAGTAAATCTTTAAAATATATTTCACCTTGGATAATTGCATTGGAGTCAAAAACACCAGACCAGTTTAATGAGATGCTTGCAAAGATTAGTGTTGATATCTTAAAGCAAATCTCCCGTAAAACTTATTTCTTTCATGAGTTTTCCTCTCAATTTGCCACAGAACTAAGAGAAGGCCTTTTTGTTATCCCAAGTTTAGCTCCAAGTAAGCCTGAGGTGAAACTGCCTACAGGTGACGCATCGCTAGAAGAACGCAGCAAGGAACAGAAAGAGAAGGCAGAAAAAAATCTTGAAACACTTGAAAATACACAAGACTTAGAGGGCTCATCTAAGGCCATTGATCAATTAATAGAAAAAGAAGCTCCTCCCAAAGATCAGTGGACACCAAAAGAGTAAATTCATTCACAAATCCCCTATAATTTGTTAAAAAAATACCTCTAAAAGGTTAGAATCATGAGTTTATCCAAAAAACCCTATAAGGGATGTCGTGACTTTTTCCCAAGTGATATGCGTGTTCGAAATTACTTATTCGAGATGATGCATAAAACGGCAAAAAGTTTTAATTATTTAAATTATGATGGCCCAACACTTGAAGAAGTAGAGCTTTATAAAGCTAAGTCTGGTGAAGAGTTAATCAATGATCAAATTTATTCTTTCATGGATCGTGGAGAAAGGTTTGTGGCAATTAGGCCAGAGATGACACCTACTTTGGCAAGAATGGTTGCTAATATTCATAAACAAGAACAAAAACCAATTCGCTGGTACTCTATCCCAAATCTTATGCGTTATGAGAAACCTCAAAGAGGTCGCTTAAGAGAACATTGGCAATACAATGTAGATATTTTTGGTGCTCCTAAGAATCTTGGTGAGTATGAAGTGCTAAGCCTTATAAAAAAATTAATGGATAACTTTGGCGCAAGTACTGATATGTATTCTATTCTTATCAATGATCGCTCAATTGTAGACTTTGTGTTTAATGAGCTTCTTTCTCTATCAGAGCAAGAAAGTTATAAGCTGTATAAAGTAATTGATAAGGCAAAGAAAGTAACTGCAGAAAAACTAGATGTAATGATTGGTGAAATTATCACTGATGAAAATAAAAAAGCGACTTTTAAACAATACTTGGCACTAAAGTCATTTGATGATGTGGAAAAGTTTTTAGAGAGCAATAATGCTAGTGAAGTCTCATTCACAGACTTTATAAAGCTGATTAAAGGCAATGAATTAGAGACATGCTTACAATATGATCCAACTATTGTGCGTGGACTAGATTATTATACAGGCTTAGTATTTGAAGTTTTTGATCAACACCCAGACAATCGTCGTGCGATTGCTGGTGGTGGTGCTTACGCTAATTTATTACAAATTTTTAATGAAAACCCTCTTCCTGGTATTGGCTTTGGAATGGGAGATGTTACTCTGAGAGATTTTTTAGAAACTCATAAACTAATGCCTAGCTTTAGTGAAGCAGAGTCAGATATTTTTCTTTGTTACTTTGATGATAGTTCTTTTGCTTATGCTAATAAAATTGCAACTCTTATGCGAGAAAATGATTTAAGAGTAGAACTTAATCTTGGACCTATGAAATTTAATAAAATGTTCAAGATCGCTGAAAGCAAAGGCCATACAAATGTCGGTATTATCGGCGAAGATGAAGTTAAAAACCAAACGATAACATTAAAGAATATGAAAACTCGTAACCAACATAATACAGCTTGGGATAATTCGAGTGAGATGATTAAATTTTTAAAGGATTCATAATGCAAGAACTTGCTAAAACTTTTGAAAGTAAAGGTATTGAAGATAAATGGTATGATAAGTGGACAAAGGAAGGTTGCTTTAAACCCCGTGAGTCTAAAAATAAGAAAGGCACTTATACACTTCTTATGCCACCTCCAAATGTAACAGGTAAGTTACACATGGGTCACGCACTTGATCATACTCTTCAAGACGTTATAATTCGTCACAAAAGAATGCAAGGTTTTGAAACTCTTTGGGTTCCAGGACAAGACCATGCTGGTATTGCAACTCAAGCAAAAGTAGAGCAGAAAATCTATAAAGAAGAAGGTAAAACTAAGCATGATCTTGGTCGTGAAGAATTCCTTAAAAAAGTTTGGGAATGGAAAGAAGAGCACGGCAATGAAATTATCAATCAAATTAAAAAGCTTGGTGATAGCTGTGATTGGGATTACTTTACTTTTACAATGGATGAAATTCCAAATAAGGCCGTAAAGAAATTCTTTGTTGATATGTATAATGAAGGTCTTATTTATCAATCAGACTACATCATTAATTGGGACCCTATTCTACAATCTGCTATAAGTGATGCTGAAGTTGAACACAAAGAAGTTCATGGTCATTTTTATCATATTCATTATAAAGTAAAAGATTCTAATGAAGTACTAGAGATCGCCACAACAAGACCTGAAACTCTTTTTGGTGATACTGCCGTTTGTGTTAACCCTAATGATGATCGTTTTGAACACCTTATTGGGAAAACAGCTCTCGTTCCCCTCATTAATCGTGAAGTACCAATTGTTGCTGATGAACACGTTGATATGGAGCTAGGTACTGGATGCTTAAAGGTAACTCCAGGACATGATTTTAACGATTTTGAAATTGGTAAAAGACATGATCTACCGATAATAAATATTATAAATGATGATGGATCTTATAATGAAGAGGCCTCACCTATTCAAGGTCTTAAAGGCAAAGAGGCCAGAAAGAAGACGAAACAATTACTTGATGAAGCTGGCCAATTAGTAAAAGTGGAAGATCACAAACATCAAGTTGGCTATGGCCAAAGAAGTGATGAAATAGTTGAGCCAAGAGTATCTAAACAATGGTTTTTAAATACTCAAAAAATGGCAGAACTAAGTGTCGAAGCTGTTGAAAAAGAAAAGATGACTTTCTTTCCTAAGGGTTGGGAAAACACTTACTTTGCTTATCAAAAAAATCCAAGACCTTGGTGTATTTCTCGTCAACTATGGTGGGGGCATCAAATTCCAGTTTTTTACTGTGGTGACTGTGACCATACATGGGCCTCTGAATCAGAAGAATCTACTTGTTCAAAATGTAGTAGTGAAAATATAACTCAAGACCCAGATGTTCTCGACACTTGGTTCTCTTCTGGTTTATTTCCACTAAATACACTTGGTTGGCCTGATGCGCAAGCTATGAAAGAAAAAGGCTTTGATCGTTTTTATCCAACATCTACACTTGTTACTGGCTTTGATATTATTTTCTTTTGGGTAGCAAGAATGATGATGATGTGTGAAAAAGCAACGGGTAAAATACCATTTAACCATACTTATATTCATGCAATTGTTAGAGATAAAGATGGCGTTAAGATGTCAAAGTCTTTAGGGAACGTTATTGATCCACTAGAGATGATTGATCAATATGGTTGTGATGCTCTACGCTTCACCCTCGCAGTTAGCTCAGGCTATAATAGAAATATTAATCTCGATCCAGCTAAGATTGAAGGATATAGAAACTTTGTTAATAAGGTATGGAATGCATTTCGTTTTATCCATCCATACCTTGAAAATGCCAATGATGAAGCATTAGAGATCGATCAACTTCATCATCATGAGAGATGGATTTTAAGTGAACTTAATAATGTTATTAAGTCTGTAAATGAGTCTTTTGAAGAGTATCGTTTTGATGATGCAAGTAATGCTATTTACCACTTTGTTTATGAGAAATTCTGTTCTTGGTTTATTGAACTTTCAAAGGGTATTTTAAACTCTGAAAATCAAAGTTTAAAAACTCAAAGAGCAAATGTCTTAAAATTTGGTTTTAGACAAATTGTTAAGTTGCTTCACCCTATCTGTCCTTTCATCACTGAAGAGCTTTGGGTAAGCTTAAAGAAAGAGGATGAGGAAATGCTTATCCTTCAAAACTTTCCAAGCTTTGAAGAGAAATATGTTTTCAACGAAGACGTAGAAGACATGGAACGCTTTATCGAAATCACGACAGCAATAAGAAATTTACGTAATACTGTTAATATCAAACCAAAAGAAGAGGTTGAAATAAGACTTTTCACTGACGATGAAAATATCGCTAGATACTTTTATAAGTCTCGTGGATTCTTTAAAGAACTGGCCAATGTTAAGGCCGGAAAGATTAAAGATAAATCAATTGAGCGTCCTCTAAAATCTGTGATGAAAGCAACCACACATACAGAAGTTTTTATACCACTTGAGGGTGTTATTGATATTAATGACTATATCCAAAAGTTAGAACGCGACCTTAAAAAGGTTGAACAAGAACATGTAAAAGTTGATAAGAAGCTAAGTAATGAAAAATTTATTGCAAACGCTCCTGATGATGTTGTTGCAGAAGTAAAGGAAAAAGCACTTGGCTTCAAAGAACAAATGAAGTCGATTGAGTCTACCTTAAGCTCACTTAGATAATAATTTTAAATACTTACAGGGGAAATTTAGTATGAAACCTTTATAGGTTTACTAGGTTTTCCCTTTCCTTTCTTGTAAAAGAACATCAAAGGGATAAGTATGGGAAATTTAATCAAAATCGCATTCATTGCATGTTTGTGCACAAATTACACATTTGCTGCCGACAAAAAACCTGAAAAAAAAATAGCTGAAGTTTTTGTCCAAGAAATTAAAAAAGAAAGCTTCGAACAAATTTCTGAGTATCCAATTGTTCTAAAGTCTCGTGCAGATTCAAAAATTAAATCCCCCATTAACGGCGTTGTTGCTGATATAAAAAAGAAACTAGGCGATACAGTTCAAGAAAATGAAGTCATTGCCATTTTAAGACAACAACAAGGTGGCTTTGACTATCAACCATTAAAAGTTCGTTCCCCAATTGCTGGCAAGATAAGTAATATTAATGTTCACCGAGGTGAATATGTAAATATTGGAGATCTTGTCATTGAAGTTTTAGATCCGACTGAGATCTATGGCCGCATTGAAGTTCCTGTCAGAGACCATAAGATCATCCAACCAAATCAACCAGTAAAAATTGAATTACAACAGGTAAACAAATTAGATGTTAAGGGGAAGGTAGCAGGTATTTCCAGTGCAGCCGATCCAATGACAGGAACCCTTTCCGCTGATGTAGAGATTCTTGATAAAGATGAGTTTCCAATTGGTATCATTGGTCACGCCAAAGTAAATCGTGGAGCTAAGGAAGTTATGCTGATTCAAGAAAGTGCACTTAATTATAAGGGCGATGATATCTATGTAAAGATCGTTGATGATAAAAATCTAGTTACCAATAGAAGTATTAAGATTGGTGGAAAAAAAGCTGGAAAAGTAGAAGTACTTGATGGTTTGAAAACAGATGAGCAAATTATTGTCCGCTCAAATGGTTTTGTCGCTCCAGGTGATGAAGTTAAAATTGTGAGAAAGAAAGAGTGAGAAACCTTTTTGAAAACAAATTAAAAGTCTACCTAGTCCTAGGTCTTTTAGGACTTGTTGGAGTAATAAGTGGATTGAATCTTTCAATCTCTTTGTTCCCAAATATTTCAAGACCAACTGTTGGTCTTTGGATTAATTATGTAAATATTGAAAAGTCTGATTTTCTTGAAAACTATGGTTATGATCTTGAAAGAGAACTAGATACCCTAAAGAATGGAAAGATAAAGATTGAGAATGTGACTGCTGAGTTCTACGATGATGGACTTTTCATGCAAATTCTCTTTGACTGGGGTACCGATGCAGAAGATGCATACAGAGAAATTCGTTCAATAACAAATCAATGGCAAAATAGCTTACCTCAAGAGACTGCAGACACATTGCAAGTATGGCAGTGGAATGAAAATACAGGCTACCTTTCCATTAGTTTCTTTTCTCAAAATAAAACTATCGATGAACTTTACCAGCACCTCGATCCAATTCTAACTCCAGGCCTAAATGCTGCGAAAGGCTTTGAAGAAGCTCTTCTCTTTAACCCAAAAAAGAAAGAAGTAAGAATAGAGCTAAATCCACTTAAAATGGCTGAGCTAGGTATCTATCCGAGAGAAATTCAATCAATGATAACCCAAAAAATGCGCTCTTATATCGGTGGTTCTATCCGCTCAGGGGATAATAAGTTACAACTAAACCTTGTTGGTAATGAAAAAAGCATTGATGGACTTAAAAACATAAGACTTTATAAAGGGGATAAAAGTTTTCTTTTAAGTGAAATTGCCAAAATCTATTTTGCACCTCACTCAACGAGAAAGAGAATTTTTAAAACAGATGGAAAAGAGTCTTTGATTGTTTGGGCAAAACCAAAAGCTGGAGCCAATGTCAAAGAGGCAACTGAATCAATTATCAAATTAATAAAAGATAAAGAGCCTGAATTTGATAAAGATGTTTCTTATAAGGTACTTGTTGATCCCAGTGAGTTTATCAGAAGTGCTATTGGCAATGTCTTTAAATCAGTCGCTATTGCTAGCTGCCTCGCAGTGCTGGTTCTCTTTCTTTTCATGGGAAGCCTTAGAAACGTAAGTAGTGCATTTATTGAGATACCTTTTAGTATCATTCTTGCTTTTATCTTAATGGAAATTTTTGATATGAACTTAAACCTCATATCACTAGGTGGGATGGCATTAGCCGCAGGAATGAATGTTGACGCTTCTATTGTTGTTCTTGAAAATATTATTCGCCACTTTCACATGAGTAAAGAGCAAACTAATAATGATTTTAGTTATGCTTATAAGTGTGAAGTTATACTAAAGGCCTTAAAAGAAGTTTGGCGACCAATTGTTGTTTCAACAATTACCACTTTAATTGTATTTACTCCTTTGGTTTTCACCAAAGACCTTACTAATGCTGTCTTAGGAGACCTTGCGAAGGCTGTGATTTTCTCTCATGGTTTTGCATGTCTTATTGCACTAATCATCGTTCCACTAGTAAGAACTCAGATTATTAATAGAGAGTCTCTTCACTCTAAATCTATTCTTGATAGACCTATGAGTAAGTTTGAAGTTTTTTATCAGCGAACTTTGTACTTCTTTATTAATAATTTAAAAGCAAGGCTAGCTCTCTTTATAGGTATTCCTACCCTACTTATACTTTCATTAATGCTTGTAATGCCAGAAATACCAAAAGAATTAATTGGTAAGCCCCATACTGACTGGGTCATTCTTAAAGTTCAAAGTGATACAGCAAAGAGTGTTAAAGATATTGAAGTCTTAATCCAAAAAGCGGAGCTTAAAGTAAACGAATTATTTGGAGATGAAATTAGCTATAACTTTATGCAAATTAGACGTGAGAATAATGGCAATCTAATGCTTAGACTGAGAGATAAGAGTCAAGTTGAAAACTTTCAAGACCGTTTAAAAGAAGCATTTCCAAATACGCCAGAAGTTCGCTTTAGTATCTTTCCATGGAACCCAGCTGAATTACCTCTCCCCCACTATCCAGATATTGAAGTTCATATTAAAGGTAAAGATCTTAATGCTATGTCGTCTGCTGGAGAGCAACTCTTAGTAGGAATTAAAGAGAATAAAATCGATGATAATATGTGGTCAGAGCCAAATCTTAAAAAGTCCGAGAAATTCCTAGTTTTACCTTTTGATTCTATTTGGCAGGAAATTCAAAAATCAGGAAGCTCTGTTAGTGCCAGAGATATCCTAGATATAACAATGCTAGCAGATTCTGGAAAACGCATTAGTGAATTATACGAAAATGGAGAGAAAACAGATATCGTTATGAAATTCCCAGACAAGTATAAACTTAATGATGCTAGTTTGGCAGCTTTTCCACTTAAAATTTCAGAAAAAATTATTCCTTTGAGCTCATTAGTAGATTTAAAGAAAGTAGAGTCAGCACCTTCGAATATTAGATTTAACTCTGAAAATTTAATTAAGCTTAAATCAGAACTCTCTAAAGAGAAAAAAGATAATAAAGAAACAATTAAGGCGAATATTCAAAATTACTTAGATAAAGAAAAAGACCATTTTAAAGGTGTAAGTATTGAGCTCGTAGATGAGAATCAAGACCTGACTAAAGCATTAGCACAACTATACCAATCTATTTTGATATCTTTAATCCTTATTGCCTTTGTGCTTATGTTGCAATTTGGAAATGTACTAAATGTATTAACAGTCTTATTGGCCATACCACTGGGGCTTATTGGTGTTATTATTGCTCTTTATATTTTTGATAGCACACTTTCATTAAATTCAGCTCTAGGAGTAATTCTCTTAAATGGGATTGCAGTCAATAATAGTATCCTCTTAGTAGACTTTGCTAATAGAGAGTTTGAAGCTGGTAATGATGCATTAAATAGTATCTTAAATGCTTCTAAACAAAGACTTAGACCTATTCTGATTACTTCTTTAACCTCTATCCTTGGAATGCTTCCAATAGCTTTTGGAATGGGAGAAGGTGGAGAAATACTACAACCATTAGGTATTGCTGTGTCATGTGGACTATGGGTATCAACCTTTTTAACTATCGTAATCATTCCACTCGTTCACTATAGTGTCTTAAAAAGAAATGAAAAAGGACGTGGTTTTGGATTTGTTAATGAGACTTTGCGTGAAAGTATAAATAACTTTGAATCACCAGAGGTGACTCAATGAAGTTAACTCTCCTTTTTATATGTATGGTAAAGCTAGTATCCGCATCAACAACAAGTGGTTTAGATACAATAAAAGAGTTAACTCAAATTAATATTGATTATTTAGATGCTCGTTTACAAACCATTAATTCACAAGAAGATAAGGAAATAGCTATTTATCAGTACTTTCCTACAATTAGTCTTTTCGCTTCAACATTTGAGTCAGCAGCCAGCTTTGGATTTGCAACTGATCAAATCAAATCTCAAGGAATCACTGCACGTTGGACGGTTTTTAATTTTTTCCAAGATTTATATAAATATCATGCTGCAAAGAATACATTAAAATCAAATGAGTCATTCCAAAGAGCGATGCTCTTGGCGGCAGAAAAAAGTTCATTTGAAGTCTATTTAAACTATTTAAATAATTATGAACAATATATGATAAAAAAAGATATCACAGAAACACTTGATCAAAGTGCCAAGGTTGCTAAGGGAAAATTCAAGCGTGGAGAAACTTCTGGATCCGAGTCAAATAAGATTATTATCCAATCACTGAATACAAAGAATGAATCAGAAACATTCTTAGCTAATTCTGAGTTTTATAAAGAGAGAATTCTTAAACTCTTAAAAAAGAAGTCACTAAAACCCACTTGGCCTCTTTCAGAGTCCAATATAAAGTCAAAAGTTTCACAACTTTTAAAAGCGAAAGCTAGCTTTGAGCAAAATCCCAATATAGAGAAGTTTCGCTTTGATAAAAAGGCAATGGAAGATCTAGTTACTTCTCAAAAGCTAAGACACTTAGGAGAAGTTAATTTAAACTATAGAAATCAAAAATCTAATCTTGATGGATTTAATGATTGGGATACTCAAATCACTCTTACTTATACCTTTCCGATTTTTGCTAATAACACAATTCAGGCCGATGTGGTAAAGACAAAGAATAAACTAAAACTAGCTCAAACTAAATTAGAGCAGGAAAAGGCGAAACTTCGGGCCTTAAAGAAATCTCAAAAAATAAAGATAAGAATAAGTTTTGAAAATTTTAAAAGACAATTACAAGCATCAAAGCTAGCCAATACGGTTTACCAACAAGAATTGCGTAAATTTAAAAGAGGTCTAGTGAGTGTGAATGATTTACTTTTTGAACAACAAAGACAATCTCAAGCACAACTTGGTTTAATAACTTCTAAGAATGACCTACTTTTAAGTCTAGTCGATTTTTGTCATTTGCAAGGGAAAGAGTTTAAGACGTGTTTATAAAAAAAAGGCCTCGAGATTCGAGACCTTTCTTTATAAATGAATGAGTTTTATTCTGTAACAGTTAGAACTTGTTCGATGTTTTTGAAGTATCTTAACTTTCTAGCAAGTCTTCTTTTTTTCCATCTTGGAACATATTCTTGTCTTGCAGGGAAAGCATTTCTGTCATACTTAGCTAAAGTAGCATCGTCTCCACCATTCCAAAGTGCTCCGATATTTCCAAATACTGCAATACCTGTTTTACCAGCACTATCAGAAGAGTAAACACCAGCAGTTACGTTAACATTCTTGATGTCAAAGTTAGGGAATACACCAATATTACCTAAGCTATTTCCAATTCCATCTAATTGCTTGATAGAAATTGCAAAACCAACAAGAGTCATATCATCTTTTTGAGATACATAAACAACTCCGTTGATCCCATTAACTGGAATAGCAACTACACCTGCACCCATTGTATCAACAGGTAACATGTTTCCATTTGGAAGAGTTACAACTCCACCTGGTAACTTTAAGATTTCAGAAAGGTTAACATCTACCGCAACATGGTTCATACCATCCGCTCTGTAAAGTCTTAGATAACCATAATCTTTTGGTAATGGAAGATGTAAAAATGGAAGTTCTGCAGATCCTAAATCTAATTGGAAGTCAGATACAACAAATTTTTGATCATCTTGGTCTCTCGTTTCAAGAGCAAAGTCAGTTACGATCTTCTTACTCTCTCCACCACAACTTGCTAAGATAAAAGACATAACAAGTGTCATAAGTAGCATTGTTTTTTTCATAATCACCTCTTTAAAAAGTTAGTTTTTAACATTGAATAAAAACTCATATTGTTTTCAATATATAATTCCATTGTAAGTATCTGCCCCTATAAGACCAGAGTGCAATTATTGCCATAGTTTCATAGAGATACTTTCACAATTGTTTAAATAGAATGAAAATATAAGACATACTCATATTAGTTTTATGAGATATTAAGGACATTAGTGACTAACTCGCTGTGTCTAAGTCGGGTTTTTATTCTTGGTTTTCAGCTTGTTTTTGATTAATAAACTCAATTACTTCATCAAAAACTTTATTATATTGAATGCCATCTGCACCTTTAAATTGGTCTTCAGATAGATTGAACTGTCTAACATCAGCATAAAAATAGTCATTACCATATTGAGAATAAAGATTTTCTTGAAATAGGTGGTGAATATGGGAGCCGCAATAAGCTGCCACTTGGTAGAGTTGATGATTTTCAGTTATAAATGTCCACGCGTACGAAACGGCCTTAGAAAAATCTATTAAACTTTTTGAATCAAAAATCTTATAAGTGTTTTTTGTATTTAATGTTTCAATATATTTTCTCATTTCTTCAGCATACACTTCATCATCCATATCCCTTGCCATGAGGACAAAGTTAGTATGCTCGCTCAAATCAAAAAGTTCTTGATAATAATCTAGGATTACTCCATCTTTAACTTCAAGATTGATCATAACATATGGGTTCTCTCGCCAATCTAAATAATACTCTTTCATTTCTTTAGAACACACATTCGGAATTTGCTCTGGAAATTGATCCTCTAATAGAGGTCTTAAAAGCTCAAAGAATTGTTCACTCTTTTTTCTCCCTGCAAGTAGATTAACTTTATGACTTAGAAAAAAGTTATTTTTACCACTTGAAAAGCTTACTCTCTCTAATGCTTTAAGATTTTTTCCAATAGTTGCATCCACAAGACTTTGAGTAAATGAAATAAAAAGATCACAAGCTTCTAGCTTAGAGTTCACCAGTGCTCTATGGATTGTAAAAACACTTTTAAAATCTTCTTCCTCAAACTCATGGTAATAAGCATTAAATGGAAGAAGGTTTAGAATCTCAACAGTTTTTTTATTAGATATAAAATGAAAATTTAATACTTCATGTTCAATTTCGTCTTCAATTTCAGCATTTTTATCTTCGATAATTTTTTTATAATACTTAACAAGTGCATGAACAGTTGGATAACTTTGAATTTTATCCTCAATTGTATCTGGAAGTTTAAGCACTATATTCATGATTTTTAATCCAATAGATAGTATAATAGCTAGTTGCTAATGGTGGTACTATTATAGCAACAAATGGGATCGCAACAAGTGCTAAGAAAAATCCCCCAGATAAAGAATAACCCAAAAAGTTTCCTCTTAAGTCTTTAAAACACGCACTTGATGTTAGATTTTTTCTAGACCAAGTATAATCAACAAAGCCTGCAGCTAATATTAATGTATTTAAAAAGATGCTTACTGGTGCAAGGATGGGAAAGAAGCTTAATAAAAAAGCTAAACCTGAAAGAACAACAATCACGACAATCTTTTTACTTTCATTCAAAAGGACAGAGATCAACTTACCTGAAATAAAGGAAAGTGATTCTGACATAGTGAAGTTATTTTCTCCTTTTAGCTTTTTTTCAATCCTAGCACTTAGGAGATCATTAAAAGGAGATGATATAAGAGAAACTATTAAAACAAATGTATAATTGATAAGAAAATAAAGAACGATGGTTAAGATAATTGAGATGATCCAATAAACTATTGAGCCCATTACACCTTCAGAGATATGACTTTCAATTAATCGTTTCCCCTCAGTTGTAAATTCAGAATAGGCCCATCGCCCTGCAAAGTAATATAAAGCCGCACCAACCATCATAGGAAAAGATGCCAATAAGAAGTTAACCTTATCTTTGGTAATCATTTGAACTGATGGTTTAAAAGTAGTCAGTGCGTTTTTAATCATTGTTAAAATCCTCCAAGGATTGAAAGTCCTGAGTCTACATAAAGTGTTTGCCCAGTAACACCTTTAGAAAGGTCACTTGCCAAATAAACAGCATTTGAACCCACATCTTCTTGAGTTACATTTCTTCTCAGTGGAGCTTTCTCTTCAACTTGCGCTAGTAATTCTCTAAAACCAGATATACCAGAGGCCGCGAGAGTTTTAATTGGACCTGCACTGATACAATTAACTCTTACACCCTTCTCACCCATATCATAAGCTAGATAACGTGTAGACGCTTCAAGAGCGGCCTTAGCAACTCCCATTACGTTATAGTTTTTAATAACTTTTTGTGATCCATAATAAGTCATAGCGATAATTGATGATTCATTATTCATTAATGGCTCTAGTTTTTGTGATAAACCAACCAAAGAGAAGGCAGAAATATCACATGCCAATTGATAACCTGAACGACTTGTATCTAAGAAACGACCTTTTAAATCTTGTCTGTCCGCAAATGCAATTGAGTGAACAAGAATATCAAACTTATCCCAATGCTTATTAACACTCGCTGCTAGGTTTTCATAATGTTCATCATTTGTAACATCCATCTCAAAAGTAAAGTCTGCCCCAAGCTCCTCTGCTAAAGGTTCAACTCTTTTCTTTAAAGCATCGTTTGCATAACTTAATGCTACCTGAGCTCCTTGTTCCTTAAGTGCCTTTGCAACTCCCCATGCTATAGAACGATCATTTGCTACACCAAAAATTAAAGCTTTTTTTCCTGATAGAATTCCCATATATAACCTCGACTGGTATCTAAAATTTAAGTGACTATTAGATCATAACTCACGGTAGATGACACTAACTCAAAGCGACAAATAGCTCAGTATTTTTAATAACATCTCTCTAAGAAAAGTCTCCTAATTTCTAACACTTAACATATGTAAATCCTATCTCTTTTTAGCTCACCGTCTTGATAAAATGCATAAAAAAACATAGTTTAAAGTGAATTCTACAGAGGTATAAAATGACGCAGAAAAGATTAATTCCTGAATACTTAGATAAGTTAAAAGTATATCAAGCTGGTAAGCCAATTGAAGAAGTTGCTCGTGAAAAAGGTCTTACTAAAATTTCTAAATTAGCGAGTAATGAAAATCCATTGGGACCTAGTCCATACGCCATTAGAGAAATGACTAATGCTCTTTGGGATGTTCATCGCTACCCTGATATGCATGCCACTAACTTAAAAACAAAGCTGGCTCAATTATATAAAGTTGAAAAAGAAAATATTATCCTTGGAAGTGGTTCCGAAGGAATCATGGGTTATATTGCACGTGCATTCATTCAACCAGGTGATGAAGTATTAACTGCAGAGAATACATTTATCGGTTTTCATATTCTAGCAACTGGAGCAGGAGCGAAACTTGTAACAGCAAAAAGAACAGAAGATCTAAGATATGACGTGAAAGAACTTGCCAAAAAAGTAAATGATAATACAAAAGTTCTTTATATTGCTAACCCGGATAATCCAACGGGAACTTACATTACAGAGCATGAATTTGATTACCTTATGGGTTTTGTTCCTAAGCACACTATTGTGATTTTAGATGAAGCTTATTTTGAAATGGCTCAAAGTACATGGGACTACCCTGATTCAATGAAGTATCGCTATGACAATGTTATTACTCTTAGAACATTCTCAAAGGCCTATGGTCTTGGTGGAATTAGAATTGGATATGGCTTTGGTAATAAAGACTTTATTGAAGCTCTTCATAAAGTAAAGCTTCCATTTGAACCAAGTTTAATTGCACAGAGAGGAGCTATTGGAGCTATCACAGATTATCCACACCTAGAGAGATCAATTAGAAATAATACTAAACGCTACTATGAAACATTAAAATTCTTAGATCAAAAGAATTTCAATCCTATTCGTTCTGTAACTAATTTTATTGCCTTTAAAACTGGTAGTAGTGAAGCAAGTGATTACCTATTTAATAAATTACTTGATCATGGTGTTATCATTCGTCCTCTTAAGGCCAATAATATGCCTGAGTGGGTAAGAGTTTCTATCGGTTTAAAAGAAGAAATGAGGCATTTCTTTGAAGCAATGGAAGAAATACTTCCAGAGTATGATGAAAAATTTGGAAGACCAGAGAATCCACACTCTTTATAAAGGAAATTATGAAAGTTTGTACTTATAAAAGATTAACTCCACTTGGTGAATTTAGAAGGTTAGGTCTTTTCTTTAATGAGACTACGATTATTGACCCTCAATTTGTTTGGCAAAAGCAATTTGAATTAGAGGGAAAGTTTAATCCTTTGAAAAAAGCCAAAGAAATTTGTCCTGAAAGTCTAAGTGACTTTATTTCTCAATATCAAGAATCAAGTTTTCAAATGCTAGAAGAAACTCTAGAGGCATTTAAAGAGTTAAGTAGTGATGGAATTTTAAAAACAAATAACCATGCAGATTTAAGTTTTGACCTACTTGATGATCAAGATGTTAGTCTTGGTTGTCCCCTTGATAAGATTGGAACTTATAGAGATTTTTATGCTCATGAAAAACATGTTGCAAAAGGTTTTGAAAAGAGAGGTGAGCCTATACCTGAAGCTTGGTATGAGATTCCTGCTTATTATAAAGGTGCTACCGCAGGTTTTATTGGACCTGAGGATACTGTTCCATGGCCAAGCTACACAGAGAAACTAGACTATGAATTAGAGTTTGGTGTTGTGATAGGAAAAGACGGATTTAATATATCAGAAGAAGAAGCTCTTAATCATATTTTTGGGTATACTGTATTTAATGATATTAGTGCTCGTGATATTCAGAAAAAAGAGATGGCCGTTCGCCTAGGTCCGGCCAAAGGAAAAGACTTTTGCTCTATCATGGGTCCAGTGATTATTACAGCTGATGAGTTTAATGGAAAAGAGCCAAACTTAAAAATGACAGCAACTATTAATGGTGAACTCTGGTCAGAGGGAATGACTGGAGATATGCATTATACTTGGGCTCAAATGATAGCTCATGCCTCTAAAGAAGAATGGTTAATTGCTAATGACTTTATGGGAAGCGGTACCGTTGGTACAGGTTGTGGTCTAGAACTAGACCGTTGGATTCAGCCTAGCGATATAATTGAATTAGAAATAGAAAGAATTGGAAAACTCAAAAATCTTATTGGGACTCCAAATAAATAAGGAAAAATATGTTAAGTTTTGATGCACTAGAAAATGCTTTTGGCGATAATTATAAATTTATTATTGGAAGTATTCTTCCAAGACCAATTGCAGTTGTTTCAACTAAGAATGAAGATGGATCAAATAATGTAGCTCCCTTTTCATTCTTCACAGGCGTTAGTGCTAAACCAATGATTATTGCTTTTTGTCCGCTTATAAGAACGGCTACTGGAGAAAAGAAAGATACCGTTATCAATATTGAAAGAGAAAAAGAATTTGTTATCAATTTTGTAACAGAAGATAATGCTGATCTTGTTAATGCAACAAGTGCAGAGCTTCCTTACGGAGAAGATGAATTTAAGCACTCAGGACTCACTCCAATTGACTCTGAAGTTGTTAAGGCAATGAGAGTAAAGGAAAGCCCGATTCACTTTGAGTGTAAACTTAGAGATATCATCTCTTATGGTGATCAACCTGGTGCTGGAACTTTAATAACTGGTGAAGTTGTGCGTATTCATGTTGATGAAAAAATCTATGACAGTGGTCGCATAATAACTCAAGAGTTTAAACCAATGGGCAGAGGTGCTGGTAATGACTGGTTTAAAACCGATAGTGTTGTTGAGAAACAAAGATTAATGAAAGCGCAAATTCAAAAATAAAAGGAAGAGTCATGAGTATTATCAAAAGAATTCATCACGTAGCTTATAGATGTAATGATGCTAAAGAAACAGCTGACTTTTATAAAAAAACTTTAGATATGGATTTAACGGTATCAATCTCTGAAGATAAAGTTCCTTCAACAGGAGAACCTGATCCATATATGCACATCTTTTTGGATGCAGGCATGGGTAATGTTCTCGCATTCTTTGAACTAACTGGACAAAAGGCCATGGGCAAAGACCCTAACACACCAGTATGGGTTCAACATATTGCTTTTGAAGTTGAATCACTTTCCAAACTCGAAGAAATGAAAGAGAGACTTGAGGGAATGGGAATTGATGTTCTTGGTATTACAAATCATGGTGTTTTTAAATCTCTTTACTTCTTTGACCCTAATGGTCATAGAATTGAATTGGCCGCTAATACTGGTTCTGCTGCTCAGATGGAAGAATTAAAGAAAATTGCACCAGAAATGCTAGAGGAATGGAGTAAGACCAAAAAGCCACCACGTCAGGCCGCTTGGTTACATGATGAAGAATTCCTAAATAAAAAGTAATTCTTAACATTTTGTGTCGATCATTCTTATAATAGTTCTATGAAGTTATTAATAATAATTTTCTCATTCTTACTTATCGCTTGTAGTGATCGAACTCCTATTAAATCTAAGAAAGGAATCGACTTTGCTGATGGACTTGAGTTTGAACTCGAAAAACTAAACGAGAAAGAATGGAAAGTTGGAAAAAAGCGTGAAGCTGAAGTCAGCATGGGGCTTAACCTTAAAGTTGGTGTTCCTCAAATTGAAGAGGATGGAGTTGAATTATTAAGAGCAAAGTACGGTATTGATACTTGGCTCTTTAAAGTTACTAAATACAAAAGAGGTCTGCGCCAAATCCTAGGCTTTTTCCAATATGATTTAAAAAGCATCTCCGGTGTGAATGATTATGTTAATGTAAATTTATATTATCACGCAGCAAGTGTTTCAAGTGACTTTAGAAGATTTCATTGTCCAGCGTTTGGACATAGACTTCGCCTTGAGAGCTTTGATTTAACAGAGGCAAAAACTAAGAATCGTAATCAACTGTATGTTAGGCGCAAAGAGAATTTAAATGCTGATATTTCAAAAGTATCATTTGCACCTATGATTTTTTCAGCAGGCCAAAGTCTAGAGGGAACTTATCAATTTGAAGTTGCTTTTTATAATTCAAATGAAAAGAGACTCTACTCTGCTTGGTATGGTGCCGATTACATGGTGGTGGTAAAAGCTGAGACTTTAGTCGATGTTCCAAGCTGTCGAGGAATAAAGGAAGAAGAGAATCCACTTCCTAGTTCTCGTACTCCTCGCCTAGAAGACTTAAGACTTCCTAATTAAAATATCCTCATAAAAAGCACCAAAAGTTTCATCTTTATTATTAAGATGTATTTCTAGCACCCATAAGTTTTCAATAGGAGTTTTTTCAAAATTTGATAATCGGCCTTTATAATAAAGAGCATGTGGAAAGTCACCTAAGCGATGACCGCCTTCTTGATTCTTTAAGATATAACCATAGTGTTTTGCTCTTGAGTCTGCATATTCATATAGTTCAACTCCACTTGGATCATTTTCTTGCCAATACTGCTGACACTCATCAAAAATTAGTTTCGATGTTTTTTGAATTTTAGCAAACTCAGGATTCTGGCCTGTAGTAAATGTTTGAGCAAAGTCAGCCTCATGTCCATTGACTACAGGACCAATATCAACAAAATAAATATCATTTTTTTGAAGACTTAATGATTTGTCCGATTTATCTCTAAAAACTTTTGTCGTATCACTTCCAATTCTAAACTTATGAGGATGCCATTTTTTTTCAACACCTTGAGCTGCAAATAGCTCATCTAAAAGAGCATGTCCCTCAGCTTCTGTTATTCCCGCATCGACTTGTGAGGCAAATAAAAGAGCTATTCTCTTTGCAACTTTTCTTGCTTCCATATAAGTCTCAATATTAAATTTGGCACTAACACCTTCGGGATTATTCATCATAGTATTCACCTATAAGCTTAGATAAAAAAAAGCCCCCATATCGGGGGCTTTCTAATTAGTATTGGATTAATTTCTTGAGTTCGTTATAAACATCATTTGTCTGAGGAAGAATGACTTCTTCTAGACCTGGGTTATAAGCAATATGAGTATCTTTCGCACACACTCTTAAAATTGGTGCATCAAGATCTTCAAAACACTCTTCATTAACTCTAGCAGCAATCTCTCCTGCAAACCCACTAGTCTTATGTTCTTCATGAGCAATCATAATTCTATTTGTTTTTGCTAAACTCTTTTTGATCGCTTCCATATCAAAAGGAGCTAAGGTTCTAAGATCGATAACCTCAATTTTCTTACCAGTTTCTTCTTCTACTTTTTTTGCAGCATCGATAGATTTTTGAACAAGTGCACCCCATGCAACGATAGTAGCATCACTTCCCTCTCTAACGATTTTAGCTTTTCCAAAAGGAATCATATAGTTCTCACCTGGATCAGCAGTTCTATTATAACCTTGGTAATATAAATGCTTATGTTCTAAGAACATTACAGGGTCATCTGTACGAATGGCAGTTCTTAAAAGACCTGCAGCATCTAGTGCATTAGAAGGATAAACCACGCGAATACCAGGACAGTGTGTATAAAGCGATTCACCTGATTGAGAGTGGTACATTGCCCCACCTTTAAGGTAACCACCGATTGGTACACGAACGACCATTGGACATTTAAAGTCACCACCTGAACGGTAACGAGTCGTGGCCATTTCATTTTTTAATTGCATGTATGCAGTCCAGATATAATCAAAGAATTGAATCTCAACAACTGGTTTAATTCCACGCATGGCCTGTCCAATTGCACGTCCAATAATATTAGCTTCAGCTAAAGGTGAATTGAAAACTTGTCCCTCTTTAGAAACTCTTTGACAGCCTGAAGTTACTTTAAATACTCCACCTTTTCCTGCAAGGTCTTTATTATCTAATTTTTCAAGCTCAGAGAAATCAGCAACATCTTCTCCGAACATTCTCATTAATGGATTTTTTTGAATTTCAGCTTTTAAAGTTGCATTAATTGCTCCTGCCATAGGAACATCTTCTTTTCCAGAAAACTCTGGCTCAGTTGAGTAATCATCTGAAGTAGGATCAACATCCTCTGAGTATAAGTGATCAGCGTATGTAGACTGATCCGGCCATTCAGTTTCAATCGCTTTTTTCATAGCTTCTTTAACATTGGCCTTAACTTCTTCTTCAACAGCTTCTAATTCTTTTTTAGTCGCTAGTTTATTATCAATTAAGAACTTAGGAAAAGTGAAAACAACATCTCTCTTAGCTTCTTCATCTAACTCTTCTTTTGTTCTATAAAATTTATGATCATCTGATAAAGAGTGAGAGTATGGTCTTGTTACAAACGCATGAACTAAAGTTGGACCTTTACCTGCACGCATATATTCTTCAGCTTCTTTCATTGTCTCATAACTTTCTATCGGACAAGTACCATCACATACAAATATCTTTAATCCAGGAAAGTTAGCTAGTGCTTTTGAAATACTTCCTTCTGGCGTTTGAACAAATGTTGGAACAGAAATAGCAAATCCATTATCCTCTACCATAAACATTACTGGTAATTGGTTTACACTTGCTGTTGTTAAAGCTTCCCAGAATTCACCTTGAGAAGTCGTTCCATCACCACATGAAACATAAACAATTTCATCATCATGATATGGAAGATTATGATCAACACCATCTTTTGCCATTTTAGAAAGATACTTTCCTGCTTCTGCAATTCCTACCCCTTGTAAGAATTGAGTCCCAGTACAAGAAGACTTATTAATAATATTTAAATCGACATGTCCCCAGTGAGCTGGCATTTGGCGACCATGACTTGCAGTATCTCCAATATTTCCATTAGCCTGACATAACATTTCATAAGGAGTTACACCCAAACCTAAACACAGAGCTCTATCTCTATAATAAGGAATAAAGAAATCATGCTTTGGTTTTAATACATTTGCAGCAGCAGTTAAAATTCCTTCATGTCCTGCACCTGAAATTTGGAAAAAAGCTTTTGATTGTTTTTTCATCGTTATTTCAGCATCATCTAATTTTCTAGATGTGATGATATTGCGATAAAAATCTAAAAGTTTTGCCTTATCTAGTTTGTATTTTTTTATAATATCTAATTTGTTTTTTGCTCCAGTGGTATTCGATTTTTTACTGGTTGCTTTTGATGCTTTCTTTGAGACAGATTGAGCATTAGGCATTGATATCCCCTTTGAATTATTCAGTTTTTTACCAATTCTTTTTATAAAAAATGCTGCTTTTTGGCCACTTATGATGACATTTTTCAAGGAATTGTCTCAATGTAAGAAAAGGTGAGTAAAATAATTAGGAGACTTAACTTTCTTAAGTTATAATTACCATATATTAGCTATTTAAGGAGTTAGAATGGTTAAGTCATGGAGCGACGCAAAACTAGCTTTCCGTGTAAGATTAAAAAAGTTATTACAAACTTTAATCATTGAAGAGCGATTTCTACCTAAGAAGTAGGTTTTGTGTTTTTTTAGACCAATTTTATAATCCAAGAAACGGGCTATTTGGCTCGATTAATTTCTCTTGAATAAGACGGGCCATTTCAGAGTGGCCGTTATTATTAAGGTGATGTTCCACAAAGTAATAAGGATGTAACGATCGACATACATCTTCATTGGTTAAATCAATAACTTTTAATTCATAAGTATTTAATTCATTTAAGAGTAGTTTTTGTGGATCTTCTTTTAATGGATCACACAAAAGAACATAGAATAAACTATCTGGATAAGTATTTTGATAGTTATATCGCATGCCTGATATAATAAAAGCTGTCTTATTAAAAGAACTTCTTAGCATTTCATTTTTATCACTCATGTATCTAAGTGGCATAAGATAATCTTCAACAAATGCTCCCTTATCATAATAAGTCGCCATTTTCTTTATATTCAACCAAAAACTATTTGTTTGCTTAAAAGTTCCCTTAAGAATCAAGTCATCGCCTACCTTTTCATAATTTGTTAATAGACCATTAGTAAAGCTAAGAGCATTAGGATAAGCATTATCCCTATAAGTCAGGTAAGGGTACATAATGTAAATCATTATTCCTTGCGGTTCTGGAATAAAGTTTTTGATTTTGACTCCCACTTTAGGATCAAAGAAAAGGTAAGTTGAACTTGCAGACCAAGCTGCATGTCCCATATTATAAAAGTTAAGATTGGAAAATTGATAGTTAAGGAGATTAGTTAGTACTTTATCATCATCAACACCCATTCCAAAAACCTGAGAGTCACCCGCAACGATAAAATGCTTACTTCCATTACTTTCCAGTGAATGATTTATTCTTGCACCGATCTGAGATGTACTCATGTGTACATCATAAATAACTTTTTTATTTGCAGGATCAATATACTTCTCACTCCACCCTTGAGTTGGAAGCATACCATTTAACTTTTTTGATTTTATTGGAGCAACGATAGAGTCTGGATGAACAGAAAAAATATTATAATTTGCAGGCTCTTTATTTAAGTAATTTAATTGTTTTTCATTATCCCATTCATAAAATTTCTTTTGCCCATAGTGGAGCATAACCAGACCATAGGCAATGGTGATAAGTAATATAATTAAAGTATTACGAACGAACTTAATCATTGTAAATTTATAGTCACCTTTATGGGCTTAAGTGGTTTATGACCTAACTGGGTAAAACCTTCGACTAGTTCGTTTGGTCTAATACTTGATCCTTGCATAACTTCAGTTGTTAGAAATAAACCTTTCTTCTTACATGGTGAAACTTCATCTATAATATCGAGAGTCGCCTCATCTAGTTCTAAGTACCCTGGTTTAATATCAAGAATCTTATCTTTAATATTTTTCTTTATATACTGCTGTCTCTTTTTAGAGAATGATTCAACAATTATCTCTTCTTCTTTAGCAATCTTTTCAGATAATGCATCGACATTGTCTTCATCCTCTAGTGGAATAAAATAAACAAAACTCTTTGCTGCATCCTGAATCGAAGGTTCTCTACCAACTAGCTCTTTAACATCTTTAAAGACGATTCCTTTTTCAGAATGTGCTTGTAGTTTTGTTAACATTTCTTCTGGACTTTCCCAAGGACTTGGCACACGTACATCAAAGTACTCAACAAGAGATGAAATCCCAAGTGTAAGTGCTGGTCCAAATGAAATAAGAGGACGGGTCTTATAACCTTCTGAGTGAAGAATTTCGATTTCTGCTCTCTTAAAGATTCTCGCCATAATTTTCTGAGTATCTAGGTGAGAAATAAAGCTAAGTGATCCTATTTTTGAAAACTCAATTCGATATTTATGTCCAACAAACTGCCCTCTTTTTTCACGCAGCTCAACGATCTTCTTACGCTCTTTTGGAGCTTCATAAGGTGCATCGTCAATTGCGTTTAAAGAAGTTAAATAATCTCTTCTTTCTTCCACCATCTCTTTTAAATCACACTCAACACCACAGCTATAACAAACAAGACGTTTCTTATCGATATCAAAAGTTTTTTCTAATGATTCTAAGTTAGAGTGGTGAACAATCATACCAGCAACTTTACCACAAGGTGGTGATAGTCTATTCTTTGTAGCTTTACGCCATTCACGATCTAAAAACTTATCTTCTAGGCCAACATCAATATGATCCCATGGAAGCTTTCCATCCATAGGGATAGTTCCAAGCATAAATTGAGGATCAATTCCTGATTCCTTTACACACTCAATCCAAGTTTCATATTGAAATGTTTCATCCCAACCATCAAAGCGACATCCCTTAGTCCAAGCATTATATATAATATCTCCAACACGACGGTCACCTCTAGAAACAATACCTTCAAGATATGAAATTTTTGAATAATGTTTTCTAAATGATAATCCAAATTTCACTGCATAATCTTTTAATAGATTTTGCTTACGAATGATCTCATCTAAAGTTATCATAGGTGCCCACTGAAATGGAGTGTGAGGCTTTGGAACAAAAGAAGATACAGAAACAGTTACATTAGGATTGCGAACACCACACTCTCTTTGAGCTACAGTTTTTGCTTTCTTGGCTGTTTCCATAATAGCGATAACATCCTCATCCTCTTCAGTTGGAAGACCAATCATAAAATACAATTTCATTTTCTTCCAACCACGAGAGAAAACGTCTCTTGCAGTATTTAACATATCATCTTCAGAAATATTCTTATTAATAACTTTTCTCATTCTTTCACTTCCTGCTTCAGGAGCAAAAGTAAGAGAGGTATTTCTAACTTCAGCGAGCTTATCTAGAACACGATTATCTAAACCATACGCACGTAATGAACTAATACCAAGAGTAGATCTATCCTTGGCTAACTTATCTAATAAATCCACAACAAGCGGAGTCACGGCAGAATAGTCTGCTGTAGAAAGACAAGTTAAACTTGCTTCATTAAAGCCTCCGTTTTTTATACCATCCATAACGAGATTCATTACATCAACTGGTTTTCTTTCTCTTACAGGACGATAAATCATACCTGCTTGGCAAAAACGACAGCCCTCTGTACAACCGCGACTTAGCTCAACTGAGAATCGATCAAAAATAGCAGTCATATGTGGTATTGGTGATTTGGTTGGAAATGGATAATCTTTTAAACTATCTACAAAGTAACGTTGAATCTTCTCAGCAATGACACCGTCAAATTCAGGTTTTGGACCAGTGACAACTTCAAGATTAGTTTTGTCATCGATTTCTGTTTCATAGAAGCTTGGTACATAAATTCCTTGCCACTTAGCGAGCTCAAATAAAATATGATCTCTTTTTAAACCATTTCTTCTCGCTTCACCGACAAAGTGAACAATTTGAGAAAAGATTTTTTCTCCATCACCAATTAAAACTAAATCAACAAAAGGTGCAATAGGTTCTGGGTGAGTAGCACAAGGGCCACCAACAATAACTAATGGCTCTTCTTCTTTTCTATCTTTTTGATAGATAGAAACACCACCAAGATCTAACATATTAAGTATATTTGTATAGCTCATTTCATATTGAAGTGAGAAACCAATGATATCAAATTCACTTAAGGGCTTAAAGTTCTCTAGAGTTACTAATGGAAGTTCACGCTCACGCATTTCTTTTTCCATATCAACCCATGGTGCAAAACATCTTTCAGCACAAAGACCTTCGTGTTTATTTATTTCTTCATAAAGAATTTTAAACCCAAGGTGGCTCATTCCAATTTCATATGTATCAGGAAAACAAAGTGCCGCCCTAGCTGTAAGCTCGTCCCAGTTTTTTTGAATAATAAAATGTTCATTTCCAATATAACGTGCTGGCTTTTGAAGTTTGTCGAGAAAAGATGCGTATGGATTCTTACGAATCATGAGATGTCCTTTGTTTGTTTTCCAAAATAAATTCGGGAGGGAGTTGAACCCTCAATTTCAGTTTTGTCACTTTTAAAATGTTTGGGACTATACGTCAATTGATAATAAGTAGATTTTAAGTATTTACATAGTCTCTACAACGAAATTCTAAAGACTTATCTAACGATCAACACAAGAAGACTTATCGATACATAGCTTATTAAGAATATTTGAATTATTTTTTACGGTGGTCTCAAATAGACATTGAGAAATTAAGCTTCCTAGTGGATCTTGAACTAAATCAATATCAGAGTAAGCATTTATCTTTGCAACTAGTTCATCACTAGAGAGATCAGAAATATTATGCAAATTACTTAAATGTTTGTTTCTATATTGATTACGACAAAGATTTCTTTTTTGAATAAATATATCACTATAAATACTTAAACTCGCTACAGATAAATAGGCCTTATAATAAGTATACTTGCGACAGGTTCCAATTTTTCTCTGCTTAGATGCTTCAGAGTTTGCAATGGCACTTTCAACAGATGTTAAACAATTATTTAGTTCATTATTTCCAAGAGAAGTTAATAAGTTTTTAAATTTATCTTCTGTTCCATCACATTTATTTTCAAGATCGAAAGCCCCTGATTTTTGTGCACAATAATCAAGTGCTCCAGTAAGGACAGCTGAGTTTACACATTCAGCAGTTTCACAGTTTACAAGATCAGAGTAAGGCAAAATAATATTATTTCTATTTATTCTATTTAATCTCTGGCCACTACTGTAACTTAAATTCATTGAATTAAAATCTCTTTCACAGTCTTCTTTATCAGAATACATTTCACAACAAAGTGATTTGGTAGATTCAGAAGATTTTAACTCTCTAAGAAATCTTTTTGCAGTTGAATCAATTTGATTAAACTTCTCTCCAGATAGCTCGCCTTCAAAATTTTGAAAGCCATAAGATGAATCAACAAAACGCTCTCCATTGCTAAAAATAGTAGAGGGAGAATTTGAAACTTTATTATACCAAGCTTCGAAACGTAAATCGAAGCAGGTATCTGAAGATTGATATGCATTAGAACAACGATCAGTTAGACGTTCACAAAAGTCTCCCATAGTTTCAACAAACATGGAAAAACCAATTTCTTCTGTCCAGATATCTTTTTTACAAATCCAATCTCGCTCTCTTGTGGTGATTTTTTCACTTTTAAGTTGCGCAAAGGCCGAACTAAAAACCAGATGAGAAAGACATAATATAACGGCGATCTTCTTCTTCTCTAAACGCATTTTCCTCTTCACTTGCTTCAATTGCATAAGTTGTTAAATCAAATATGAATTTTTCATTACGAACACCAATTCCACCAGAACCCCAGCCATCACCGTATCCGAGACGGAAAAAGAACATTCTTTTCCATCCAATTTCCATTCCACCAACGATTTTTCTATTTTGAGCAACTGTATCGTAACGATTACCAATGTCTTTATAATTTACTTCAAAGTGCATTCTTAAGTTTCTCGCAGCAATTGGCTCAATTGAAAAACCAGCATCAGTTGTTTGAGGAATAGTATCTGGAACTCCACCTAACTCTTCATCATACCATCTTCCATTAGAAGAGTTTCTTTGAACGACTGAGAAGGTAGGCAACATAAAAAATGGTAAGGTCAATCTCATCCCTGCAGTCACATGAGTCATGGTTCCTTGTTTATAATCTACATTTTTATCAATATCTGTTGACTCAACACTCGCAAAATCTTTTTGAATTTGTTTTCTAGTTAAAAGAATTCCCGTTGCACCAATTTTAAAAATTCCACCAAATAAAGAAAGGTTTAATGCCATAACTGGACCACTATCTGTTCTTTCAGCTATTTCAAACTCATCATCAATACTTCTTAAGCGCGCTCTATTTTGCTGAGAGTACATATAACCAAGTGTGAATCCTCTAAAAGTAATATTTGGAAAAAGATTAATTCGAGCATGAGAAATTTCACCAGGGCTGTCTGCATGTAGAGAGCGTAAACCATCTGCAGTAAATGCATCTGAATAATCACCAGTTGACTCTAAAAAATTACCAGAGCCACCGGTAACATCTAAAAAACCATTATTTGTTTCAAGGTGAACGTTTCCAAGGTGAAACATTAATCCTCTTACGGTTCCAAGACCTGCGGGATTGTAAAATGCGGCCCATGAATCATCAACTTTAGACATATAGGCGTTACCCATTGCTAAAGCTCTAGCAGATGTAATGAGCTCAGGTGAACTTGCATCTTCAAATTCTAAAATAGCATAAGCATTAAAACTTATTATAAAGAATGTGGTCCATATAAGTTTAAGCATCGACTCCCTTCTTTTGATATTACGAGTCCCTAAACCATTAGATTTTATCATTTTTAAAGTGATTAATTACCGAGGTGGCAAATGCTTCCTTTTAAGCTTTTAAAAGGTACTTGAGAGGGAGTAACCTAGAAAATTAAACGTCTTTTTTTCAGTATTTGACCACTGAATTTGTTGAAAACCGAGTTCAATTCTCAACTTAAAAGCGACTGAGCCAACTTCTAAACCAGCATGGGCCCCTAATATATTCTCAGCATTATAACTAAATTTATCGCCACTAAAACCTGAAGGAGCATTTTTAATTTTTCCATCAAATTGAAAACTACTTAAACTTATTCCTTCATAGAGCATTAGGGATTCACTAAAACGGTATCCATGAATAATTGAATAGTCTTGTACATCACTTTTTAATTGAATATCTAAGCCCTCTTCAAAAGTATCTCTCTCATTGCCCATTCCCAGGGTAAATGCAAGGTTGTGACCGACTGCTCTTTCTTTGGATGAATTACCAATAACCTGTACTTTAATCCCTACTAAAGAAGAAGATTCTTTTGGAATTTTTAAAAAGAGATCTGCGTTCTTTGATATTCCAACCGCCATGTATAATTCATCTTCTTGCAAGACACTCATAAGAAGTGGGTTATCCATTTCTCCATTTTCAAACTGTAAAACACCCTGACTAAAACCAGTTTTCTTATACTCTAAATCAAATCCCCCACCAATTGCTTCGGGAGAAATAGTTCGATTGATAGGAACTTTAATTCTTTGAGCGCAAGAGAGTAAAAAAAATAACGAAAATAGACTTAAAATTAGGCCATTCATCCTTCTATTCTACCTCAATATAAATTCCATAACTTAGAGAGGAATTTTTAACCTTAAGTTTAATTAAGGCACTAATAATTGGCGAATCATTAAGAACAACAAAATAAGTTTATAAATTTTATTGGTAGGAATAGTTTTCCAACTGACTAAAATTGTTAAATTTTAAGAAATAGTCACTTAATTTCAAAGGTTTAAATCCGATAAGTATTAAAATATTAGAGGGAGAAAATCTAAATATTAAGATGGCGTTAATTAAACTTTTATCACTATTCACTTTTCTGCTCTTAGCAGGTTGTAACTTCGGTGACGAGTCCGGTGCGGACAGTGGTGGTGGTTTATTCGCTGGACACAAACCTGCAGAGAACGTAACGACAATTCTTCCCCCGCCCAATGCAACTTATGTTGAAAGCGATGCAATCATTTTTAAAGTTAGCCACCCATTCAATATGACTGTTAGTGGTTCTCCTATAATAAATTTTGATATTGGAGGTACACCTGTACAAGCAAGTTATGTAAGTGGGAATGGTTCAAAGACTTTGTTTTTCTCTTACACTGTACAAGCAGGTGAAAATGATTCTGATGGAATTGATTTTACTTCATTAGATTTTAATGGTGGTGATATCACCTTTACCCACGCTGGTGGTACTGAATCAATTACAACGACAGTTGATTCACCAAATACAAACTCTGTTTATGTCGATACTCAAGGTCCACAAGTTGTTATCGTTGTTCCGCCATCAAACGATACGTATCTTGTAAACCAAGAGTTAAATTTTCTTGCAACATTTGATCAAGCTGTAAGCGTAAGTGGAACCCCATCACTTGAATTAAACATAGGTGGAAGTACCGTTAATGCTACTTACATAAGTGGTAGTGGCACTAACTCTTTAATCTTTAGACATACTGTTCAAGCTACCGATGTTGATAACGATGGTATTCAAATGAATTCTCCCCTTCTACTCACAGGTGGAAGTCTTTCAGATGTAAATGGAAATAGTGCAACTTTAACTTATACTCCAACGCCAATGCCATTAGTGCTTGTAGATGGAGATAGACCTTGGGCGCAAACAATTACTTACCCTGCTAATAATTCTTATACTCCAGGTCAACACTTAGATTTTGTTCTACAATTCACAGAAGCAGTAAATGTTACAAATAATCCAAGGCTTTCTATTGATGTAGGAGGAGTAACCAAATTTGCAAACTACTTATCAGGAACAGGAACAGATACACTTACTTTTAGATACACTGTTGTCAGTGGAGATGTTGATAGTGATGGTATTGAGTTACAAAACTTAATTGACTTAAACACCACTGGAACGATTCAAGATTTAACTGCTGTAAATGCGGATCTAAACCTTGATGTTGTGCTTACTCCAGGCATTATTATCAACGGTATTTTACCTGAAGTAGACACAATAACTCCTCCAGTTGATGGAACTTATAAACTTGGTGATGTCATTTACTTCAACTTAAACTTTAATACTAATGTCGATGTAACTGGTTTTCCTATACTTGATATGGAACTAGATTCTTCAAGTCCAGGCTCAGTTGATATTTTATATAATGCTGGTAGTGGAACAAACTCATTAGTTATGAGGTATGTTGTTCAAAATGGCGATTTAGATCAAGATGGTATCACCTTAGTAAGCCCACTTGACCTTAATAGTGGAACCATTCAAGATGTTAATTTAACCAATGCTAACTTAGATATTACAACTGCAATCGCAGCAGTTGATACAAGCAATATTTTTATTGATGGTGTTCCTCCGACAGTTACAAGTATCACTCCTCCAGCGGATGATGATTATGAAGCAGGACAGAACTTAGACTTTATTTTAAATTTTAATGAGGCGGTAGATGTTGTTGGTGGTGTTCCAAGTATTGATTTAGATATTGGTTCAAATGTAACTGCAACTTATGTTAGTGGTACTGGAACAAATGCATTAACTTTTAGATATACTGTTCAAATTGGAGATCAAGATCTTGATGGGATTGAAATCCTTGCCAATGATATTTCATTAAACGGTGCCACTCTTGAAGATGCTGCAACTAACTCTGCCCTATTGGGAATTAGTGGAGTTATTCCTAATACGACTGGTGTTACAATTGACGGTATTATTCCAACGATTACATCAATAGATGTTCCAACTTTTCAATACTATAATGAAACAGATACTCTTCAATTTACAGTTCATACATCTGAAGCAGTTGATGTAACAATTGCGACTCCAAGAATTGCTATAGATATTGGAGGAAGTACTGTCTATGCTGATTACCAATCAGGTGGTGGTACCACTGCACTTGTTTTTGAGTACACTATTGCAGCTGGCCTTGAAGATCATGATGGAATAACATTAACCAGCCCACTAGATGCAAATGGTGCAACAATAGAAGATAGTTATGGAAATGATTTAGATCTGGATTTCTCAGGTGTAATGCCGGACTCAAGTGGTGTACTTGTTGACTCATTATTACCGACTGTTAGTTCAGTAACGCCTCCAAGTGATGATACTTATGCTGATACAGAAAACTTAGACTTTGTTATTAATTTTAATGAAGCCGTTGATGTAGCTGGAGGTACTCCTTATATTGATATCAATATAGATGGTGTAACGAGACAAGCTCAGTATGATAGTGGTACTGGTACAAGTGCTCTCACATTTAGATATACGATTGTAACCGATGAAGAGGATTTAGATGGGATTCAATTTGTAGGAAATACAATCAATCTTAATGGTGCAACAATTCAGGATATTGGTGGAAATGATATTGATACTGATATGACTGTTAATAGTGCCCTTCCAAGTTTAGCAGCTGTAAATGTAGAAGCAATTCACCCAACAATTACTGGGGTTACTCCTCCAGCTGATACAACTTATATTATTGGTGATAATTTAGACTTCATCGTTCAATTTGATGAAAATGTGGATATTACAAATACTCCTAGAATAGAAATCACTCTTAATAGCGGAACTGTTTATGCTGATTACTTAAGTGGAACAGGAACACAAAATATAACCTTTAGATATACTGTTGCTGCAAGTGAGGAAGATCTTGATGGTATTACTTTAGTGACACCACTTGATTTAAATACAAGCGGAACAATATTAGATCAATGGGGAAATACTGCTGAGTTACCTTACACTCCACCAGTAACGACAGGAATATTAGTTGATGGTGTGATTCCAACAGTAACTATTGATACATACCCTAATATCGATTTTACAAATGAAGCAACTTATACCTTTAGTGGTACATGTTCTGAAAACGGGGAACTTGTTAATGTTGATATCGGTGGATTAACAGATACTCCAACATGTACGGCACTTGCTTGGTCTTCAACTATTGATACATCAACTCTAGCAGAGTCTGCAGACAATACTGTTGCTGACATCACTATCACTGCAGATCACGCTGATGCCGGTGGAAACGATGCAGTTCAAGCCAGTCAATTAGTTATCAAAGATAGTATTATTCCGACAGTAAGTAGTAATAGTGTAAACACTCAAGTCTATATTATTGGTGATAGTATGCAAGTCATTGTAAATTACAATGAAGTTGTAACAGTTAGTGGAACTCCGCGAATTGCAGTCACTTTAGATACTCAAGCAAGCACACCAATTTATGCGACTTATACTGGAGGATCTGGATCTTCGATTTTAAGTTTTGAGTACACTATTCAAGATGGAGATGAAGATAATACTGGTACAGATTTAAATGCAAGCATAGATGCAAATGGTGGATCAATTGTTGATAATCTTAGCAACGAAACAGACTACAATCTTGTCACCACAAGCTTTGCTGGTGCCATAGTAGATGGTATTAGACCAACGATAAGTGCTGTAAACATTCCGTCAAATACATATTATGCTAATGATAATATTTTAGTAACTTTAACTTTTGATGATAATGTTACTATCGCAGGTGGAAGTCCAACAATTCCTCTAAGTTTTGAAACAAATGTTGGTGGACCAGCTGCTGTTTACTCATCTGGCTCGACCACTAATAGTATTGTCTTTGATTATCCTGTTATTGCAGGTAATGAAGATACTAATGGTATCGATCTTTCAACTGGTGTTGTAAGCCTTGGTGGAGCAACTATACAAGATGCCAATGGTAATGATGCTGTACTAACAATTCCTACTACCAATTTCCCAACAGTATTAGTTGATGCAATTGTTCCAACAGTTACCATTAATACACCTTTAGATAATATCGATGCAACTAATGTTGCAAGTTATACAATCGATGGTACTTGTTCTGAAAACGGTGAAGTTGTAACGGTTAATATTGGTGGCGTAAG
>CEUD01125632.1_pt1 | contig 108261 bp, 92 predicted proteins | sample 356481 | NCBI WGS metagenome assembly CEUD01 (sample SAMEA2623314, study PRJEB7988) | marine metagenome | isolation source: saline water (ENVO:00002010), including | reverse complement strand
TTTTTTTTTGCCATTTTTTCTAAAAGAGCCTCTATGACTAAAAAACTTCACTTAATATACATTTTTAAAAAGCTATTTTTAATATTAAATATAGTTATATAATTTGAGGAAAGCCCCTACACTTTAAAAGTATAGGGGATGCTTTACTTAAAATAAACTTCACAGAGAACTAAAGCAAGAGCAAGTATAAAAAAGCTAAAAAAGAAAAACCATTCTTTTAAAGATTTCATAGCAACCACCTAAGTTAAAAATCATATATTATGTCGCAATAAATCAATACTAAATTTCGCATTTTTCTAAAGTACTACCAATGTCAAAATCCTTTCCTTTTAAATGCTCCATAACTTCTTCACTTAACTTTTTATTACTTTTTAATTGAGCAAGTAATGAACAAGTTAAGTTTTTGTCTACATTTTCAAAAAGACGATCACTATAACCAGATACTTTTTTTCCAGTAACTACTTTATGCCAAGATTTCAGACGATATTTTTGCTTAAATAATCCCCTAATTAGATATTCATGAACATTTACTAAAATGAATTTTTCTTCATAGTTTTGTAATAATTCAACGTCACTATTGTTTAGAATATCTACCTTATATATATCACCGCTTGAGTATAGAATTAATTCCCAATGCTCGAGTCCCAACTTCTTCTCAACCTTTATTATTCGTCCTTTTAACTTATGAGTATCAACATGAGTATTAACCAAAATAAAATATAAAGATGTACTCAAAGTTAACAAAATAGATAATAATAGCTTGAGCTTTTTTCTAAAAGCCATACTTTACCTTCCTTTAACTTTTAATTTCTATAGATTAAAAAGGTAAAAAGGAAGGAGCTCTGATTACGATGGAATGACGGTTAAAGAAAAAAAGTATTGAAACACTTCTCAAATAAAAGATGAGAAGTGTTGATGATAAATAAGAAAAACTTAAATACTTACTATATACATTGCTATTTAAAGGAAGTTCTTTGAACTTAAGATCAAAAAGTTTGTTTCTTGAGTTTGAAAATGTTAAGCCATAAATATTACTAATAACTTCCTTGAACAATGGCGTTCTAGGAGTATTATCAACCGAAACTATGGGGTCATAAAAACAAACACATAGCAATGTATAAAATAGAAGAAATGTATTAACAAATACCTTCCTATCATTGAAATGTATCAGCTTAATGTTTTTTTTCACAAGTAAATAATATCAATTAAACACAAAAAAGTATATCTATCTCTTTTGTAATAACAGACATCCACAAAAAAATATTTATTATGTAAATCCCCCTAGGTATTTGACAAAATAGGTGCCGTTTTTATTTAAAATTTCTAATTACTACCTTTTATATAAACTCCGTACTTAAAACTTAGCTAAAAACAAAAAAGATCAAGTTAAAAAACAAATTTACTATATTGAATCCGCTGGGGTTTCAAATATAATTTACCTTTATGATTTCATATGGAGGTTTTATGAAAAAGTTACTCGCGATTGCGGTTTTATGTTTATCGACAAGTTCTGTATTTGCAGCTCACGGTCCTGCTGGTTGTGGTTTAGGTTCTGTATTATTTGAAGGGAAAGAAGGAACAATGTTTAATGTTCTTGCTGCTACTTTCAATGGTACTTCAGGAAACCAAACTTTTGGTATGTCTTCAGGAACTTTAGGTTGTGAAGATGCAGCAACTGCGAAAGTATCTTCAGTTTCTTTTATTGAAGGAAACACTGTTGCTCTTTCTAATGACATTGCAAGAGGATCTGGTGAGACTCTTACTGCTTACTTAGCGATCATTAAGAAAGAAAGTGCTGATACAAAAGTACTTCAAGCAAACTTTTCTTCAATCTTTGCTAAAGGAACTACTCCATTAGAAATTGACAACAAAATTAAGAGATTACTATAAAATCTTTTTTAAGATTTTTTCTTAATTTTATAGCGAAGGCCAATATTTTTGGCCTTCTGCTATTTTTAGCGAGTCAGAATGTACTTGCCTCAGAGCTACCAACTCAATGGTTAAAGCTATTAAGATACAATAAGACACTCTTTGGTTATGAGAGTGAAGTTGATTATCCTGGCTACTTCTTTGCCAAAGATGGAAAAACCAATCCATCAAATGAAATGCAGAAGTCGATTGAAAAATTCCTTCTGCCTATTACTGAATATAAGGATACAAATAAGCACCCTATTTGTATGTTTCCTGGAAGATACCTATACTTGAAAAGAATAGGTAAAATAAACCAAAGCTTTAATTTAAATAATTGTAGTGACTTTCAAACGTTTAAAAGCAAATTAGAATTAAAATCAGTTTCAATTATATTTTCATCATATTTTATTAATAAGCCGGCTTCTGCTTTTGGACATACACTATTAAAGTTAAATAAAGAAGATCCTTTAACCAGTGATTTAAAGTCTTATGGTGTCGATTTTAGTGCACAGGTAACCACTAAGAATCCTTTTATGTATGGAGTAATGGGAATCTTTGGAGGTTTCTATGGACGCTTTAGTCTAATGCCTTATTTTTTAAAACTAAGAGAATATAATGATTTTGAATCGCGAGATTTATGGGAATTTGAATTAAATTTAAATAAATCGGATATAGAATTATTAATAGCTCATTTATGGGATATGAACCTTGCTCTATTTGATTATTTTTACTTTACAGAGAATTGTTCATACCACGTAACTCGCTTTATCGATGCCATCAAACCTGAATGGAACTTACTACGAGACTTGTATAAGATTACAATACCAATTGATACATTGATTCCACTTATAAAAAATCAGGGAATTACTAAAGGGATATACTTTCGTCCTTCACAACAAAAGAAGTCACAAAAAAGATTAGATAGCTTAAATGAAAAACAAAAAGAATTAGTTAAAAGCTCTTTGGAGAACCTAAAGCTGAAAGAGTTAAATGAAGTTGAAGATAAAGCTAAGGTGCAGGTACTCGATGCGATTATAGATTTTGTGGATTATAAGTATCCAGTTGAAATGCATCTCTCAAAATCAAATGATGTACAAGATTTTAAAAGAGAGGCACTGATTGCGAGAAGCCAACTGAATTCAACTGCCTCAACAAACTTAAATAAGATCAAAGAGGATCAATTTAATTATGCTCACAAAGCTAGAAAAATCGGCATTGGTAAAAGAAATGCAAGCTCTTCTGGTATTGAATTAAGACATAGATTTGCCCTACATGATATTTTAGAACCTCAGGGAAATATTTATTCTTTATTTTCATTAGAGATGGGAAAAACATTATTATTTTATAATGAAGATACAAAGCGATTAAACTTAGAAGAATTTGAAATAGCACATGTAGAGGCCTTAAGACCAATTAACTATCTTGAACAAAAGATATCTTGGAATTTTAACTTTGGCTTTCGTAATCGCTTTGACATAGTGGCCCCTTTTATAAATGTTGGCATTGGCCCAAGTGTAGAATTATGGAATCAAAACTTCAGTTTATTCCTACAGTCCGATAATAATCATCCCTTTAATGAAAGACGTTACCAAGAGAGCTATGCAGGAGTAAATCTCCAATGGCTTTATAAAAAAGATAACTTTGGATTTAAGCTTAATTACAAGAAGTTCAGAGATATTGTGCAAGGTATTGATAATATCGAATTTATTCAGAGTGAAGTAAGTTACTTACCAAACTCTGATTACCAATTTATTTTAGAAACAAGTCGCTCCGATATAGAAAATAGAACTTCAGTTCTTATCTCGAAATACTATTAGAGTTAAGGGCCGATACCCTTTACTTCCAATTCTTCTTCTTACTCGTCCAACCAATACCAGGATTAAAGCTATTTGTTGGGTCTAATTTTTTATAATGAACTCTAAGTGGCTCTTTCGCATAGTACTCATGCCCAACATTGTGTTCAGCTGGGTATTCAGCACCTCTAGCGTCAAAGGTCTTGAGCAATTCTTTTTTCAGAGCTTTGGCATCGACACCTTTTTTACAAACATAATTTTGGTGAAGTACGTGACAAAAAAGGTGACCGTAATAAAGCTTAACATCAAATTTATCATCAATTTCAGGAGGGAGTTTTTCAAACCACTCTTTTTCATTTCTAGGGAAGGCGATATCCATTGTCATGATATCTCCCAGTTTCTTTTTATTAAGTGCGTGATATCTACCAATTGCACTGGCCGCAACAAAGCGGTGTAAGATGGCCTTCTTTGCTTCTTTTTCACTACATTCGAAATAGCTTCCTTCGTGTTCTTTAAAGAATGCTGGAAAGAATTCTCTCGCCTCAGCCACACCTTCATCAGACATTTCAATCACCCAATGATGTTCATATTGATCTCTGAAGTCTTCCATTCTTTTTGGGAGATGATTAGGCCAAAACCAAATAAGAAATTGCATTAATCTATCGGAGAACTTTTCTGGTAGGAACCAAAATTTGCTCGCCATTAGATCGACTTTTCTTTTAAGATTAAAAAGTTTTGGAATAAAACTTGGACCAATTTTATCGATGACTACGTGATTATCTTTTCCATATTTTTTAGCATAATCATAGCATACACGGTGAAGATACTCTCCAGAGGTCGGCAGGGTTTTAAACTTGGAAAGGATTTCTCTTCTTATTTTCCAGATAACATCTGGCTTATTTGTTCCAACATAAAAGACTTGAGTATTCTTTGGTTTAGGATATGTATCTAATCTAACTGCAAAGACAGCAACTTTCCCAGCACAACCAGAAGCACCATGCAGCCTTCTGCCATCAGCATTAAATCTTGCTGGTGTTGGTTCATCAATTTGGCGAACTCTTTCATGGTATTCATTATCTGATGCTAATTTATTTGGGTTTTGAATTTCTTTTTGAGTAAACTTTTTATTTTGTAAATTTTCTAATATCTCTTCAGGTGAATTACCGAGATCAATTCCAAGTTCATTAACAAGATTCAACTCACCGTTCTCATCAATCTGAGCATATATTGCTAGCTCAGTATAAGCAGGTCCTCTTTTTACTAATGCTCCACCTGAGTTATTACAAACTCCACCAACAATTGAAGCTCCAATACAAGAAGATCCGATGACAGAGTGAGGCTCTCGTCCATATGGTTTTAATAAGTCTTCTAATCCGAATAAGGTACTACCGGCAAGACCAATGATTTGTTTTCCTTCATTGATCACATGGATCTGATCAATTCTTAAAGTACTAATGACAATAATAGGTCTGTCGTAATCATTTCCATTTGGAGTTGAGCCACCGGTTAGTCCCGTGTTAGCAGCTTGCATAATGACGATAATATCTGCCTTTACACAAATCTTTAAAACTTCCCAAACTTCAAGCAAGGTTTTTGGTTTAACAACTGCGATTGCTTTACCAGCACCAAAGCGCCATCCTCGACAAAAAGGCTCCATACGAGCATCATCTGTAATGGTATATTTCTTACCTGTTATATTTATTATTTCATTAATTACTAATTGATTATCCATGTATTTAGAATAACAAATCTACGGGCCTTTATAAAGATTTAAGATTAAGACAAGGATCATATCAATAGATGGTAAGAGATTAATTTCAAGTACTTACCATCGTTACGAGGTTAGCTATATTCTCAATTGACGACACTGCTTTAATATAAGCATCCGGTCGAATTAGTATTGCTTGATCTTTATAAGGAGAAGAAATATTACTAACTTTAATGACATTAAGCTCATTTGGAATTTGTATATTTACTTCTCTATCCGTAGCAATAAGCAATGTGTATTTTGAGTAATCAAGTTTAGAATACAAACGAGTTTTATTCTCTTTCTCATTTATTTTAAAATCAAAAACACGGCTTCCAACAAGCCCCTCTTCTCCATAGCGAATTCCCATTCCAGTAATATTCCCAGCTCTTTTTTCAACAATATTTATATAATCTTTGGCGTGTGTTCCATTTTGTGAAAACTTCGTTGAGCGAACAAGCTCTCCCGAAGATTCAATCACTGATTGTGCGACAGGTTTTCTCTCGGCCTCATATGATTTAAGAAGTGATTGAGGTGCTTTTTCTTTAATTACCTTAGAAATCTTCCACATAAGATTAAAAGCATCAGCGAGACCGGTATTTAGGCCTTGACCTCCATTTACCGAGTGAACATGACAAGCATCTCCTGCTAAAAAGATTCTATTATTAAAGTGAAAAGATTCAGCCACTGACTCCTTAACTGAGAACTGTGAAAACCACTCTACCTCTTTAAAGGAAAGTGTATAAGGGTGCATGGCTTGATTAATCTTTTCCAGAACTTCAGCTTGAGTAAACTCACTTTTATCCATGCGTATATAAAAGCGATCAATCTCACCTTCTCTTGGTATCCAAGCCACATCTGATGTTTGATTTTGAAAAACGATTATTTCAGGAACTTTTGGGAAATCAGAATCGATTATTCCATCAATCACGGCCCATGTAATCTGAGGACGTACTAGTTCAAAAGGAACCTTAAAGTGTTCTCTTACAAATGATCGAGAACCATCTGCACCAATTATGTACTTTGATTTTATTTTCTCTCCATTACTTAAAGTAGTTAGACAATAATCATCACTTATAAGTATGTCTTTTATTTCACTACTTCTAAGAACATTCCTTCCAATATCTTTAAGCTTTTTATCTAAAAGCTTTTCAACATGAGCTTGTCCTAGCATTAAGAAATGTTTATGCAAGCACCCTTCAATTTCATCCCACCACTTTGATTGCCTTGAGACAAACTCTCCATTTTCAAAAATTGAAGAGGTATTACAAGTTTTCCCAAGAGGATATAAATCTGAAAAAAGCCCTATCGTTTCTAGTAATTGTAGAGTTCTTGCATTCAATGCATCTGCTCGTCCCACTTTAAGCGGACCATCGGATTTATCAATGGCGAGAACACTTAATCCACTTATAGCACCAAGGTAAGCACTTAAGAGGCCAACAGGTCCTGCTCCGATAATAAGAACATCAACTTCTTTGCTTGATTTTATATTTTTCTCTAAGTTTCTCATTGATAAGTCTCCAAATTAGGATTTTCAAAAGGAGGATCACTAAGAACTTGTACTCTTTGAATATGTCTTGCAGAGTTTTCTTTAAATGCCTCTCTTGCATGTAATAAACTAAAATTATCCGCAATGACTAGATCTCCATCTTCCCAAGTGTGTGCATAAGAGTACTGAGGACTGTAAAGTAAGTCTTCAAGTTCACTTTGAAACTCTACTTGATCACTCACGCCATTAAATTCAAGTTTTGGAATATTAATTAGTTTACCTTTTTTAGGATGATGAGGCTCATTATAACGAATCACTGATACTGACTTATATGGATGTTTTGTAATAAGAGGTGAGATGACCTTACTATTATAAAATTCCATTTTACGATAATAAGTTCCTTTAATACCCTCTAACTTTTCACTAATAGTACTCCCCTCTTCTTTTAAGAGTTTTATGGTATTAGAGAAAATTGTTCTTCCTCCATGTCCTTTCTTAGGTGCTTCTACACAATGAAAGATTTGATATTCAGGAACATGACTTCGGTACATTCCATCCCAATGCATTGGTACGTAACTATTATCAAAAATATGATCCGCAGGATTCTTCTGTTGGATTAATTCTAATACTTTTCCAAATGGCCAAATACTAACCTCTCCAAATTGATCACAGTAATTTGCAAATTCATCAGAGCTATTAAAAGTTTTAAAGCCTCGCAATACAATTAAGTGTTCTTCGTTAAAATATTTTTTTAATTTTTCGATATCAATGGACTGAATACTCTCTGCATTTGATTGAGCCTGAATAAGTAAACCAAATGGTTTTAGTTTTTTAATTATATAATTCATAATTAATCTCCAAAACCAGTATTAATAAGAGTATAGTGACTAGCTCTACCTTTACTGTCATAGACAAGCTTGGCACCCAATTCAATAGCTTCACTTCTTTTCACTAAGACATGCCCTTTATTAGTTTCCAATGCCACTCCATGCCAAGGAGTCATCCAAGATTCATTACCAACTAATCGGATACCAAGCTTTTTTGAGCCACATGTTTGTGGGTGAATTGACAAACGAATAGCATGCTTAAATTTTTCTTCAATAAGTTCACTCCAAGCATTACTTCTTCTAATAACTTCGTAAGCCCTTTGTTTTGCATTCCTCTGCACAGCTGCTCGACTTAATTTTTGATAAGGTGTTAGTGCGTCTTCAAATAGAAAACGTGTTATTCCTTTATACATTCTATTTGCTTCTAGCTCTTCTCGTTTTGCACTCAACTTAGCACCCGCCTTAACTTTATGCTTTAAAAACTCTAAAGAATGGCCATAAGTTTTCATAAGCTCATCTCTCATTTGATTAAAGCTTAAATCTTCATAAACATCGTCTAAATTAAAAGTTGAAATATCGCTCATAGATAAATCATTTATTAAATTCATGAGTTCATTCTGATATAGAGTGACATTGCCTTCTTGCATTCCCACAACATCACTAAATACTCTTCCATCTGAACAAATAATTATCTTTATTCCAGGTGCATAAAAACTTCTAATTTTTTCACAAAGACTACCTAGAAAAGCGAGTGAAAGCTTTTCTGCTAAATCAACTCCATAACCAAGTACCTTATTCGTATTCGGAGACTTACCAGGAAATGCCGGCAAGACAAAAGTTACTGGCTCTCCAATACTTACTGCTTGAACAATCTTGGGCAAATGAATGGAAGCACATTCTTCACATTGAGCATTTAAACACTCCTTATGCCTTGGAACTTGTCGTTTATATTGCATGACTTCACTCAAGATTTTTTTAGATACCTCTAAGGTATTATCTCTTTTCATTAAGCGATGAGCATTAAGTGCGATCATTTCTGTATTCTGAATTGGATCTAGGTTATAAATTGTATTTTTCATAAGTTTCTCCTGAGCACAACTTACGCAAACACAAGCTATAAATAAAATGACTTAAATTAATCATTGTGATAAAATATATTTATGTCTTTAATGATGGATGATGTAAAATACTTTATAACTGTTAGCGAAACCCTTAATATTACAAGGGCATCTGAAATAATTGGAATCTCACAACCTGCCCTCAGCTACTCTATAAAAAGACTTGAAAGTGAACTTGGCGGAAATCTGCTTATTCGTATGAAAAACGGGATACAGCTTACAAAACTTGGTGAAGAATTTAAAACCCGTTCGAGAAGACTTCTTTATGAGTGGGAACAAGCTCAAAACCTTGCCAATCCTGAAACAGGACTTATTCAAGGTAGCTATACTTTTGCCATTCACCCATCAGTAGCTCTTTATACCCTCGAGTTTTTTATTGGTGACTTACAAGATGAATTTCCAGGTCTTAACTTTAAATTTATGCATGGTCTTTCTAGAGAGATGACAGAGAAGGTGATTAGCTGGGAAGCAGACTTTGGAATAGTGGTTAATCCAGTTAGGCACCCAGACCTAGTTATTCAAAAACTATATAGTGATGAGGTGACTATCTTTTATACCAAAGATGCTGGAGACAAGTTGATATACGATCCCAACCTAGCTCAATCTCAATACATTCTAAAAAAACTTGGTAAGAAAAAAGACTTTTCAGGAGAACTTAATACAGGAAACCTAGAATTAGTAGCTAAGCTAACAGCACTTGGTCTTGGATACGGTCTCTTACCTGCAACGATAGCTTCTCAGTACAGTAACCTTAAAAGACTTAGTGGTTCCCCTATCTTTAAAGATGAAATATGCCTGGTTTATAGACCTGAAAAACACGGTAACCATATAAGTAAGAAAATTATAAAGGCCATTAAGTCAGCTGGTTTCTAAATTATTTATTAGCGACCAAGATACTTTTTAAAGTCATAACCATCTTTAAAGTAGGTATAATCCTCAAAGCAATGCTCAAGTTTTGTACCTACTAATAGATCAATCGATTTAATTGGTGCATGTTTAACTACTAATTCATATGCTCTTTGAATTTTCACCAAATCACTCATCTCTCTATGAACATCTATATTTGGATAGGCCACATATCCATTCTTATCAGCGTCCGGATGACTTGGTTCATATTTTAAAATAGGAGCAGCACTAGACTCGGTTACTTTGCAGTGCCCTTTTTCACATATATTTATAATCTGTCGCTTATATGGTCCTCCCTCCAGAGTTCGAGTGGTATTTGCATTAGCAATATTTGCACTCACCACATGTACTCTTTGAATGAGTACATTGATGTCTTGGCAAAAGAGCTCAATTTCATATGCAGATGAATCAGCGAAAGCCGATTTAGTAAGAAAAAGAGAAGAAAAAATAATAAGTACTGATAAGATCACATTCAAAAGATTATGCATGATTTCCTTTTCAATACGAATTCCCGTAAGCAATATATCATTATATTTTTTTAAAAATCGTAACTGGTAAACATTGCCATCCTTCTCTTTCAAAAGTATGTAATAATTTCAAAATGAGTGATTAAACTTATTGCTATGTTTGTTATTTGCTCACATAAACACAATCTTAACAATACTGCTCTTTATAAATGAGATTGATTTCGCTATATCAAATAAAAAATAACAAAGGAATATTATGAAATTTATTTTAGTTCTTATTTCACTAATTAGTGTACCCGTTTTCTCATATTGCGAGGGAGTCTCATCAAAAGTTGATAACAATTCAATATATGCAGAAGTTAACAATAACAGAAGCCACCTAGAGATGGACTTAATACTTGTTAGTAAAATGCAACCTTATTATTCTAATAAAATAAAAGTATTCGGTGGAACTGGTTTCTCTTACAAAACGGTACCTGATTGCAAGAGCAATCAATTGACTGATATTACTTGGCTGAATTCTAACATAGCAACACATGAGACACATAGCTATAATGGTTGGCAAGCAACTTATCGTATATGTCTTTTCAATGTTAGAAACGAATTAAAAGCAAGCTATACTATTTGTAATTACAATACTGGTGACTAGACAAAAGAATTAACTTTTTTATGGTGCTGTCATGGCACCATATAAAATACTAAAGCCTATCAATGCGACTCTATAACTTTACCTCTTGATGTAAAAGAAAAACCTTTTGTTCCTAAATTCCCAATCATAATTGATTCTATTATAGGTGTAGCTATTTTCGTCTTAGAATCCCATTCCACTAAAAAATTAGCCCCAGTTCCCCCTTCAAGGTCATTTTCTGCAATGACAAAATCCTTTGAAGACATCTTTCCAAGTGAAAAAGGTTTATGAATAAACTTTTTGATTAATTTTCCATTTGTATCGTAATATTCTATTCGAGTTATTATAATCTCTTTATTAGGAGATATATTTCTAATACTCAAAATTGCAGTCATATGCAGGATATTGCTTTCATATTGATTATAAATGCTTGAGTAAACAGGTACATATACTAACTGACCACTTAGCTTAGATAATTCTTTCTCATAAGGTTTAAATTCTTTTGATTTAGGGACTTCTGATTTTTTATTGCTCTTTATTGCTTCATCACAGCCAGTAAAAACTGCTAATAACAAAGTAATAACGATTAGAGAAATAACAGAGTGTGTAATTTTTTTCATGAATGTATTTTAACATTAACCTTAAATTTTGTTAATATTTATTCAGAGAAAGGTAAAATATGAAAATTCTTATTATTGGTGGAAATAGTTTCTTTGGAAAAAAATTAGCTCATAACTTAGTTGCAGCTAATCATGATATTACTTTATTAAATCGTACAAATTTAGATGATGACCTTGGTGATAAGGTGCAACGGATTAAATGTGATCGTAGTGATACAACTAAAATGAAAGAGCTCTTAGGTGATACGTTTTGGGATGTAGTTTATGATCAAGTTTGTTTTGATTACGATACAGCGAATGCAGCTTGTGAGATTTTTAATAATCGTGTAGCTCATTATATTTTTACATCTTCTCAATCTGTTTATAATGCTGGAAAGAACCTTAAAGAAGATGACTTTAATCCTGGAGTTCATGAGTTTACCCAAAAAGAAACGGCCTTTTCAAACTATGCTGAGGCGAAAAGACAAGCTGAAGTCGGCTTTGAAACACTTGCCGCTTTCCCGGCCTCCTATGTACGCTTTCCCATTGTACTAGGAGATGATGACACAACTCAGAGATTACTCTTTCATTATAATAGAATCAAAGAGGGAAAAGAAATTTTCTTTAATAGTCTAGATGCAAAAATAAGCTTTATATCATCAGATGATGCTGCTCGCTCACTTATGCATATTGGTGAGAATAGAATTCTTGGGCCAATTAACTGTTGTAATACTGGTGGGATTAGTATTGGTAACTTTGTTAACATTATTGAAGATACAGTTGGTAAGAAATTAGTACTGGCCAAAGAAAAGTCTGATGAAAATTATTCTCCTTATGCCATTGATGAAGATTGGTTTATGAGTAATGAACTCTTATGTGAGAGTGGTTTTGATATTACAAATATAAAATCTATGGTTAGTTCTGTAGTAAAATCCCTTCTTTAATAGAGACATTTTTGCTAAGCTAACTCCATGAAAAAATTCCTCATACTCCAAATGCGCCCAGAAGATGAAACAGCAGATAGCGAGTTTCAGGCCATTATCAATAAAGGTCAGATCAATCCTGAAATGGTTGAGCGTATTCGCGTTGAGCAGTTAAAAGTTCGCGATATTGATCTAACAAAGTACTGTGCCATTATTGCAGGAGGAAGCCCGTTTGATATCTCAACTCCTCTAGAGCAAAGAAGTGATCTACAAAATGAGGTTCAGGCATTTTTCAATCGTCTTTTCACTAAGATGATTCCTCAAGACTTTCCATTTCTTGGAGCTTGTTCTGGAAATGGATTATTAGGAAGTTTTTGTGGTGTTAATATATCGACTAAATTTGCAGAGTCTATCGGGCCGGTTGAAATAACTTTAACTGAAGAAGCTAAGAATGATGACTTACTTAAAGGCTTTCCTCAAAAAATTCAGGCCTTGGTGGGTCATAAAGAAGCCTGTGATAATGTACCAAGCGAGGCAGTACTACTCGCAAGCTCAGGTCCCTGCCCGGTGCAAATGTTTCGTATCAAAGAGAATATTTATGCAACTCAATTTCACCCAGAAGCCGATGAAGAGCAGTTTAGTTTAAGAATAGATATCTATAAAGACTATGGTTATTTCGATCCTAGTGAAGTGGATCGTTTAAAGTCAGTCATTAAAGATGTTTCAGTTCCTGAAAGTAATGAGATTCTTAAGCGTTTTGTCAGTAAGTATAAGAGCAAATAAAAGCGCAAAAAAAGTACAGATCACTCACATACCCGTAATTACTTCATAGTATTGTTAAATTTAGATCAAGATCACAACTAGTAATTTGACGACTTATCCACAGAGAGATAGTAAGTGAGCATTAACTTTTAAAAGGAATAACTATGAGAATTTTTGCAATTTTAGCATTATTAACCCTTTCAATTCAATCATTTGCAAGTGACTATACTTGTACTGTTATCTCAAATGAGCACCCAGAATTAACAAGAGGGATAAACAAAGACACCATCTGTAGAGAGAGTTTTTACGCAATTAAAAGTGACCTCACTCGTATTACAACTAAGATGAAAATATTCGTAACAGCAAGATCAATGTACAGTGTATCTTTACTTATTGAAAACACAGATGAAAATAATCAATCTTTCTCAAACCAAGGTGTTTTACACTGGTACCCAGGAGATGAGTACGTAATTTTAAGAAAAAAATAACTTAAGACTTTGTTATAATTTCAGCTGTTGCAAGATTCACCTCTTCAACAGCTTCCTTTCCAACTTTAAAACACTCAATTGCTTTTTCAATGTCATTTTTAGACATTGTTACGACTAAGATTCGATCTTTATTATTAAAAATCGTGGATCCATCAGGAATGATAAATGCTCCCTCTCTTTTAATAAAGAGTACGAGAGAGCCTGTTGGTAAATTTAGATCAACGACTCTCCTCCCTACTGCAAAGTCGCTCTCTTCAATAGCTACTTCTTTAATGCCATTCTTAGTTTTCTCTAAGACTTCAAAGTCAACAGGAAAACTTGGATCTTCTATCGCCTCATAGAGAAGTCCCATTTTTCTAGCAACAAACTTTAAAGTCATCCCCTGCAAAAGTGCAGAAACGAGCACCACAAAGAAAACAGCATCAAATAAAAAGTATGCCTTATCACCCATTTTAACAGCAGCAAAACTTGCAAAAACAATTGGTGTGGCTCCCTTTAACCCGGCCCAAGAAATAAATGTTTTATCTTTAAAGTTAAAAGAGCTAAATGCAAGACAGATAAAGATTGCAATTGGCCTAGCTATAAAAATTAAAAAGAGTGCAATTAAAATTCCCTGTGGAGCTATATTTATTAATCGACTTGGAAATACAAGTAGCCCTAGCATAACAAACATGCCAATTTGAGAAAGCCAAGAAATCCCATCATAAAAACTATAGAGAAGAGTCTTATGTAAGATCTTCTTACTACTTATTAAAATACCAAATACATAAATCGCAAGAAAACCATTTCCTCCAAGCTGTCCAGCAATGGAATAATTCATAAAAAGAAAAGAAAGAGTTAGCGCAGGATAAAGTCCAATAAACTCAAGATTTATAATATTATTAAGTGAAATAAATGCTTTGGATAAGATAATACCGACTAATAAACCTATTAATGGGTTTAAAAAGAAATTAATGCCAATATTTAAACCAGATACATTACTACTATCAATAAGTCCTAGGATAACTGTTACTAAAAAGTAGGCCATTGGATCATTACTTCCAGACTCAAATTTTAATAAATTCTTATCCCTCGCTATAACTTGAGCTTTTTTATCTTTAAAGACAGCAAAAACAGCAGCAGCATCAGTTGCAGATAAAATAGCCCCCAATAAAAGAGATTCGAGATATGCGAGTTTTAAAATAAAATGTGCAAAGGCACCAACAACCACAGTTGTGATGATCACGCCAACAGAAGAAAGCAAAGCCCCTCTTACTAAATGAGTTTTAACATCTTTAAGATCAGTTTCTATTCCACCAGAAAAAATAATCAAACATAGTGCAACGAGGCTTAAAGAGTGTGTTAGTTCATAATTTTCAAATTGAATTCCACCAAGACCTTCACTACCAGCAAGTATTCCTACAACCATGAATATAATTAGGATGGGTAAACCAAAACGACTAGAAGATTTACTTAGAAGCACACTTATTAATAATATAATTGAACCAACGAGAATAAAGTTATTTAGTAAAGCTTCCATAAACTTGTCTATTATAAATGATAACAAGTTTTTTTAAAAGACAGTTAATATATTCCAACAATTAAGAAAGTCTTAACTTTTATGACTATGCAGTGAGCAGATTTTTTTCTAATAAATAATTTAAAGCATCTTTGTCTTCTTGATTTTTATCTAGAAACTCTTTCACGCTTGTATAAAGTGGTACTAAGTCAGGCCCATATATTGAAGAAATTTTATCCTTTAAAGTCCCCTCATAAGGAACCTTTACTTGTGTGGTTGGATCAAAAAGATATTCCTTTCCATTTTCTTTAAGAAGCTCAAAGCTCGTTCTAAAGGAAACAAACTCTAATTCTTCATTTTCAATCCTCTGGCTAACTCTATCTTTAGAATGAATACGCTCTATTTCTTTCATCAACATTTGAAACATGACAAAAACTTTCTTTTCTTCTTCTGGACTCATGCCTTCTTGATTTGAATAGCTAACAGTATGAAATCCATTATGCTCTGACTTTAAATAAGGAGCATCATCAATTTCTAAACCAAACTCACTAGGGTTTTCAAACATACTCGTATTAGCAGAAAGATAGAACTTAAAAACAGCAATTCTCATGATGATGTCTTTGTATTCCTTTATAACTTTAAAGGCATCCATTGCTTCTCTATAAGTTGTGGTCGGATAATTAGGAATCAGATTGACTTTAATTTTAATTCCATACTTTCGAGCAAGTTTAAAATTATCGATAATAATATCTCTATTGGCCTGTTTGGCCATAAGGTTTAATACACGATCTGAAGTTGACTCTGTTCCAAAAACAAAGTTTTTAACATGGGCCTTAGAAAGCTCTGCAAAGAACTCTTCATTTAGAGCTTTATTATTAATCATATAGCTATAGGTATTAAGTTTGAAATTCTCTGCATTCGCCATTATTGCAAGTTTCTTATACCACTGAGGTGGAACTGCATCAGAAATCAGAATAAAATCCGCACGTGGATCTTTTTTACGTATTGCCTTCATTTCCTCAAATGCATCCTCCACAGGACGACCGATATACCTTTCTCCTCCTAAGTCCCCCATGAGAACATAATCACAAAACTTACACTTACCCCAATAACATCCTTTAGTGACTAGAATCGGATACATATGATTTCCATTATAGCGGTCATCATAGTCAAAGTTAACAAATGGAAGTTGCTTTAAACTTTCTCTTGTTAGGGCATTCCCACTAATGGCCAAAGGTTTTTCACGGCATACACTTAGCTTTTCTATGAGGTTGACTATTTTTTCTTCTGCATAACCTTGGAAGATTAAATCAAGTGCAGAGTTTTCTTGTATTAACTTAATCTGCGACGCATCTAGGAGGGAGATTTGCGCTCCTCCCATAATGATGGGTTTCTCTGGATTTAGTTTTTTAATCCTATCAATGAGTTCTAATGAGTAAGGTAATTGTTCACCAAAGGCAACAGAGAAAGCGATAACATCTAAATCAGATTCAGCAAACCTTTTGGCAATTGTGTCTAAAACTTTATTGACTTCAGGGTGCCACTCAATGCCATTTGAAAAGAGATCAGGTAAAGTCTGAGGAACTTTAGAAATATAACGAGCAACAATGGCATTTGTTTGACTCCAAATCCAATCAGGAATAAAAGCAATATTGGGCATTTTCTCTCTGAACTCATTGGCTTTTTTCAGGACTTTTAATTCTTGCTTATCTATTTCGAGATGATCTGCTTCTTCACAAAGTGATTTATAAATATTTTCCTTATAAACTAGTTTATTAAACTCTAGATTTAAATCAAACTTTTCACACTCATAACCCTCTCTTTCTAAAATACTTGAAAGTAAGTATATGGATAGATACGGGTGACGAGTAACCGAAGGTAAATATGGTGAAAATACAAATCCAACTTTTTTCATAATATTTATTCTATTATCAACGAAGAACCGATATTTTCCAAGAAACAAAGCCAAGAAATTACATTTATAAAGTATTAATTAAGCTCTAAGTGTCTGAAAGTTTGTAAGCTTCGACTAAAAGACTTATCTAATAAGATTCTTCCCACAAAACCTCACACTCAGCATATGTGATATCAAAAACTACACTGCACTTTTGAAGCTTAACATCTCGTGCAAGTTTCTCTTTATTCTCTTCTGAGAGATTGCCATCTTCATCTTGGTAATAGCTCTTTAATTCTTGTTCATAGCGGGTGATATAAGCAGCACAATCTTTTTGACCATACTGACACCAAATTCTTTGTTTTTCCTTTGCAAGTAACTCTGCTTTAAGTTCATCAGAAAAAGAATCATAATACTCTTGGTTAGCAGAAATTTGATTTTCATACTCTTGATTTAACGCTTCCTCTGAATAGAGATAACCTGATAAGTTATAGTCATATACATCTGCAAAAATATCTTCATCTGAGGCCATTCCAAAAGTTTGTTCTTGAAAGTACCCCATAAAAGCTTGCAACTCTTCTTCTCGCAATGATCCACCAGGAGGCATTCTTTTTAATGGGTCTTCATTACCAACGGCCATTAGCATGCGCATTATAGTTTTTGCATCAATATTATCTGGATCAAAGGCCGGTAATGTCTCAGTTTTTTTAACCTTATCCTCTTTAACTAAGTTTTCATTCTCATCAAAGTACTCTCTCACAACAACATCTTTTGTAATGGTCATTGGAGCTGTATGACAGGCCATACATTTTTGGGTAATAATATCTTTGAAGTCTCGATGATCTCTCTCTACCCATTCCCCTATAACTTTTGCATCATCAGGAGAATGTTCATTACTTGGACAAGCAGCCAATAAATCGTCCATACTATAATTTAAAATTTCACTTACATCGACTTTACTCTGTAGGGTATTAGCAATTTCACTTGCCATTGCTTGGTTCCAATTCGCTAAAACCATTTCTTTACAATTTTTTTCATTTAAGCCCATGCTCATTAATAATGAGTCTTGATAAGAAGGTGTCATCTCTTTACAAATTTTGCTCCACAATTGACCAAGCACGACCTGATCTTGGATTGGCTTTTCTAATACATAACACTCACTTGCTTCAACCCCATCAACATCAGACTTTAATTGAATATTAGGAAAAGGTGAGTATTCTTTAAAACTTAAATCACTAATTTTCACTTTATTAAATTCAAAATAGTTATCCTGATCATTTAAATAATAAACATTTCCTTCACTATCAAAGTTCGGATAGTATGCACCATTTCCCCCAACACTATTATTAGTAACCTTTGCCCATGAAGTTGGGGAAAGTTCTTTCTTGCCATTATTACTTGATTCACTCAGGTTCATAACATAAACATCTTTATTGATATCACTTGGCACCCCCGAAAAGTATTCTCCAAAATTCTTAGAGAAATGATCCACGTGAAATGTAATCTGTGAAGAATCATAGTTAAATGCAACTTTACCCGTTGCAATACCCAAGTCCATTGATAGATTACAATTATTTGAGTCTTCAATATTATAAATTTGTGTTGATTGAGTTTCAGAGTTAAAAACAGCGATGTAACTACCATCTTTAGAAAGCATTGGTAGGTCTGTAGGAAAGTTATCTAAGTTCTGGCAAGGAGTTACCAGAGCAGTAGACTCACTTAGATTACCTGCATTCAGTTCTCTATAAGAAACGCCCCCCTCATCTGTAATAACTTTCATTTGATTATTATCACCACTTGGCTTTGAGGCAGACTGGTAAACACCATAACTCTCTTCATCAACATATACAGGGTTCGCGAATATTTCATGTTTCATCTCATCCGTTGCATTTGGATTGGACTCTAGTTCAATAAACTTTTCAAAATCATAATAAGTCATCGCACTATCATTTGAACTATCTTCGAAATCCTCATCCTCTGTGTGCTCATTATTCCTTTTTTCCCGAGCTTCATTTTCACCGTGAACATTTCTGGCCTCAGCTCCAGTTGGTACCAATAAGTATTTTCCATCCGGAGAAAAAACCGGATCAATAGTACCTGGAAGATCAATAACATTTCCCGTCTCTAGGTTTAATAACTTATTGCTTCCAGTACCAATATAGGCAATGTACTTCCCGTTGGGGTGTACCTTAAAAAAGTAAGATGGGAAATCATTGATTTTTACTTTTTTATCAATTTTATTCTTATTAAGTTCACAGTAATTTTTCTCTTGAGAAAGAGCACTACCAATTAACAAACTAAAGGTTAAAAAAGTTTTTAATATCATTTGCGAAGCCCTTTCTATTTTCATATCCATACTTTATTTTATTTTTTATTTTTCCGTCTTCAAATGCCATTACCGTAGGGTAATGAATATAAGCATTGCGATGCTTAAACTCTAGAGCATCCAAGGTATTCAGATATTTTACAGGGACATCTTTTTTAGTGACATTATGTCTAGGATCGACAAAGACTAATAATTTTAATTTGTGTTTTTTGGCTTCAGACTCTAAGTATGTCAATTGTTTATAAGAAAGAGGCATATTAGGTGACCAGATATAGATTAAACCTTTTTGGGACTTGATTAGCTTTGCTAACTTTTTATCCCCTAAGATATCTTTTCTATTTTTTTTATGTTCAACCAGCTTTAAGTTACTCTTACATTCATTATTAAAGTTAACTCTTATCTCTTTTGCTTGGCTTGTCTTCGTTAAAGTGAGTGAATTATCTCCCTCGAGTTTAAAATATATCCATTCACCAAAAGTTTTTGTAGGTGTGATAAAAAGACTCTCACCTCTGCGCGACCAAAAATCAGAACTTTTCCATTTAGAAATTAGTTCCTGCGCTTCCTTTTGACATCTGTGCTTTGGAAGAGTGACTGCAAATAAATTAAAACTGATAAATATTGTTAAGTAGAGAATTTTCATGCATTTATTATAGCAAGTAGTTATGAGCAAAGATGCGAGAAATAAATTCCTCGCATCCGACATGATTCATCAGGTATTAGTGTCTGACCTCTAATACACAGATTTTATGAGATAGTTTTTCTAAGATTTCATTTAATTCGTTTCTATTATGTACATCTAGATTCGCATCCCACTCATCTAGTAATAAGTATTTATACCCTTCATTTATGACTTCAAGTAATTTACTCTTTATCAACTGTCCACTCGAACCGCTATGGGGCTTATTATAGTATTGACTATCTTTTGCTGGCATATAGAAAGCATTTTCCCCTAGATTGGCTTTTAAGCTCATCAAGAAAGTAGACTTTCCTGCTCCATTTGGTCCTTTTATAGTTATTCGACCTTGCTCTAATTGATTTAACTGCCTAATTCTCTCTTCAGTTAAAAGCTCATCATTTATTTGAATTAATTCACTTTTAATTCTCTTCTTTGGACATGCAGTAGTCTCTTTTGTGGCAAAGTTACTTATGCCCTCAAACATCTGTTTATACATTGGAATAGTCGCAATTAAGCTTAATAAGTGATGCGTATTTCCTAAGACTGAGAATAGGCGTGGAATAATACCTACAAGCAGTATAATTTTCGCTATGTCATTACTACTCTCCTTTAAAATAAAGAGTGATAATAACATCATCGGAATAAATACTAAGCCCACAATCAATAACGAGATAATCTGCTTTTTAGCTTCTAGATTACCTGCATTTTTTTCATATACCTTAAAGTCTTGAGCAAATGTTTTTGACCAGTTTTTAAGAATACTTTTATTTCCTATTATATTACTTTCCCAAAAATTAATTAAGTGCTTAGTATAAGTGATTCGATCACTCTGGTTGACGGCTTCACCTTTAGCAATGACTTGATTAGAGTATCTTAACAAAATTGACACCAATAATAATGCGATGGCAAAAGTCCAAATAAAACGTAAATCTAAAACGAGTCCAATAAGTAAGATATTAAATAGCATACTCAAAACGCATGCAAGCATATCAAAACTAAAACCAGAGATGTATAATGAGAAGTTAGGTATTTCTTTACTTAAAGCACTTTCCTTCTCTTGTCTTAACTCTTTATCATTAAGAGCTATTGGTTTATTTCGATTCAAACTTATAAATTTATTTAAAGTCGTAAATTGTATGTCGTTTTCCCATAACTTTAAGGCGACAAGTGAAATTGCTCCCGGTATATAGGGTAAAATTAAAGATAAAAAGAAATACAGCATCGGTATAAAGACATCACTTTCTCTTTTATCAATAACCTCACTTATATTTGATAAAAAAACCAATGATGAAGCAGAGATCAATTGCTGAACGATTACTGCAAATGCCATAAGGTAAAAGTACCTGCTCTTAAAAATGAATTTTAAATTATTAGGCATGACATACCTCCGAATTAATACTAATGAGCTTGGCCTCACACATATCTAATAGCTGTAAGGATCTATCTTTCAATGCATTAGTTTTTCTTTTTGCATCTATGATAGCTTTTAAGGTTTGCTTTATAATAACTTCTGTCGGTGGGTGAAGTTTTGGGCCCACTGGATGACCAAGTATATTTTCTCTTAAAAGAACAATTTCTGTCGCCACGACAATACTATGAACTACTTTATCTAGTGGCCTTTTTTTATTTAGGATCGCTGATAAGGCATAGTTTTCAATTTTCTCAACTAACTCTAAATTTTCATAATGTACAAAACGCCTTTCATCTAAAAATAAAAGAGTATGAGTCAGTTCATGCATAAAAAATTCGACAAAATCATTTTCAGACCACGAACTTCTATGATCACACCATAGAACTCCAATTGCAGCAGAAGTTGAACCACCTCCTGCAGCCTGAGAATTTGCATAAAAAAGTGAGGCCATGGCCAGCTTAAAAACCTCTTCAAAACCAGGAATGGTCATATTAGCTCGACACAACATTTTTTTATACAGCTCATAAATTTCATCTAAGTTTTCATAAGAGCCACAAAAGGACTCAACAACATTTTCAATATCATTAAGATCTGTTTCCATATTAAAAACTTTAATATTCTCTTGGAGTAATTTTTTATCTCGTACAAAGATAAGTTCATTACTTTTAAAGTTTTCACCAATGACTTTAGGGTTTAAATTCATATAAAGCTTATTAAGCCTAAGTTTTAAATTCCTTTCTGAACTTATTTCTCCAGCTCCATCAGACATGGCCAGTAAAATAATAGTCTTTAATACTTCGTTTTCACCTAATAATTGAATCATGTTGTCGTCCTTATGTTTTTTAGATTTTATTTACTTCTGATCAAATGCAACCATTCTCAATGGCCTAACGTGTACGCGACAGACATGACCCTCTTGTGAGTATTGCTTTTTAACTTTTTCTACAGTCTTTGCAGCTGCCTTAACTTCTTTTGCACTTACATTTTTTAAAACATTTTCGATTTTTTTCATTTTTTTCTCCTTGTTGTTATTAAGTATTTTTCTATGAGCAATGGAAATGCCACATCAAAACAGAGCTATCTACTTGAAATCACGAGAAGAGGTGTTCGTTTTCCGAATCAACGGCTACATTATCCGAATTCATATTTGAAAAATTAACATTCAATAGGATCAAATGGCTTTTTATGAGCTATAGTTCATATATGAAAACAATTATCTTATCTGCATTATTTATACTCTCAAGCTTTGCCAATGAGGCCATTAGAAAAAATAGTTACTTTAATGTTGTTAAAGTTGAGACTTCAGAATTAACTACTACTCAAACTAATTTGATAAATTTAGTTTTAGTAATTGATATGGATTCTAAGTGGACCGAAATAAAATTAAATGAAGAGATTGAAAAAACTCAAAGATCTTTACAAATATGTGATGCTCAAATCTCAAGTATTGAAAAAGTTTATGTCACTCTCCCTATGAAAACGAGAGAACAATTAAATAATCAAAATCCATATGCTGGACCACCTGAACTTAAAATAGTTTTAGAAGGAATACCTCAAAAAACCATGACTGGTTTTTTAATTGATAAGTACACACGTAATGGAACTGCGTTTGCGATCAATAGAACATCGGTTGAGAGATCTGAGCGTTATCCAACGCTACCGAGTTATGCTCCAATGGAAAATACTTTTTGGATCACAGATAATTTTATACCTTATAACTCTGCACCAGGTGCTGATAAGACATATTCTACTTTTGCCCATGAGGTAGTGCATATTATTGGAAACCTGGGCCATGTTGAAAATAATCCACTTCCTAACTTAATGGGTGGTAATGATGCTGTTGGGAAGAGCTATGCACTTACCCAACAACAATGTGATGCTATCTTAAACTATTGGTTTTAATTTTTAATTAAGCTATTTTTACCTACAACTCAAATAAAGCTTTAAGATGAAAGTTAATAATATAGATTCAGTGACCCTTTGGTACCTCTCAGTATCTAATTGCACCACAGAATGCGTCATAAACATTTTGCCTTCATACTATTTAGATCAAATTCAGTTATAATTAATTTGATGATAAAGATTATTTTAATCAGCATTTTTCTTAGTTCTTATTGTTATGCTCAAATAGCTAATGCATCCTTCTTTCCAAACATGCGCTCAATCAATCCAGGTGTTAGTCACTTGCGCACTAATGGCTTTATTTCTTTAGATGCCAGTAAGACTGAAATCATTCAAAAGCAAGATGTGCAAACAGGAGGAATTCAGGATGGAATCACAACAACAGTTGATCTTGATAAGAGAACCTTATTCTACGCTAGTCGAGGTGGTGGTATTTCTGTTGAAGCATTAATTGACCAAGAAGTTGGAACGCGAATAGAAGGTTTTGAGACAAGTAGCTATGAAAGAAAGACAACAACAGAGGGTGAATCTTCTGTCATGCAAGGAATTATTGACCTAGGCCTTGTGGGTATACTAATTGCTAAGGCCAATTATTCAAACTTTAATGACTTTCATGTTGATGAAGTTCCAAACCTAAATAGAATTACTCATGACACTGATTTAGAATATACCCTAACAAGAATTGGAACTGCCGTTGAGGTTAAGGGAATTTCAATTGGTGCTTTTTACTCAATGCAAACTGCGAAGGGGCAGGTCGATTCAATTTTATACAATCCAACCACAGGTGCAAAGAATGATCCAGAGGTTAATGAACTTGAATATGAAACTATTTCTTATGGTGCAGGTATTGGCTATACAACTAAGACTTTTCATTTTGAGTTTAGTTTAGAAAAAATAAGTGAACAAAAATTAAAACAATCTAATACATACTTACTAGAATTAGACACACCTTCAACAGGACAAAGACTAAGTGGAATAGCAGAAGCTCGCTTTGGAAAACTGAGTTTAGGAATAAGACTTAGACAGGTGAAAGGAAATTTTGCAGATCTTGAACAGTTGATTTCATCTAATATGCTTTATTTAAATGCTGAAGAACAGGACACACGCTTAGAGAACTCATTTAACTTTTCTTATGGTGATTCAAAGGGAATATCCCTATCTGGATTTTATTCAACTTCAAATACAGAGACAGAAGAAGAAAGCCAAGTCTTAAGGAATAATATAGATTATGACACTGAGACTCAAATCACTTCCTATGGTATAAGTATTAATTATGTCTACTAGGAGTAATTATGCTTATTTCTTTGTATTTAGGTTTTTTAAGCCTACTTTATTTTGCGATATCGATTACAGTTATAAAAGCACGTTGGAAAAATAAAGTTTCCCTCGGAGCTGGTGAAAATAATGAAATACTCCATCTCGTAAGTGGCCATAGTAACTTTACTAGTTATGTACCGATATTTTTATTAATGATTCTTGCACTAGAATTACAAAAGTTTAATCCATTGATCCTTCACATTCTCTGTATTATTTTTTGTGTTGGACGCGTGATCCATTTCATTACGATGAAAGACCAAGAAAAAAAGATTAAATTAAGAAAGCCAGCAATGATGCTGACTTTCTGGCCTTTAATAATTGCTGCTTGCTTAAATATCTATACCTACTTTCTTCCAATATTTAGCTAGCTCTTTAAGTTGTACTTGTGCCCTTTTACCAGCTTGGTTGCGAATAGAAACTTCACCGAGACTTGCTTCTTTCCCTCCTACGATGAACATAAAGGGTATCTTTTCGTTTTGAGCCGCTTTAATTTTCTGCCCTAAAGATTTTTTAACGTACTCAACTTTATAACGTACTCCTCTTTGTTTTAACTCATTTTTAATTTCTTCTAAATAAGAGTGACCTTCATCCAAAAAAGAAAGAACTCTTACTTGTTCAGGTCTTAAAAAGAATGGAAGATCCATTCCAAAGTTTTCTAAAAGTATTCCAATAAAGCGCTCTAAAGATCCAAATAAAGCTCGATGAATAATAAATGGAATTTCTCCCTCTCCAACTTCATTCGCAAAAGAAACATCAAAGCGACTAGAGAGATTAAAATCAAACTGTACAGATGAACACTGCCACAGCTTTCCATGAGAGTCTTTTATATGCACATCAATTGCAGGCCCATAAAACTTTGCTTCTCCCTTTGACTCTTTATATGAAATGTTTAATTCATCCAACACATTTTTAAGGATATTTTCTGACAATATCCAATCCTCTTTTGAACCTAGATATTTTTCACTTTGATCACGCATTGAGAGTTCATAAAAGAAATCATCAAATCCACATAGTTCTAATAACTTCCTAGAGAGTTTGATAACAGCTTTAATTTCTTCATGTGCCTGTGATTTTCGACAAAAAATATGAGCATCATCCTGAATAAAAGAGCGCACTCGAAGTATTCCATTCAACGAACCAGAATTTTCATATCGATGTACTCTTCCTAGTTCAGCAACCCTTAGTGGCATCTCGCTGTGAAAACGTCTTTTATGTTTATAAAAAAGTATTGCTCCAGGGCAACTCATTGGCTTAATAGCATAAGAGCGATCTTGAGCATCACAGAGATACATATGCTCTTTAAAATGTTGCATATGACCTGATTGCTCCCAGAGTTTTTGATCTAGCATAATTGGACTTTCAATCTCTAAATAGTCTTGCTGATGATACTCTCTCCACAAAGCAATTAATGCGTTTTTTATTTTTAACCCTTTATCATGAAAAAATGGAAATCCAACTCCATACTCATGAAATGAAAAAAGATCATGCTCTTTGGCAACTTCTCTATGATCCATACTTGGTTGTTTTTCTATTTTATATAGCTTATTCATTTTTATCTCCTTGTAAGCGAATGCATAGAAATACATCACTACATTGGTATTGTTTTTAATCTAAACTTAAATTTTACAAAAGAATGTGAAGACCCCTAAGGGGTGGTTGTGATAAAAATGAATATGAAGTTAGATAGATTCTTCATAGAGCCAGAATAACAGATTTGCAATTCGTGTCAAGATGGAAAAGAGCATTATATCTATTGTTCAGAGTTTTCATGACAGATGCAATTATTAATAATAAAGTTTATATATGTACACACTTAGACCTTACCAACAAGAAGCTGTTGATAACACATTAAATTTTTTCAGAAAAAGACGTGACCCAGCTGTTATCGTCCTTCCTACAGGAGCTGGCAAGAGTTTAGTTATTGCAGAATTAGCCAGAATAGCCAAAGGTAGAGTTCTCGTTCTCACTCATGTTAAAGAGCTCGTAGAACAGAATCATGCAAAGTATGAAAGTTATGATTTAAAGGCAGGAATCTATTCTGCAAGTCTTAATCGCAAAGAAAAAAATGATAAAGTGATTTTTGGTAGTATTCAATCAGTGGCCAATGCTAGTGATGATTTCTTTGATGGATTTACATTAGTTATTATTGATGAGTGCCATCGTGTAGGTGACGATCAAGAGTCTCAGTACCTAAGTGTCATTAATAAACTTAGAGATACAAATCAAGGACTATGTATTTTAGGGCTGACTGCGACTCCCTACCGCTTAGGGCTTGGTTGGATATATGAATATGATCATAATGGAGAAATGAAAACCCAAGAAAATCGTTTCTTTAAAAGATGTGTATATGAACTACCCATTACCTATATGATTAAGAATAAGTATCTTACTCAACCCGTGAAAGTTGACTTACCAGTTACCTGCTATGACTTCAGTGAGCTAACCAATAAAGGTAAGATGTACTCAACAGCAGATATTGAAAACCTTTTAAAGGAACAAAAAAGATTAACCCCCCTCATTATAAAAAATATCGTTGATATAACAGAGAAGTATGAGCGCCAGGGAGTCATGATTTTTTCAAGTACGGTAAATCATGCAAAAGAAATTTTAAGCTACTTGCCTAAAGATGATGCAGAAATTGTCCTTGGTGATACTGAGCTTAAAGAGAGAGATCGCATTGTAAATGACTTCAAGAATAGAAAGTTTAAATATCTAGTCAATGTATCTGTTCTTACAACCGGTTTTGATGCTCCCCATGTGGATGTGATTGCCATCTTACGCCCAACTGAGTCAGTAAGCCTTTATCAACAAATTATTGGCCGAGGTCTACGACTTGATCCCAAGAAAAAAGACTGTTTTGTTTTAGACTACACAGGTATGGGGCATGATATTTACACACCTGAAATTGGTGATAAGAAACCAAAGGAAGATTCTGTTCCTGTACTCGTAACTTGTCCAAAGTGTGGCTTTGATAATAATTTTTGGGGAAAAACAGACTTCGAGGGCAATATTGTTGAGCACTATGGAAGAAAGTGTAAAGGAGCAACTCACGATGCTCATACTTTTGATATCACTCCATGTGGCTTTCGTTTTCGTTTTAAATTGTGTGGTGCTTGTGGTGAAGAAAATGATGTTGGTGCCAAAGAGTGCTCTAAGTGTAAAGCAACTCTAGTTGATGCAGACTCCAAATTAAAGCAAGCACGACTTTCAAAGAACGCACACATCTTAAAGCCTGACAGTATCGAATTATTAGAGAAGTTTGATAAAAAAGGAAATGCATACTTAGAAGTTAGGTACTATGACTATGATGCTCAATACTTAAGAGAAATGCATTATCTAAATAACCCAACGGCCAAAAAGAAGTTTGATATTAATTTTTTAAGATCTCATTTAAAAAGACCAGAACATAGAAATCAATTTCAGTTTAATCAACCACAAGATATTATTTCTTTTCAAAGTGCGATAAGAATTCCAAGCTTTATCATTGCCCGCAAGCAAGATAAGTATTGGAGAATAACAGAAAAGATTTTCACTGAAGAATTATAATTTATTGAATATCGTCATAACCCAAATCTGCACTAGATTCAGAAATCACATCTAGCACACCGGCCTCATAATCGATAGCATCCTCACATGCATAGGGTTCACCCACTTCACCAAAGACACCGTCTTTATCACTATCAAATACAACAAAGAAAGTAATTGATCCTTTAGGATCATAGGTAGTCCACGAGTTAAATGTTGCCTGACAGGATGAAGCAGTACAATTTACAATAGCAGAACTATTAGTAAAAGATAGATCAATTGCTGAACTGATTTCAGTAGAGCTAGCATCAGTCCCAAAAAGAGAACTGCACGGAGTAAGTACACCATAAGCTCTGCCATTCATCTTAGTATTTGCTTCTAAGCAACCAGAGGCATTACCTCCAACGGTGCATGATGCATTTAAGGTAAAACTAAACTTATCGCTTGAGTCACTTGCTGACTCTATTCCACATGCCGATAAGAAGAAAATTGAAAGAAATAAAAAAGCTTTCATTAACTTCTTTATCGGCACAATTGATAAAAATATTTTATTTAAATATATACTTGAGTTTTAAAGTTGCTACAGCTAAGACCCCATCACCGTAGTCAGTTTCAGATGAGTCACTTTTTGCCTCGAGAGTCCATATATTAGAACTCCCCATATATTCAATCGCAAATTGCTCAGTTACAAACCAACCCAGACCAAAATTAAACCCTAGCCCACCAGTTGACTCTACTGAACCATCATAGCTTGAAGGTGGCTCATAACTAACAGAAGTAATATTCACACCAAAAGGTATGTAAAAGGTATTCCAGCGATAAATTAAATTTGCATAAACTTTTAAAAGAGTAATCTCAGCTGCATCACCCGTAATATCGTAGTCTTCACCATCGATAACTAACTCTTCTACTTCTCTGGAGTTGTGATATGAAACTCCAAATCCTTTTCCCCAGCTTTCTTCCTTAGCTTCAAAATATTCATAACCTATTGAAAGTCCCGAATCAAAAATAAGTTCTGAGTCAAATGGTCCTGTAATGTCATCACTTTCTCCATCTTCAAAACTTCCTGTAGTCGCAAGGTCAAACCCAAAAGATACAGAGTGTTTGAAATCAGAGTTACTATTCTCCTCTGCATACAAACTAAAAGTGGTAAATAAAAGAACAAAGGGCAAAATAAGCTTCATTAGTGAGATCCTTAAAAATTAATGATTAAAGTTAAATCATAATCGAGTAAAAAAAAATAAGCAAATGCCTAAGAGCAAATACTTAACCAACTTAAGTTCTCAACTTTAAATTTTCTTAAATAAAATCCGCGTAAATCACGATAAGACATATATGTTACAAAAGAATGATTTCACATATAAACGTCTAAATATTATAGATAAATTAAAAAAGTCTAAAAATAATTATGAGCAGTTTTTAGAAAAAAACTTGAAATTACTTCAAGGTATTTGCAACTTAGAATTCTGCAGCATTAACTTTATAACATCTGAAAATTTAGAAAGTTGTATGACTTTGGGGATGGAAAACTTTTCTATTCCTAAGGTTGGTTCACTTTGTTACGAGGCTTTTAATAAAAAGAGCATCTTAATTCTTAATGATATTTCAAAAGACTTTAAATTTAAGCACAATATCTTTCATGTTCAGGAACCATTTGTTAATTCATATATTGGAATTCCATTGAGAGTTGATAATTTGTATATTGGTACACTTTGTACTTATAGTGCCAATGTCTCAAATTTCACACCTGAGATTATCGAGTTTTTTAAAACTATTGCCTACAATATCGAGCAAATTTTTACTCTTAATATAAGAAATATTGAAAATATTGAGTTAAATGAGAAGCACTTACTTATTCAAGAATTTTCAAAAGCTGGCACGTGGGAGCTAGATGTTAAGAGTCATCAAACAAAGTGGTCAGATGAGGTTTATAAGATCCATGCGATAGAGCATCGAGACTCATTTGATAAGAATGAAGCTATAAACTTTTACTCTGAACACGAAAGAGAAAAACTCATTAATTACCTAGATGATGTAATTAATGATGGTACTGAGTATGATGATATCTTTGAGTTTAATGATGCTAAGGGAAATAAAAAGTGGGTACGAACCAGTGGAAAACCTAAGTATAGCTTAAAAGGTGAACTAACAGGAATATATGGAATCTTTCAGGATATTACCAATGAAATACGTTTGAGTGAGTCTAAGATGACTGCTCAAAAGTCATTTTCAAGATTGCAACATACTTTAGAAGACTTTTTTATTATTTCAAAAACAGACCTCGAAGGAACAATCACTTTTGTAAATGATAACTTTTGTAAAATTTCCGGTTACACTCCTAATGAACTCATTGGTTACAAACACGACAAAGTTATATCAACGGATAATGAGGAAGGCCTTTTCAGTGAGATGCTTGAAAAGTTAAATACAGGGCAACCTTGGCAAGGAAGTTTTTCTAATATAGCAAAGAATGGTGAACACTATTGGGTTACTTCAATAGTAATTCCGGAGAAGGATAAGGAAGGTAAGGTTATTGGCTATACTGGTATGGCCTATGATATTTCAGAAAGAATGCGCTATCAGCAAGAAGTGCAAATTGAGAAGGAAAAAGCTACTTTTAATTCACAGCTTGCTGCTATTGGAGAATTATCAGCAGGTATTGCTCATGAAATCTCAAATCCCTTAATGGTAATATACGGCCATGTTAGTTTACTTAAAGATCCTAATTTAACTCATGCAATGCAGATCAAATATCTTGAAAGAATTAAAAATAGCGTTGAGAGAATTAATAAGATTAGTTCTGGCCTGTTAAAAGTATCAAGAAGTTCAAAGGATGAAGACTTTAATTCAATTAAAGTCGGCGAATTATTTAACAACTTCTCTGAATTCTACGCTGCTAGCTTAGAAAACAAAGATATAAAATTGATAATGGATATAAATGATTCTCAAAATAGTATTGATTGTAATGAAATCAAAATGTCTCAAATATTTATTAATTTAATCAATAATGCCAGAGATTCAATTGAGGAAACAAACCCAAGCGAGCGTTGGATAAAAATCCATTCCCATGTTGAAGATGAAAAAATTACGTTTTCAATAAGTGATTCTGGACCTGGTATTCCAGAGCACTTAGTCGATAAGGTTATGAACTCTTTTTTCACAACTAAAGAAGTGGGCAAAGGAAATGGGTTAGGCCTTGCACTCGTTAAAAGGTTTATCATTGAACATCGTGGAGTTGTTTCAATTGAGGACATTGATGGTAAGAATTTTATCTCATTCACCATCCCATTAAAATATACAATTGATAATGTTGCATAATAAAAGGCCCTCTTAATGAGGGCCTTGTTTTTTATAACTTACCAGCAAAACTGCTCGTTAATTCAATTTCATACCCACTAGGATCTTTAATATAGATTGACTTTGAGTTAGGGTATTCAATTATTCCACTTGAATTATAATGGACGATTTTAGCACCTTGCTCTATTAACCAGCTTAGAATCCCATCAAAAAATTTAATATTAAAACCAATATGAGCAATGTGAGATTTATCATTTTCTTTTAGATTTTTCTTTTCATATAAGCAAAGCATACCTGCATTGGACTTTCCAATAATGGCATAAGAGCTTTCACTCATTGCAGAAATACCAGACTCTTTTAGCTCAAATCCAAATATTCTCTGGTAAAAAGAGATACTCTCTTCTAAGTTTTTAACGTTCATATTTATATGGTCTATACCTTTGAAATTTAACATATTTTCTCCTTTGTTAAAGGCTTAATTAAATATAGTCGCCTTTAATAATTTTTGAAAATACTCTCTTTCTATTAGCTAATAAGGAATTTCTATTAACACCTTGGGTGACTGTGAATGACAGGAGATGATGAGTTTGTCATTTCAATTCGCATTAATGTAGCCAGGTTACCTTTTGAACAATTTGCTCCAAAACCAAATCCACCGTCTAGTTTGTTAGCAAGCTCTGGGTATAATTCTTTAAACTCATCAAACTCAATGTACTTATACATAACACCATCTTTAATATCGACAGTACCAATTCTATTGTCTCGTAGTAATTGTTTTTCAAGCTCAGAGCCATTTTTAAGTCTATTTTTAATTTCATTGAAATATTGCCCCTGGGATTTTTGAGCGTTTGTCATGGACTCAAAATCCGCTCTGGTATTTATATCTGCCTTGAGATGCTTATTACCATGTAAAGACGTAGTAGAGTTTTGAATTTGCTCATTAATATGCTTTCGAATTTGTAATTGCCTATTAAAAGGATCTAATTGCACATTAGGATCTGTTCTTTTCACCCAGCGCTCTAAGCGAATACAATCTGAATTAACACATCCATCAAGCCAATCACGCATTGGTCTTTGAGTTCCAAGGATCATGACATCTTCAGATGCAAGACCACCAACTCTTACTCCATCTGCATTTGGTGTACCTAAGACTAATTGTCTTGCCCTGGCATCTCCAACTTGATCTGCAACTTCACGAATGAGAAGTGAAATCTGTCTATTTTTTCTCACTCCAGGCTCAGCAAGGTGAGCATTATTCATCAATGTTGCAATATCATCTGTTACTTGAACCTCATTGGTAAATAAGGTGAGTGATTGTTGTTGAGTTGGTAGGTTTGCATCTTGAACAACTTCTAACGATCTATACTGAGGTGTGCTTGAGACATCGACTAGATTTGAAGAAACTTGTCTATTGGGAATAACTGAATTTGCACTAGTATTATTAGTTATTGTACTTGTTACGATATCTGAAGTCTGAGCTGCCTTTCGTCTTAGAACCCATTGTTGCCCTGCTGCTCCAAGGGAGTTAAACGCAGTGGATGTACCAAGGGCCAATGCCATTGCTTGCATTCCCTCTTCAGAAAATGGATCGGGATGAGCAGAGACAAAAGCAATCATTTCTATAGTCATATCCTCAGAGGTACCTCGAAGAATATTTGCAAGCATCCTAACCCTTTCAGGACTTGCACTAGGAAGTTTTGAGGCCAAGGCCCTTTGAAGCATCTCTTCTGTTATTTCTCTTCCCGCTCTAATGGCACTCATAAGTCTTTGGGAGGCACCAGTTAAGCGTGTGCCAGCAGGAATAGCGTTAAGTAAACGGCTAGACCTTAGTAGTGGACCAACTGCCTTTCCTGCTAGTTTTAAACCAGAGGTCGCGGCCGGTAATAAAGACATTGCAACTTCTGCATAGGCCATTTTCACTTGGGTATCCAAACTACCTAATTGCATACTTGCCAGCAATGCTTCACTTGATTGGATTGCCACAGACATTTCAGCATTATGTCTTGCAGTCATGGCATTATTTAAATTATAAACACCTACCCCTGTTGCTAAAGCAATGGAACCTATCAGTAATGGTGTTGCTGCTCCAAAAGTAAACACTGTCGCCACGACAGCTCCAGCAATGGCAAGTCCAGTTCCGATCCAAGTTCCAATTCTTTCACGGGATTCAGTTTTATAAATGTCATGGGTTGCTTTACAAATCCATAATGCATGCTCAGGCGAGCCCGAGTTTCTAATAGACTCTCTAACCATATATGGATCATTTCGTATAACTTCTTTTAAGACAGAGTAATATGCAGGATCATTGGCATCTAAATAATTCCCAGTGTATGTAATTTGTCTTTTTTGATCATAACTTTTTTCTGCTTTATCTTTTTGCAGCTCTATTAGCTCTTCAATGCCTCCTTCTAGTAATTCTACTCCTGAGCTACTTTCAGAAATAAGTTCAAACCCTTCTCCATCTTCCATACACTTTTCTTGATCAAAAGCACCCACTTCATCTCTAAAGTCTTTGACTGCCATTAGCTGACCAATACGAGTGTTATACATTACACCTGTTAGTTTTTGCTGTAGGCTTTGAGTTTGTTCGCTACTCGCCCCCTGACTAACAATTGACTCACAGATTTGGTTAAGCTCTCTAGCTTTAACATTATAGTCATGAATTTCTTGCATTGAATTGAGACGTTGAACTTGAGATAGATCTAAATCTCTAAGAGCACTTCTCGCTTTAGGGTCGCGACAAAAGTCTTCAAGATCTGTACACATTTGAGACTGACTTGGCTTTACTCCATGAAGTGCTTTATATGTTGATGCATACTCTAAAACAGTTTGTTCAATTGAATTATCCAGAGAGGTTATGGCCAGGTCTTTTAAATCAACTCTTGAATTATATTGTTTAACATTATCCATTAATCGACTTAACTCAGTTAACTCACTCTCTTCATAGCTTTGCGATTGTCGACAAAAGCCAACTTGATTTAAGAGCGAATAATCATCGGAATATCCATCATGCTCAAGATAATCATCACATTGATCTAAAATATCACATGCATTTTGAAAGCGATCATCTTCACGCTTTATTCGATGGTACTCATCTTCAATTTCTTCTTCGAGAGAGGCAATTGATCGATTGGCCTGTTCACGAACTTCTTCTAAGCGATCCCTTAGTTGATCATAAGAAGAAACAACATCACCAAAGTACATATTTAAATTTGGATCCTCTCTAATCTCATCTTGAACTTCAAAAATATTTCCGGCAGCTCTCTCAAGAGCTCTCAAGTTGCCCATGATTCCTTCTGGTGTTTGAAAAGATTCACCACAATAACTTCTTCTTGCGAGCGCACAGTGATTAAAATTATCAAAGGAGTCATTTAGAGTTTCGGTCGTTATTTTGTGCATACAGTATGCTTTGAAGTGATGACAGTTGCCTGAATCTAAATTTGTCACATCACATTCTTGTTGTAAGCGTAAACTATTACTTTGATTTATTCTCTCTAGATCATAACCAGCTGAACTCAATGCTTCTTTAAATGTAGTATTTCTAATTGCATGGCTTCGAGAGTTGTTCACAACTGAGCGATAGTCTGTACTTACCTGGCCTTCCCAAAAAACAGTATCACCACGATGCCAACCTTGAGAGCGTGAAAGGGGCTTACAAATTTCCTCTACATTTGCCTCAGCAAATACACCTATTGAAAATAAAAAGAATAGAATTAATAATTTCACATAGTCTTATCGGCTACTTAGATAAAATATTTGACCTTTTCTTAAGCTTATTACAGAGCTAAGGCACTGAAATTACTTAACATTTATCGTGCCGATATTAATTATTCCACTTTGCTTATCATCTAATTTGATTTCGACAGGCCTAAACCCTGATATTTCTAACTTTAAAAGATTACTATCAATCCCCTCAATAAAGGTATTACCCTCACGATCTGTAAAGAAAAGAACTCCATTTAGCTTTCCTAGTTTTAGTGAGTATGGCTTTCCTTTAACGATTATTTTCGCCTTAATACTCTTCACACCTTTATCTTTTATTTTTATAAGATGTGCACTTTTGTATTCGGGAAATAAAACAAATGACTCCTTTTCTAGTGATAAACCATCACTTAAATAGGTTGGGTCAATTTCTATTTCTCGGTATTGATATGGAACTAAATTCGTTAATGCCAAGTTTCCAATTAATGGCGTTTCTGTATCAGCATAAGGTGATGTTGAACGTAAAACAATTTTTTCATTTTCTAAATTATCACTTGGTTTAAAGAGTGCAAAACTATTTGCATTGGGTCTTGAAATAGCAAATGCAAAGCCATCATCATATGCTGCCAATAAAGAACTTCCTACAGTAATTCCTTGTAGACCATAAGTTTCACCATCAATATTGGCAGCTGCTCCTCTAAGACTGAAGTCTGCCATTGGTGTTGGCAATCGTACATTTAACTCTCCTGCCTGAGAGTTTTCTTCATCATCAGTATCTGCAGTTAATGTAAAGATAGGTTCATATAATTTATTATTATTATCCTCTGTAAAAGTAATACGATTCTGTTTATTTTCTACATCTCTATAAAAAGTTGCATACTTAGTTGAGTCATCAAATGTCCATGTTAGAAAGAGTGAACTTGTAATATTCTCCTCACCTGTATGATCCTTAATACGAGTAGAGTAAAAATTTAAATTCATGGATCGTTTTATTCTCCAATTACCAGAGATGTTTAAAGTTTCTCTACGGGGTAAGGAAAGATCTTGATAAGTTGCGACACCAGCCCCCACATTTAGTGTTAGCTGTTTTAGCACAGGTAGAGATAGGTTTACATCTAATGACTCTTTTATTGGAACTGGGCTAAAGGTATAGTCACTTGAAAAGTCTTTGTGTAGGTTTTGATACCTTAATAGTGTAGCAACACCATTAAAATAATTTGTACCTTGTAATTGATACTGCCAACTTAAAGAGTTCCCAATACCACTAACTTTTTCGTCATCATTATTTAAATTCTCTGACACAGCAAAGTCATAAAATAAATTCCCCCAACTCGTTGCAACTCCCTCTGTCAATCCATAAAGACTAAATTCATTAAATGCTTGTGCAAAGAGACCCGTGGAAAAAAAAGAATTAACCCCATATTGATAATAAGCTGAATGTAAGTTTTTATCATCATAAGTTCTTACTAATCCTTGATCAATAAAAGGCTTTCCACTAGAGAAGGAAAAATTAGACTCTCCCCCCTTTAAAAGATTAATACTCGTTGGGATATTGTATTCAAGAATTCGACTCCCTCCAAATTCATCTAAGATTTCAATTCTAACAAAATTAAGACCATTTATAAGTGGCAGATTTGAAAACTGATAGTTTCCGGCTGGGAGAAATTCATCTTTTATAAGGTTACCATTCACAAATGTTTTCACTCTTGAACGAGTATAAATTTGAAATTCTTCAGCTCCTTCGGGATAAGGTCTATTATAAGGATCAATTGAAAAAGTTCGTTTTACACTGACTCCACCAATTTGGTAAGAGTTCATAAAACCAAAGCGTCCTGTATTTGTATCTCCAAGCTTAAAGCGGACTCTTTTATCAATCCAATCCTTAGTTAAGCTTTTATTTCCATGAAACCAATATCCACGTTCATCTGTATCTAATTGCTCTTCATAATAGCCCGTAGCTTCAAGAACAAATCCTTTTAAGTTTATAAATGAGTCATAACTTGTTGAGACATAATTCCCCCCAAAGTAGGAATCCGCAAACCTTCTTTCCCCTCTCAAAGAAAGGCCTGTTGCAAAAGGTGCTTTCTCAAGAGAGATTCCGGCGTACTCAAGCTTTGGGTTATTATCCATAAATTTTAAAGAGACTTTTAGGTGTTCTAGAGGAATTTTAATAATTCCTTTGAGGCTTCTTACATCATATTCAATTTGATAAGGAGATTCTTGTAAATTTATGTACTCACTATCAAAATTTATTTTTCTAAATTGCTTTTCTTTTAAAAGAATTTTTAATTTTTCTAGAAAATTCTTTGAGGAAACTTTTTTTAAAGTCTCCCCTTGCATAATAACTTCAATCTCACCGATACTTTTTTTAGCAACAAAGAACTCTAAACTTGTTTTTGTTTCTCGATTTCCAAAAACTTGTGAGTACAAATCCTGAGCATATGTATCTGCATGAAAGATTAAAAGAGCAATAGTTATAAAGATTTTATTTATCAAAACTCAAGTGCCCTTTATAGGATGCATCTAAATCTTTAAGAGGAGCAAATTCAAAAACTCTGGTTGAGTTAGCTAGAATATTCTGACCTTCTAATTGCTTCAGCTCCCTCATAGCAAGTTCGAGCCTCTTATCTTTTTTTTCAAAAAATATTTTTACATTCTTTAGGTATTGATGCTTATTACCTTTATTTGAAATTGTAACTTTAAGCACCTTTGCTTGCTTAAAACTTTTAATCTCTAAGTTTGATTTAGACTTTCCATTATCCACATAGAGTGCTGCCTGATACTTTAAAAGCATCTGGATGCCAGACTTTTTATTTTCATCTAAGTTAAGAGGAACTTGCTCTGCAATTACTCTAAAAGATTTTTCACCCTTCAGTTCTTTCTTACCTTTCCATTTAATCTTAATAGAGCGCTTATCCTTTGGGGGAACAATAACTTGTGGTGGAAATGCTTCAATCAAAGATGTATCAGGCAACTTCTCTTTTCCATCAAGCAGTTGAACCCTCTCTTTGACTGTGATGAGTACTGGTATTGGTTTTTGTGTGGGATTATCAATTTGAAAAGTAACTTTATCAGTTTCAGAAACATCTAATGTTTCAGTCATCGGACTAAAACTGAATGAGAATAAAAAAGGTAAAATGAGTAGCCATCCTAAGCGCATTATTTCTCCATCATAGGAACTAACCTATTAAAATTTATACCTTTTTATTATAAGAGATTTTTAGAAATGTTAAATAATAGGCAGAGATGTCGCTAGTTGAAACTAATAGTGATTATTTTATGAGTCTTAGTTTTTTGTATATTCATTTGATACTTGGATTTAGGAACATTAATGCGAATATCCTCATCGTTAAACCCCTCAACTTTATCTGCCAACATAATACTTGCAGGAACCCTTCCTCGAATGAATAAATTCGATGACTTAGAAGCCATAACACTGAAAGATAATAATAAAAAAAGCCCAATAATTTTCATCATTGGGCTTATCGGTTATTTGACCAAAATACTTAAGTATTAATTAGCTGAGATTGTAAAAGTAACTGTATCTGTATAATCACCTTGAATTAAGTTCTCATGGGCTACACCTGTATAGCTGATATCAATATCTTTATTGGCATCAACAGCTGAAGCTGAACTAAATACAAATTCATCACCATTTACTAAATCCACTGAACTTCCATCATAAGTTAATGCATAATTTATAAAAGAAGATGTAACTGACTCATGCACAAGTGAACCAGCATTAGCAGAACTAATATTTACTTTATAACCTGTATTAGAGTTTGATTTTTCATTCACAGTCGCAACCTTTGCATCTGTTTGAGTTGTATCAAGAGGAAGTGAAGAAGCTAATGCCTCTGGTGACACTTCAATAGATAGTAAAGCAGGAACTGTACCACTTAATATCAAGTTACCAGTAGTAGCCGCCATTGACGAAATTGATGTAAGTACTAAAAGTGTTGATAATAATTTTTTCATTGTGTTTCTCCTTAGAACCCTTAATGAGTAGCTAATTATTAATATGCATATAGCGTACCAATCTTCTTTATGTGATTCTAGGGGGTTAAATTCTGCAGGTGTCAAAATATTCTTAACACTTCTTAACTTTTAGACACTAAGAGAGCAATTTGGCCTATTTAGGTGGATGAAAGACGTCATAAAATACGGTTTTTAAGTGATTTTCCTAGCTTTAGTTCAATAAAACGGTAACTTAGGTGAGATAAATACAAGAGAATTACACAACTAATTACTAAGCCAGTTATTTGTAAAGCTAGAGATATGTCTTGAATTCTTGAATCAAAGACTACTCTATAAGAAAAATCAAAATAGAGATGGATAATTGCATGGATCATATAGATGGAATACGATCTTTGGCCCAACCAAATTAAAGAGCTAGTATTTAAAATCGTTTTTTTCTTCTCACCTATAACACTTGCAACCAATAGAATAAAAAGAAAGACAATGAGTGAATCAAGCATTTCAAAATGCATTCCTAAAAGACAAAGAGTGCTTAAAACATAGGTCCATGAAGAAATGGAGCTGAGTTTGTTCTGGATTTGATACAGAAATATTCCAGCACATATCCCAAGCCCACATCGGTACAGTGCTGGTATTGAGGCATAGTCTAAATTGCCAAGTGGTCTCTCTATTAAAAAGTAGAGACCTAATAATAAGACTAATAATATAAGAGGAATTAAGCGTTTGATCTTAGTAAATATAAGAAAAAGAAATGGCATAAAAAAGTACCATATCCATTCCGTACTTATACTCCAAGCTGGATAATTCCAACTAGTACATTCAAAACACCCTCTTGCAAATAGGCCAGAGGACTGTAAGAGGGTGAAGTTAAATAATAATGCCTTAGGATTAGTTATATTCTTAAAGCTTGATTCTACAGGGTTTAAAAAATATTCTCCTCCCCAGTAAAGAACGACTAATAGTAAAAGGGTCACTAGATGAAGAGGATATAATCTAATAAAGCGCTTTTTAATAAAGGTTTTATAACTTTTAAACTCAACACCTTTATTAAAGTCACTAAAATAATTAAGTGCTAAAACATAGCCACTTAAAATAAAGAATAAATCAACAAAAAGGTAAGATTTTTTAACTAATGGCGTGAATGCGAGAATCTCAAGCCCAACTTTTGGAAAAAGGTAGGAGCTAAAGTGTAATAGGACTACCAAGATGGCAGCAATTCCTCTTAGAGAATCTAATTTGTAATTATAAGCAATATTGCTTTTAGACATTATTTTAAAAGATTAGCGGTACTTCTCATGAAAAGCATTTTCATCGATGTATGCCAAGCTATTAGAAAGTTCAAAATTAGCGAGTCACGACTTGCAATATACATAAGATCAAATTTTAATTTCTCAGCAGCTGTTGCATCATACTTACAAGCAATCTGAGCTAGACCTGTAATACCTGGTTTAACTCGGTGTCTGTCTGCGTATCCTTTAATAGTGATATCATATAGATCAGTAAACTCAGGTCTCTCTGGTCTTGGACCAATAAAGTACATATCACCCTTAAGAACGTTTATTAATTGTGGAAGTTCATCAAGATGAGATTTTCTTAAAAAGTTTCCAAACTTAGTAATACGTGGATCACCATCCCAACTTAGAGTATGTCCCGTATTCGCTTCAGCGTTTTCGATCATTGATCTAAACTTGAGGACATCAAATAATTCACCATTCTTACCAACACGAGTTTGCTTATAAAAGATCTTACCCGGCATTGTAATTTTAATCCCAATTGCAATGATTATTAGTATTGGTGAAAAAGCTGCTAAAACGATAAGTGCTAGAAGCCTAGAAAAAACTTCTTTTGTATAATTAATGCGATAAACTTTAGAGTCTACTGTTGCACTTTTAAAAAATAGTCTCAATACGGGGTCTGCCCAAATATCATCTTCTTGAAACTCGATGACATCTTTAAAATACTGACCATGTAAAGCTGGTGTGAAAAAGCCATCTGCTGCTATTCTTTTCATGTATAAACTCCAAATTCTTGGTGTTATATACAGTTAAGATAAAAATTTTACTACTGATTTTTTTTGCTTAACGAAACTTTTACATTCTACCTAAGGTTTGAGAGAAACTTGATTGAATAATCATCTAAAAGTCTGTAAAAATTACTCATATCACTTGCTTTCAGTTTTTCAATACCTTGCTTTACAGGGAATGTTTGCTTTTTCTCTACTGATTCTAACCACTTCTTTGCCTTGGTTTCAGAAAGTCCTAAGACTTTTCGATTATTGAAATAAGTATCTAAGTTAATTAGTTTTTTAAAATCATTTAGACCGGCCTGTAATTGTCTAAACCGACTAGTTTCGAATACATCACCCTTTTTATTACTAACGAGAAAAGCGATATCGGCCTCTCTGCCATCTAAGTCGTAATATGGATAATTTTGAGAACTATTTAAATGCCATTCAACAAAATGCTTAACCCCAGCTTTATAAAGTTTATAAAGATAGACTCCATAGCAAATGCGCAGAGGAGCACTGATTTCAGCACATAAATTATAAATTCCCCAGGATGTATGAATCTCATTTAATGTTTTTATATACTTAATATTTGGTATGTCAGTATAAAAGCCAATATCCCAAGCCTCATATAATTTTTTTGCCTTTTCAAAGTCATAAAGATTACCAAAGCCTCCCAAGTAGAAACCAGGTAATTGTTTTTTTAAAGACCAGATTTTAGATAAATCTTCATTGATAGCATTTCGGTATCCACTCGCTTCATCACTATATAAATAAACAAATTTTTTAGAATTACGCTTTTGAAGTGAGGCGATCTCATTTGAGAGGTTTTTTTGATAAATCTCCTCTGATTGAGAAGAGTTTCTTAAATTCCCATTTATAATATCCCTTAGAGCTTTTGCTTGGTAAAAATATGAATAAGCTGAGTTCTCAAATTTATCAGTTATATCCAATTTAAACTGCTCATAGTTTTTATTATATTTTAACTTAATAATTGTACTATCTAGGACATTATTTATGTCATGCTTTGCTAATATATTATAAGTCTTTGAATTAATCTTATCGATCCATTGTTTTTTATTCTTTCCCTCAAAATAAGTAAAAGGGACAATACTAGGTCCAAAGAGATTTAAATCAATAGGTAGTTTAGAAAATTTATTCTTTAGTTTTTTGAGTCTAAGTGTTTTCTTTAACTTTGCACTTTTAGCTTTAATATCAATATTTATTTGCTTAGTTTTTGGAGGAATATTCTTTAACTGAATAAGTATAATTTCTTTATTAGACTCTATATTAATTTTTTTATTAGCTGGCTCAAAGTGACTAAGTCCATTGGTGAAACTTTCATGATTTAAGTCTAAAGACTTGTATTGCTGCTTTCCCTTATAAATTTGAAAATCTAGTTTTGAGTCTAAACTAATATTAACTTCTTCCCCTTTAAGCTTGGTTAAGCAAAATACTAGATAAAGCTCACTCTCAAAGTAAGCATATTCCACTTTCTTATTCGATTCACATTTTTCACTAATTAAATCGATATTCGTAAGCTCTATACTTGGTTCTGCTTTTATTGCACTCTGAGATACTTCTCTATAATCACTATCAAACTCATTTTGATAAAGTCTGATAAGATTTTTCTTAAAGGTAGCTATTTCTTTATTTTTGTTTGGATAAATTAGTAGTGTATTTAATGAAACTCCGCTTGCATCACCTTCAAAGCTCAATGTGAGTTTTCCCCCAGCATGTTTATATTTTATTACTTGAGGTTTAAAGACATTGCCAAGAAGTGCATCAAAGGGTTTTGTTCTAGAGCCTTTAAACATATAAAGATCATTAAGAAAGTCATCCCAAGTTGCACGGGTTTCAATTAATACTGGTTTTCCACCAATGCTTAATTTTCTAAGATTCCAAAATGGTATTTCCCAATATCCAAGTTCATCCCAAATAAGTTCAAGGGTATAATCTCCTTTAGCTAAATTTATACTGAAATCAGCTTCTTTGACTGAAATCGTTTGACTAAGGGCCTTTGGAGAAATCTTTGCATCTCGCTCGCGCCAAAGATCTATCTTTTCAAAACCAGCTTGAGAAGATGAATACATTGACTTGGATTTAATAATTTTAGCAAAAGGATAAATTTCCGAATCAATATCACCAAAGATAAAAAAATCGGCATCACTTGGAAGCTGGGGCTGAGTAAAAGTAATAAACTCTAAAGAAAGAAGTTTTATTTTCTCACTTGTAGTACTCATATCGGGATTAAAGACAATAAAGGCTTCTTTTAACTTATTTCTATTTAAAAAACGTTTATTAGGTTGAGAGCCTCTCTCACCTACAAACCGATTTAGATTCACAGTGATTTCATTAAGACCTTTTTGTAAAGTAGTCTTATGAGTGAACTGTCCCCAATAGTCCTCAGTCTTATTATCCTTTAGACCTATATAGAGTTCTTTTTTGGAAGTTCCATCGTTTTCAATTCTTACCTTAAAAATCGACATGGATTTGATTTCTTGTGAGAACTCTTTATTAATTAAATTAAAATAATTATTTTCAGGTATGGTTTTATTGTACTTAATTGTATTTGCTAATAACTGAGAATTAAATAGGTTAAGAATTAAGCTTACTAATAATATCCTCAAATACACTTGGTAGCTCCTCAACCTCTACAAAATTACTATGACTTCCATTAATGATATATCGATTAAACTCACCTTTCAACAATCCTTTCCACCCTAAGCTTGGATCAGCATAACTTGAATTTTCAATTTCAGGAGCTCTAATTAAATCAACCCGTCCACTATACTCTTTAGGCCTATACTTCCATAGTAATTTATAATTATGAGTCTCAACATTAAAGTGACGATAGTGATGAGGTATTTTTATTCCAAGTAATCGCATAAAGAATGAAAAGGTATTAACATAATACTTCTTCGCTCTCCAATTCAATGAGTTCTTAACCCGCTTAATAAAGCTTACCTGATCCCTAAATTGTATATTAGGTCCAAATGTATCAAACATAATGATGCTTTTAACTTCTTCGCCTGCCGCTATTAATTGCTGTGCCACCTCTAAGGCAATCATGCCTCCCATTGAGCCTCCGGCAAGAATATAAGGGCCTTGAGGTTGAACTAATTTCATTTCTTCTATATAGCGTTTAGCCATGTGCTCTAAGCTTTCAGGATACTCTCTATCATTTAAGACTCCTAAGGACTGAACACCAATGAGTGAGTAATCTTTTAAAAAGCCTTTAAACACACGATAATTTAATATATTTCCACCAACACCATGAAAACTAAAAATTATTTTACTACTATCGTTTATCTCAATAGGTACCAAACATTCACATAAACTTGGAATAAGCAGTTTCTTAGAACCTTTTATAATAGGATTTGTACTTAAAGGATCAACCAGAGATAAAACCTCTTTAAAGCTAGAATTATTAATTAACGCCGCTAATTGAATATCTAATTTAAACTCTTTTTCAATTCTACTAAAAAGTTCTACCGCTAATAGTGAATGGCCACCTAGATCAAAAAAATCATCTCCGTCATCAAAGTCTTCAATTTGTAATAGTTCACACCAGATATTTTTAAGCTTTAAATACTTAGCATTTGAACCATTATCTAAATTGGTTATTTTAGGAACATTTAAAACCTTTTCCTCTTTATTAGAGTACTTTATGTCATCAGCTAAGCTTTTCTTATCTATTTTGCCATTTAAGGTTAGTGGAAATTGATGAAGTTTAATAAATTGATTCGGCACCATATATGACGGTAACTTATCTTGTAAATACTCTCGTATATCATTGTCACTAATATTACTTTTAGTTGAATAAAAAGCGATTAACCTTTTATCAACTTCACTATACTCCTTAACAATTACAGCAACGATATCAATAGGATCAAATTGAGCTATTCGTGTTTCAATTTCACCTAGCTCAATTCTGTATCCACGAATTTTAACTTGAGAATCATTTCTTCCTAGGCATACAACTTCACCATCGTCATTTATCTTTGCCAAGTCACCTGTTCGATAAATTCTCTTTCCACTAGATTCATCTGTAAAAAAGACCTTAGCACTCAAGTCATCTCTTTTGAAATACCCCTTTGCAAGACCATCACCACCAATACACAACTCACCAACTTCACCTTGAGCCATAGGAGCTGCATTATCATCAAGTATATAAATATCTGTATTATGAATAGGTTTACCAATTGTAATGCTTTCTAATGGTAAAGAGAGCTGCTTCATAGTTGACCATACTGTAGTTTCTGTTGGTCCATACATATTCCACACAATAAACTCTTTCTTTAATAGTTTTTCAGCTAAATCATATGGGAATGGTTCTCCACCACATAAAACAGTAAATCTTTCAATTGGATTAAATTCTGCATTTAATAATAACCTCCATGTAGCAGGAGTAGCTTGCATTATATTGACACTTTTCTCTCTAATAATATCTTTAAGAGCATCACCATCAATAGACTCAAATTTATCAGCAAGGACAAGAGTCCCTCCTGAAACTAATGGCAAATATAGTTCTAATACAGCAATATCGAAACTTAGTGTTGTAACTGCTAAAAGCTTAGATTTATTATTTGTACCTAAGTTCGATTGCATTGAATGAATAAAGTTTTGAACTGATTGCCATCCGAGTTCAACTCCCTTTGGCTTTCCGGTACTACCAGAGGTATAAATGACGTAAAGAGTACGATTGGCATCAAAAGGAATATTAGGGTTTTCTGTTTTTCCATCATAAAGTTTTAAGTCTTCAAAAGTATGAGTATTCAACTTCATTGATTCAAAGCGTGCTAATAAATCAGAGTGAGCAATTAGTGACTTCACACCAGAGTGCTCTAGCATATAATGTAATCTTTCATCTGGAAAATAGGGATCAAGAGGAACATAACCCACACCAATTTTCATTAGCGCAATTAATGTAATGATAAGGTTCTCATCTCGGTGACAACATAGTCCTACAAGGTCACCAGCTTTTAAGCCTGATGAGGATAAATAACTAGCATATAAATTCGCTTTAGTATTAAGCTCACTATAAGTTAGAGATAAATCAGTATTCTCAAATGCAATAGCATTAGGTGTTTCAAGAGCATATTTCTCAACATATGCAAAAATAGGTGTAGAATAATCTAATTCTTTGGAACCTCTCAAAACATTCGAAGCTATAGTCTTTGGCTTACTAACTGAGGCTGATTCAATTGAGTTAATAACTTCTAAAAGAATTTTATCGAATTGAACTTTAAATTCTTTAATGGTGTTCTCTGTAAATAAGTCCAGTCTGTATTCAAGAGCTCCCTCAATTTTTTCTCGACCAGCTTTAATCCCCATATCAATATCTGTATGAGTTGTCGCCTTGTCTACATTGACCTGTGAGTAAGGAGTATTATTAAAAAGCCCTGATCTATTGGTTACATCTTGAAAGGAAAAGAAGTTTTGATAAATTGCAGTTTTAGATGTATCACGTTTAAGCTTTAACTCCTGCATTAAAAGTTCAAGTGGAATATCTTCATGCTCTATCGTTCTCAATGATTCTAATTGAACTGATTTTAGAGTACTCATTACATCATTTTGTTTTTCTATTAGTACTGGTAATGAGTTAACAAAATAGCCAATAGTATTCATATCAGAAGATTCAGGCCTTGCCCTTAGAGGTGTGCCAATTAATAATTTCTTCGTATTAACTTTTTCAAGTATCGCTAGACCAAAAACTGTTAAAAATAAATTATAAAGACTAGTATTTGTCTCTTTTACAAATCGATTAAGTTTTTGCGTTTCATCTGCGGAAAACTGAAAGCTAAGTGTACCAGCTCTATGATCAATAGTCTGTGGTCTCTCAAAATCAGCCGGGTAAAGGCACTCCAAAGGTTGTTCTTGAATGAAGTTTGCAAGCTCTTTTACTCTATTCTTAAATTCGGTATTAGTTATTTTTTGTTCTTGTTCTCTAACATATTCTTGATATGGCCTTGCTTCCTTTTTTAATTCTTGATCCTGATAGGCCAAATTAAGTTCATTAAAAAAGATATCAAAACACCAGCCATCAAATACGATATGATGGAAATTATTATAAATAACGGTTCTATTCCCCTCTACTTTATATAGTTTAAACTGAAATAATGGAGCACTATAAATATCGATGGGTTTACTTGCTAACTCGAGCATATCTGCTTTTGCTTCATCCAAGCTAACCTCACAATAATTAAAATTTAATTTGGAGATAATTTCCTCGGTAATAAGGATCTTTTGCTTCGGTCCTTTTACAAAAATACTTCTAAGACTTGGATGATTATTTAATATTTGTTCATAAGCTTTTTTTAATTTATTCATATCAACGATTCCCTCAACTAAAATACTACTTGGTAGATTAAACATATTAGTACTAGGGTTTAATTCTTGTAAGAACCAAGTTTGTTTTTGAGAGAAACTTAAATTAAACTCATTTTCGAGTTCATACTTAATGGTGTTTTGAGTATCTAAGGTTTCCTTTTCGGTTAACACCTGAGTGAGCCGTTTAACCGTTGGGTTTAACATGATATCTTTAATACTTACTTTGAATCCGAGATCTTTTTTTATCGCTTGAACTAAATCCATTGCTAATAATGAATGCCCACCACTTTGAAAGAAGTTAGAATTAATATCTATGCTTTCATTTTTTAAAGTTTTTTTCCATAAAACATGTACACGGTCCATTAAAGCTTGATCAACTTTAGTAATATTCTCTTCTTCGGGTACATTAATACTTTTAGTGTTAATTTTTTTTGCCAGTAGATCATTTTTTATCTTATAAGTACTTATAGGCTCGGTTGAGTTGGTCTCAAAGTAATTCAGAAGGTTTTCAAACTCAACAAGCCACTTCTGAATAGTTTCTTTTCTAAATAAGTTCGTATTATACTGACATTCGAGGACACATTTATCCTTAAGGGTTGTCGCATTGACAAATATTTCAAAATTTTCAAAGTAACGTGGATTTGAATCATAACTTGCTTGAATATTTTCAAATGCAAAACCTTGATTCTCATATTGCTGATCAACATTGAAAATGACATTAATAAGTGGAATTTTATCAGGAGATCTTTTTATATTTAAATTTTGAACTATATCTCCAAAGGTAATATTACTATGATCATTTGCATCCAACATCTTTGCTTTTACATTGCCAGCATATTGAATAAAACTCTCAAGTTTATCTACCTTGGTTCTAATTGGTAAGAGTTGTACCAAGTGACCGACCAGATCATACATTCCATATTTAGACTGTAAGGCACTACTTATCCCAATAACCAAATCACTCTGTCCAGTTAAGTGATAATTAAAGACATTATAAGCACTAAATAATAAATGATAAAAACTAAGTTTATTTTTAGCGGCTAACTTTTGACACCTAGATACAAGCTCTGGATTTAGTTGATAGTCAATGCGCTCACTATTATATGTTCTAAATGCAGGTCTTTCATAATCAAGTGGTAGTTCAAGGGTTGTTGGAGCACCTTGGAGATTATTCTTCCAATAATCAAGTTCATTGTTGAGATTTAATTTATTAAATTCAAGACTAAAGTCAAAGAACTGATTTGCTTTTGGTAAAATTGCACTTCCTCTTTCTAGCTCTTCATATAAGGAACTTACTTCATTTACTAAAACCGCCATAGACCACCCATCACAAATTAAGTGATGTGCTGTAATCAGTAGATTATATTTAAGCTCGGAAATCTTAATTAATTGAAATTGGTAAAGTGGCCCATTAATTAAATCAAATGAGATTTGCGTAGTACTGGACTTAATTGCTTTAAGTTCAACCTGTGCATTAGCATTCAAACTTAAATCGTAATAATGAAAATTTAATTCTGGAGCTTGATAAATTAGAAAGTTTCGTCCATCCGGTGTAAAACAAGATCGAAAAACATCATGACGTTCGGTAAAAAGTCTAAGAGCACTTTTTAATTTACTTAGTTCGACCTTGCCATTTAACTCAATTGAGATTGACTCATTAAAGCACTTATTGGCGTTCTCATCGATATCAATACTTGCCCAAATTTCTCTTTGAGCTGATGTCGTAGGAGCACTTAATTCGATAGGACCTGTTAAAACAAAGTCACTATATTTTGAGTCAATTGAGTCTTTCATTTACAAATTTACTTCATTATTACTTGCATCTACCCAGCATGCAAACCCCTCTGCATTTCTCCCTAGTTTCAAATCAGCTCTGGGAGGTAAATGAGAGTGCATTACATCTGCTGTGTATATAGATTCTCCTTGCATTATACCTTCATTTTGAAAGCGTGCAATTGAACTCTTTATGATTGTTTTTGCCTTATCTAACTCAGCATCGGTATGTGCAAGATTAATAAACCAAGGAAAACCATCATAACAATGTAACCCTTGGTGTCTTAAGTAAGCAAAGAACACATCACTATTCTTATAATCTGCATCCCACTTAGGTTTCATTAAGGCACCAAAATTTGCAAACTTCAATGGAGCTCCAACCTGAGTTGAGAAATGGTTAATTTCCTCTACCCATTTATCAGCTTTCTCATTTAAAGCCTTTAGACCATCACGTCCAATTTCTTTTAATATTTCTAATGCTCCTTTAGCTGCAGCGAGTGCAAGTGGATGCCTTACGAAAGTTCCTGCAAAGTACGTAACACCAACAGTAGGTGTAGACTCATCTCCATATTGCCAATGACCACCATCTAATGCATCAAGATATTTGGCTTTTCCACTGACAACACCAATTGGCATTCCACCACCAACAATTTTTCCATATGTACAAATATCGGCCCTTACTCCAAAATATTCCTGAGCACCACCTAAAGCAATTCTAAAACCAGTAATAACTTCATCAAAGATAAGACAAATATCATTTTGTAATGTGAACTCTCTCACTTTTTGTAAGAATTCTTTAGGGTGAAAATCACTTCTTCTACTTTGAACAGGTTCAACAATAACTGCTGCTAAATCACCTGATTTTGCAATCTCTAATAACTTTGCATAAGATTCTTCTTCACCATATTCAAGAACGATCATATTTGAGACAGCATCTTTATTGATTCCTGGTGCTGCCGGAAATGTTGCTCCTTTCTTAGAACCTTTGATAATTACTTCATCATTTATTCCGTGATAAGATCCATTAAAAGATACGATTTTCTTTTTACCACTTATTGTTCTAGCAATTCTCATAGCTCCCAATACGGCTTCTGAACCAGTATTACAGAAAGCTGATCTTTCATTCCCTGTAAGTTCATTTATCATTTCACTTACTTCTTTAGTTAATGGATGTTGAGGACCAATTTCAATTCCCTTATCCATTTGTTCTAAGATAGTTTTTTGTATATGATCATTTCTATTACCAAAGAAGTTAGAACCAAATCCACAAAGCATATCTATATATTCATTACCATCAATATCAATTAACTTTTGATTTTTAGACTCCTTTACAACGATGGGATACACCATTTCCTTGTGTTCTGGCTTAAAGCCAGTAACAGCTCTAGGATCAGCATGAGATTTTCTTGCATCCTGAGTAAAGTTCTTAGAACCTTTTGTCTTTTCATTATATTCTTTAATAAAGTCATTGATAAAAGTATTATTTTCATCTTCTTTTTCTGTGCTTATTCTCGCAATCGCACCAAATGCTTTTTTAGTATTATTCAATTCTGCTTTTAAATTATGTTCTTCATCTTTTTCGTTATTAACCTCTGTTTTTAATTCGGATTTTTTTGCCTCTCTCTCTTCTTCGCTATTAACAACAGGTGTCGACGCCGCAACAGGCATTTCCTGAGTTGTCTGGGTACTAGTGGTATTATTTGTACTCATACTCATTCCTACACCGGCCAATAAATTTAATTGATTTTGCATAAGTTGTAATTGAGTCTGAATAATACCTTCAACACCAGCTGCGTTGGTATTAATATTCATTTGAACCATTTGTGGTTGAGTCGTAGCAGCTTTTTGAGTTGAATTAGAAGTATTTACATTACTCATTGATGTTGGAACTTCATTTTTATTTTCAACTTTAGTTTCTTCAACTAAAGGAGTTTCCACACCCTTAAAATCATACTTATCTAAATAAAAAGCACATAGACTTTGCAGATCAGCATACTCTTCAGTTAGCTGTCTAAAACTAAGTTCAACCTTGAATTCACTTTTTAATTTTAGTGCGACTTGAGTTAGAAAAAGTGAATCCATGCCCATTTCAAAAAAACATGTATCATCGCTATACTCCAGAATATCTATTCCAGATGCATCTTCAAACACATCCGCTATGATTTTCTTGAGCTGTTCTACTTTTTGGTTCGCACTCATTTTTTCACTTCCTTTAATACTTTTATTCATTTTTATTTCATTTTTAAGATTTTTATCTAACCAATGCTCAGACTTTTTAAATACTGTTAGGCCATAATCACTATTTCTGCTGCCTTTTAAGAGGTTATTTTGATTAAAGTTTACACTCTCACCAAGAGTAAAAAGTTCTCCTAAGCAATTTAAGAAGTTTTCTTTCTCAGTCTCTACCTGTCTAGAGCTAGTTGCAAGGACAGTTAATGTTTTATCCATTCTTTTAGTTAAAGTACTTAATGTTACTCGAGGTCCTACTTCAATAAATATTGATTCCTTATGATCATCTAAGCTAGCAACTAATGCTTTCATAGTTGGATAAAATCTAACTGTTTTAGCAATGTGATTTGCCCAGTACTCTGATGTTGCAAAAATATCTTTCTCTAGCTTTCCTGTTACAGTACTAAAAAAAGCATTATCCGGAAGGGAAAGACTTAAGGTATTCAAAAATTCCTTATAAGCTTCCAACATCGGGTTCATCATTCGAGAGTGAAAAGCATGTGAAGTATGTAATCTTTTATTTGCGATATTTTGAGCGTTTAATATTTTTTCAAAATTTTCTATTGCTTCTAAAGGACCTGCAACGGCAATAGATTTTTCTGCATTAATTGCTGCAATATCTAAATTTGTTGGTAATATTTCTATTAAATCAGTCTCACAAAGTGCAACGCTTAACATGACACCGCCAGGTAATTCACTCATAAGCTCACTTCGTTTACATATTGCTTTTATCCCATCTTCTAAGCTAAAAACATTATTTAAAGTAGCAGCAACAAATTCACCAACAGAGTGGCCCAGCATCATTGATGGTCTTAATCCATGCTCCTCAAGTAATTTAGCTAGTGCATATTCAAAAATGTAAAGAACTGGTTGGGTAAAATAAGTATTATTAATGATTTCATCATTTGAGTTATAGAGAACCTCTCTAATATCTTTATTTAAATACTTATTAGCTTCATTAAAACAATACTCAGTAAGATCAAAGAAGCTCTTAGAGTACTCTCTTAGCTCTTTGCCCATATTAATATATTGAGACCCTTGCCCAGGAAACATAAAAATGGACTTGGCATTCTTTTTAGTTTTGTTTTTAATCCACTTTGATGAGTTCTTTGTTCTAAACCCACGATACGCCAAATTTTCTCTGGTTGATAAAGAGCGCGATATAGCTCTATTTAATGAGCTCTTATCTAAGTCGTTAATCATTATCTCGAGTGACTCTTCACTTTTAGAGCTTAAAAAGAAAACCTCATCTTCTTCTTTAGAAATAGTATTTTCATAGCTACTAAGCACAACATGAGCATTAGTACCACCAATACCAAAAGATGAAACTCCCGCATGATGCTTATCACCTATTAGTGAATACTTTTTATCTGCAACTTTAAAATTAGTCTGATCAATTGCTAACTTGCTATTAGCCTGTTCAAAATAAAGATTCTTATATACGGTCTGATTTTTAAGAGAGAGAACTGTTTTAATTAGGCCAGAAACACCTGCTGCTGCTGTTAGATGACCGATATTTGTTTTTAAACTTCCAATTAGAATTGACTTATCTTTCTCAATACCTAAAGCTTCATATGCTTTTTGAATTGAGTTTAATTCAATAGGATCTCCAATGGGGGTTCCTGTTCCATGTGCTTCAACAAAATCAATTGCATTAGGAGAAATGTCTGCATCAAGCATTGCTTGGATTATGACATCTTGCTGTCCACTTGAACTTGGAGCACTAAAACTCATTTTATCAGAGCCATCATTATTGATTCCAACACCTTTAATTACTGAATAAATATAATCTCCATCAGCAATAGCATCATCTAAAGACTTTAAGATGATAACTCCAGCTCCTTCTGTAAATATAGTTCCAGACGACTTTTCATCAAAGGCACGACAATAACCATCTTTAGATAAAATAGAGTCTTGTTGGTGTAAGTGACCTTTATTTCTCTGCCCTTCAATTGTAACTCCACCTGCAAGGGCCAATTCACAATGTCCATTTCTAATTGAATCAACTGCTTGAATAATAGAAACTAATGAAGTTGAACAACCAGTATGAATACTTAATGCTGGACCTCTTAAGCCTAGTTTATATGCAGTTTTTGTCGCTATATAATCTTTCTCATTTAAAACCATGACGTTAAATTCGCCAAACTTTTGAACTTTATCTTGGAAATCATTTAAGTTTTTTTGATATGTATTATTGGCACTACCTGCAAATACACCTATCTTATAATCATCTCTTAGCTTTAAGTACCCCGATGCTTCTAAGGCGTTATAGCTTAACTCAAGAAACTTTCTTTGTTGAGGATCCATTAACTCTGCTTCTCGCGGAGTGAGGCCGAAGAATTGATGATCAAATTCTTTTGCAGTTTTGATTTCACCTTTTACAAAAACATATCCATTCTCATTTTTTATTGTTGAATGGATACTGTGAACTTCTTCCTGATTAATTCCTTCAAGTCCAGACTCTTCATTTTCCAATAATTTTTTTAGACCTTCGATGTCTTCAGCACCTGGAAACATACCTGTCATAGCAATAATGGCGATATCATGGGTCTTATTTTTCTTTTTTAAATCAATCTTTTTATTAGTCCCCTCTAAGAACTTTGCTTGTTTTTCAATTGTTGATAGAGAAAAGAGATCACCTACTGTCATTTTTCTTTTTCCAAGTAAGTTAATTTTCTCAAGAATTGTCATTGCTCCTAGTGAAGTGCCTCCCAGCTCAAAAAAAGAATCATTTATCCCTATGCGATCTAGTTCTAGTACATCAGTCCAAATCTTACTTATCTCTATTTCTAATTCAGTTTTAGCTGCAATAAAGTCATTAATCAGTTCTGGTCTTCTAAATTCTGGCTTTGGTAAAGCCTTTTTATCGATTTTACCTGATGGGGTTAAAGGAAAGCTTTTAAGATTCATAATAAATCTTGGAATCATATAATCAGGCAATATTTTAATTAACTTAGATCTTAGTTCTTTTTCATTGAACTCTACTGATACGTAAGCACAAATATAATTCTCACCTGAGCTTTGTTGGAAAACATTAGTAGTTACATTACTTTGTGGAATAATTTTTTCGATTGCAGATTCGATCTCTCCTAACTCTACCCTAAAACCTCTAATCTTAATTTGATTATCGACTCTTCTAATAAAAGTTATTTCGTCATTTTCAATTCTAACTATATCTCCAGTACGGTAGTAGCGAGTACCATCTTGAGTAAAGAATTTTTCATCCGTTTTCTCACGGTCATTTAAATAGCCAAGCCCAACAGATTTTCCACCAATTAATAATTCAGTTTCACCACCATCAAGATTATTTAAAAGATATTTATTACCTTTTAGAAGGTAGCCAATACTTGGTAACTCTGGCCACAAAGCAGGATCACCCTCTAATAGCTTTGAGGTGACAACATGAGTCTCACTTGGGCCATAGTGATTATAAAGCTTCGCTTTAGTCCTAGAGAAGAATTCCCTGATTGAACTTGTTATTCTTAATTGTTCTCCTGCTGTCGTTACAAACTTTAAGTCTGTAGGATAAATGGCTTTTGTTTGTGCAATTTGTGCAAGCTTATTTAGGGCGACGAAAGGAAGAAAGAGCCTCTCAATTTTCTTTTCACTGATTGTTTTTAATAGGTTCGCAAAATCAAGTCTTGTTAATTCATTGATAAGTATAAGCTCACCACCAGAAGTAAGTGTTGAGAAAATTTCTTGAAAATGCACATCAAAGCTTACAGGAGTAAATTGTAAGGTTCTTAAGTTTTTATTCTCTAATGCTTGGTTCTCTAATAGATTAATAAGTGCTGAATGATCAAGGCAAACCCCTTTAGGGAAGCCTGTAGAACCTGAGGTATAGATAATATAAGCAAGGCTTCCATCTTCAGATACTTCATTAAAGTTTGCATTACGAGTATCTTTAATATGAATTCTATTATTAAATTGAAATTCATCATGATCACAAATTAAGAAGTCTGCTTGTGAATGTTGTAGCATATATTCAAGTCGATCTTTTGGATATTCTTTATCAAGTGGTAAGTATGCACAACCAGCTTTTAAAATTCCTATAAGAGATGCAATTAATTCAAATCCACGATTTAAACTTACCGCCACAATTGAATCTTTTTTTAAGCCACTTTCAATTAAGTAATTTGCAATCTGATTAGAGCGATTTTCTAACTCAAGATAAGTCATTTTCTCTTCATACATTTGAAGAGCAATTGCATTAGGAGTTAATTTCACTTGCTCACTAAAGAGCTGGTGAATGGTTTGGGGCATTTGGGGCATCCTTTATATTTTCAATATTTTATAACCACAAAGGATGCGCCGCAACAAGTCACATCAAAGCATGAAATTATTACATGAATTTTAGATATAAATACTTGAAATTATGATATTTTAATTAAAGTAAAAATAAGTTCTTCTGCCTTTAAATATTCAATACTTATAGGCTTATTAAATAAAGAAAATTTATTGTCCTGGCGTAAAAGCTTTATATAAAGTGAATTATTATCAAATTTAATAACTTCGGCATCATGAAAGCCAAAAAAGGTCTCAACAATTGGATAGAGAGCTTTATATAAAGATTCCTTAGCACTGAAAATAATAGTTCCAAGTATAGGATCATTTTTAATCAGTTCAACTTCATTTTCAGTGAGAAATTGAGACTTTAAACTCTCAAATCTTTCCTCTGAAAGCACAGCCTCCACATCTATTCCAATTGCTGCTAATTCTGAACTCACCACAGAGATTGCTAAGTTCTTTGTATGAGAAATACTTCCTACAATACCTTTTGGCCAAATTGGTTCACGCTTAGTTCCACTCTCAATCCTAAAATTTTCTATTCCTAATTGTTCAAGAGACTTCTGTGCACAAATTCTTCCTGCGATATACTCGTGCTTTCTTTTTAGAGCGAAATTATCACTTCCCTTAGGGAGAAGATCCATTTGATTTTCAATTTCTGGGTCAGGATCTCTAATGAGGTGATAATGCCAATGGCAATTATCACCAATAAATATAGAAAGCTTATCTTTCATATTGAATTAATCAAAAGAATTGTAGTTATGATACTAAGTATTTGAATAGCACGATCAAAGAACCTATCACTTTTATTTCGGCTATCACTTTGAAGAACAATTGTATCTTGAGGATAGATATGTGGTATATCTTGGACGTTAGTTAAATCAAAATTGATCTTTTTAAGTCCCCCCTCAGTGTTTCTCATGATCATTGCCCTATCATAAGCAAGGTTAGGAATAACACCACCGGTTTTACTTAAATAATAAAAGATATTAGCTTGGTCCTTATAGAGTACTTTTCCAGGATTATTTACCCCACCTAAGACAGTTACAATTGGAATAGCTGAGCCCATTTCACTCTCATCTTGTTCTGAAACAAAGATTGTATCTCCACCAGTCCAAGTAAATGAGTTTGAATAGAAGTTATTTTGAAAGTATTGGTTTAAGTTAATCGCATAAGACTTATCTTGTTGCTTTATACTGGCCTTATAAAAGCTCTTATTCAGATCTCCATTTAGACCACCTGCTTTATCGATTACTTTATCAATACTCTCATTTTGAGAAACAAGATAGCGACCAGATTTTTTAACAAAACCACGTACTTCAACATAGAAATTCTTATAAATAAGTTTAAATTCTACATTTTCAACACCACGTTGAAAGAATTTTGAGTAGGCCTCTAAAACTTTCGCTTTTACCTCTCTAAAGCTTAATCCATTAACTTTAATCACTACGTTATAGGGTAATCTTAAAATACCCTCAAAGTCTGCTCTATATCGTCCCTTTAGCTTACTATCTGATGGATGATTTAGATAAAACAAATGACCAGGTGCCATCTTATATTTCAATTTATTAAATTTAGGAATTTTATCATAGTCTGATATAAATTTAGTTCCTCTCTTGGATTTTAAAAACTCATCTTGTGCTTCATTATAAGTTTTATATTCACTAACTGAAGTTAGTGAAGAGCATGAGCTCATAAGCATAACTAAAAGAAGATTTAGCAGTAATAATTTCATAATTTTCCTTTTCACCTTCATACCATAAAAAGGCCAATTCTGTACAGAATTAGCTAGCTATTACCTTTTTACACAATTTTAAAGCAATCCATAAAAGAGCTTAGAAGTATGCTAAATAGTATGTATGCATATTGTCCATATTTGCCAATTTTTAGGGGTTGGTGGTCTTGAACAAGTTCTCTTTCTACTAATAAAAGAGCAACTTAAACTTGGCCATACAGTTGAAGTCATCGTTTATGATCAAGATAAACGATGGGTGGAGAAATACCGTCAACTAGGTATTACAGTACATACTGATTATAATAAAAAGCCAGGGTTAGATTTTGATCTCGTTGATTATTTAGAAAATAAAATTAAGAATGTTAATATTATCCATACTCATGACTTAAACCCTGCCATATACCTTTGTATTTTAAAAATCAAAATGCTTTTTAAATTTAAAAAGCTCTCCTTTATCCATACCACTCATGGAATGGAACATATTCAACTTGCTCCAAAGACCAAACTATATGAAGCACTTCTTGGCCTTTGTGCCCAAAAAATTATCTGTGTTAGTCCTAAATTTAAAGAATACTATCAAAGCCAGATTCTTACACTTAAGAGAAAAGTACACCTTATCGATAATGGCGTAGATATTGATAAATCATTTCAAAAGAAATTAGATCGATCTCTTTTAGAAAACTTAAAACTAAATTCAGAAAAGCCTATCGCAATATACGTAGCAAGAGTTGTTCCCCTAAAGGGACAAATGGAATTGATAAATCTGTATAAAGAACTAGATCACCAATTAATATTAGTGGGACCAAGTGGTGATGATAAATACTTCAATCTATGCAGAAATAGCTTATCCGATAATATTAAGATGCTGGGAAGCCGCGAAGATATAAAAGAGCTTCTCGATGTAGCAAACTATTATATTTCACATTCATTTCACGAGGGGCTCCCAATATCTGTGCTAGAAGCCGGAAGTCGCAAGTTGCCTTGTCTACTTTTTGATATTCCTGGCCATAGTCAATTTAATAAGAATAGAGAATGTGTCGTACTATTTAATAAGAATGACTTTAAAATGAAACTTACATATTTAGAAAAAAATTTTAAAATTTTAATTGAATCATTCTTTAGTTTGATCATTGATAACTACTCTATAAAAGCGATGGCGCATAAAATAAATAATCTCTACGGGGAAGTTAAAAATGTTGAGTAAATTAAAAGAGGGACATTGGCCGATATTTATCTTAACTAGCTTTTCTTCAATCGCAAATTTATTCTTGCCAATAATTCTGACTAGGCTCTTATCTCCTGAGGATATTGGAACGTATAAAATATTCTTTCTCTATCTAACGCTTATACCATTTCTCTTTTTAACTGGTGGTCCTTTGCACTCTGTTTATTATTGGATTGGGAAAAAGGAAAATCGCCAAACGTATATAAACTCTGCATATCAATTAACTATCTTTCTTTCTCTATTTATTGCGATTATAGGAGTTCCATTCTACAGTTACTTTGCTGAACTTATAGGTTTAAATGCAAATAATACATTAGTATTAATTTTTGTAGCCGTCTTATGGGTTCCATCGAGTTTTTACAAAGAGTACAAGTTAGCTCAAGGACATACTGTCTATGGAAGTATCTTTGGTACATTGATGGAGCTAATCAAAGTAGTCTTATTTATTTCTTTAGCATATCAAGGATATCAAATCGCTTTTCTATTTAAAGCTTATTTGTTCTTCCTTATATTTAAAGCTATTTTAACTTTGGTTTTAGGCCTTAAAGAACAATTAAACCCCATAACTATTGACTTACAAAAAATGAAGGAGGTTTGGAACTACTGTACACCAATCGCACTAGCGGGTCTTTTGTCCTTTTTCGTGGATAAAATGGATCAAATAGTTCTAACTAAATTCTTAGCAAAAGATGACTTTGCATTTTACACTATGGGTTGTCTTATCATTCCTCCACTTCTTTTATTAGAAATGAGTGTCAATAAAGTTTTAATCCCTAAAACATCAGAATACTGGGAAGATAATAAAGATTTATGCTTAGAGTTTTTTAGAAAAGCAGTCAGTGACTCTGCTCTATTACTTATTCCTGCAAGTGTTGGACTATATATTTTCGCTAAACCAATTGTTGAACTATTATATACAAGCAAGTTTTTAGACTCTGTTAAGTATCTAGAAGTATTTGCGTTTTCATATCTAATATTAATCATTCCTTATGACGCTGTTCCAAGAGCTACTGGAAATACGAAGTGGATTTTTAAAATGAGTGTTTTAGTTTCACCGCTTTCATTGCTTGGAATCTTATTAGCTTCAACTTATTATGGTGCTTATGAAGTACTTTTAGTTTCAATCGGATTTAAACTTCTCTATAGAGTGCTTGCACTAAGTTATACATGTAAAATAATGAATTGGAGTGTATTTGCAACTTTACCACTAAAGAAAGTAAGTATTTTTAGCTTTGTTTCTATCATTCTAGGCATTGTCTCTTTAATGACTCAAAATTACTTTCCAAATGATTTATACTGGTTTTTTGCCATGGGTATAATATTCTTTATAATGTACTTTGTTGCTCTTATTATTCCTTATAAAAAAGGTTATTTTAATGTATAAAGGTGCTCTTTTATTTTCACCAGGCCCATTTGGAGGAGCTGAAAAGCTAATACTAGACTCTATTTTAGGATTACAACTGGAAGTACTTATCATTCAAGAAGCTAGAAACCCCGAACCAAGCTCATTCTTAATTAAAGAGCTTGAAAAGAAATCAATTAAATATCGTCTTTTTACTTCGACCAAAAGATACGACCAAGAATTGATACATCAGTTAAATCAATACATTCATAAGGAAAAGCTTCAATTTGTTCATTCTCATGGATTAAAAGCAAATTTTATCAATTCATTCTTAAAGACAAGAAGAATAGCGACTCAACATGGACAAACTTCTCACAGTTTAAAGATGAAATTAATGGAAGTTATTGAAAATTATAGATTAAAAAAGATGCATAAGTTGATTTTAGTCTCTGAAGCTATGTATAAAACAACGAAGCACCCAAATAAGGTGTTAATAGAAAACTTCATCCCTACTTCATCTGGAAAATTATTAGATTATAACAGAGAGACTCCTTTTAAAATTATCTATGCAGGACGCTTGTCTCCAGAAAAAGGAATCGAGTTTTTATTAGAAAATATAGCTATCCCTAAAAACGTAGAATTACATCTCTACGGAGAAGGGGTGCTAAGTGATTATGTAAAAAGCAAAACTTGTTCAAATATTATCTTTCATGGTTTTAGTTCTAATATTCAAGATAAACTAGTCGACAAACAATTATTAATAATACCCTCTCAGACAGAAGGTCTCCCAATGATCGCTCTCGAAGCGATTTCATTAGGTCTTCCCATTCTCGCAACTAAAGTTGGAGGGCTTCCTAAACTTTTAGAAGAAGAAATATTCTTAATGAATTATAATAACGCAAAAGAGTTAAATGATAAAATTAAGTATATTATTGATAATTACCATGATGTACAAAGTAAAACGCATAAAATATCAAGTATAGTAAATCAAAAGTACTCTAAGGAGAAATGGCTCAGCAGTGTGAAGTCGCTTTATGAAAGTGTATCAAAAAGTTTCTGAGCAATTTCTTTTTCATCATAAGTTTTTTTCAATTTTTTAATTGCATTTTGAGATAAATGATAATGTTTTTCTTGTTGGTAATTATTCATAGACTCAGCCCATTCATCTTCCTTCTCACATCTTTCATAATCTACACCTGGTTCTAAGGTAGAACCCAATGCCCCCATAGCTGTTGATATCATTGGTTTTGCATAAGAGGTGGCCTCTATAACTTTAATACGAGTGCCAGAGCCATAAAATATAGGAATAATACAACAATCTATTTTTTTATATAATTCACTGATTGAATCTACATACCCATGAAATGTTATCCCTTCTAATGAGTAATAGCTTTTTAACCAATCTCTATTACCACTACCCGCTATGTGTAGATGAACTTTTTGCAAGTTAAGTTTTGGATATACTTTATCTAAGAACCATTTAAGTCCATCTTTATTAGGTGGCCAATCGAGTCGCCCTAAGAAAAGAAACTGAACTTTGTCCCCTAAAAGATTTGATGATGGTAAATTTTCAAATGTCATTCCAATGGGAGTTACTTGCATTTTCTCTTTAGAAATCGTTTTTTCAAAAATAATTTCATCATCACTAGAAATCGGTAAAGTCATATAAGAGTTTCTTAAAACTTTTTTTTCAAATCTAAGCATTAATAAATACTGGTAAAACAGTGCCACTTTCTTTAATAGGTTCTTAGTATCTTGACTAGCTTTTTTCCAAATATCAGCTTCTACATTATGAGATCTATAAATTATCTTATTTTTTTCAAAGTTCTTTATTGGTCCTAAACAATGTAGGCCATCGGCAACGATATAATCGTATTCTTCATGAGAAAGAAGATTGCTGATAAATGATTTTATTTTTCTGCTTCTAAAACTACTAATAGTTAGAGGTACTAAGGGGTGCACTATCGCTTGAAATAAATAGTATATTGCTTTTCCAAGTGTATCTAGAGGTAAAGTCCTTTTAATATAGTATGCATTTTTTAATCTAAGTTCATTCTCAATAGCTTCTATATTCTCATTATCATCGGGATGAGACAGGGCCAAGTAATCTATTGAGAGATTATGCTTACTTAAATTAGAAAGTAGTTTATAACTTGCAACTCGAGCACCATCATTGGCCGGCAATGTCCATTTTGGTGTTAACCATAGTATTTTCATGCTATTTTTCAAGCTCGTAAATTACAGTTCCACACATTTTCTTTAAGAATGGAAAATTCTTTATTAGAAAATAATCTAATTTTTCTAGTCTTGAAGGTTTAGGGTCACTTCCTTCCCTAAAGAATTTATCAAAACGAGCAAAGAGAAAGTAGTAATGTCTCTTTGTTTTAGGAAATATTGAATTAATGATCTTATCATCTTCTTGGTTTAATTTTCTTTCATCTTCTGTAATATGCTTTTCAAATGAAACGCTCTTAGGAGCAAAAAGTTGAACAAGCTTCGTCTCTCTAATTCTATCGAGTAGTGGAACTTCAATAGGTTCACGAAAGTATGCTTTTCCACCAGGTTTAAGCACGCGATAACACTCTTGAATACTTTTCTCTATATCTACGTGGTGTAGAATATCAATTCCTACGATCATTTCAAATGTATTATCAGAATAAGGTAACTCTTCAGCAAAACTGACTTGGAAGTTACCGGTCTTTTTATTTTCTTTAAATAATTCTTGAGCTATTTCAATATTTTTATCGCTAATATCAAAACCCGCTACATTATATCCAATATGTGCTAGCTTTAAAGCATTCTCTCCAGGACCAGTACCAAAGTCTAATAAACTCGAATCTTTTGTAAATTCATTAATTGCAAACTCGTAGATTGCCCAATAAGAGTTCCATGGTCTTCTTTCAATACCATTAAGTACATTCATAACGGGTGCAAGATTTATCTGCTGCTTACTAGGATCGTGTAAAGTAGCATACTTATTATAATAATCTCTTTCTCTTTTCTGTCTTTCAGTTAGAGTCATAATACTCATATGGCCTGCTCACTATTTCTATCAGTTTCCCATGTTGCCTCAAGCTTAGTTGTCATTACTTTGAAAATAGCAACTAATGAAGCAAGGTTAACTATAAATAAGTATTGTACAATACCTATTAAGGGTATTTTTATGTTTTTTCTTTCTGCCCAGTATGCCATAGCTACAATTAAATAAAAGATTACTTGTAAAATAAATATGATAGCTGAACTTAAAGATTGTGTTTGGATCAAAGAAAGTGTGCTTGTCACAAATGCAATTATCGCAAAAACTGGCACAAACCATCTCAAAACCTTATGACTGATCAATTGGAATGAAGCTGCAAAATGCTTAAAAGGATTTAATACAGACTTAGCATATAATAAACCAGTCATGCCTCCCCTAATAACTCTAATTCGCATTTGCCACTCTTGTTTTGACTTCTCCGTTGTACTTTCAAAACAAATGGCATTTGGTTCATAAACAATTCTTTTCCCATTTTGAATCATCATTAAAGGTTCAGTAAAGTCTTCGATAATATTTGCAGGTAGATCAATATAATCAACTCTTCGAAAAGCAGTCATACAACCAAGCGACCCAGTTAAAGTACCAATATTCGTTTGAGCTTCTTTTATCATTGATTCATATGCCCAAAAAAGTTTCTGACCGATACCAATTTTAGAACCTTGAGGAATTTTATATCTCAACTGTCCAGAGACCATTGATACATTAGGATCAGAAAAGTTTTTCACGAGCTGACTTATTGAATCTTTATCATAGTCTGTTGTGGCATCAGAAAAGACTATAATTTTCTCAGATATTCTTTTAAGAGCTCTATTACGGGCCTCTGTTTTTCCAACACGTCCTTCAATCCTAATTAATTTTACTCTTGGATTATTATAACTCTCAACTAACTCATCGGTATGATCACTAGATGCATCACTAACAACATAGATATTTAAAAGATCAGCGGGATAATTTAAGGCCAGTGAGTTTTCTATTTTTTTGATGATAGACTTCTCTTCATTATAAGCAGCAATAACAAGTGCAACTTTAGGGGTATAATCACCCTTTTTTACTTCTCGTTTTATAAACTTAGAAAGCAGAACCACTAAGAAGAAATATCCAAAATAAGTATAAAGAATAATTCCAATACAGATTAGAGCAAGACTAAGCATAACTCACCTCTTTAAAAGAATTTTCTGATACACTACTCTCTACTTTCTCCTCATTGTCCAATGATGCTTGTGTAATTGCGAGGGAGCAAAGTATGTATGGAAATAATAAATAAGCATGGGATAAGAAGGTAATAGTTACGCCATAACCAACCAGACTCATGAAGTACTCTGGCTCATTTTTACGTATTGTATAAGCTTTTGACATTGAATATAACCACAATCCAAGAAATAAGAATAAGGCCATAAAACCATTTTCAGCCATTATTTGAACCCAAGATGAGTGAGCGGTCATATGAGTACCTTCTGACCCAGTATTTCCATCGATAGCATAACTTGCAAAATTATCATTAAAGCCCCAAAAGCCTACTCCGAAAACAGGGTTTCTTACCGCCATATTCGCACCAGCTTTCCAAAATATAACCCTATTGCTAGTAGATCCTTCAAGATCGGCAGAGCCTCTTTTCATAAGTGCAAAAGATCCAAATGCTGCAATAAGAGCTAGAGTAATAATCATTAGCACATGCTTTTTAGACTTTACCTGTAAGAAAAAATAACTCGCACCAGTTGCCATAAGTGCTAACATTGCTCCACGGGACTGAGATTTCCATACTAAGTAAGACATAAGAAGTCCGGCGACAATTGTAATTATCCAGCTAAAAGGCTTGAGCTTTGTTTTTAGAATAAATAATAAACAAAAGGGAATAGCTAAAATAAATATGGCAGCGATATCATTTGAATTAGAGAGAATCCCAACACTTTCCAATCGTTGGTATTCTTCAACCACACCGTGAGAGCTTTGAGCTTGTAGGTAAGATTGATAAAAACTAATAATACTTTTTTCAATGATTGCAAGAACAACAGTTAACTTGGCAATTCTAAGATCACTCCCATGTTCAAATCCATTTTGGATTAATAAGAAGACAATCACTCCTTTAGAGAAGACTTCAAAAAAATTATAAATAGAGTTTGCTTGATTAGGACTAAAGAATGCTGACAAGAACACCCAAGAGGCAAAAAGGATTAAAAGAGCACTACCTAAATTAAAACGGAAGAAAAACTCTTTTTTTATGATTTTATACCCTATTAAGACAAGTGCTGTTAAATAAAAGATATCCCTTGGCATTGATTGCATAAGTTGATGATCAAAAACTTCCCATGGCCTTGAGAGTAATAAGTATATAAATAAACTAACTGCAAACTTAGGACCCATTAATGACATCGTAATTAATAATGCCAACTCTAATCCATAAATAATTCCCTCTTGCCCAAGACTTTCAATAAAATTGTAGCTTAGTCCAAGAACTGAAGTTATAAAAATTAAACCTATAAAGACTCTGGTACTTCGAGGTAGTTTTTCTTTAATAGTATCTAAATCTAGGAATATAAAGAAAGAAAAGGCCAGTGTTAAGAGGCCTAAAAAAACTTGTTGAATTTCGATGATAAAATCATTTAATTCATTCATTGAGAGGCTCTATATGTTCTACCTTTTTAATCTCTGAGTTAGCACTTTTCTTAATAGCATTAATATCAATTTTACCAAGATAAACAGCACCTAACTTTTCAGCTTCAATCTGTAATAATTCTGACTGGCCAGGAACCATTACTTCCTTAATAAAGACATAACAAAATGAAAAAATCATAGCGAGTATAAATCCGACAGCAGCAAATAGTCTTTTCTTAGGCCAAATAGCAGCAGTTGGTAGTTGAGGTTTCTTTATCACACCAATGTATGATTCTAGAGATTTTTTCTCAATATCAAGTGCCATATTAAAATCATGATACTTTGTATAAAACTTGCTAGTAATCTGTTCATTAACTAATTTATCTGTTGGCATACTAAATGATGTAGCCACATCACTATTTGAAAATGAACTTTGTTCAAATTCTTCTAACCAAATTTCAATTGTTCTTTTACGTGCTAATAACTCCTGAATCTTAGGGTGAGAGGTATTATATTGCTTTGATAATGCTGAATAGTTAGCATTGATCTTATCAAGTTCTGCCTGTAAAACATCCGGTGACTTTGATGCTAATGCTTTCTCACTTCCCTTCTCAGAGAATTTCTGAGATGCATTTAGTGCCTTTAATCGATTAAACATCATCTGCTTCACCATCTCAATGGTCTCGATTCGGCTATTAACAAACTGTGCCTTAACACGATCAAGAGTTCTTTCAGCTACAAGTTTAGCAACGTATGGGTCTGAATCTGTAAAGGTAACTTGGTAGCTCTGGCCACCTGTTGAAAATGCAGAAAATCTATTTCTTAAAAACTGTCTATTTTTAGCGAGTGTAAGCTCATCAGTATCAAGTGAATAGATTTTAAAGTCAGTCGCTATTTGATCAATAAAATCGTCACTAATAGCTTCCTTCACCATAGAATCAATTGTGAATCTCATTTCTGGAATTTGATAAACTCCAGGAATAATATCTGAAATTAATGCATTCTTAAAATACTTAGAATAAACATTTATTTCAAACTCTGACTTATACTTCTTTTTTAAAAAAGTAGTAATTTGAATAGAAAAACCTAATGTAATTACAAATATCAGAAAGATTGATATTTTATAGCGATAAAGGACAGAGAATAGCTCGCGAATTTTCACTTTTTCAGAATTCATTAAACACCTATATCTAAGATTGCTTTTATTTTAATTTGTGCATCTAAAATTTTGTTTGTAATAACTTTCTTACTCGTCGGGTTGCTTGACTTCTTTGTTCTCAAAAGAATAGCACCATCATAATCTAGAGAAGGAAGAGTGGTCTCCTCACGATTTAGTTTTATATGTGGAATGATAAATACTTGGTCATAATGTTTTCTACATTCCTCAATATAAATTTTTAATTTTGATATATTAGTTTCTGCATTATCCTTAATAACTTCTAACTCATTTATATTTTGATAACTTGAGTCCGAATTCTTATAAAGATCACCAAAGTCCAAGACAAGAAAGCGTCTCTGGTAAATAGCTTGTAATTGCTTAGCAAGATAAAGAACAGTTTCTGTTAGCGGCTCTTTTGCATAATCACTTGCAATGAGTACAACTTGTAACTCTTCAGTTCTAAGTAAAAAGTCTAAATTTCTCACAACAGACTGTTGTTCAAAATCATTTGAGATACTTGAATTCATAAACAAACCTTTGTATCAACATATCACCGCAATGCGTTACATATAAGTATTTACGAGTATTTATGTAATATTTACAAAAAAAAACCGCCCATAACGGGCGGCCTTAAGTATCTGAAATTTGATAATTTTATTTATTTAGCAGAAAAAGTAGCAGTATTTACGATTCCATTAGTTGTAGAGAACGACTTTCCGGTCCAAACCAGCTCACCATCTACACTTCTAAGGGCCATAACAAGCTTAACCATATTCTTATGAGTTACAGTTAGTACTCCATTTTTTGGAAAGAACTTTCCAACAAAATCAAGAACGATATACCCATTATCTGCTACAAAGTGTGCAGAATAAACACCTGGAGCAAAGCTTCTTACCGACATTGTTCCTTTAATTCCTAAAATCTCACCAGTCATCTCACCGATTACTGTATTTTCCGTTAATTCAAATGGAACATCTCCACCAAAAACTGTTCTTGTTGAGAAGTTCTGAGACCCTTTGAACTCAATTTTCTTTGCCATTGTCGTTTGTACACTACCAGTAATTGTACCAGTCATGCGATCAACGTTTAATTCAATTGCTGAACTTAAGCTTCCATTAGAGATTAACTGAGCTGTAATTTTTGTCCCCACAAGCTTTGCGTGAGTATATTCAAAAGCCACTTTATTATACTTAGAGTTAATTAATTTAACGACTAAGTTCTTTTCAGAAGTTGAATCAAGAATGATTACTTTATCAAAAGCAACTGCCATCTCTTCTCCAGCAGTCATTTTTACAGAATAAACACCTTCGTGTGCAGGATCAAGATCAGTTAATTTAACTGTAATATCAGATGCTAACGCTTTAGCAGCTCTAGGAACCCAATCCTCGTCTCCAGCAGCAGTTGAGATATCAGCAGCACTCATTGCAAATGCTACTAGTGCAGATAAAGACTTAACATCTTCAATCTCAGTTACTTTAACTTGCCAGTAAGCAATTACTTCATATCTCTTTGTTTGATTATCTAGTTGAGAGAATAATTTTGTTAAGTTTTCTGCATCCACCTCAGAGTATTTAGCAAGGTTAAATACAGAATTATTTAATAATGTACTAGCTTCTCTAATAACCCAATCAGCATCACCAGCTTCAGTAGTAATTGTTCTAATCTCTTTTGCCGTAGAAACTAAGTTTTCAAGGATATCAATATCTGTATTTTCAGCATATGTATAAACTAACTTATTAGTATAATTATAACGTTGATTTTCATTTAACTCTGTTAATGCAGACACAGTAGCATCTAGATCACATACAGGAACACCACATACATCAACACCGTCATCAAGAGGACCTGTACCAGCAAATGCAACAGACATAAAAGCGACCTGTGCAATAAAGATTTTTCTTAAACTAAACATTGTATTCTCCTACCTAATTATTTTATTATTTCTTAATTTTAATTTTCTTAGTTACAATCTCACCATTTCTAAAAATAACTTGAGCTTTTAGAACGATTGGAAAGCTTAAATTTCTATTACTTACTCTTACACTAAAGTTTGATCTCGAACGAAAACTTTTTATGTCATTTACATTCTGGTTTTCAAACATATAAGTTACACTTTCAATCTCATCACTTAAACCATCAGGATCAACGAGACTAATATAAGTCATTGTTTCTGACTGCTCTGCAAGAACTGAGAAACGTGCATCAGCATAAAGCAATTCATCTACATTCCCTTGAACAACTCTTTCAAGGTCATCCAGTCTCACATAAGCGTTATAATGAGCCCTTAACATATCTCTGAAGTCCCTCAAGTAATAAAGTTCTGATTCAATTAATTCACTTACAGCTAACTCACCCTTATTAAAGACTTCTAACTGACCTTTCATAAACTTCTCAGTTGTATCGCTAATGATTTTCTCATTTAAAAAGAACTCTACTGAGTTTCTAAACATTCCAGAACGAGTATAAACATTATTATAAATATTTTCGCGAGTTGCCTCTAAGCGATACTGTGCTTCACGTACTTTTGACTTTTCCATCCTTACATTTGCAAGATAACCAAAACCAATACCGCTAAAGCTTAAAATTGACCACTGTGTAGACCTCTTTGAATCATAAGCCGCTTGAACAACCTGCTCAGCTGACTTAACTTCATAAGATCGATTTTGTGCCATTAGTGCTAAGCTCTCAACATCCAAATCAAAGTCTGTATCGTTTAAGAAGCTAGCAACAGGTTGTAAAACTAAATCTGTAGTATATGGAAGGTTTAAAAGCATTTTCATAGCAGCTTTTTCTTCAGCTAAGTATGCTTCAAATTTTAAATACTCATCTCTTAAGTTAAGAAACCTGTATCTTAAATCTCTTAAATCATTTGCATCATAGACACCAACTTGAGCTTCAACAGCTCTAGCCGCTATCAGTTCTTCCATAAGTTTTAACTCATAGCTAGTTAGTCTCAACATACTTTCTTCTTTTAAAATATTATAATAAAGAAGTGCAGTTTGATTTTTAATATTTTCTGTTAATGCTTTTAAGCTCCAAGCTTCAGCATTTCTTAGGTGCTTTTCTTTTTTCACATTATACCACTTCATAGGAATTGAAGTTGCTAACTCAATTAGAATTAGAGTTGAGAAAGCATTCGTAAAATAAATAACAGCAACATCACCAACACCATATGGAAAGAACTGAGCACGAGCTAAATTAATTTTGCGTTGAGCTTGAAAAAGTCTTTCATAAGCAATTTTAACATCAATATTGTCACCAACTGCAAGCTCTTTTGCTTGTTCTAAGCTTAGTGCATTATCTCTTGTTTCAAGTACCGATTGAGTTTGCTCTAAGATCTGTAGAGCATACTCTTTAGCTAGAACTTGGAAGCTAAAAGTAAATGTTAGTATTAATATTATTAAGTTTTTCATTTACTTATCCTATAATTCTACAGTCGTTTCTAAATTAAGTTTTTGTCCACTTTTAAATAAGATCTCGGCCATAACAACTTTTGTTCCACTTGCTCTTGTTCTCGTGAATAAAGAAAAGTTTCCAGTTGTATTTGATAATCTATAGTTAAAAATATCTCCGCTATAAACAACACTTACAATTTCATCTGCAATATAATTTGGCATATCTAGATCAACGCTAACTTTAGACTTTCTATAACGAGACTCACTAACATTTGCCACAATCGACACACTATTTAGATCATCAACAAGAATATCATTATCAGTGGCATCGATACCTAGTAGTCTTTTAATCTCAACAATCTGTACATCTTTTTGCATTTCTAGAGTTACAAGACTTCTTTCTTCACTAAGTACTGCACTTTGTGCTCTCACTAATTCATCAAGAGTAGCTTGACCAACATTATATAGTTCAGTGATTCTTTCTAGTTCAATCTTAGCTGCTACTAAGATCTCAGCTTGAGTTTCAATTCTAAGTTTAAGATTGTCTAATTTGCTGTATGCTAAATCGATTTGGTTAGCGATTTGATTTTCAAGCTTATCACCTTCTAAGATAATTTCGCGTAATTTTGATTTTTCAATTCTTACTGTCGCTGGATAACCAAGACCAATACCGCTAAAACTAACGAATGACCAAGTTGCAGACTTAACCATATATCTAGCAGACTCTTGCATAAATAAGTTTGCCTTTAACTCTGGTGAATTATCATAGGCCATTTGAATAGCAGTCTCCACACTTACTGGAATATCTTCTTCAGAAGGAACATAGTCAGTTAGTTCAATATCTGTTCCAGGTCTTCTTCCTAGAGATAAGTAAAGTGCTTCCTTCTGAGCTGCAATTACAGAATCAAGAGCAAAAATATCTTGTCTATGCTCAAGTAAGCTTCTTAAAGTAGTAAATGTTTGAGCTTCATCACCAAAACCTAGAGCTTCTAAATTCTGAGCTCTTTCATAAGCAACAACTAATTGTTGTTCTTGTTCAATCATTGATGCTTTAATTTTTTCTTGGTGAAGAATATTTAAATAAGTAAGAGTTAGGTCTCTTAGAATATTTAATTTTATCGAATCAGTAATATACTTTTCAGCAATCGCCAGCTCTTGGCTAGACTGATATACAAACCAATTAGAAGGAGTTGGTACTACAGAGTAAAGTATTGCATATGTAGAGTTCCAAAAAAGAAGTTGTACATTTAAGTTTGGAAGAAATTCACCTAGCTTTACTTTTACATTTTGTTGAGCTTGGTAATATTTCTCGTATTGAATCTTAACATCTATATTTTCATCAAGAACTTCTCTTCTTAGATCATTTAGAGTTAGTGTTTCACCCGCAAAAGCAGAAAGTGTAAATGAGGATAACAATAACCCCAATAGTAGTGTCTTAAAAATAGACATTTTCATCCGAATCTCCAAAATATTAAAATTTTCCTATTTAAATATAATTATCTAATTTATATCTACCTTGATTGGAAACCTGAGCAAAGGGGTAAGAGAATTTCAGGTAAAAACTACATATCTGTGGTATAATCTAAGAACACAATGGCAGACCTTGCCGAATTTCAAACACTTCAACCGACCATTTAAATCTAATTACTTAATTTAACGAAGAGTATTTTATGCACACCCCTCAAAAGATTGTATTATTACTTTTTTGTTTACTGCTTTTTGCATGTGAAGAGGACTTACCAAGTGATCCAACCAGCGGAATCGGATCCGATCCTTCTGATGTACAAGATCCTATTCCAGACCCAGATCCAGATCCTGAACCAGACCCAGATCCAGATCCTGAACCAGACCCAGACCCAACACCAAGCCAAGAAGCTTATCTTCCACTAGGAGTTGGCGGTGGCGGTGCCATGAGTGGCGTGGCCATCAATCCATATAATAATACATGGTATGTTGGGACAGATATGGGAACTCTTTTTAGAAGTGCAGATCGCGGACAAAGTTGGAATGCAATTAACCACTATGAAGCTCAATTTGATTCTCATCTTCCACACTCTACTTCTCCAGGTTTTAGTAGTGATGGAACAACAGTCTTTTATGCTAATGCAGGAAAGTATCCAAAGATAAGTTATGACAATGGACTAAGTTTTACGGATTTAAATTTAACTCTTCCCACTAATACAAGAATACTTTATTGGAAAGAAGACTCTCAAGATGCAAATATCATTTTTGTCGCCACAACTAAAGGCCTATGGAGATCCACAAATAAGGGGAGCACTTGGGTTAAGACTGCAATGCCTTCTCTTAATAGTATTGGTACTTTTATTGATCATTTTCAAGGACAAACCACGCTCTATCATGCGACAGCAGATCAAGTTTATAAAAGTACTGACTTAGGGAATACAATTCAAACTGTATATAATCCAAGTTATGAAATGCGACTTTTCACAGGTGGAAGAACCGCAGATAATTTAACTCTCGCAGTATCTGATAATGATGGACAAGGTGCCTGTGCTTGGGCGTTAGCTTACCTAAGCGAATGGGGTCAAACTTCGATAGATAATACATTAAACAACTGCGGTTATGTGTGGATTAATCAGAACAATCAAGGCTTTACTCAAACAGATCAAGTCGTTGGAAACCATTTAAAAATGGCTGAGAACGACGCCTTTACTATTTATGCAACTGGTGGCAAGGAATGGATTCGTCAACGAGGAACTCAAATTTTTGTTTCACGAGATGCTGGTGATTCTTGGAACTTAAAGCTCGATCAAATGAATTGGGACAATAATTATGCTTCATGGCCAAGTCAATTTATTGAGTATAGTGCAGTGGCAATCGATGTTGGTTGGTGGGATAGTGGTTATGAGTCCTTTACAATTAATAATTTAAACTCTTCAGAAGCTGCTGGTACAGGTTACTTCTTTTTACATTCAACTGAAAATTATGGCGATTATTGGGATGCTCCTTTTACTGAGTTTAAAGGACAAGGATCACCGGGAGCACAAAAAAATTGGCAAACTGCTGGTATTGAAGTGATAAGTGTTTATCGCTTAAAGCATCACCCTATAAATTCTGACTTAATTTATGCCGCAACAGCTGACGTTGGTGGTATGGTGAGTGAGGATGCAGGAGAAAGCTTTAGGCTTTGTAAGGCAGCATATAATTCAAATTATGATTACGCTTTTGATACATCTGATGATCAAGTCGTATTTGCAGCAAGTGGAAATGAACACGATTATCCAGAAGGTTGGCATGCAAATGCAACAATTAGTAATGGTGGAATTTATAAATCAAATGACCGTGGCTTAAATTGGCAGAGACTAACACCAAATGGTAATGGCTACGCTAGACAATTTCTTTCAGTAGGTTATTACACTGATACCAATGAATTGTATGGTGGTACTCAAGGAGGAGGAATCGCATACTCTTCTAATGGTGGACAAACTTGGCAATGGCTAAACAATGGCTTTCCTAGCGGTAATAAAATTATCCCACAAATTGAAATCGATCCTGAAAATGGAAATGTTTATGCACTATTAACAGGTGATGCTCCATCTTTTAGCAATAGGGCAAATACAGGAATTTATTTTTTAGATAGAGAGAATAATTCAACTACGTGGCAATTACTCAGAGGTAATGTTGCTTACCCAAGTGCTGCCGACCCAGGTTACCAGGTGTGGTGGTATCCAACTTCTTTTGCAATAGACTTTAGCGATCCTCAAAGAAATACACTATGGCTAACTGATTATGAAAATAAAGGAAATTGGCTAATGACAGGTGCATGGAAAAGTAGTGATCGTGGGCAAAACTGGGAAAGAAAAATACAATTCACTCATGCAGTTGCTGTTCAAATTGATCCTGAAAATAGTGATCATGTATATGTCTCTGGATCTCATCACCTTGATAATAGCTGGGGTAATGGTGGACAATTATTTACTGAAGACGGCGGAGAAACATGGAAACAAAATATGGAGCCAAACCTTCAGGCAAATGCTAGAAATGTAACATTTGACCCAACTAATTCTGAAAATATTTTTTATACTTATTTTGGAGGAGGAATCTTAAAAGGACCTAATCCAATCAGAAAGCCTGCAAGTGTTGAAGTCGAAATAGTTACAGACTAAGATGCTATTCAGTTCTTGGTATATATACTTGGTTTAACTTATCCCAATAACCTTTAAACGGAACCTCTTCTTGAGACCAAATAAAGTCAGGTCTTAAATCACTAATCCACTCTCCACCAATAATATTATCATTCTCATCTAGGTCTAAAAGATATGAGTAATTATTTTCTACATAATAACCTTGAGGAAGACCGATCACAGGTTCAAAGTATGGTGCAATGGCGGCAGCATAACTAAGAGCAGCTCCTACCCAAAGTACCTTTTTAGTACCGGGAGTAGCATTCTCTCTTGTTTCATACTCTTCATATACATCGTAATAATAACTCTTAGGTACATGGTTCCAAACTTCATTTAATGGATCAATGTCTACAATAAATGTTTTCTTTTTTAAGCCAATAAAGTTAGTGAATAGAATATGAAAAGCACCTGGGTTTAAATCCTCACAAGCACTTCTTTGGCGGCGTCTTATATTATCGCGAGAATAAGCATAACATCTCTTTCCAATAAACTTCACTCTAGACTTCCAAATCTTAGCGTACTGATAACTTAATAATGCTTTTACATCACTGCTATAAAAATTTAATTTAATTCCATCATCATTTATAATTGTGTTATTTAATGGCTCTGGGTGGTTCAAAGCAGCAGGTGCAACTCCGTGGCAAATACCAAACCAACTGGTATCATTTGGTGAATTTTCACGCCATTCTCTTCTTACTGTTGGATAATCATATCTTCCCATAAGAATATCGTACTTTTCTGCAGGAGAGAGCTCATCGATTAAGTGCTCCTCTAGATTTTTTAATTCTTCTTTTGAATATTTATTATAAGAAAAGTTTTGTGGATTTGAGGCACTCCATCTATTTGCAATTCCACCTAAATGACTGGCCCAGTGGCTTCCTGGCCAAGCGATATAATTTTGTTCAATAGACGCTTTATCTGGCAAAGAATAAAAGTGAGTTTTTAAATCATTCTCAAATGTATGTGGATTATTATTTCGAGGCCATGCAAACGCAAGTGTACTCATAAGTAAAAGATAAATTAAGGCCGTAATTTTCATGAGTTAGCATTATAACTTTGAAACCTGTAAGACAAGTTAAATATATTAACTAAGTATTTATTTTAGGTTCTTAAGGAAGATTATAGGCGTGTTTAGGGTCTATATCCTTATTATCAAAGAGAGTTTCAAGCGTAATTTTAAAATGCTCTTTTTTAACTGGCTTTGAAAAATATCCCTCAATTCCAATTTCTTTTAATAACTCTACAATCTTAGGATCGGCCTCTGCACTAATAACAATTATTTTTAAGTTCTCACTTAATTTATCACCTTTGATATTAAGCACGAGATCCATGCCATCTAGGTCCGGCATATTTAAATCAGTAAGAATAAGATCAAATGGATTACCATCAAGTGTCGTTTGAGCAATGAGATCCCATGCCTCAACACTTGTTTCTGGAGCAGTTATATTCTTATATCCAAGCTCACTAAGAACTTGCTGGATTAGATATCGACCGACTTCGGAGTCTTCAACTAATAAAATTTTCTTCTCTGCATACTTATTCATCTTTGAGATTATAAACTTTATAGGCCTAAGAAGCGTAGAGTTATTTGAAATTTTTAGTTAATATTTGTTCACTTCTCTCAGACACTAACTTGTGATATGTAAATAACGTGAAAAAGAAAACTGAAAAAAATGAACCCATTCAAAGAAATTCTAAAGAGCCACGCGCTATAGATGTTGATCAGATCGATCTTGTAAAAATGAAAGAGAAGACAGTAGATCTTCCAGGTTTACTTGAGTATGCCCATTCAGTTGGTGGTTTCTCAGTCGTACCTACTGAACAAGGTGTTATTAAAGGCAAGGCCATGCAGGCCATGAGTGAACAAACTCAAATGCACCTTGATCAAATATTTGAACAAATGCAATTACTAGCAAAACAAGCTAAAGAGCTTAAAGATAGGGCCCAAATTAGTACCTTAATTTATGAAGCAGATATAAACTTTCAACCTGTTATTGGACATACCTATTATGTCTATGAAAAGAAAGACGGAAGAACACTACTCTCAATGGTTTCACCTGAGGAATGGGGTGATCCTAGTCCTTTTAAGTCTTTTATTAACGAAGTCAGGCTACTCGCTGATCATACATGGAAAATTGTAAAGCGTGATGATGATGAGGATATTACTTCAGCTTAAACCTGATCGGACCCTTAAAGTTTAAAGTATCTACTTCTCTCCCCTTTTGAGTTATCGTAATTTTTTCCTTTAATACTAAACGTCTTCCTGCACAACGAATATCTTCCATATAGTTTTTGAAATCATCCGGATAAAGTAATCTTGCAACCTCGGAAGGACATATTGTCTTGTCATGGTCTCGACTCATTAATAAATTTAATATCTCTTCCTCTAAAAAAGATTCTTTTTTATCTCTTTTCTCGCGCCTACATTTTTTTGAACAATACTTGACCACATTCTCACTTCCAGAGCGTTTAGGATCATATGTAAATGGGCGTCCACATGACTGACAAAAAGACTCCATATCTAATAATAAGGCATTAAAAAGCTTTGGAATATTAGACATTTACTAGTCAGGAAATATGTACCCTTAAACATTTGAATTCTTTAAAAATAGTATACTGATGTTATGAAAAATTTAATTTTACTGACATTTTTTTTAATTTTTACATTTACCACTGCCAATGCTGCTGAACTTAAAATTGAACCAGTATATTCGGTAGAAACAACTCAGAGACAATTACCTAAACCAGCGAAAACTGTTGTTAATAATTACCTAGGTATTAGAGCGCTCTATGGTGTTCCCCTTATTTCAGCTGAACTTGAAGTAGCACAGGCCTTTAGAACTGAGAGGTTTAATGATACCGGTGAAAAGGTAGACTACACAACTCAAAGAGCGATGCTTGGTATACGCTCATACCCTATAAAGTCACAATACGTAGGAATATATTTTAGAGCCGGTGCTCGAGCGAGAAAAGAAATTCGAGAGACAACTGCTAGTGATGGAACAACTGAAAAAGATGAAAGTGATATACAATTTGATCCATATGCAGGTGCTGGTTTTACTTTGGCTTTTGGAAGTACCTTTGCACTTAATGCTGGAGCAACATTAGTTTATAATAAAGAAGCAGATTCATCACAACAATATGATGCAGTTTATACATTTGGTTTTACATTCAAAGCTGGTAATCGCTAATTACCAAGAACCTTGATTCTCCATACTCGCCCATGGCTCTTGAGGAGCTAATGCATCACCTTTTTGTAAGAGTTCAATAGAGATACCATCTGGAGATTTTATAAATGCCATATGTCCGTCTCGTGGTGGCCTTAGAATATCAACACCATTTTTTTGTAAATGATCACACAATTGATAAATATTATCGACTTTATATGCAAGGTGACCAAAATTTCTTCCACCTGTATACTCTTCTGTTTGATCCCAATTATAAGTTAGCTCAACCTCAGCTTCAGTAATTTCATCTCCAAGAAAAACTAAAGTAAAGCGACCTGCCTCTACATCCTTTCTACGCTTTTCCTTTAAACCTAAAAGATTAAAAAACTCTAAGGCTCGATCTAAATCCTTAACGCGTATCATTGTATGTAAATAATGAAGTCCAAAACTCATAATTATATCCTTTTTGTGGTATGATTAACTGATTTTTTTAATTTGAAAAGGACTTTAAATGGATTTGGCCTACACCAATATAAAAGGGAATGAATTTCTTTTAGACCACAAATATGGTGAAAACTTTCATATCTCAAAAGATCTTTTATTAAACACATTAATCCAAAAATTAAGTATTCCCAGTACAACGCAACCACTATTTAATATTTATTTAAAAAAGTCATATGAAATTCTTTTTCAAAAAATGATCAGTCATGAGTTTTTAGTAACTAACTGTGAAGTCAAAACAAGAATGTTTGATCAATGTAAGGAAGGAATTTTAAAGACAGATATTATTTCCCAAGAAAATAAAGTTGTTTGTGTTGACCTTGCTCGAGCAGGCATGGTTCCATCCCAATTACTTTTTGATTATATGAATTTGTTTATTCAACACGAAAATATTCGTCAAGATCACATCTATGCTCAAAGACTTACTAATAAAGAGGGTAAAGTAACTGGTGTTGATTTTAGTGGTTCAAAGATTGGTGGAGATATAGAAAGCTCAATTGTAGTTTTACCAGACCCTATGGGAGCAACAGGTGGAACCATTTCACAAGCAATTAAACATTATAAAGAAAATGTACAAGGCAAGGCATTAAAGTTTATCAGTGTTCATCTTATTATTACTCCTGAATTCATTCAGAAAATGAAAGCTGAACACCCAGATGTAATTGTCTATGCAGGTAGAATTGATCGAGGTCTATCTCCAAAAGAAGTTTTAGAAAAAATACCTGGAGAAGATATGGCCAATGAAAAAGGTCTTAATGATATTCAGTATATTGTTCCAGGTGCTGGTGGCGTTGGTGAACTAATAAATAATTCATTTGTATAAATACTAAGGAGTAAAAAAATGAGCCAAATTAATAAAGTATGTATTGTTGCATCAAAGAGAATACCTTTCATGCGCTCAAGCACTCACTATATGGGGTTATCAAATAATGAGTTAATGGTACCTGCTCTGCAAGCACTAGTTAAAGAGTGTAAGCTAGAAGGCAAAAAAGTTGGTGAAGTAATTCTCGGTGCAGTTAATAAGCATTCATATCAATTTGGTTTAGCACGTGAATGTACTATGGACTCTGGCCTTTCTCCATATACTCCTGCAACAGATATTCAAAAGGCTTGTGGAACCTCTCTTGAAGCTGCCATTATGATTGCTAATAAAATTGCCCTTGGTCAAATTGATTGTGGAATTGCAGCTGGAGTTGATACAAATAGTGATGTTCCGATTGAATTTAAAAAGAAATTTTCTGATCGCTTATTAAAACTAAGTGCGGCGAGAACATTAGGACAAAGACTTGCAGCTCTTAAGGGATTTAGCCCTAGTGAACTTATGCCTAAGATTCCTGGAATTAAGGAGCCTAGAACTGGTAAGAGTATGGGTGAAAGTTGTGAAGATATGGCAAAAGAATGGAATATCTCCCGTGAAGAACAAGATCAACTAGCTTATACAAGTCAACAAAATTGTGCCAAAGCATATGATGCTGGATTCTTTAATGACCTTGTCATTAATTTTAAAGGTAAGAATAAAGATGGAATTTTGAGAGCAGATACAACTTTAGAAAAAATGGCATCACTTAAGCCAGCTTTCGATAAAACTAGTGGAAAAGGTACTATTACAGCTGCCAATGCGACTGCACTAACTGATGGTGCCGCTTGTGTTTTCCTATGTTCAGAAGAGTATGCAAAGGCCAATGGGCACACTCCTTTAGCCTACTTAACTTTTGCCCAAAGTGCTGCTGTTGATTATGTAAATGAAGAAGGTCTTCTTATGGCACCTGCTTATGCGGTACCAGAAATGCTTAAGAAAGCAGGTATTTCATTACAAGACTTTGACTTTTATGAAATTCACGAAGCTTTTGCAGCTCAAGTGCTTTGTACACTTAAAGCTTGGAATGACGAAAACTTTTGTAAGAACAAACTAGGACTTGATAAAGTACTTGGTGAAATTGATCGTTCAAAATTAAATATAAATGGTGGTTCACTTGCAACTGGTCACCCTTTTGCAGCTACCGGAGCGAGGATCTTAGGTAGCCTTTCAAAAATGTTACATGAAAAAGGTAGTGGTCGTGGTCTTATCAGTATTTGTACTGCTGGTGGGATGGGAGTTACAGCGATTGTCGAAAAGGCTTAATGAGAATACGCTGTCTATCTTATAATATTCACAAAGGACTGAATTGGAATAATTCAGTCCATATTCTTCCTAAGTTAAAAGAGTTTTTACAAAGCCTTGATCTTGAATTTGTATTTCTTCAAGAAGTTGTTGGAGAAAATAAATTATTGCCAGAAAAATTTAGCACTTGGGTGGATAATCAACATGAGTTTTTAGCAGATAGTGTTTGGACAGATTATGCTTATTCTCAAAATGCCGTTTACGATAAAAGACACCATGGGAATGCAATTCTTTCAAAGTACCCCATAATATCTCATCATGTGTACGATCTAACTCAACACAAAAGAGAAATGCGTGCTCTTCTTTATTGCGAAGTTGAGACACCAGAAGGTAGGTTGGATTTGTATTGCACTCACTTAAATCTACTTCACCATCATAGAAGAGCTCAATACGAAAAGATAAATGAAGTCATAGCCGAAAACTATCGTGTAAAAAAGAACCCAATCGTTCTCGCAGGGGATTTAAATGATTGGTTTAAAAAAAGCCATCACCATGTGGACTTACTAGATGCTTGTCATATTCAACTTGATAAAAAGGTTAAGACCTTCCCACACATCTTACCCATAGTTCAGCTAGATCACTTTTATTCATATCAAATAAAACCAGTAGGGCTAGAAGTTATAAAGCCACCCCTTATGCTATCTGATCACCTTCCACTCCTCTTTACAGGAGAAGTCTTTGAGTAAGCTTGTAACAGTTAATAATAAAGTTGAGCTTATCAAGAACGGGATCCCTTTTATTGATAAAGTTAAAGAGCTCATTACAAGTGCTAAAAAATGTATTTTTTTTCATATGTATATTTTTACTTATGACCAATCGAGTACTGAAATTATTGAATTATTGATTCAAAAAGCAAATGAAGGTGTAGATATTTATTTTATGCTCGATGGTTTTGGATCTAGGGATTTTCCGCAAGAAATTATTAAGAAACTTGAGGATAATAATATTCACTTTAGCTTTTTCTCTCCAGTTCGCTTTGAGTCTCTAAACCGTATTGGGAGAAGACTTCATCAAAAAGTAATACTTATTGATGGCCAGTATGCACTTGTGGGTGGAACAAATATATCTAAAGACTTCATCAAACCAAATGAAAATGATCCATGGCTTGACTATGCTTCAATTGTTCAAGGTGATGCGATCAAACATATTCAAAGAAAAATTAGAAGGCTCTACCTTAAAAATTATCCAGAATTAAAGTCCTCTATTCGAATGCTTTTAAAATTACCCGTGAGTTCAGTTGCTAAGTATGCTGAAGTCAAAGTAATTGAGAATGATTACACTCGACTAAAAAGAGAAATTCAAAAAACATATCATCGCGAAATAAAAGAAGCTAAAAAATCTATCTATATTACTGCAACCTACTTCTTACCGGGTAGAAAGCTATTAAAACTTTTAAAAAAAGCTGCCGCTCGTGGAGTAGAAGTTAATTTAATTTTTGGCGATTACTCAGATATACCAGCTTATAATTACGGTTCTATGTACTTTTTTGGATGGTACTTGAAAAATAATATTAATATTTATAAGTGGAATAAGACAGTCATACATGGGAAGCTTGCACTCATCGACGATTCAATTGTTAATATTGGCTCCTATAATCACAACCTCATAAGCCAATATGCCAATCTAGAAATGAACTTAGAAGTTAAAGATGATGAGTTTGTAAAAAGTGTAAAAAAAGAAATTAATCAAATCTTAATTGAATCTGAAAAAGTAGATTTAAGTGCATATGAGGTAAGAAGTATAAGTGGTAAATTTAAAAATTGGCTATTCTATCTTTTCTCGTCTGCCATTGATTTCACTCAAATACTTTTTATAACAAGAAAATAAACCCATCTATTGCATATATGTATCATCATCAAGAATAGCTCTTGCAAATAATGCGGTATAAATACTAAAAATAGCAACTCCAATAAGCATCAAAAAAATTCCAATAATTTTTCCAAGACTCGTAACAGGTACCACATCACCATAACCGATTGTCGTAGTCGTCGCAAAGGCCCACCAGATTGCATCTAGGAAACTTTGAATGCGTGGATTCGCTCCTGCCTCGGCCATATAGATGAGAACTGCAAAAAAAGTCACTACTGAATTGCCAATTACTGAGAGCGTTATAAAGGACGGACTTTTTATAATTCTAAAGATGATTTTCACAAAATGGAGAGACTTATTCACAAATACATTCATTTATATATTTTTTATAATGTAAGTCTCTCTGTCAACGACAGTGATAACAACAACTTAGGGTGTTTTTTAACAAAATTACAATGTAAGAAGTTGTTAGTGCCAAATTTCAGACGGTTTTAATAAGCTATTGCTGCAAATTAAGAGAGGGAATATGTTTAAAGGATTATGTTTAGTATTTATTTTAAGTTTAACTTCAATCAGTGCTCTAGCATCTGAGAAGTCAATTTGTGGCGCAAACGACGATCGCATTGTTTCATTCGAAAATAAAATCGGAAGATTATATATGGATGAGAGTCACAAGGGTTGTACAGTTACTATGATAAGCGAAACTTGTGGAATTTCTGCAGGTCACTGTTTACCAGTTTTAAAGTACGCTGAATTCAACACTCCACTATCTGAAGAAGGACAAGCTCAAGCTTCAGACCCAAGAGATATGTATCCAGTTATTGAATCATCTATTAAGTATCAAGATGAAGGTCCAGGAAAAGACTGGGCAGTATTTAAACTTGGTGCAAATTCAATTACAGGTAAGTTACCTGGTGCTGTTCAAGGTTATCATGATGTTAGTTTTAAGCGTCCGAGCCGTGGAACAACTTTAAGAATTACTGGTTACGGAAGAGATAATGATGATCCTGATAAGAACTTTGCCCAACAAACAAATACAGGTAAGTTAAAAACTGTTGGAAGCATTTTCTTTGGTTCAACGATGCTTACACATACTGTTGATACAATGGGTGGAAACTCTGGCTCAACAATCATCAATGAAAAAACTCAAGAAGTTATTGGTGTTCACACTCACGGCGGTTGTGCTGTTGATGGTGGATCTAATAAGGGTACACTTATTTCTGCTCACGCAGAACTTAAAGCTGCTATTAGAGCTTGTTTAAATAATTAATTATAATTTAAATTTATAAGAATAAAAAAAGCCCCAAATTTGGGGCTTCTTTATTTTTTTGGGAGTTAAATTATTTTGTAACTACGTTGAACTCTACTTCAACTTCTTTGTGAATAAACTTATCACCTAAACTTGTATCATCACCATAGTTCATTCCAAACTCAGTACGATCAAACACTAGCTTACCTTTATAAGCATCACCATCTTTCTTATAGTCAAACTTAACTTCTTTGGTCTTACCATTAATTGTTAAATCAGCTGTAACAGTTTTTCCTTTTACAGACTTAAACTTAATTTCAGAAGTTTTGAATTTATCCGTTTTAAAGAAATCTGAACTTTTCATGTGAGAAATAAATTTATCTGCCCACTCACCTGATAAGTCTTCCACAGTAAAATCAGTCATATCTACAACTACATTACCACCAACTAATTTTCCGTCTTCTATTTTAAAATCACCTTCTTTAATTTTGATTTTTCCATAGTGACTACCTAATTTAAAACCAGCCGCACCTTTTGAACCCTTCCACTGTAATGTACTTTTAGAAGTATCAATCTCAGCCGCATTAAGTGCAAAAGCAAAAAGCATAACTACCATCATCAACTTTTTCATATATGTCCTCCTAAGGTTTAATATGATTTCTTAAAAAGAGTATCGTTGATTTTTCTATAAAATAAAATTATTATTTTATTATATAGATGATAACTAAATCTTATACAGGATGTTGAAATGACGTATGATCAACTACTTACGCTCGAAGCAATTATTAAAACAGGCAGCTTTAAATCCGCCAGTGAATACCTAGCGAAGACTCAGCCTTCCCTAAGTCAGGCCATTAAAAAGCTAGAAGAGGAATACCAAATAGTCTTATTTGATCGCGATAGCTATAGAGCAAGCCTCACAAAGACAGGAGAAATCTTTTATCGTAAAGCCGTAGGAGCCATTGAGACCTTTAGAGAGTTAGAGACTTTTGCTAAAGAACTTTCCAAAGAAAATGAAAGTGAAATTAATATTAGCCTCGATGCCATATGTCCCTTAGAGAAGTTATCACCTATATTTGAGGATTTTTTTCAACCGCATATTACGACTTCATTAAATCTTAATATCGATTTACTTGAAGGTCTTAAAAACAGAATCCTTAATAAGGAAGTAGACTTTGCCATTGGTTCAATGTTTAAAGATGTTGAAGAGTTTGAGTACTCTAAATTATTACAAATTGAAATGATTCCTGTTATTGCGACTAAACACTGTGAGAGTTTTGATGAAACCCTTTCAATCTATAGAAGAATCCCACAGATTATTCTCACGAGTTCTGCCAATAATAGTAATAAAGACATTGTTGGCTCTTTTGCTGGTGCCAAGCATTGGCACACTTCAGATATATTTATGAAGGAACAACTTATCACAAATGGTCTTGGATGGGGACGCCTGCCTATTCATCAGGTCGAAGATAAAATAAAACAAGGTAAGCTAGTTGAAATAGAGAATGTTAAAGAAATCCCTAAGTTTAATGTAAATATGTATTTAATTAAAAATAAAACCCAAGTTTTGGGACCAACAGCAAAGCGCTTATGGGAATTTATTTCTCAAACTTATGCCAAGTAAAAACTGAAGTATACTATGCTTATGAAAATATTTTTAATATTCACTTTATTATGTAGCACCTTACTGGCAGAGGACTTGGAGTTTAAAAATATTTATTTCTTAGATAAAAATTTAGAGATCAGTGGGCTCACGACATATAAGGATAATCTAATTTTTATTTCTGACAATAAAGAAGACCAATATATTTACCAATTAAAACTTAAAGACTCAAAAACATACCTAACAGATACATTTCTTAAGATTAATACGATTAAAAACTTTCAGGAGTATTACTACTCGACTCTATTAAGTAATAAGGGTGGTCGTTGGTTAAAGTCACCTTGGGACCTTGAAGGAATCGCTCTTTGTGGCGATACAATGTATCTTGCTAATGAACAAGTTAGAGAAATACTTAGCATAGATCTGAATAAAAAAAGTCTAAATGTTATCCCTTTAAACTTTCAAGCTGCCTTTGCTGAACTTGGTAAGGCGATGGAAGATATTCCTACAAATGCTGGATTTGAAGGGGTGACAGTTGATTGTGAAACTCAGACTCTTTACATTGCTCAAGAAAGAAACCCACGAGGTATTTTTGTTTATAATTTAAAGACCAATCAATATCTTGGATTAATTAGAACTATTGAAGCGAAAACCAACCAAGTTAGTCCAGATTATTCAGACCTATTCTTTTACAAAAAGCATCTTTATGTCATTGAAAGAAATGAGTGGAAAGTATTAAAGATAAATCCATCAACTAAGAAAGTTGTAACTGAGTATTCATTTGAAAATAATCCTGTTTTAAACCTTAGAAAGCTTTATAAGACTGATGAGCCCTATGGCCTTGCTGAAGCACTCTTTATCAATGATGAAGAAGTAATAATCGGTATTGATAATAATAATAAGCCACTTTCAAAAAGAGCAGAAATACTCTTTAACTTTAGAGGAACATCTTCCAGTCTGATTCACTTTAAAAAACCTAAGAGCATGTAGGAATTTATTACCACTGCAATAAATACTTAAATTTATAGATATAATAAGTATATGGCATTGCGTATTTTAATTAGCTTGATATTTATTAGTATTCAACAGAATGCTTATGCTCTCATCACACCTGATGTCATGAAATCTCAAATATTAAAAGTATATGATTCAAATATCATCGCAATCAATAGAGGCTTAGAGGATGGTGTCTTTAAGGCAAGTCATGTAAAGCTCACGAGTAAAGATGGATTTATTGCAAGAGGTATTAGCCTCAAGTCCAGCATGATGGTTAGTTATATAAAAATCTACAGAGTGGTTAGGCCTGAACTTGTTAGTAAGGATACTCTTTATGATCTAAAAGATATGCATCAGTCTGAAATTCCAAAAGATCTGCGTTACCTAACAAAAGCAGAGTTACCATATAACCTCAAGGAAATTAGACCTGAAGATATGGCAAAACAACTTGAGCTACAACAAGAAAGAATTGCGAAGTTTGATCTTCCAGAGTCAATAAAGCAAGCCGATGCTGTAAAACCAAGTGAAGGTGAACAATTCTTAGAAAGAAATATAAATTTTAGTCAGTTTAATAAAGATATCTCTAATTGGAATATACAAGTTTTTGTGGCTCCATATCAAAATCAAACGATTACAGATCAAACGAACTCACACTTTGGTTTCACACTTGGAAATAATGGAAAAAAATATGAGTTTGAATTAACACACCAAGAGACCCATACAGAGATAGTTGATCCCTATAACGAAGACAGTATCAAAAGCACTAGAAGCCAAACTACATTCTTTTTTGATGTGAATAGAATCTCTGAGAACTGGACTTACTTTGTGTATGCGTATCGTGAACAAGCGAGAATAGGTCGTATTGATAATCCAAATAATCGCCTAAGCTATGGTCTTCTTGGTTTTAAATACCACTTAATTGATGGTCTAAGTGAGAATGAGACAACTGGTTTTACATCTGCCGATATTAGCTATATTCCTCTTTTTGAAACTTATAGCTTTGATCTTTTTGAAAATGAGGACGATACAACCTCAAATATAATTACCGACGAACAAAGACTTATTAGGCATGCATTTCGCTTTAATGCAGCTGCGAAGGTTGGTGAAAATACAAGCATGAAGTTAAAGGCATGGTGGAGACCTGCTCAGAGTATGGATACAGGTAAATTTGATGTTTTGAATTCTCTAACAGATATAAAAGCAACTCTTTCCACAAGAATTGTTAACAAACTCTTTCTCGATTATTCGATGAGATATATTTATGATATCAACAATCAAGATTTTTACTCAATCTCTCCAACGAATTTAATTAATACCGTTCAATTTAGATATAAAGTCGATTTAAATATTTAAACTAAACTCTTACAGGCCTTATTTAGACCATCAATAGTTAGTTCATACATTGGCATAATACTTCGTACCGCCTTAATTGTAGGAGCATTCCAAAGCTTAGGAGTTTCGGGGTTGAGCCAAACACAATTCTTATATCTCTTTTTTAGCTTTTTTAAAGACTCTATTCCTGTAACACTTTTTTGGTATGGATCCCCCATAAAATTGCGATAAAAATCATTCATACTTCCTGTCATCTGAAAAAGTTCATAAGGTGCCATATAGGCATCCCCTACAATGATGAATCTGGTATCACGAGGATATTTCTTTTTTAATTCTTCAAAGCTAAAGGATTCACGACTCATTAAACGAGCATCTTTATAAAACTTATCATAAAAGATATTGTGAAAGTATAAGGGTAAGAACTTTTTAAAGTGAGACAAATTATGTGCTGATGAGAAAAGCTTCTCAACTGACTCAGAGAAAGGAGTCATACTTCCCCCAACATCCATTAAAAGAATTAGTTTTAAATTATTTTTTCTTTCGCGACTAAATTCAATTTCAATTTCGCCAGCATTATCAATTGTTTTTCGAATACTCTTATCGATATCTATCTTTTCTTCACCAGTTTTTTTTAGCTCTTTAACTTTTTTTAAAGCAATTTTTATATTTCTTGTATTTAAAACGATATCACTTCTATAGTCTTTAAAATTTCTCTCACCTGCAACAGCAATTGCAGACTTTGCCTTAGATGAGCCTCCAACCCTAATGCCTTGAGGATTAAACCCAGAGTTTCCAAATGCACTGGTACCACCGGTGCCAACCCAGTAATTACCACCGTCATGTCTTTCTTTTTGCTCGGCCAATCTTTTTTGTAATTCTTTTAATATTTCATTTTCTTGCAAGTTCATAGCATTCTGCTTGCGTTCTTCTGAAAGTTCTATTTCCTTAGCTTGCTTTAACCACTCTTGCATTCTTTGGTGTAAGTCATCACTAGTACTATAATTAGAAAAGACTTTTCCAAAAGCTAAGTCATAAGCATCATAGTGCTTAATATCCTTAATAAGTGTTGTCCTCGCAATTTGATAAATATCTTCTAGACTAGGAAAGTTTCCAATAGTATCTAGGTTTTCCATTGCCTTAATAAAGTCAAGGTACTCTCTAGTAGATACTGGAATTGAATGTGCTCGAAGTTCATAAAAGAATTCTAAAAACATTTTTTAACTAACTCTAGATCTTCTTCATTTTTTAATAATGCACCAATATAAGGAAGTGTTTTATCCGGATTTGTTCCCTGTCTAACAAGCACAGTAAGCCAGTCAATAAGCTCACTAGTTGAGGGCTTTTTAGTAAAGTCATCTATTTCTCTTAACTTATAAAATATATCCAAAGCGTTTGTTAATAATTTTTTATCCACATCACCAAAATGTGCTTCAACGATCTTTGTCATAAGATCCCATTCAGGGAAATTAATATAATGAAAAACACATCTTCTTAAAAATGCATCAGGCAAATCTCTTTCATTATTAGACGTAATAAAAACAAGTGGTCTTATTTGGGCCTTAATCATCTTGCCCGTTTCTGTAATCGTAAATTCCATTTTATCTAATTCAAGTAGTAAATCATTTGGAAATTCAACATCAGCTTTGTCGATCTCATCGATTAAAAGTATCGATTTTTTATCGCTTGCAAAGGCCTGTCCCATAGGTTGTAAACGAATATAGTCATCTGCATTTTCTACATCTCGCCCACTTTTATTTTCAAAGCGAGAATCATTTAAACGAGTGAGAGCATCATAAAAATAAAGGCCATCAATTGCCTTTGACGTAGATTTTATATGCCACTGATAAATAGGAAAATTATTTTTCTTTGCGTAATATTGAGCTAATAATGTTTTCCCGGTACCAGGTTCACCTTTAATGAGTAGGGGTCTTTCGGTAATTTCTGCTACTTTTATAGCTTGCTCAAGATCCTGTGCAAGAACATAATTCATAAATACTCCTGGATTTAATAAACTGGAATCAAGTATTTATATTAAACTTCTCTAATTGCTTTTTAGCAAGGTCAATTGCCTTTGCACGAACTTGGTCTAATTTCTTATTATCTTCGTCGGCCCATACTCCATCTGACTTATGGACATACTTATCTTTCCAAACATTTTTAACTCTTATTCTAGCAAACGGAGTTTTCGAATCATTCATATAGCCAAATTCTTCAAAAGCTACGAATTGTCCTCGCGGAGAACTGCCAAGTGCTTTAATTCGTATCATATTTTTTGCTTGTACTTTTGTTGCTGAACCTGCAAAAAGAATTGCTCCAAACATAACTATTTTCATCATTTGCCCCTCCATTCCTACCCTTTAAAGGAGCAATACTAATGCCAACTCACACCTCAAAAATGCATGTAATTTCAACAACATAGATGCTTCACCCTTAAGAAATTTAGTAATTTTTTGTCAGTGATTAAATTTTTGACAAACAAATCCGATCAATTAGACATGAAATGGATTTTCATCGCCTTAACATTCATAACAACAAGTGCAAGTGCTCAAAACGCATATGATATTTCCTTTGAAAATCATATTGCACACCTTGTTGAAGAAGGACATCTTGATAATAGCGATGCACAAGAAACCATCATTAATAATCAAGTCGATTCAAAAGATATTCAAAAACGCAAAGAACAGGCCCGCGGAATTGCCAGCACACTTAGTAAAGTTAAAGTATATTCCATTTCAAATGAGCCTATTGAAATTCAACCTTAAAAAGTTTACATTCATTTATAATTACAAAAGGATATTTCATGAATAAGAATGAATATGAAGAGCTTATTGTCTCAGTTCCAGACTTTCCTAAGGCAGGAGTCGTCTTTAAAGATATCATGCCAGTTTTAAGAGAACGTTATACTGATGTTATTGAAGACCTAGGCAAGAAGATCAATTGGAGCGAAATTGATTATATTGTAGGCATTGAATCAAGAGGTTTTATACTTGGTTGTGGGCTTGCTCAAAAACATAATAAAGGCTTTATTCCTGTAAGAAAAAAAGGAAAATTACCACCACCGGTAAGTTCACAAACATATGAATTAGAATATGGAACAGATACGTTGGAAATGGCAGAAAATAAAACTCATAAACGAGTACTAATTGTAGATGATGTTTTGGCCACAGGTGGAACTATGAAGGCTACAGTGAGCCTTTGCCAAAAGAATAACTTTGAAATCAAAGGTATCTCAGTACTTATCAATCTAACTTTTTTAAATAATCTAGATAATCAAATACCTAATATTTATAGTGTCTTAGAGTACTGATTTTAATCAGTGCTCTACAGCACCCGTCCTATGCACTCAAGTATAAGAAAGTATTAAATAATGTCACTTTTCTATCCGATAAATAAATTGGAATGGAAAAGAAGAATTTTACAAAATATTTTCTTAAAAACTCACAAGGCAGTCTCGTACCTAGAACTGAAGTTGAATTAATTGATTTAATTCAATCCAAGACAGTTAAAGGGGAGACAAAAGTATTTTCAACACAATTTAGTAAATGGGTAAAACTCAAAGAGCTAAATATTTATAAAAATAAAAATCAATACAATCAAAATGAAAAAATAGATGAACTGCAAACATCACCTATATCAGAAAAACCTGATACAATTGATCATGCAGAGTACATCCATCTACTTGACCAACTTGAAGATGCCAAGGCAATTGCCTTTAAAGCAAAGTTTGAAAGCAGTGATCGAATTCAAAAACTTGAAGTAGAAAATGAAAAGCTAAAAGAAAAAATTAAGTTCTTAGAATACAGCAATAAAGAAGTTAAAGCTGACAAAGATTACTACCTCAAAGAATACGAGAAGCTTCAAAAAGAACTACAAGTTATTAATAAGAATTTAAAGTTCGACAAGCATGATACAGAATTAACAAAAGCGAAGGCACAAATAAAGAGCCTTACAACTGAGCTTAACTTCATGCAAGCAGAGTATGACTCCCAAACAGAGTTTAATAATAAACTTATCTTACAAAATGAAGAACTAAAGTCAGACATCATCACCTATCATGAACTAAAAGAAAAATTTGAGACTGAAAATAATAAACTTAATAATGAAAGAAAGTTTTATGTTGATAAACTTGCAACATATAAAGATGAAATTGAAAGACTTGCACTCGAAGTTCAAAAGAAAAGAGAACTTAATAGAAAAATTGCAGAAAAATTAGAAAGCGAGAGTGAAACCTACTCTCAACATAAATATAGCTTTAATGAATTAAAATCTGAAAATGAAGAGTTGAAAAAACAAGCTCAATCATCTCTAGCACAACTTGAAAAAATTCAAAAAATGCACCATGAGATGTCTGATGACTACGTAAAATTTAAAACTAAAAGCTTTGAACAAGAAATTGAGCTTAAAAAGCTCAAAGCAGAAAATGATTATATTCATGGAAATCTTGCCTTCTTAAATAAACAAAAAGCCGAATTAGAGGAAAAAGTAAGTGATCTATCTTACATGCCTCCTGTTCCTGATAATCACATTACACTTAGTGAACATGAAAACCTAGTTGACCTTAAAGAAGTAAGAATAAAAGGCCTAGAAGAAGAAGTTGAAAAGCTAAATGAAGAGAAAACAAGTCTACTCGAACAAAAAGATAATGAATTAAAGAAGAAGAATAATGAGATTGAATATATTAAATCAAGAGCTCAAAAGCTTCTATTAAAGAAAAAACAATTAGAAGAGCTTGCACGTAAACAAAAGATTGCTATTAAAAAAGTGACTGAGGCAAAGAACTTAGTTCTCAAAAAATACGGCGATAAAGTGCAAGAATTTGATTCACAAATTGAGACATATAAGAATGATCTAGAAGAACAAAGAAATAAAAATAAAGAAATGCTCACAGGCTTAAATAACATCACAACTAATGAAGTAGAAGTTGATACACTTTTAAATCACCAAAAAGATATTGCAGATGATGCGATAGTTGCAGATGAAGAGAGCATCGGTGAGTTATTTGAAGTAAGCAATGACCCTTTATGGACAGTTCGAAGCAACGGAGATGTTCATGGGCCACATACCTTTTTAGAAATCAAACAAATGCTTCAAGACAGAGATGTAGATGAAAATACAACAGTTAAAAAGCCAGGGGCTCCTTGGAAGAAAATAAGCGAAATTTTTGAATTTAATACTGAAGTTCTTACCAAAAAAGAAGATGATGAAGATGATGTAAAGCTTTATATTAAAAGAGAAGATATGCGTGTACCTCTTTTCGAAGATGTAACAATGTGGGTTGGAAACCAAGAGTTCCAAGGTAAGTGTACTAACTTATCGAGTGGTGGGTGCTTTGTTGAATCTAGTGCTTTTAACAATAAAGTTTTTAAAGTTGGAAAAGATATTAAGGTTGAATTTACAGGAGATGGTCCTCACAAAGGCCTCGTTATCACATCACAATTAAGAAGTATTACTGCTGATGTAACACCAGGTGCAGGCTTTCAATTTAAAGACATGGATCACTCTAAGCTTAAAGTGCTTGATCATTTCTTTATGAAGTTTTCAAAAACATTTGGACAAAAAGCGGCTTAAAGGGCGACTTTTACTAAGTACTCCTTATTACCAGTCTTTCCCTTGATTGGAGAATCAATCATTTCACTTACAGATGCAAACTTTGTCTTTAACCATGTATGCACCTCATTAGCACATTTTAGTGCATCCTCGACTTGAACAATCCCATTCTTTCCTATTTTCTCTCGACCGATTTCAAATTGCGGTTTAATTAATAAGACACCGAAGCCACCAGGCTTTAAATTACGAATAACATTATCAATGACTAGCTTTAAAGAAATAAAAGAAAGATCCATAACAAAACCATCACAGAGTTCATCTAGTTCAAAAGGATTTTTTAGATTTATTCCCTCCTGATTAATGACTCGACTATCATCTCTCAAGACTTGTGCTAGTTGATCATGTCCCACATCCAAAGCGTAAACTCGTGAAGCTCCATGCTCTAAACTTACTTGAGTAAATCCACCAGTACTTGCACCACAATCCATAATCGTTTTGCCATTAAAGTCTAATTCGAAAGCTTCAATGGCACCAACGAGCTTGTATGCGCCTCTTGAGACGTAAAGTTTTCTTTCTTTAATTTCTATTTGATCATTTTCAGAAACATTAGTTCCAGGCTTAGTGACTTGTTTTCCGTTTACATGAACATCACCTTGTTTAATAAGCATTCGTGCTTGAGAACGAGTCAGTACCATTTTCGTATCACACATGTACTTATCTAATCGCTCACTCAAAGATAACTCCTAAAAACTACCTTTAAATATGAAGTTCACTTCCCCTTGAAAGTAATACTCTTCCTTTTGCTTATCAACAAGAGCTGTTAGCTCACCACCTTTGGTATGAACCTTTATTTCCCCTGTCCAATCAAAGAATTTACTACAGGCCAGTGCTGTTGCCATGACTCCAGTACCGCAGCAAAGAGTTTCATCTTCTACTCCGCGCTCATATATTCTAAGCTTAATCCTTTGCTCGCCTTCATTAAGAACTTCAAAGAAATCTACATTCGTTCCATTTTTAAAACGCACATCATTTCGAATCATGCGACCAAGACTTATGATATTTACATCTTCTACACTATTCACTTGAATAACAGTATGCGGAACACCTGTATTTAAATAAAGTGCTTCTTTGCGCCCAAGATCTTCCACTGAAACTGCATTTACATCATAGAGTTCAGTCATTTTAACTTTGACCACGTCTCCTTCAACTAAAGAGCCTTCATAAACTCCATTCATCGTTTCAAAGCGAAAAGGATCTTTGGAAATATTTCTGTGCTTACACATATAGTGAATTGAAGAGCGTGCTGCATTTCCACACATTTCAGCTTCGCTGCCATCTGCATTCCAAATTCTAAGATCATAATCATACTTATCAGATGGGCCTAAAACAATAACCCCATCAGCACCTATTCCTTCACGTCTTAGGCACCATTTTTTTATATCAGATACCTTAACTTTGAATTGCTCATCTAATTGATCTATTAAAATAAAATCATTACCAGAACCAGAATATTTATAAAATTCACTCATAACTAACCACCTAACGCAGGGCTTCTCCAAAAATATTTACTTTTACACATATCATAAAAGCTTGAAATGAGAAAATTATGATTTTCAAATAGCTGGAACTTATGTTATTTTTTGGAGTCCAATTGGGGACATTAGCTCAGTTGGTTAGAGCCCCCGGCTCATAACCGGGTGGTCGCTGGTTCAAGTCCAGCATGTCCCACCAAAAAAAGCCCTCTTAAAAAAGAGGGCTTTTTTATTTCCACAATTGACACGAATACCAACTTGCCTTACGATCAATTCAGGCAGAGGAAGCTGCCTACAGTTCGCAAAAGACTACGTCACTTCTTTATCAATATTTATTCATATAACTTTTTAGAGACTAGCGAACTTTTATGTCTTTTAATTTAGGAGTTACTATGAAAAAACATCCAATTCTTATGGCCAAGCAAGAAGCCAAAAAACTTGCAAAAACAAGTGGAATTCAACTTAAACAAGCATTAAAACAAATAGCCTTTCAAAATGGTTTTGATGACTGGTCTAGTTACAAAAAACATATCGATACTTATTGGAGTCCAAAAGGCTCTCCATTTTTAAATCAATGGTTTGCAAACTTAGATCAGGCAAAAAGCTATCACATGCAAAATGGTGGTTTTCTTCTAACATTCAAAGGCCAGTACTTTGTAACTAATGCTGAGTATATTGAGTACATAGGTTTTGATCCTAGGGACCAAGTTTGGCAAACTGTTCAATATGACTTGAGTTCCAGTGAGTCCCTTAAGACATTTTTTAAATACTACGGAAAAGATAAATAAAAAAAGCCCTCTTGAAAAAGAGGGTTTTATACAAACACTTATAAATATTTATTTGATAATATAACGAATCAGCCCCTGAAATGAAGATCTAAATATCTTTAAGTCCTTCTTAGAAACACCCTGATCATTATAATAACAGTGACAGAAGATCTCATTAAGGTAGTGGGAACCTTTTTTATGCCTTGGGTATGAAGTAGCTATAAAATGATGAGTTATTGTTGGGGGGGGAACCTCAGCTTCATCAAAATGAATTCTTTTAAGAGCATTTTTTAAAAAATTGTACTTTTGAATAACTTCTTCTCTTGCAGATAGCCTCTTACTTGTTAATTGACGATATTCTCGTTTTAGATCATTGATTACTTTTTCATCTAATAAATCTTTTGATCTCTTTTTCTTGCGACGAAAAAGTAGATAAACAACAAAGATAAAGAAAAGAGTAATTAATACCCTAGATAGTATCTTAGTGGTCTTCAAAACTTGTTCTTTCTTTTTCTCTTTCTTTCTTTGTTTTTTTCTAGCAATTTCTTGGCTCAACTTTTGAGTCTGCAACTCTTTAAATGCCTCATTAAACTTTTCAGTATGTTTTTCAATCTCACTCTTTGTCTTTTCTATATTTAATTCAGGAAGAGAGTTAAGTTTATCTGGTATATTATTTGAGTTAATTTGATCTTGTAGTTGGTCATTATAAGTTGAAGGAAAGTCTTTAGCATTTTGGATTAGATCTTGATGTAATTTTTGAAAATCACTCTTTGATGACTTGAGCTTAATCTTCAATTTACTAAGGCTTTCACCAATATCTTTAAGATCTTGTGCTTTTAGGTTACTTCCCCCTTGTGCGAGCCTAGATTGAAGATCTTTTGCACTATTACCAATTGAATTAATATTTTGCTTAAAGTCTAAAGGCAGATTTGTATTGTTAATTGATAACTCAAGCTTATTTATCGTTTCAACTAGGTCATCAATTTCTTTTTTGGTCACTTTTAAACTTTGATTAAGTCCATCGCTTTTTGGAATCTCTACGGACTTTGGAAGGGAGCGATTGTCACTCAAGCTACTCTGAATTACTTTCTTATATTTGAGCCAGTCATACTTTTTAGGAAGTGCAAACTGGATAATAAATAGCAATGTGCAAAAGATAAGAGTATTCTTTAAAACTAATTTTACTGTGTGTTTTAAAGAAATATGGTCATTACTCACTATTTGTTTGCCACACATAATAAGTGTCATAAACAATAATATAAAGGTCGGAACTTTATACAAAAGCAAGTCGACACCATTAAATATTCCTACTAATAAAGCAAGTGAGGCGATTAATATTATATGACCATAATATGAGGAGTTTATTACACCTAATAAAAGAGTGAAAAAGATGATATTACTTGCTTTGAAAAAGAAGTCAGCTTCTATTAGTCCCGTTAAAATCCCAAGAGGCGGTGTCACTATCACAAGTATTGATAATAAGACTCTATAGGCCCTTTTCTTAACACTCATCTGATCAATATAATTCTTCTCTTGATCATCTGTCTCATCTACAAGTAATACTCCCCCAAAGATAAAAGGCTTCTTTGTTTTTACTGGAGCAAATGTATTATTCCAAAAAACATCTGGTAAGTTTATTTTCAAGATTGCATTTTTAATCACAAAGAAATAAACAGCATAAATTATGGGAATTAAAATTCTTTTTTCACTCTGCCAAAGATAGGGCTGTATGAGACATAAAAAAGTAATTAGCCAGAATAAATTCTTATAAATCATTCATCCCCCATAGCTTAGTTTGCCTTATTAATTTATGAGGGTTTTTAATTTGGCTAATAGAAATGTTAGCACCAATTTGTTTGAGATCATTTAACTCTTGATCGATACTTTTCTTTGTCTCATCTTGTCGTCTTAATATATCACTCTTATAGTGGTCAACGACCATACGATATGAAATATCGAATGGATCAATTAAATAGATATGTATATCAGAGAAGTGATTTGAATTTTCTTTTAATGTTCTTAAATCAATATGTAAAGAACCAGAGTTTACATAGGGTGCAATATAAACCAGTGCATGTCCCTTTGGTACACGAAAGAGTGAGTTTTTTATTAAGTTTTCATTAGAGCTTATTGGTTTTAAATAGCACATTTTTATTTCTAAAAGATCAAAGTGATGCTTACCAGTTCCTAACTCTGTTGTAAGGTCATTAGAGTACATATCAAAAAAATGGTTTTTTTCGACTTCATTTTTTAAAAGGGCAAGGGCCATATCACGACAATATTCCCATGTTGAATTAACTCCATATCCCATATGGCAGTCTTCATTAAAGTTCATTATATAATGAACATTTAGATTTACAGCATTTTCAAATTCATTTACGACTAATTCATTTATTTTTCGTGAAACTTTCCAATTAATATTCTTCACGGGATCACCATACTGATAAGGCTTTATTCCATAGAAGTTTGGTGAAACACCTTTTTTAAAAACTTCATAGTCGCCACTTAAATAGCTATCATCGTTGTTTCGAACTAAGTGCTCTGTCATATGTCGGATATCTGGATAGATAATGACCTTTACTTTAGAGTCGAAAACTACCTGAAAAGTAAAAAGTCCTATTGGATCACTTAATAGAAGTGTTAGTTCACTAAATACTTTTTCACCAAAGCCCTCATTAAGAGGATAATTAATGGTAATTTTTCTCTTTCGCTTAGAACTTACACTCTTTCCGGTATTTAAACTAAGTCTTTTATAATTTGTTCCATCAAACTTTTCTCTTAGCAAAACATTAGTCAATTTAAACATTGAATAATTTTGTACTATATACTGAACTTTAAGCTCTTTACCTTCAATACCATGAGGTTCAGACACTCTTTGCAACTCTATAAAGTTCGCCATATGTCTTAATTTAAAATAGAGAAAGCTTATACATAAAAAGCTAGTTAAAGGTATTGCAAAAAGTTGTGGTTTAAAGAATCCAATTATACTAATAAGTAAGTTAGATAAAATAATGATTGTTAATGGGTTATATATTTGTGTTTCAAAGTGGATTAAACTACTGCGACTAAACCATGATTTTTCTAGCCTAAAGTAGTCTCTTCTTTTGGGAGCTATTATAATTTTCATTATTCAGTAGGTGTTTTACAACTCGCCAGAACTTCATCGATAACAGCATCTACGTCTACCCCAGAATACTTAGCTTGTGCAGTAAGGGCTAATCTATGATTAAGAACTGGTTTTGCCAGTTTATATATAGTTTTGGGTCTAACAAAGCTTTCACCATTTATGAGACTCATTGCTTTTGCCAGTTCTATTAAAGCAAGTGTTGCCCTTGGACTTCCTCCAAGAGCTATATTCTTATTCTGCCTCGTTTTAGAGACAATATCTAAGGAGTATTGAATAAGTTCATCTTTAATTTTTACTTTCTTAACTTGGTTTTTAATATGGGTAATTTCATCGTTTGTTATAATTGGTTTTAAACTCTTTAGAGGGTCGGCACTAAGCCTTGTCTTGGCCATTAATAACTCTGCTTCTTCAGAAGGATAACCTAATGAAATTTTAATTCTAAAGCGATCTAACTGCGCTTCTGGCAGAGGGAATGTTCCATGTTGCTCTACAGGGTTTTGGGTGGCAATCACGAGAAAGTTCTCTGGTAATGAGTAAGTTTTATTATCAACAGTAATTTGTCTTTCTGCCATTGCTTCTAATAAAGCCGACTGTGTTCTTGGTGTCGCCCTATTGATTTCATCACCAAGAAAGAGATCAGTATGTAGTGGTCCCTTTAGAAATTTAAACTTATTCGACTCTTGATCATAGAAAGTTGTTCCAACAATATCTGAGGGTAATAAATCCGGTGTAAATTGTGCACGATGATAGTCTACTTGTGAAACGATTGCCATTGACTTTGCGAGGACTGTTTTACCAGTTCCAGGAACATCTTCTAAGAGTATATGACCACCAGATAACCACGTAGCAAAACAAAGTTTTATCTGTTCTTTTTTTCCATGGATCACAGTTCCAATAGTCTCTACGAGGTTATTTACTAATTGTGCTTCTTTAGTCATTAATCTTTCTGCTTCTTATTGTGGATGTCATACATATTTATTGTATCTGAATATGCAACTTCTTCCATTCCTTCATCTTGAGAGAGTTCTTCAACCTTTTTTACAATATCAGTAATTCGGTTAAGAGCATTCATGGCCTTATCAATTCTCTCATTTGGATTTTTTGCACCAAGAATAGTTAAGTTTCCTATAGCGATTGCAAGAGGATTATTAATTTCATGGTGAAGTGTTGTAATCATTGTAGTAATTGTTTGTGCTTTCTTAGCACGTAGAGAAGTCTTAATTAGATTTTTTAAATTCACTTGTGTATTGATACGAGCAGTTGCTATTTCTATATTCACTGGTTTTGTAATATAGTCATTCGCTTCTAGCTTTAATGCAGCAACGATATCTTCTGCTTCATCCTTTGCCGTCACCATAATTATGGGTAATTCATAATTATTTTTGGTTTTCCTAACTTCTTTAAGCACATCGAGACCAGATATACCTGGCATCATAATATCTAATAGCAAACAGTCATACTCATTACTCTTCAGAGTCTCTAGGCAATCCTCACCTGAGCTAACATAATCACACTCATAGTCTCTTTTTTCGAGTCTAAGCTTAATTTGTTTTCCATTCATTAAATCATCATCAACAATAAGAATTTTTGTCATTTTATTTACCTTATAAGCTCTTTAACTCTGTTAAAATCCCTGGGATTTCTTTTTTTATAGAATCAACCAATTTTAAATCTACTTCTTGATTTTCTCTGCCCATTTTTTCAATTACAAAGCACTGCTCTTTCACATCCATTGCAAAAAAGTTTGCAACCATCCCCTTAAGGGTATGAGCATGTAATTCTATATTTTTATGATCTTTATTCTGAATGGCCTCTTCTAAAGACTTAATTGTTTCAGGGTAAGAAGATTCAAAGATCTCAATTAGATCCTCAATAATTTCAATATCTTCTCCATAATGAGATTTAAGAGCACTAACATCTATTTTACTCACAAAAACTCCTTCTCTTGTTGCTTTCCCCTATTATATGCGTTTTTAGAAAATATTCACCTTGTAATTTCTTCACCTCACCTTGAGCTGCGTCATAAATTATTGCATGATAATTACAGACTTTTTTAGGAGCCCCATGCATAAGATTTTAACAATTCTACTTATTTTAAGTACTCAAGCCGCTTTCAGCTATTGTCAGCTAAATATTCGTGGCGATAATATTTGTTTAAATGAGCGTGCCCTTGAGATTGTAATTAATAAAGAGGATGACTCAAGAACTTATAATCTTGTTACTATTAAAGAGATCGACTTCCCGAATATTTTAGTCAGTGTTGATGGGGAATCAAGAGAGGTGCATATCGACAGCCTTTCAGGAAATCTAACTTGTGAAGAAAATCCAATTGTGTGTAAAGGTGAAGATGTTACCTTAGATAAAGATTGCACTGGAGACAATAAAGACAAAGAATACAATGTTGAAAATATTTATTCAGAAGATATGATTGAGATAAAAAAAGGGATGTTTCTCTTTAAAAAATCTCGTCTAGTTTCAACTGAATGTATTAAGAACATAAACCTAGATAGTGCTAATTAAATATTTCTAAGAACTCAGGAAAAGACTTATTTATCGCTGCGATAGGTGCGATTTCACCACCTTTATTAAGCTTTAATAGTAAATAGTTCATCATTACGATGCGATGGTCATGAGCACAATTTATGCTCATGCTTTCAATTTCAAATGCTTTAGCTTGCATAAGCTCTAAGGAATTACCATTTAAATTAAAATCACAGTTAAAAATCTTCAATGTTTTAATAATTTCATCAAGTCGATTTGATTCTTTATACTTTAAGTTTTCAATATTTAAAATTCTCATTGTTACTGATGAACTTAAATATAAAACAATTAAACTTGGTATAAGATCTAATGAAATTGCAGCATCAATCTCTAAATGCCCCTTAAGCTCTTTTGGAGTTATGCTTAATCCATTATCAGTAAATTGTATATTTGCGCCAAGTTCATTTAAATACTTTATAAACACACTATCAGCTTGATATGAATCCAGCTTAGTCACATTTTGAATAAGAATTTTTTCTTTTAAAATTCCCCAGAGGATAAGATAGCTCATTGAGCTCCAATCCACTGGGACATGATACTTATCCTTTAATTGGATTGATTTAGTAAGATCAATATAAAGAAGTGAACTTTTTAGATTATACAGTTCAACATCACTTATTAAATCTAACTTTTTGAGCATCAAAAAGGCAGTTGCAAACTGAGTTGTCTTCTCACAATCAACTTCAACAATAATACTTGGATCAATCTTACCATTAAGCTTAATTGTATTTTCAGAGATATGGATAAGCACCCCTAAGGAGTCCATCATTTCGATAAAATCATCAATTGGTCTTTCTAAGAAACGTTTTTCAACTTCTAATTCATAAGTGCCACCTAGGCTTGCCAAAAGTACGAGCATAAAACGTATGGTCGTCCCCCCCTCCCCTAAGTACACCTTTTCTTTATTTAAGTTACGAGGCTCAACCTCACCAATACTGATATGATCGGACATTCTTTTAATCGGAAAATTTAATTTTTCTAATGCTGAGATAAAAAACTCTACATCATCTGCTTTTGGAAGATTAAAAATTCTCTGATGGCCTTTTTGTAGACAACTAAGAAATAAAATTCTATTTGCATAGGACTTAGAACCTGAACATTGAATAGTGGTATTTTTTAAATTATTTGAATAGACTTCCATAGTTTTCTTCACGATATAATTTCTCAAATAATTCTTCTGCTTTAATAGACTTTAATTCTACATCACCAATATTTGCAGTATGAATAAAGTCTAAATCTTCACTCTCTCTTTTTTTGTCTTTAAGAATAAACTTCTCAAAGTCAGATTTACTAATCGCTTCAGGCCAGGCAAAACTTATTCGCAATTTTGTTTTGAGCTCTTCTAATTTATCTAATAAGTGAGGTGAGAATAACTTTAGCTTTATCTCAATCCCCATTGCAACGGCCTCTCCATGCTTTAAACTAGTTGCTTTTTCAATCGCATGTCCAATTGTATGACCAAGGTTTAAGAGTTTGCGAACTCCTCTATCCTCTAGGTCTTCATCAACAAGCTTTTGTTTATACGTCGAACACATTTTAAATAAATGATCTTGTTCAAAGCCCCCTAAAATATAATCACATATTCCTTTATCTAAAAAAGCATACTTTAAAATCTCACAATAGCCACTAATCTGTTCACTATCAGGTAATGTTGCTAAAAAGTCTGAACAAACGACTCTTTCACTTGGAGGGTAAAAGCTACCAATTAGATTCTTACCATTGTTTAGATTAACAGCAGTTTTTCCTCCAATTGATGCATCAACAATTGAAAGAACGGTAGTTGGAATACAAGTCCACTCAATACCACGAAGCATAATAGATGCAAGAAACCCTGCAAAGTCACTTGTGGCCCCACCACCGATTGCAATTAATCGATCTGTTCTTTTAATTCCATTTTGGGTAAAAAACTGAGCAGCTTCTTCGATTTTTGATAGGTTTTTATCTTCTTCAGGATTTTTTAATAAGAAAATCGATTGGTCTTCAATGGCCTCAAATTGATCTTGGTAAATATAAAAAACCTTTTCATCGATGACAAAATATTCATAAGCTTTAATATGCTGACAAAGTTCTTCTATTGTACAATTATCCATGATAGAAATTTACATCAAAACAAATCAATGGTTTAGTTATGAATCCTGAGTATTTCAAAATAATCAAAGAAATCAATAGCTTAGAAAAGAAAATCTTTTCTCTCGACTCACTTAAAAAGCAAGACAAACAAAGGATTCAAAGACTCCTAGAGCATAAATCTAATCGTCATGAAGAATTACAAAACTTTCTTAATGAAGAAAACGATCTCTTTAAAGAAGCGATAGAAATAGAAAAAGAGATTGAACTCATTGATAAGAGAACAGCTGATCTTAACTCACAACTTAATCAAGTTTTTGAAGAAGACATAACTAAAAAGCTCAATGAAAACTTAAAGAAACTAGAGCAAGATCTTTCGCAAAAAGAAGATCGTGGTCTGGCCATTCTTGAGAGACAAGAAACTTTAAAAAGTGAGATTTATGATGCTCAGAATTTTCTTAAAGGAATTGACGAGACAATTGATGAAATAAAAACAGAAATCATGCAAGAGCAAGCTCATAAAGATGTTAGTTACGAAAACATACAAGATCGAATTAATAGTTTAATAAGTGAGTTAGATGAAGGTTTTAAAGAAAAGTATCTAAAATTAAAAAATAAAGCACCTGCCCTTGATCAATTAAGTATTATTAATGACGAACGCTGTGCTTTTTGTGGATTCAAAATTAACTCATCTGATGCTCAGAGAGTTCTAAATCTTGAAAAGCTTTTAGGCTGTAGTATGTGCAATCGTATTCTTATTCCAGGGCACTCTGCTTACTAAACCTAGCTTTAACATCTTCAACAACTTTAAAAATGGCTGGAACTAAAATAAGTGTAATGGCCGAAGAAAATAAAAGCCCATATGCAAAGCTGGTTGCCATCGGTTTTAAGAATGGGTCTCCTCCCGGAGCATGAGCAACTGGTAATAGGCCCGCAACAGTTGTAAATGTAGTTAAAATTACTGCTCTAAAACGACTTACACTTGCTTTAATAATACTCTCAACCCCACGACCTTCCTCTTCTAAAGTTCTATTGATAAAAGTTACTAGGACTATCGAATCATTAATAACAACTCCCACTAAGCCAAGCATTCCCATGAGGGCCATAAATCCAATCGCTAGTCCTAAGACTTTAAATGAAAGAACAACACCAATTAATCCAAATGGAATCGCAGACATAATAATAAGTGGTTGTGCCATTGAAGAGAAAAGAATAACTAAGATAATAAAAATGATAAAGACTGAAGCAATTAACCCCTTTTTAAAGCCTTCAAGAGACTCTTCAGTATCAGCATTTTCACCAGCAAGGCGATATGTAATTCCTTTATTCTCACTTAGTTTTTTATCCATATAAGGAACTAACTTTGTATTAATTGCATCTGAAGTTGTTTTCTTAATATCAACTTCACCAATTACTGCGATTGTTCTTTTCCTATTAAGCCTTCTGATAACAAATGCCCCCTCTCTTCGATCATAGTCCACGATTTGACTAAGTCTAACATTGCGACCTTGATCATTTGTAATCTCAATTGCCTTTAAGGTTTCCTCTATGGATCTATAACTTTCATTTAAGCGAACAATCACTTCAACATCTTCATCAGATTTTTTTATTGTTGTGGCCTCTGCACCTTCAAAAGAATTTCTCAACTCTTGTGCGACTCTTATATTCGTGACACCTAATCTTCTAGCTTCATCTTCATCAATCTTTACAATTATCTGCTCTTTACCCTTCTCAAAGTCAATCTCAGTTGTAAGTACTCCATCAAAATCTAAGAGTTCAGTTTGAATCTCATCGGCTAATTTTTGAAGCCCCTCTAAAGAGTCACCATACAATTCAATATTTATAGGCTTTCCAGTAGGAGGACCATTTTTAAACTTCTCAAGACTAAATGAGAAAATCTCACCAACAACCTTCTTCGCTTCATTTGTTATTTGAGTAAGTATTTCATTCGTACTTCTTTCTCGTAGATCCTGCATTGTTAATTCAATTTCAATTGATCCGTAATGCGTACCAGATTTAGAGCGACCTCCCTTAAATTGCTGGAAGCCAGTAATAGTCTTTATCCCTTTCAACTCTCCATCTTGTATATTATCAAAGATTACTTTTTCTAACTTAATAAGTTCTTCTCGAACTTTATAAAAAGGAGTTCCCACTGGTCCTTTGATATTAATTTGGGCCTTAGTAATGTCATCACTTGGAAAAAGTTCAAAGCGCATAGTTTTAATTGTAATAATACTTCCTATAAACATGACGACAAAAATAGTGATCGTTGTCTTTGCATACTTTAAAGCAATTGTTACTGACTTTTCATAAAAGTTTAATAAAGGCTTATACCAAGTATCTTTTTCAATATTTTTTACTTTAGAAGCAAAGTCAGCAAGGTGCCCCGGTAAAATCATAAAGCACTCAAGCCAAGAGGCAAAAAGTGCAATGATAACAACTGCTGGTACAGGCCATAAGAATTTCCCCATAATTCCGGTCATAAAAAATAGTGCTGAAAAAGCAACCATCGTTGTAATGATTGTCGCACTTACAGGAGCAAGAGTTTCATAAGCAGCTTGTTTAGCTGCATCTCTTGGCTTTAAGCCTTTTTCAAGATTTTGATAGTACTGCTCAGCAACTATAATCGAATCATCAACTAACATACCGAGAACCATAATAAGGCCAAACATAGAAATGAGATTAATTGTTATTCCAAAGCTATCCATTAAAGTAAAGGCCACAAAAAAAGCAAATGGAGCACCAAGGGCGGTAATAATTGATACTTTAAAATTTAAAAAGAACATCAAACAAATAATCACCAGAAAGATACCCTGCATTCCATTCTCAGTTAGTACACCTAGTCTTCTTTTTACATAATACGAGAAATCATCATAGATCTTGTATTGAAAACCAATTTTCTTACTCTGATCTTTTAATGACGTTTTAATAAACTTAGCTGAATCTAAGACATCTGCTGAAGCCTTAATTTGAATTGAGAGAAAAATAGCTAATTTACCATTTGCCCTATCCTCACGAGTTGGATCCTTTAAAGAGCGCATGACTTTAGCGACATCTTTAACTTTGATAACATCACCAATATCATTAGAGCGAATTGTAACATTTTCTAATTCTTCTACCGTTTCATTCTCGACAAGAGTCCTAACAAGTACTTCTTTATCGGGGTTCTTTATATTTCCAGCGGATATATTTATTTGTCTATCACGTATTGAGCCAATGACTTCATTTAAGGTCATATCTAAACTTTTTAATTTTTTAAGATCTGCTTCGACATAAAAAACTTCATCACGATAGCCTGTCATCTCAACACTAGAAATTCGACTATCAAGCTCTAAGACATCTCTAAATTGCTTTGCTTTTTCTCTTAGTGTCCACTCATCATCACCAAAAATAGCGACATTCATAAGACCACGGGTTTTATTTGTTATATTGGTCACCACAGGGTCTTCAGCGTCATCCGGCAGATCTTGAGCGGCATCCACAGCATCTTTTACATCAATCAAGACTTCATCAATATCATAGTCCGGATCCACCTTAATAGATAAGATTGAAGCACCCTCAGAACTAAGTGCATTTAACTCTTCAATCCCCTCAACTCTTTTTAATTGTCTTTCCATTTCAATAGAGATTAATTTCTCAACATCTTCTGCTGCAGCACCTGGATACATAGTTCTAACGACAATGAAGTTAAAATCAACATTGGGAAATGTTTCTTTATTTAAAGAAAAAATTGAAAAGATCCCCATAACAACAATCAAAAGAGTTATTAAGTTTACGACAACGGAGTGATTTACAAAGTAATCAATTATTCTTTTCATTAGTCATCGTACCTTTTAATCATGTCTTCTATTGAGCCTACCAGATAAGCGTATTCAACATAGAGTGTTTCTAGATTATGAAGAGATCTCTTCTCTTCAACACGAGCATTTATATATGCTTCTTCTGCTCGAATTACATCATCAAATGTAGCCTGCCCTCTTAGGTAGAGTTTATTTTGTTCATTTAAAATACTTTTATTTAAATCAACTAAACGATTTGCATAAGAATAGTTTTTTTCAAACTTTTGAATATTATGTAAGAGAACCTTTCTCTCCATCTCCAATTTGTCTTTTAAGTCTAACTTTTGGTACTCAGCACGCTTACGATTAATTCTTTGCCTCTCAAGAGTCGACTTATGATATGAATCTCCAAAAGGCACAGAATACAATAAGCCCACGACTTTACTATCATTTTCAGGAGCATTAAATGCTTCATCAAAAGAGTCCGAGTTATTGGCATTATAAGAGTTTGAAATATAACTAGCAGTTAATTTTAGAGAATGGCCTCTTTGATCTCTTAGCTTTTCTGATTCGATATCAATTAATTTAATTCTTTCTTCGATAGACTTAAATTCGTAATTAACTTTTTCAACTAATATATCATTCCACTCTTTAAATGGAGTATACTTCCAAGTCACAACTTTTAAGTACTCCTCAGGCACTTCTCTTCTAAGGACAAGTTCTATCACTGCGAGATTTTCTTTTAAGCTACTCTGTGCTTTATTCACTTCTTGTTCTTGTTTTAAGAGAGAAGACTGTGCTTGTAACTTATCTACCTTTCTACTTATTCCGTCTTTGACTCTTTTTGAGATCAAGTTCAATCTTTTCTGTGCTCTCTTTTCAATTTCGATAGCCAAGTCTCTTAGATAGATACTTAACTTGGCATTAAGATAAGATTTGAAAAAGTCTAAATACTCTTTATGTCTTTGAGCTTTATTTTGAGCCGATTCAAAGATTTGATTCTGAACAATTCTCTTTTCCTCATATCCTTGTGCTCGATTAAAAAAGTCATATGTATAAAGTAATGTCCCACGTGTTTCGAAAACTTCATCTGAGTTAGTAGTCCCAACACCTGATTGCCAATTTGAGAGATCAAAGCGTGTATTGCTTATGGTGTATGAAAAAGTTCCAAATCGAAACGAAGTTTTTTCAATACCAATTGAATAGGTCTGCTTGATAGTTTGTTGAGCTTGAAAAGAAAATAAAGCATCTAAATAAGTATCATCATGCTCAACTTCAAGATTAATCTTCCATGCATTTGAGTTAATAAGGTAATCAAAATTATTTTGAACGGCCTCAGTCTCTACATTTCTAATTTGATTAATATATGAATCTTGATAGCCCTGCCAGATCTCTTGGAAAGCTGCATTTGCATTAATAGAAATGAATAGAAATAGAATAATATAGGGCATAAATTCTCCAGGGGATATATTGCTCCTTTTTCTCCTATTTGTTAAGAACGCAACTTGTCATTTCATAACTGTATAAGTATATTTCACTCTAAGAGGGGCAGGTTATCGCGAGGCAACTCGAGGAAAGTCTGGACACCATAGAGAAGCGTAGCGGGTAACGCCCGTCCACCGTGAGGTGAGGACAAGTGCAA
>CEUD01026920.1_pt1 | contig 133398 bp, 121 predicted proteins | sample 356481 | NCBI WGS metagenome assembly CEUD01 (sample SAMEA2623314, study PRJEB7988) | marine metagenome | isolation source: saline water (ENVO:00002010), including | reverse complement strand
GGTGAACCCGGTGATGATGATGGTGAACCCGGTGATGATGATGGTGAGCCCGGAAATGATAATGAACCTGGGTGGGATGAACCCCTAGATTAATAATAAATTCTCAATAGACAAGGAGAGAAAAATGAAAAAATTAATTTTAATTACTGCATTGGCAATGTCTTCATTTGCTTTCGCTGATACGACAAGTATTGATGATACAAATGAAGCAGTTACAGAAACTTTAAAAGAGTTTAAAACTTCTCAGGCCCATGATGTTGTGGATTCTTTTACAGGAATTAAAGCTTGGCCTGTTTCAGGTGGAATTAAGGCAAAAGTTTACCTTAAAGATAACAAGTCTATTTCATACTCATGCCATAGACATGATGCTAATGACCCTTTTGAATGTCACGAACTTTAATATAGAAACTCCTTGAAGATATTTGAGCTATCTAGTGTATATTCTCTGGGTAGCTAATTATAACAATGAAACATTTTAGGCTGATCTTAGTCACCTTTATGGTGACTTTCTTTTTTCAAGACTTGTGGGCATATCCAAATTTTATTGGATATGGATACACTTCATGTATGACTTGTCATTACAATCCATACGGTAATGGTCCTCTTACCGATTATGGAAGGGCCCTATCAGCAACAGCAATTTCAAATCGTTGGATTATACATAATAAAGATAAGTCAGAAGAAAAAATTGCAGAAGAGAGTGGGTTTTTATATATGAAGGCTTTTAATAGCCGAGTTCGGCCCTCTGTAGATTATCGTGGCTTAAGATATGGTCGAGATATCAATAAAGATGAAGCCAAATATGAAACAATACATATGCAAGCTGATGTTAACCTCGTAATTAAACTCGACAAAACGGATAAGTATATAGCATCAATTTCTTATGGCTATGCTCCTACACCAAGATCACAAAAAGGAAAAGATGTTGGTAATTATAGGTCCCGTGAACATTATATTGGAATACGACCAAATAAGAATTATGGTGTCTATATTGGAATGATGGACAAGGTATTTGGAATTAGAGTTCCGGATCATATTGCATTTAGTAGGTCCGTTACAGGATTAGCTCAAAATGATCAAACACACGGAGTTTTAGTTCATCTTATGAAAGAAAACTTTGAAATTGGTATTCATCCATTTTTAGGGAACTTAGATCAAGCTAGTGATTTAAGACAAAAAGGTGTTTCAGCAAAAATTGAATATGATTTTTCAAATAAATTTAAGCCAGGAATTTCTATCCTTAAATCTGAATCAGACCACATCAAAAATGATCTCGCAGCAATTCATACAAAAATAGGTTTTTCAAAAGGGTCTAGTGTATTATTTGAACTTGGTAAGAAAAGCCAAGAAATTGTATCTACAAAACTAGACACACAATCCTATTATGGACTTTTACAGAATCACTTACTTTTAAATAGAGGAGTGTTTACACTTTTTACTTTTGAATACTTTAAACCTGACACTGAAAAAGAAAATGAAACATTTCGCTTAGGCCCTGGTCTTCAAGTTTTTCCATTTCAAGGTGTTGAAGTCAGATTTGATATATATAATACTAAGAATTTTAGTGATTCTTCAGCAACAAAAGATAACTGGGATTTTGGGGGGCAATTACACTTATGGTTTTAATTCGTCTAAAGAGTATATTCCTTGGATTGTCTCTAGTACTTATTTCATTTTCTATTTGCGCTAGTGAAAAATCTGTCGATAAAATAATTGAAAGTAAATTCAAAAACTATGGAGATCTTTTAAAAATGGAAGAGATTCCTGAAAATACTCAAGTTCTCTTGTATAAGAAATTAGACTTTATTTTAAAAAGAACGAAATCTACTAAAACTGTTATTAAAAGAGATGAAGAGCTTTTTATGAAAATTATAAACAAATCAGATGACTTTGATTTGGATGATTATGATTTTGATGAAGTGTCTGAAGAATATAATTCTTTATTAACTCAAATTAAAAATGAACAATTTAAATTAAATTATTATGCTACAGCAAGATTTATCACTTGGAATTATCGCCTTCAGTTAACAGATCAATCGGGAGTTGAAGAACCACTTTATTCAAAAGAAAAGGGTTTATGTGTTGGAGTTGGTACTACTTATGAAAATGCTTACTGGGGGATGGCCACTGACTTTTGCTACGCTTATATGACTGCTACTGTCGGTGAAGATTCTACTTCGATAAAGTATAATCAAAGTAGTGTTCCTGTGGACGCTCTTGTATCAACATCCTCAGTCTTTTGGAAGCCAAAGGAATTAGTAAGCTTTGGTGTAGGGCCACTTCTCGTTTATCATCGTGCTGAATATGCTTCTCCTACAGGAGGTTCTATTCAAGACACAAATAATTTTTCATATGGCTATCACATTCTTGCCAGTTGGAGAAAATCACATTTTAAGCTTGATATCTCAATTGGAGATTTAAAAGATTATAAATCTAGTATTTGGCAAATTGGATTTAATTATATGTTTTAAATTACCCGTTTAACTCAGTTAAATGTGTCGTGATTTACCACTCTATTGAAAACAATAAAATTATCAATATGATAATACCTATAGGGGGTATTGTTATGGTTTCAAAAATTATAATAACTACATTTTTATTTTTGTCTTTTAATTCGTTTGCTGAAACTTGTTCCTTGGAGAAAGATCAAATATTGAAGATAGGTTGTACTACAAAATGCAAGTACTTTTATAAAAAAGCTCTTAAAAGATTTGCTAGAAAAAAAGGTTATAGATTACACATCCTAGATTTAAGTCAAAATCCTGAAGATTATAACTTAAATAAGGTTGATGGGATAGTAATTCCAGGAGGGGCAGACATAGATCCTAAATACTATAAAAATAAAGTTGAGCCTGAACTTAGAGACCATTTAGAGAGATTAGATTACTTAGTTGATTATAGTAAAGAAGGTGAGCGAAGAGACCCTTTTGAGTATGGATTATTAAAAAGGTATTTTTCAGACCCAAATACTAAGAATTTACCATTATTAGGAATCTGTAGAGGTATGCAAATGCTTGCTGTATCACAAGGTGTTCCACTATATATTGATATAAAGGAGGAACTTGGAATAAAAAATAGAAGATATTTACTTGATAGAGTCAAGATTACGGATAGGTATAGTCTTTTAAAGTCTATATTGAAATACGACCAATTTAGAGGCTATAAGTATCACCACCAAGGTATTAGAGTAAATTATTTTAAAAAACATCATCAAGAAAGATGGCCGCATTTAAAATTAACTTCTTTTTCAAATAGAGGAAAAATTGCTGAATCGTTAGAGTTTGAAGGTAGACCTATTCTCGGTACTCAGTTTCATCCTGAAATTGATTTTTGGACAGAAAGGAAGAGGATTTTCAGTTGGTTACTGAATGAATCTTGTAAGAATAAGAAGTTAAAGAAGTCTACTTATTAAGTAAATAGTTGGGAAAAGTATCATTTGGTGTAAGAAATAAATTACTAATGATTTTTCTCCTAGGTAGCAGATATATTTCTTGAGTTTATGATTTGGTATTTCTAATTTATGTAATCCTATAGAATATAAAAAAATGCCAATTAGAACTAAACCAAACCATGGAAATAAAGCCACATGATCAACGGGCTTCTTACTTAATGAAATAAAAGGGTATTTATATCCTAAAAAAAGTGAAGGAGAAATTAAAGAGATACCAGTGAGTAAAGATATTTTTGGTCGTTTTAAAAATGGAATAGCTAATATTGAGGAGACTGCCACATTGTGAAGTATTCCAAAATATACCCATCTTCCAGGGAAAACAAAATAAGTCGCGAGACTTATCCCTAGTGCTAAAATTGATAACTTAATTATTCTAAAAGAGAACGTCTTAAAATTTATTCCTTTTGAGGTAGTGATTGAAAGATTTAAGCCAACCGAGATCAAAAAAAATGAAATAATAATTTTGGGCTGTATTGTCCAAAAAAGATCTTTTCTAATACCCGTTTCAAATAACTTGAAATGATTTAAATCGTAAAAAAAATGGAAAATTACCATCATGATGACAGCAATTCCTTTTAGATAATCTGGTGTCTCGTAACGTACTCTCAATGCACTCCTATATTCCTTCAATCCAGTCTATTATTTTATCAAAGTCTTCTTCAGGTATTTGGGGGTTGTCTTTTGGCATATTTCCTCCTATGTTTTTAAGTCTTATGACGAGAGTTGACCCATAAGCATCGTTACTTTCAATAAGTCCTGAGTTAATCCAGGCTTGGTCATTATTATAGGAAGACCAAGTATTATGGTAGCCGGAATGACAAGACATACAGTTGTTTTTCAAAGCAGTATAGGCTTGATAAAGCCTTTCACCAGCGGCTGTTGATCTATCTATCCCAATATTTTCAGAGTAGGTTCGATCAAATGAATTTGAATTCGTAGATTGATTACAAGATACTAATAAAATTATTGTTACTAGGCTTAAATAAATTTTCATTTCTTAATTTTAAAGGGTAATTTAACTTTAACATTGACAGTATTTTTAACTCCAACCCCCATATAATTAATTCCAGAAATACCAAAAGTATCTAACTTTAAAGAAAAAGTGGCTTCTACTAATTTTTCAGATACTTTTTTATAGGTAAAGTCTGCGGTCTGCTCTTTATCTAGTACTCGAAATTTGGCCTTACCTTTGCCATTTGAACCTTTTGCTTCTACCAATAATAGTACTGCCTTCTTGTCTTTTTCATGGCCTAGTTTTTTCTTAAGATGATTATCTCTTAGCTCAATTCCTGTTTTTAAGCTTTCTACTGGAACTTTAATGTTTTTGGCTCTTAGCTCACTATTACTGTCGATAAAGACCGCTCCTCTGATTTTGCTAGAAGTTATCGTAAATGATCCAGCAGGTGACAATACAACATCTATGGATATGTTTTTAGTAGAAGCAATCGCACTTGAAATTAAAGACACAAAAAGTACAAAAGACACAAATAAGATTTTCATAAGTTATCTCCTAACATTAATAATAGTATACCCCATAGGGGTAGTCAAGCTTGATTATATTCATTATATGCGGTATATAAGTCCACAAAATTTTAATTATCTGGTAGGAAAAAAAGATATGACACACTCTCACAAGCATGGAGCTGACCACAAAAGCCAATTAACAAGAGTCAACAAAATTGAAGGTCAAGTTCGTGGTATAAAAAAAATGATTGAAGATGAAAAATATTGTATAGATATTCTCACTCAAATTAAAGCCGCTAGAAGTGCATTAAAATCTCTTGAGCTTTCAGTCCTTGAAGGTCATCTTAATTGTTGCTTAATTTCAGCAATAGACTCCAACTCCAAAAAAGATGCTTTAGAAAAGGTTGATGAGATATTAGACCTACTTAAAAAGACATCAAAATCTTAGATTGAAAGAAATGAGTCTCTAAAAAAGCCATTAATTTCTACCATCAAGAGGCCACCAAGAATTGCTCCTATCAACCAGGCAAGGGCGGCAGCTAAATAGATTTCTGCACCAAATAATATAAATAGAGAAACAGCTATCAGAGAAATTGCTAAATAACACAACGACTTATTTGACCTAATCTTTCTCACTTCTGACTTTTTAAGTAAATAAGAAGCAAATATGGCACCGCTGCCGATAAACAAAGCTCCACAGATTGCAAAACAACCATAAGTCCCAAATGTATAATGAAAGTAATGATAAAGGTCGTGGTTATTAGTTAAGCTAAGTTCAAATTGTGGGCAAAGTAATAAAGTTAAAATACCTATAAACGTCTGTATTCCGAGTAGTTTTACAAATACAATTTTCATATCAGGGTTCATATCATATTTCACATAATTAGTAATTTTGTCATCTAACTCCTTCGAAGGCTCAATACCTTCAGAGTTAAGAAAATCTTCATAATCTTTGTTGTTAAAAGGATCAGTCATTTTGACCTCCAGTAAACTTTAAGCGAACTTTTTTAAGGCCTCTTGAAATCAATTTTCTAACATTAGACTCTGATACATTTAGCAATTCTGAAATTTCTAAGAAGTCTTTTTCGGAGTAATATCTAAGTGCTATTGCACTCCTTTCATTTTCACTTAAATTTCTAATTTCATATAAATCAATTTTCTCGCTAGTATCACCGTTCTCTGATACAAGGTGTTCATCTTTTAAATCTTCATAAACAAACTTTCTCTTTTTCCTGAAGTCCAGTAATTCGCTTCTACTAATAGTAAAAATCCATTTCCCGAAAGGATATTTTGGGTCATAGCTCATTCGTGAGTTGTGAAATTTAAGTAAAATATTTTGGAATATCTCATCAATTGCCGAATCATCAGATATTCTTTTATTGAGATAGGAGTAGATACGTCCCTTATTTCTATTATAAATCACTTCAAAGGCCATGTTTTCACCCTTTTGATAAAGACTCATTAGTTGTTCATCTGTAAGATGTGAATACGGATTCATCATCTTCCTACTCCCTATTACGATAGAAACATCAATTTTGTGACATATTTATTTTCATATGTACCCTTGTGGGGTATAAGTAATTAAAACTACATCAATTAAAGTAAAAAGATAAGTTTTTTGTCACAAAATAATAATATGACTCGTAATAGGGGATGAAGACTAATTTAGGAGGCTAATTTTGAATACTATAGTGTTATTTTTGCTCACATTTACCATTCAGAATTCATGGGGACACGGTGGAGAGGATCACAGTAAAAAAAAATCGCCTAAAGTTGTTCATAACTCTATAGTCGCTGATAGTAAAGAATTGGAAGTAGTTTATAAAAAAATCAACACAAGTTACTTAAAGAAAATTAAGCCAATATTTAAGACATCTTGCTTTGATTGCCATTCATCTCAGACTGTATTTCCTTGGTACTATGAAATACCTGGAATAAAACAACTTATTGATTCAGATATAAAGGAAGCCAAATCTCATCTCGATTTTTCTAATGATTATCCGTTTATTAGTCATGATTCGCCTGAAAACGATTTAAAAAGTATTGAAAAAAGTATCTCTGAAAAAACAATGCCTCCTACAAAATACCTTTGGATGCATAGTGATGCTAAACTTTCACAAAAAGAAGTGGAAGAGATTAAGAAATGGGTAAAAGAATCCTTGGAGGCCTTAAAGTGAAATCTGATTTTTTAGTTGGTCTTTTATTTATTACGGGAATACTACACTCAAGCTATGCTTATTCTTACAGCTTTAATGAGGCCATTGAAGCAATCAAAAGTCATGACATAGTAAGTTCTTTAGAGAAAAAATCTAAAGCATTGATTGAAGAAGGTGAAAGCAAAGGTTCTTGGGGGGATCCAATGTTTAGGGTTGCTGCTAAGAACTTCCCTAAAGATAGTTTGAAAGATAATGAAACTCCCATGACAGGTATTGAGTTTGGTGTGGCACAAAAAGTTGCTTTAACTACGAAGTATGGAAATATTGAAGATGCTTTTGCAGCTTTAGGACAGGCCACTAAGCAAGAGTCTGAAAACAAAACTCAAGAACTAATTCGATCCTTTTGGGAAATACTTATTGAAAATAAGAAATTAGATGAAGAGATAAATATTATTAATGAAAACTTAAATTGGATTAAAAATATACTCAAAGTCTCTAAACGGCTCTATGCAAATGGTAAAATTTCTCAACAAGCACTTTTGGACATTCAGATCAGGAAATCAGAGCTTGAGGCTCTTTTAAGTAATACTGAATACGAGTCAAAGCAACAACTAGATAAGCTTTCATACGTTTTAGGTAAAAAAAATGAATCTATTTCAAAAGAAACGATTCCTTGGACGATCTTTAAGAGATCTGAGAACGAAACGAAAGACTTAAAAGAATTAAGCTTAAAATCTAAACTTATTGCGAAATCAAAAATGCTAACTGCAAAAAAGTTGGCTTATGTGCCTGACTTAACTGTATCAGTTGGCTACACAAAAAGATCGAATATAGACGACAAGGGTGACTTCGTTTCAGCGATGGTATCGTTTCCATTACCTTTTTCTGGTCAAAAATACTCTGGTCATTCTCAAGCTGTGTTTGAAAAAGCTTCTGCTGAAAAAACTCTTGCAAACTATCGAAAGTTTAAAAGAAGTGAGCAAGATCGTTTAGTACATCAGATTGAGAAACTAAACTCAGAACTAAAAATATTAAATGAAAGAACAATTAAGTTTGCGGAAAACAGTAGAAAAATTACCTCTAAGTCATATAGCCTAGGAGATTCAAGCTATATCGAGCTACTACAATCTGAATTAAAGCTTCAAAGTTTACTCCTAAAAAGAAGTAAGCTAAGTGCTGCACTACTAAAGACAAAAGCTAAATATAAATACCTTATTGGAGAAAAGTTGTATGAATAAATATTTTACGATCTTTGCCTTGTTAGCATTGGTTCTAGTGGGTTGTGACAAAAATACCAATAAAGATAGTAGTGGTTCTGAACATAATCACGCTAAGGAAACGGTAAAAAGCTATTATACCTGCTCGATGCACCCTCAGATTAAACAAGATAAGCCAGGAAAATGTCCTATTTGTCATATGAATTTAACTAAAGTTGAAGTTGATGATAGTGACGAAGAAACACCAGCGACGACGGTTGTACCTGAAAAGGATATTTGGCAATGTCAGAATTTTCCTGATGTCACAAGTGAAAAAGAAGATGTATGCCCAATAGACGGCACTCCTATGGTTTTGAAACCAAAGGAAAATAAAGCAGGAAAAGTTATAGGAAAGGTAAAACTTAGGAAGTCTCAATTAAGTCACTTTAAACCAGAGTATTTCCCTGCCACGACAATGATGATGAGTAAAAAGATTAGATTGCTGGGAACAGTACTTCAATCTGAGGATAAAGAAAGTAATATCCCAGCTCGTATTGGTGGCCGTGTAGAAAAAGTATATATCGAATCTACTGGAAGTTTCATTAAGCTTGGTGAGCCTGTATTAGATTTATACAGTCCAAAGCTAATTACTGCCGGGGAGGAATATCTAATTGCAAGAAAAACTTACGTTAAATCCAAATCAAAAGAGTTCAGAGATATGCTTAAACAAAGTGAAGAACGTCTCGAACAATGGGGAATCAAAAAATTTCAATACGAATCTTGGTATAAAAGAAATAAGGTTCCAAAAAGCATAACTATTTACTCATCAGCTACTGGTATTGTTAGAAAAAGAAATGCCATTGTTGGAAAGTACTTCAAAGAAGGACAAAACTTTTTTGAGCTATCTGATTTGTCAGAAATCTGGGTTGAAATGGATGTTTATGAACATGATGCATCGCTAATTTCCATGGGCCAAAAAGTAAAACTGGAGTTCACCTCTCTTCCTGGAGATATACTTGAAGGAAAAATTAACTTTGTAAACCCTGTACTAGATTCGGTATCAAGAACATTAAAAGTAAGAACGACAATAAAAAATACAACTGGAAAACTTAAGCCAGGAATGGTTGCTGATGCAACACTCGAAATAAATCTCGAAGGACACCCTTTAGTTGTCCCAAGAACGGCAATTATTGATACAGGTAAAAGAAAAGTCGTTTGGACAAAAGTATCAGGTAAGCAATTTCGAGCAAAAGAAATTCACACAGGTCACGAATCAGAAGGTTACGTTGAAGTAAAGCATGGACTAATGGAAGGAGAAGAAGTTGTTATTGAAGGTAATTTTCTTCTTGATGCCCAAGCCCAACTTTTTGGTGGTTATGAAGATATGAAAGAACAAAGTTCAGGTGGACATAATCACTAAGAGGGGCAAGAAATGATTCAAAAGCTAATAGAAGCGTCCATTCGTAATAGAGTTCTCGTAGTCATACTTTTTGTATTGATCGCTCTACTTTCAGTTTTTAGTCTAAAAACAGCAAGAATTGACGCTATTCCTGACATTGGAGAAAACCAACAAATTGTGTTCACTGAATGGCCTGGTCGTTCGCCAAAGGACATTGAAGAACAAGTTACATATCCATTAAGTATCCTGCTGCAAGGTATTCCTGGAGTTAAAAATATTCGAGGAATTTCAGCCTTTGGCTTTTCCACTATTTATGTAATTTTTAAAGATGATGTTGATTTTTATTGGAGTAGATCAAGAGTTCTTGAGAAGCTTTCTACAGCAGGAAGCGAATTACCCTCTGGGGTTGTTCCAAAGATGGGACCAGATGCAACAGGGCTTGGGCAAATCTACTGGTACACCATCGAAAATGAAAAAGATAATAAGAACCCTAAATCATTAGCAGAGCTTCGATCAATTCAGGACTTTTATGTTAGATACCTCCTTCAAGGGGTTGAAGGTGTCAGTGAAGTTGCAAGTGTTGGTGGGTTTGTTAAAGAGTATCAGATTGATGTCGATCCTAAAAAGCTCTTTGCTTACAATATTTACTTTAGTCAGCTTTTAAAATCAATTAAGGAGAGTAATATTGATGTTGGAGCAGAAGTTGTAGAAGATGGAGACAGGGAGTTTATTGTTCGTGGTAAAGGTTTTTTTAAATCTTTAACTGATATTGAAAATGTTGTCTTAGCAATTAAGAATAAGACACCAATTAGAGTAAAAGATGTCGCAACTGTTGGTTTTGGGCCAGGATTTAGGCGTGGAGCCTTAGATAAAAATGGAACAGAAGCTGTCGGTGGTGTCGTCACAATGCGTTTTGGTGAAAACCCGAAACAAGTTATAGATAAGGTTAAAGAAAGGCTTAAAGTTGTAGAAAAAGGTCTGCCTAAAGGTGTAAGAGTCGTACCTTTCTATGATCGAACAGAGTTAATAGAAAACACTATTGGAACTGTATATTCAGCTTTAAGTGAAGAAATTGTGATAACTGTTGTAGTAATCCTTTTATTTCTTCTTCATTTTCAATCCTCGATTCTAGTATCTCTAACTTTGCCCTTTGGTGTTGGTATTAGTTTCATTCTTATGAAACTGATAGGAATTGACTCCAATGTTATGAGTTTATCTGGAATGGTGATTGCCATTGGCTCAATGGTTGATATGGGTATTATCATGACAGAGAATATCTATTCACACCTATCCGAAAAGCCAGAAGCCAGTAAGTCTGAAAGAGTTGAAATTATTGTAAGATCGGCCCGTGAAGTGGGGCCAGCAATTTTAACGGCTGTTATGACAACAATTGTTACCTTTTTGCCAGTATTTGGCCTTGAAGGAAGTGAAGGAAAACTCTTTGGGCCTCTTGCATGGGCAAAAACATTAGCAATGTTTGGCTCAGTCGTCGTTGCGATTATTTTAGTCCCAGCATTATCTGTTTTTATGCTTAATGGTAAATTAAAGCCAATTGAAAAAAATAAAGTAAGTTTGTTCATTGTTAAGAGTTATCAACCAGCTCTTAACTGGGTACTAGAAAATAGAAAGAGGTTTTTACTAGCTCCAATGATTCTACTTATCTTAGGAGGGCTTGCTCTTTCTAATCTTGGTAAAGAGTTTATGCCATCTCTCAATGAGGGTGACATTTTATATATGCCTACAACAACTCCTGATATTAGTATGACTAAAGCAAGAGAGCTTTTGGCCTACACTGACAAAGTGCTAAAAGATCATCCTTTAGTTGAATACTCAGTCGGTAAATTAGGTAGAGCAAACTCGGCAATTGATCCTGCTCCAGTGGCTATGTTTGAGACAGTTATTAAGCTTGTTCCAAAAGACCAGTGGCCTGAAGGAAAAACTATCTATGAAATTATGCAGGACTTAGATCAGGCTTTACAAGTTCCAGGTTTAGTTAACTCATGGGATTTTCCAATCCAAACAAGAATTGGAATGATCTCTACAGGGATTAAAACTCAAATTGGTATTAAAATATTTGGTGATGATTTAAGGAAGCTTGAATCACTGGCAAGTAAAGTTGGTAAGGAAGTAGAAAAAGTTAAAGGTGCATATGGTGTTTATGCTGAACAGATTACAGGAAAGCCTTATATAGAGTTTGATATTGATAGAGTTGCGGCCTCTAGGTACGGAATAAATACTGGGACAGTAAATAAAATTCTCCAAACGGCTGTTGGTGGTATGCCCATAGGACAATTTTATGACGGTAGAGAACGCTACCCAATTAGGGTTCGATACAAGAAAGAACTAAGGGATCGTGTTGATGACCTAAAAAGAGTTTTGGTTCCTAGTCCTCTGGGGCAACATATTCCCCTGGAGCAATTAGCAGATATTAAGATTGTTACTGGGCCTGCTGCCATACAATCTGAAAACGGACTTTTAAGATCAGTAGTTCTACTTAATGTTCAAGGTAGAGACCTAATAGGCTTTGTAGAAGAGGCAAAAAAGCATATTGAAAAAAATGTAGAACTCCCAAAGGGATACTCTATCGTTTGGGCAGGTCAGTATGAAAATCAAGTCAGAGCAACCAATCGACTAAAGTTGTTAGTACCGATAGCCCTAATTATCAATCTAGTTATTATATTTCTTGGAATCAAAAATTTACGCAATTCAGCCATTATTTTCAGTGCTGTTCCAATTGCAATGGCTGGAGGCCTAATCTTACTTTGGATCGGTGGCTTCAATACCTCTGTTGCTGTATGGGTTGGTTTCATTGCTCTTTTTGGAATTGCCGTTGATGATGGTGTCGTTATGATGACATACCTTCAAGAGGCAATTAAAAATCATAAACCTAAAAATTGGGAAGAATTAAAAGAGTGTGTGTTAGAAGCAGGTTCTCGAAGAATCCGTCCTCTTGTAATGACAACAACTACAACCTGTGTGGCACTAATTCCCGTTATGTGGGCAACTACAACTGGTAGTGAAGTCATGAAGCCGATGGCCATTCCAACTCTTGGAGGGATGTTAGTTGAGCTAATTACACTATTTATTGTCCCTGTAACATTTAGTTATTTTGAACAAAGACGTATAGAACAAGGAGAAAGTCATGCTTAAAAAAATAGTTATTCTCAGTATTCCCTTTATCTTGGCATCGTGTGCCTCTACTAACCATAAATATATGCGTGGGTCAGTTGCAATGAAACTAGATAATAAAACAGCTCATGTTTGTCTTGGTGATAATGAGGTTCAACCAGGAGATAAAATTTTGTTTTATTACAACGACTGCGAACAAGTTGATCCTGAAGTTGGTGGTTTAAAAGGTTTGTGTACCCTAAAAAAGCTGGGAACTGGAAAAGTAACAAAAATTCATAATAGTCACTATTCGACAGTTAGAACAGATGGTTCTTTTAAATTTAAAGAAGGAACTTTGGTTCAAAGAGAGAAATTATAATGAGTAATTTAAATGAGTGTTGTAAGTCTGGCTGCAAGGATTGTCCTTGGGGCTACAAAGAAAATAAAAGCAATAATTTCAAAAAGGAGAATATTATGTGCCCAAAATGCGAAGGTAAAATTTCAATCAAAAAGTCTCTAACTGTATTAACGATAGTCTTTGTTGCAGTTTGGAGCTTAGACTCATTTGCTTCCGGTAATATGGATCATTCTAAAATGGACCATAGCAAAATGAAGCATGGAAAAATGGACAAAATGAGCAAAAAAGGTGGTCGAAAAAGCTTAAGTGAAGGAACTAAAAAGTCAGTTGTTAATGCTCTCGAAGCAAATGAAGAATTGCATAACTCATTTTTTAAATATGATGGGAAGAAAGTAGAAGCTGCTGCAAAAAAACTAAAAAAGGCCATCGACGGTATTGAAGACTCTGAGGTATCAAAACTTCTAAAGTTCTCTAAAACAAAGCTAGACCAAATCAAAGCCTCAAGTTCAAGAGATGATAATAATCAAAACTATCATTTAGTTTCTATGGCATTGATTCATGTAGTAAACACTTATGACGTTGGAGCAAAGTACAATGCTTATTCTTGTCCAATGGTGAAAAAGAAATGGGTCCAAAATAGTAAAAAAATGGCCAAGGTGCATAACCCATATGCTCCGAATATGCCTCATTGTGGCTCTAAGGACACAAATCACTAATTAGGAGGTTTTTATGAATCGAAGATATTTGTTCAAAAGTTTGGCTTTATTATTCTTTTCAATATTTGTTTCTACAGACACCTTTGCAAAGAATGATATTAATAACTTTATTGAAGTGGCTGAAAAGAACAAAGTCTGCATGGTTAATAACTTTTATAACCCAATGGCAGACTTCACTGAGTTTAAAGTAAATGTTGAAAAAAAGAGCTACTATGGGTGCTGTGCCATGTGCAAAGATAAGTTGAAGATGAGTTCTAACCATCGAATGGCAACCGACCCACTGACTAACGAAAAAATTAGTAAAGCTGACGCTTATATTGTTGCAGATAAAACAAATAAGGGCCGAACTTATTATTTTAAAAGCAAATCCAACTTTTTAAAGTGGACTAAACTTTAAACCTTAGCTTTAAGAGAGGTGGATTACACCTCTCTCCAAAAGCTGGATGATTTTGGATTTACGTCCTATATTTGCTGCAATATTTTTTGGTTACAACCTAAGCCAAAAGGATATAAAATAAGGTATGAGCGCAATTAAGATTTGTAAATTTATTTGGCTTTCTATTTTAGCAGTTTGTATTGTAATTAATCAGCCAAGTCTTTCTGTTGAAAAGAACGAAATTGACTCTCACCTTGATGAATACTCCCATTATAATGTAGCTCATCACGATAATATTGATGATGAGGCTCATACTCACTCACATAAACATAGTGAGGATGGTGACGAGCATGAGCACAACCATGAACACTCTAAGGTTACTCAATCAGAGATCAAGCTTTTGAATCATTCTCTAAAAGTCTTGTCCAAAGTTACTGTAATTGAGGTGAACCTAGGCTTTTCTGAGAAAAATTTAATCTCCAATCCTCATCCAAATAAAATCTATAGACCTCCGATATATATTTAGTTTTCAAAAGTATTTTAAAACTAAAAATTAGGAGGAACTATGTTTAAATTTTTATTAAGCATTCTTCCAGTATTCTATTCAGCAAATTCATTTGCTCATGGAATCAGTGAAGAAGCAAAGCGTGCCATGATTGAAGGAGGATATTTTAAATATATCGTCCTTGGTGCCGAACACATGATTACTGGATATGACCACTTACTTTTTCTATTTGGGGTTATATTCTTTTTAAAAACTTTTAAAGATATTGTTAAGTTTATAAGTATCTTTACTCTAGGCCACAGTATAACCCTTATCTTCGCAACATTTATGGGCATTACTGCTAATTACTGGCTTATAGATGCAGTCATTGCTATTTCTGTTATTTATAAGGGATTTGATAATAATAAAGGCTTCCAAGAGTATTTTGGGTTAAAGAAATCACCAAACTTACTTTGGATGGTCTTTGTTTTTGGATTGATTCATGGTTTTGGCCTTTCTACTCGTCTTCAGCAACTCCCATTAGGTGAAAAAGGTGGAGAAATGTTGATGAGAATTATCTCATTCAATATTGGAGTTGAGTTTGGTCAAATCGCAGGACTTGTAATAATGCTTTTTGTTATTACTCAAATGAGAAAGCATCATATGTTTGAAAGGCTTTCAAGAGTTTTTAACGATGGGATTATGCTAGCTGGATTCATGCTGCTTTTGATGCAATTGCATGGTTACCTTCACACTTCTAACCCCGATGAATTTGGATTTAGTGAAGATAATCATATCCATCATCACATGAAAATGGATCAACCAAAAATTGAAGAAATCAAACATGATAATTTATAGGAGAAGAGATATGAAACATTTATTATTAATTGGAGCTTTATTACTTTCTTTTTCAAGCTTTGCAGGCCCAGGTGGTGGTCATTCTCACGGTCATGGTCACTCACACTCTAAAAAATCTATTTCAAAAGAAAAAACAAGTGAAATCGGTCGATACCATGTAGAACGTCTTATAAAAGCTGGCAAGATTGATGCTTCTTGGAAAAGTTCTACTTTAGATAAGTCAGAGAAAAAGAAGTTTGGAAAAAAGACGGAATGGGTTGTTACTTTTGATAATGAAAAAGGTGTGAAAGGAAAAAAGCTTTATATCTTTTTAAAACTATCAGGTGAATTTGTAGCCGCAAATTTTACAGGAAAGTAATATGTGGTTAGCAATAGGTAAAACTATTGTCGCAGCAGTGCTTATAAGTTTCGTTTCTTGGTTATCAGGAAAGAAAACAGGTTTGGCAGGGTTTCTTACGGCCCTGCCTCTTACAACGCTTCTTGCCCTTGCTTTTTCTCATATGGAATGGGGTGATGCGAAGCAATCTGTTGAATATGTAAAAAGCGTATTTGTTGCGATACCTGTATCGTTACTATTCTTTATTCCATTTTTACTGGCCCAAAAATTTAACCTTGGGTTTTGGGCATGTTATTCAAGTGGCCTAATATTACTAGGCGTAGGTTATTTTGTTCATGGTTTTTTAGTCAAAGTAGCATAGATGATTGAAAATTCAAAAAATAGAAGAGTTGCTCCTTATCAATGTATGGAGTAACTCTTTACAATTTCAGCAATGCAATATAATATACTGGGGTATAGTATAATGAGGTGTCAAATGTCGCATGTATTTGAAGATAAGAAAAAAATCATTTCACGAATTAGACGTATTAAAGGCCAATTAGAAGCCGTTGAGCGAGGTTTAGACGAAGGAAAAGAATGCTTTGCTGTACTTCAAACTTTATCTGCATGTCGTGGAGGCTTAAATGGTTTAATGGGAGAACTCGTTGAAGGCCATATCAAAGAGCATGTGATGAAGAACCCAAATCAACCGAAATCATCTCAAGATAAATCAGCTCTTGATCTTATAAAGATTATGAAAACATATTGGAAGTAGAAATGTCACATTTATCTCATTCACACGATCACGATTATGTAATACAAGATAGCAAAATAGGTTCAAATGAAAAGAAAACTATTTTTGTTGTTGCCCTAACTTTTATCACAATGGTCGTTGAAGTTTCCTATGGCTATATAACAGGTTCAATGGCATTGCTTGCAGATGGATGGCACATGGCAAGTCATGTTGGTGCATTGAGTATTTCTGTAATCGCCTATAAGCTTGCACGATCAAAACGCTTAAACAAAAAGTTTACTTTTGGAGCTGGAAAGTTTATTCCCTGTAATGTGTAACAAAACTCTTTCCTCTTAATTTAACTATCACAGATCATTTTGGACTTCTCTAGTCAAGAAAAGGAGAAGTTATGAAACGTAAAAAAAGAAAGTTTCATTCACATGAAGAAAGAAGAGAGATTGTACAAAGATTCATTGAGTCAGGAATGACAGCAAAGGATTTTAGTCCAACTGTTGGAATAGCAGCAGTTACATTGAGTCGTTGGGCAAGAGATTATGGGCAATCCTCAGCTTTAAGAAAACATCACTACACACCAGAACAACGGAGACATGCTATCGCAGAGTATTTACGCTCAGGCATGACTCAAAAACAATTCTCAAAGGTCTGGGGAATTGATCAAAAAACCCTATCAACATGGTTTTGTGCTTATAAAAAAGAAGGGCCCAAGGCTCTTGAAAACGGAAAACTGTATGGAGCAGGATTAAGAAGAGGTCGAAAAGAAATTAGCTCAAGTTTTAAAGAAGAAATTATTAAGAAGGCACAATCACTTCCAGAGTTTGGGATTAAAAAATTACAAAATGTTCTTATGCGCTTTGATGGAATTAAAGTATCCCCAAATACTATTAAAAAAGTATTAAAAGAAGCTGAAGTCTATGAACCTAAGGTAGAGATAAAAAAGAAAAAATCTCCACCAGTAGTTCGTCGATTTGAAAGAGCAAAACCAATGCAGCTCTGGCAAACAGATATCACAAGTTTTGTGTTACCAAGAAGCAAACAGAGAGTTTATTTAGTTGTCTTTATGGATGATAACAGCCGATATATTGTCTCTTGGTCTTTGGCCTTAAAACAGACAGGTGCTTTTGTAATTGAATGTATGGTTAATGGACTAGAAAAATTTGGAAAGCCAGAAGAGATTCTGTCCGATCAAGGGAGACAATACTTTAGTTGGAGAGGAAAGTCTGAGTTCCAAAAGTTACTGCATAATGAAGGTATCGAGCATGTTGTATCTAGAAGTCATCATCCTCAAACTCTCGGAAAGTGCGAACGTTTTTGGAAAACTGTTGGTGTTGAATTCTGGGATAGAGTCTCACCAAAGGACTTGAAAGAAGCTAGAGAGAGGTTCTCTCATTTTGTTAATCACTATAATCATTTTAGACCTCATCAAGGAATTGATGGATTAGTTCCTGCTGATAAGTTTTTTGAAGTTGCAAATGAAGTTAGAGAGTCAATAGAAAAAACATTTAGTGATAATGAATTAAGGGTTGCATTAAATAAGTCAGTTCGAAAACCATTTTTCTTTGTAGGTCAGGTTGGAGAACAGAAAATTAGTATGCACGGTGAAAAAGGCAATATTGTTGTGCAAACCCCAAATGGAGACTATGAGAGGTTAAGTTATGAAGAGTTTGGAAAACAAAATAGTGACAGATCCACAGATGATGAAGGAAAATATAACAAAGAGAAAAGTACGCAAGAACTCAAAGAAAAGAGTGAAGTTCAAGATGCCGAGACCAGCAATACCAGTGAAGGGATTGTGGGAATCGGCAACGATAGAACAACAAAAGAAAGCTCAAGATCAAGCGAGTGCGATACTGGAATACTGGACAGGACTGAGTTCGAAGAGCGAAGTGGCAATAAAATTAGGGGTAACACCGCTGAGAGTTTGGCAAATGAGTCAGCAAGCAGTGAGTGGGATGTGTGCAGCTCTTTTGAAGCAACCAAAGATGAGGAAGAATATGATTCAGAAAGAGGACGATCCGAAATACTTGAAAAAGAAGATCAAGGAATTAGAAGAGACAATCAAGATGCAAGATCGATTGATCGCAATCCTGAGAGAGATGCCAGGATGTCGAGAGGTTGGAATAGAGCCAATGAAGAAAGTTACGAAGAAGAAGATAACCAAGAAGGAGGCGAAACGTGGCAGGAAGCCGAAGATACAATCAGGAACTCAAACTCAAAATCGGACTTTGGCTGGTGGAAGAAGGACGAAGAGTGAAACAGAAGGATCTAGCGAAACGTCTTGAAGTAAGTGAAAGGACTCTTCGAAATTGGAAGAGGTTTGCACTTAAAAACTCTTTTCCTAAGGTTGGAAGGCCTAAGCTTACTAATGTTAGAAAAGAGAAGTTAAAGTTCGTAATAAAAATAGAATGGATCAGACAGGGAAAGCCGGGGTGGAGATGTGTAAAAGCATCTCTTCCTACTGTACCTACAAGATTGATTCAAGAAATAATAAGGGAGCTTAAGGCGAAAGATCGAAGTGAAGAATACGAGTTAAAAAGAGTATCTTCAAGAAGAGTGAATGTTCTTTATAAAAATATAATCTGGAGCCAGGATACTACTTTTAATCAGTCACGTTCAAATAAATTAGAGGTTATTAAGGATCGAGGAAGTTTAAAATATTTAAGTGTTGATCAGATAAAAAAAATAAACTCTAAAAGTGTATCTAAAGTAATCAGTAAATGTGCTAAAAAGAGAAAATTACCCTTAGTGATTATGACAGATAATGGAAGTGGATATAAGTCAAAAGATTTTAAGAGTTATCTTGAAAAGAACTGTGTGATTCACTTGAAATCCCTTGCGAGATGCCCACAACATAATGGTGCAGTGGAGAGATGTATAAGAGAACTAAAGTCTGTCTTAAGTTTCAATGGGAATAATATAAATAGTGCTCTAATCACTCTGAATGAAAATAGAAGATATGCTAGTAAAAGTTACCGCACATCTTCTGAAATAGAGAGTGATGATACAATAGAAATAAGCAGTGAAAGACGTAAGTTAATCTATGAAAGATATCAAAAAAAGATGTTAAGACTTGAGAAAGAAGAGCCGAGTGTAAGAAAAAGAAAACTAAAAGAACGAAAGTTTGTCTTTGATATGCTTGAAGAAGAAGGACTTATTAAACAAAGTATTGGAAGTCTAAAACTATGATGGAAAAAAGGAAGTTTTTTTGTGCACACTACAATGAAGATTTTATAAGGCGTAAAAAAGAATTGAGCAGCGATGGATTTAAAGACTCTAAAGATATTGAAGAGGTGTCTCTTAATGAATTAATTGAGCTGTGGCTTGATAGGAAAGGAGAAGAGTTTACGCTTGGATATTATCGAGTGCTTAATCCCGCATTAAAGAGGATAAGAAATTTATATGGTACTTATAAGGTATCAAAATTTACTCCTATGCTTTTATTTGAATTTAGATCAAGCTTAAAAAGTGAAGGTCTAAGTACTTCTACTCAAAATAGGTATGTGGATATAATTGTTAGGATTATTAATTTTGCATTTCAACAGAATGTTATTTTAGTGAACCCTACTTTAGGATACGAAAAAGCTCGTGAAAAAAATAATGAGATGTTTTTTCTTGATGAAAAAGAAGTAAGTTATTTTTTAAAGCTTATGGATAAAAAATATCCTAAAGGTCATAAGTATAGATGGGTGTACTTAGTTTATTTAATGTCACTTGAGACAGGTATAAGGGCAAGAGAGCTGTGGGGATTAATGGTAAGTGATATTCCAATTAATGGGAATAAACTTAAGATTTATCGACAATGGCTAGGAAATAAATACTCAAGGCCTAAGGGAAAGGAAGCGAGATTTGTTCCTTTAAGTGATAAGCTTCGTGATGAATTAATTTCAGAGCTAATTACACCTTGTAAGAATCAATTTAAAGACCAAGTCGATAGTGAGTTAATACTTTTTAGAAACAAAGTTGGTGATTATATTGATCACGATAATTTTGTGAAAAGAGTGTTTAAAAAAGATATTGAAGAAGCAGGATTTTCAAAACTTCGATTTCATGATCTTAGACATACGGCAATTACACTTATGGTTAAAAAGAATATACCAATGCCTATTGTGCAAAAAATTGCAGGGCATAAGGATATTAAGACGACTATGAGGTATGTGCATATAGTTGGGAGTGATATTGAAGAGCTTGGAAATTCGATTTCTTTAGGGGCTTTTCGGGATAGTTCTGAAAGTTAATGGCACATTTTTGGCACACTTTTTATAAAAATTGATTTTTTTTGAAGTCTTAAAATTCGTAGATGTCGATTATAATTGGCTTTTTAATGGAGCGGGAGATGGGGATCGAACCCACGACCTTCTGCATGGCAAGCAGACGCACTACCACTGTGCTACTCCCGCTGATTAGGAGATATATTTTTATGAGATTTCCTTATTCTTGTCAACGATTAAGGGATTGCACAATGCGTAATTAATCAATTTTTTGTTCTAAAACTTTTATGATTTTTTGCACTTTTTCACTAGGATATTGAGCATATAGAATACTGAGTATATCTTTTTTATTTTTTGGTCCATCAGGATCAAGCATTATTTTAACAAATGCATCACTTACGATGAAGACACGAGCAATAGGGTGGATGTCTTCGGCTACATTATCATTAAAGCCAATTCCGTCTCTCGCTCCATGGTGTTCGCGAATGATATTGATCATATCGTCTGTTTGAGAAGGGTGATCTTTTACCAGCTCACTGGCATCAAGTGCATGGCTATTAACTTTTTGTTTATGAGCATCGCTTAGAGTAGAAGACTTAAGTTCATGAGTGGTATTGATTTTAATTTCTTGTTCAGTTTTTAAAGTAATGTCACTGAAAAATGCCACGAAGGTGAAAAGGTCTAAGTGCTGTGGTTTATACCAAGTTTGTTTAGAGAGAATAAAGTCACCAATGACAGCAACTAGGTGAGCATGTTGATAAGCATAGCTTATCTTTGATGAGAATAACTCTCTAAGTAGCTCTGCAAGTTTAGGAGCTGCATTGATTGCCTTTACCATAGATTGAATACAACTATCAGCAAGTTCTTGGCTCGCTTGATCAAGGCCTACTAAGCTTATTTGATCCTTAACGATTTCATAAGCATTTGCATTGGTACTTAGTCTTTCTTTAAGAGTGAGATCAGACTTTTCTAGTTCTTTAATAATACTATTGGTAACAAAGTTAACAAAGTATTGTTGATAATCTTTTGGAACATAGAATTGCTTTAGGCCTTGTGTTTCATATTTTTTTATATCTTCATGAGTAAAGCGATCTTGATTATGTAGTCGTTTTACAAATTGATATTCGCCATTATTTTTTTTGATACGAATATAAACATCACATGGAGTATGTTTGATGTCATAGAAATAAAAAGAATCAATGGCAACAAAGGCCGGCTCTTTTTTATTCTCTATTAACTCTTCACTTACTCCAAGAGTCGTTGCTGCATGTTTAATAAGAATTTCCCAACTAATAGGATGCTTTAAAGTTAAATAAGAGTCAGCAAGCTCTTTACACTCACCCAGAACGATTAGGGGAATATCAAGCCCTTCTTCTTTAAGAAAGTTTGCAATCGTAACTGCCGTTTTTTCTTCACCAACTTCATTTTTTGCAATGATAAGACTTATGCTTGGTAGTATTTTTAAAAGTTCAATTGTTTCTTTCGCATTAGATCGATCAATCACATCAGTGAGAGCATAGGTATTTAAATTAAGTGAGAAAATTTTTCTAAGGCCTTCTTCTGGCTCTATTAGTATGGTTTGACTCATAAGTTAATGATAACACAAATATCAGAGAGTAATAGTTAGAAAAATAATCACAGAAGTAATTTTATTCATTATAAGTAAATTTATTACCGAATCGGTCAATTAATGAACCTGAAAAATCTAAGCTTTCGCCATTATAGGCAAGGGTTTTACCCCTTCCATTACTTGGATCTATTACATAGTGAGGGAGCATGAAACCAGGTAGTTCATCTCTTAGTTTTCCATAGAGTTCTCTGCCTTCAATTAGTGGCAGATAAAAGTGCATGGCACCTTTTACTTTATCTGGATGGTGAAGATAGTAGGGTTGAATTCCTCTTTCACTTAAATTTTTAAAAAGGCTGGTCATGGTTTCAAGATTATTATTAACATCTTTTAAGAGAACAGTTTGAGAAAGTAATTTTACTTTAGTGCTTTTTAAAAGTTCAATACACTCATCAACTGCTGGGTATAACTCATCTGGATGATTGGTATGAATGGCAATACTGATTATTTTAAAGTGGGGCTCATAACTTTTTAAGAGTTGTATAAAGTCATTATCAATTCTCTTTGGAATAATTACCGGTGCTCTGGTGTGAAAGCGAATATAATCTACTAAGCCAGCGAGGTTTTTAAAGATTGTTTCTATTTTATCATTACTAAGCATTAATGGATCACCCCCTGTGAGGATGACTTCATTTATTTCTTGATGGTTTTGTAAGTAGTTTATTAATTCGTTTATACTTGCTTTAAAAAGTTCATCTCTTTGTGCCAATTCATTCTTACGAAAACAATAACGACATTGGATTGGGCAAACTGTAGTTGGTGTAAAGAGTAAGCGGTTCTTATAACGATGAATAATTCCATTTTCCTTAGAGTGAAGACTATCACCAATAGGATCGTAGAGACCATTGGTATTAGTTATCTCTTCATGGCTTGGAATAAATTGTTTTTTCATTGGGTGATGATTGGGAAATGTACTTAGATAATCATCAAACTCACGTGGAATACTTTGAGGATAAATTTTAGTTATCTCATTTTGATAAATGTTTTTGTTTTTAAGCTCTTTTTGTAAGCTCACAATTATTCTTTAATAAGACTATTTGAAATTTTTGAAAGGATAATCAGTGCAAATAGAATGGTTGAATAAGAAGTGATAAGAGTTGTTCCATCTAGAGATTGTGTATGAAAGACAATGAATAAAAGCCAGCTTGCAATAAGTAAGTAGAGTGTAATAACTGAAGACTTCGCCAATAATAATTTGTGCATCATAATCTTTTGCATAGAAACTCCTATATCTTGATTTGTAGCATTATAGATTGACTTTGTCAGTTTATTTTTACGCATCCTCTTTGGCTTCATGCGTAAAGTCTTTAATTTTTTTAAGCTTAAAGTGCTTATGGGTCTTAGAGTTTAGGCACTCTGCGTAAAGGGTGAGGCCATTTGGCATTGGTAAAAGAGCGATAGGTTTTACAGGGCGAAATTGGTTTTTTAACGAGCCCCCTTGGTACATTATTTGGATTACTGTTTTACTTTGAACGAACTCAATGAGCTCTCTATATTTTTTAGGAAGTTCATACTCCGCAGGCTTTTTAAAACTATTGAGCTTAAAGATATAGCCCTTCTCTTTTACAAGGCTCTTAAGCGGGGTTTTGATTTCAAATTCTACGATATCACTTTTTAATTTCTTAATTCCATTAGCAAAAAGATGTAAGCAGATAAGAGCATCATCAAGTGCTTGGTGGTGTTCGAAGTTTAAGTCATAGTATGTTGCCAGTGTATCGAGCTTAAAGTTTTCTGGTTTCTCTTTGGACTTTTTATAAATGGTTCGAATAAAGCGACAAGAGTCGTAAATGTCTGAAAGAGAAAAGTCATAATTATATTCATGATGGCCACGAATAATAAAACTCGCATCAAATTGAGCGTTATGAGCAATCAGTGGAAGGTTATTATAAAAGTCGATAAAATCTTTAAGTGGTTTCTTAAGTGTAGGCTTATCTCTTAGGTCTTCATTTTCAAGCCCATGGTAGGGCTTTGTATATTCTGGAATCTCAATTAATGGATTAATTAATTGGTGAAATGTTTCAATACTTCCGTCGGCATTGACCTTTATTGCAGCGAGTTCAATTATTTTATCGACTATCGCACTGAGTCCAGTCATCTCTAGATCAAAGGCCACAACACCCTTGGGAAAGACTTCCAGTAGGTTTTTTATTTGCTTGTCATCAAGCTTTAGATTTTCAGAGAAATTGGAACGCATTCGGCTTTATAAATCTTGCCCTAGCATGTGTAAAGAGTCGTTATAAAAATGTTAATTAAGACTCGGATTTATTGACAATAACCCAACAAAAATTTAAGTTATCGTATTGTTTTTTATTACTTAATGCAAAGGGTTATATATGTCCAATAAATTTGATGTTGTGGTTCTCGGAGCTGGTCCTGGTGGTTATGTTGCTGCTATTCGTGCTGCTCAATTAGGAAAGAAAGTTGCTATTATTGAAAAAGAGCATATGGGTGGTGTTTGTTTAAATAAGGGTTGTATTCCAACTAAAGCTGTTTTGAAATCTGCTCACTCTGTTCATGAACTAGAAGACTTTAAAAGCTTAGGGATCAATGTTGATTTAAAAAGTTTAGATGGTACTCAAGCAGTTAAAAGAGCAACTGGTATTAGTGATAAAATCTCTAAGGGTGTTGATTTTTTAATGAAGAAAAATAAAGTGACTGTTTTTAAAGGTCACGGATCTTTTACTGATAAGAAAACTATTGAAGTTGAAATTAAAGGTAAAAAAGAAAAAGTAAGTTTTGATAAATGTATAATTGCTACTGGTGCAAAGTATAGAACATTCCCTGGTTTAGAGCATGATGGAAAAAGACTTATCGGTGCTTGGGAAGCTATTAAAATGGAAAAACTGCCTAAGAGTATTGGTATTATTGGTGCTGGTGCAATTGGAGTAGAGTTCGCTTATTTTTGGAATGCATTTGGTGTAGATGTTCATATTTTTGAATTACAAAAACACTTACTTCCTATTGAAGATGAAGATTCATCTAAAGAGGTTGAGAAAGCATATAAGAAATATGGTGTTAAGATGTCTCTTGGTGTTGAAAGCGTTAGTGCAAAGAACAACGGTAAAGATGTAACAATAACTGCGAAGATTAAAGGTAAAGAAGAGAAGTTTAACTTTGAAATGGGTCTTATCGCAGTTGGTATGACTGGTGTGCTTGAAGGATTTGGTCTCGAGAAAATTGGTGTTAAGACTGATCGTGGCTTTATCAATGTAAATGAAATGTACCAGACAAATGTTGATGGTATCTATGCAATTGGTGATGTTGCTGGTCCACCATTATTAGCACATGCTGCCAGTCACGAAGGTGTTATTGCAGCTGAGCATATCGCAGGTCAAAAACCACATAAATTAGATAAAATGAATATTGCGGGTTGTACTTATTGTCAGCCACAAGTAGCAAGCGTTGGTTATACTGAGCGAGCTCTTAAAGAAAAGAAAATTAAGTACACTGTAGGAAAACTTCCATTTAGTGCTAATGGTAAGGCGGTTGCAAGTAATGAAACAAGTGGTTTTGTAAAAACACTTTTAGGAGAGCACGGAGAGTTATTAGGTGCTCATATTGTTGGTGTTCATGCAACTGAGCTAATTCATGAGTATGCACTTTTTAGAACGATGGAAGGTATTGATGAGGAAATTTTTGCCACAGTTCATCCACACCCAACATTAGGTGAGTGGTTAGCTGAGTCTGTTATGGCGGCAAAAAATAGAGCATTAAACTTTTAATTGAGAATTAAGGTAAAATAGTAAAAAAAATAAATTGGAGTTGAAAATGGCACGTAATGAAGTTGTTATGCCACAAATGGGTGAGTCGATCACAACAGGAACAATCACTAAATGGTGTAAGGCCCCTGGTGATAAAATTGAAATTGATGAAATTCTTTTAGAGATTTCTACTGATAAAGTTGAATCAGAAATTCCAAGTCCTATGGAAGGAGTTGTGGTTGAGCTTTTATATGAAGAAGGTGAAACAGTTGATGTAGGTAAAGTCATTGCTTATATCGATGATGATCCAAATGCTAAGCCAAGTAGTGGTGGAGGAAGTTCTAAGTCTGAAGCACCTAAAGAGGAAAAAGTTGAAGCAAAAGCTGAAACGACTACAAGTGCACCAAGTAACAGCTCTACAAGTTCAGAAACTAGTGGTGGAAGAAGATTCTACACTCCATTAGTTAAAAAGTTGGCCGAAGAAAATGGTGTTGCTCTTAGTGAACTTGAAAGTATCAATGGAAGTGGTGCTGGTGGAAGAGTAAATAAAGAAGATTTTGAAAACTATCTTAAAAATAGAAAGTCTGGTGGTGCGAGTACTGGTAAAGCTGCTAGTGGTGGAAGTGGTTCAATTCAATTAAGTACTGTTCCAGCTTATGGTGCAAATGAAAGAGTTGAAATTGTTCCAATGGACAATATGAGAAAAGCTATTGCTAAGAATATGCAATCATCTAAGCTTACATCTCCACATGTTAACTCTATCGTTGATGTTGATATGACGAATCTAGTGAATATTAGAAATCAAATTAAAGATGACTTCAAAAAGTCTGAAGGTTTCTCAATCACTTATTCTCACTTTGTTATGTATGCTCTAATCCAAGCATTAAAAGAATACCCAGAAGTGAATGCTTCAATTGATGGGGATAATATTGTTCTGAAAAAAGATATCAATATGGGTTGTGCAGTTGCTGTTCCTGGAAATGGATTAGTTGTTCCTGTGATTAAAGGTGCAGATAATCTTAATTTAACAGGACTTGCTCGTAATCTGAATGACCTTGTTATCAAAGCAAGAAATAAGAAGCTTACAATGGATGATTTAAGTGGAGGAACATATACTTTCACTAATAATGGATCATTTGGTGTTATTGCTGCAACTCCAGTTATTCTTCAACCACAAGTTGGGATTTTCTGTGTAGGTACAATTAAGAAGTCAGTTGAAGTTATGAAAGATAATTCAATGGCAATTAGAGATATTATGTATGCAACTCATACTTATGACCACAGACTTATTGATGGAGAACTTGGATCTAAGTTCCTAATGCATGTTAAAAACACATTAGAGACTATGGACCCACGTGATCTTCTGTAACGTTCTGTAACGCCTTTGGCGGAGCTAATACGAAACTATAATAGAGTAATTCAATAATAAAAGGACAGCTAAGGCTGTCCTTTTTTATTGAACACAAATTTAAGCTACCCCCCCTTAAGTATCTAATTTTACAAGTAAAAATGCATTAAAGAAATACCTGATAAGACCGATAAGTTATTGATGAAATTCGTAATGCTTATCTTTATTCTAGGCCTTAGTGCCGTCTATGCTCGCAATAATTGTGAACCCAAATCACAAATGCAGAGGATTAAAGATTGTCGTACTTTATTAAAGGCCGGTTATAAAGAGGCCTTAATGCATGATAAGGGCTTTTTAAATGCTCAGTTAAATTTGAGTGCCTATAAACTTGCTAAGGTTATTTATGAGAAAGATCTTGGTAGTAATCAAACTGAGGCCATGCGTGGTCTTGCGAGTGAACTTTTAAATAATGATCTAATTGAAAGTGCAAATAATCAAAGTGCAAATATTCGTAGTGATATAAATAGTTTTTATCAAAATGCTAATGTAGAGCTTCCTGAAAATACGATCGGTTTAAATGAGCTGCAAGCAAACTATGCAGACTTATCTGACTTACAAATATCTCATGTTTTAAGTTTAAATAATGAAGAGACAAGTGACTTTAATCAAAATGATATTTCGACACTTTGGTTTGTAAATGCTGTTAATCGAGAAATTAATGGAAGTGATAGTTTTCTCATTTCAAAAGCATTAAAGCGTATTCTAAATTATCAAAGTGATTTAAGTCCGGCAGAAAAAGAAAAACAAATTGTCGACAATATAGCTCGCTCTCAATTAGAAATGCAGGCAAAATTATATGAGATTAAAAACGAAGTCTTTCGTCGCAATAAATGTGATTGTGTTGGAGACTATAATGAGTATGTGAATGCTCAAAATAATTCAATCTTACTGAGCTGTCTAGAAAATGAAGATGAGATTATTGAAAATGATTTTATAAGTAGTTTACATGCAGTCCTTTTTAATTCGCCATCAGAAGTAAAGGCACAGACAGAGTTGAAGTTGCGTTTTAAGCCAAAAGAAGTCAACTCTCAAGATGTAAGACGCATTCAAGATTATTTAAATAATCCTGAAATTTCTAATAAAGACCGAATCATAGATTTCTATCGCTCTGGTTTATATGAAGATACTGGTGATTGTCATACATTTACCATTATCGATAAAGTTTCACAGACTACAAGTGTTTATAATATACATGGTGACAAAATCTTTGAAACAAATGCAATTATGGCGAAACCCCGAACAGGGAGTAATCAAGTTGTTTTTAATCCAGATGGAGAGCTAAGAGAATTTAATAATGGAACCTATTCTCGCACAACAAGTGCAGGGGTTTTTTATAATGTTCTGGATATGGATCCAATCGAGAGACGAGCACGCAAGTATGATGAAGAATTTAATGATCGCGTGTTTGTGCTTGCGACCAAAGATGAAAGAAGTGGTGAAGCTGTATTTGATGATAAAATTACAATTGCTCTGCATGGAGTTCCCATTAACAATTACGTGAATAATGCTAATGAGAGACTAAACTCCTTTGATGGTGGAAATCGTAATTTATCTACTGGTTGTGTAAATATTGAAGGTTATGCTTTTGATATGGTTAATAATTTGTCTCAGAATCATTGTCCGATGTATATCTTGCCTGAGGATGAGAATAATTACTTTCATGTCAAGAATAGAGAATTACAGTTTTCAACTTCAATACCAGAGAGAAGAGCTGGAAGTGAAGTTCCTAAACGTTGTCAGGGAGTTGTTAGTTTAGTGGATGGAAAAACTCAATGTACTGGAGAGTGGATTGAAGATCCGAATGGAAATGTGAATCGTTATTATTACTCTGATATTAGTCATAAGAAGTCTATCAGTGACTATCGAGTAGGAGAAGGACGCAATCAAGTCGTTCAAGAGTTATTTGATAAACGAGTGAGTTTAATTGAAGAAACTACTCGCTCCCAAATTGATGAAGAAGACTTTATTGATCTTAGTGCCATCACATATGCTTTAAGTGAAGGAGAAGATAACTTTAAGGCCACAGATACTTTTAAAGATTTATATAATGCTTATTATAAATTAAAAAATAATCAGGGTATTAACTTTGATATGATGAGTGTTGAAGATAAGCGAATGACCATTTTAGGCTATTATCTTGACCCGAATGGCTTTGAAAGTGATCAAGGAAGTACTCATACTAGGATTAATCGATCAAAAAGTGTGAGTGAGTACTTAGACTTAACTGAAAGAGTGAGGTTTATTTATAATGAGTAAACTGACTCTTTTTATCTTTATTCTTTTTAGTTTCACAAGCTTTGCAAGTGAGCCAAGCTGTGAGGATTCATTAAACGAACTCTTTGCAAATTATCAGGGGGATCGTTCAAAAATTGATGATTTTTTACAAATACAAGCTGGCATAACAATGCACCGTTTGGCCTATGCAACTCTTCGTAATTCTCATTCTAAAGAGCAGTACCGAATTGAAAATGAAATCTTAAAACTATTAGAAGAAGTTAAATCTAATTATGAAGATGATAGTGAATTTCGTGCGGTTTATCAGATGTACCATCATCCGGATAATCGTTTATCACGAACGGCCCTCGCTAGAGTATTACCGTATTTAAGTGATATTATTAATGAGCAAAATGGTGAGCAAAGTGCCTTTAGAAGAAAACACTTTAATATAGGTTTAAGTGATGTCCGTATGCTGGCCATTTTAGCTGAAAAAGAAAACCTCCGTTCTAATGGAGTGTATGATCATCGCTTATTTAAAAATCATGCCCATGATAATTCTATTTTAAACTTCACAAAAGTTATCAACTCTAGTGTTCGAAATACAGATTGGGATAAAGAGAATATGCTTAATAATTTTGAAAAGCGTATCTCTAGTTTGATGAGTCAGGCAAAAGAGCTACTCACTGATATTGGTATGCCTCAAGCATGTCTTGAGACCTTTGGGAGGTGTACTAAAGAAGATAATGGTAAGGTTATTATTGATGAGGAATTTTTAAATTTAATTGGTAGTGCTATTGATAGGATGGATAATCAAGCCGATCTGGCTTTGCGCTATGATGATGTATGGCTTTATACTAAGTCTCGAATTCATGGAACTCCTAAGGGGAATGAGCACAATAAAGTACAAGTCACAAACCCTGAAAGATCTCCGCAATACGATCCACCATTAGAGCAAGAAGTGATTACACCTACTCAAAGTGATGAAGAGGTGGTTTTAGATTATTTAGTTGCCCATGTATTAGATAATGCTCCTCATTTATTTACTAGAGAAGATCTTATCGGCAATCCTGAATTTACAATTGCACTAGCACAAGCAATTGATAATGGAATATTAGCAAAAACCGGGGAGAATCGTTCCTTTTACTATAATGGTAAAAAATATATTCTTCCGGAATTATGGAATGGAGAATACTCAGAGCTTGGTTTAGGTAGAGCAGGAAGTGGAGTGAGTACTTTCTTTTCTCGAACTTTTAGAATTGATGAATATGATGAAGACGATATAAATATTCCAAGTAGTATTCCGAATTCTTTGCACGATGACTTTATGACGACAATGAATGATCAATGGGAGAACTTTGATCATAAGTACGCTTTTGAATTTAATGGAAAATTATACCGCTATCCAGATGCGACACCTATGGAACAAGGTCTCACAATTTTTCTAAGTGAGTTTGAAGCTAGCCGATTAAAAGTTGAAACACCAAATGTTATACCAAGCATTGATAATCCTCTTGTAAGTGAAAACTTAAGTGAGATTGCAGAGGAAGTAAGAGATGGAAACCGTGGGGTTATTCTTGGTGAAGAAGTTAGGCATATTTCTGGAGCTCCGGTTGATTTAAATCGAGAGTATGCCAGAGCAAAGTCTGAATATAATACAACTAATAATGTTGTAAATGAAGAGAGTGATGAAGTTGAATTTCCAGATTTAGATGAAATTGAAGAGCTTAACCGTGAGCATCCACATTTAATTCTAAAGGCCCTCGTTGATAGAGACCGTGCTTTTAAGAGTGGCGATGATGTTATTGATATGTATCGATCTCGTAGACTTGATAGAAGTCTTGCTATGAATACGATTGTCGAGTCTCGAGTTGCCGCTGGACAAAACTTTGAAGGAAGTGATTTACATAATGTGGATACCCAAAAACTAAAAGATAATGCATTAGCAATTATGAATGGTGATAATCTTTTTGAGAGTGGTGGCAAAGAATACTATAGTGCTAACGGAAATGAAGTGAGAAGAGATATAGCCAATGATACTAATTCTTCACATATTGAAGGGATGGTTGATAGTGAATTGGTACACGAAAATCTCATTCGTTTAAATGGACTTGATAATGAAAATTTAGTCATTGAGTATTTCGCCCAAAACCCTCATCCTAGTTGTGAGTACATCAGTATTGTTAATAAAGAAGACTCAAATTTAAAAGTGTATCGCTATGAAGGGATTCGAAAAATTCAAGTCTTTGAGGCACCTATTCTTTTAGGGGTAGAAGTTGGAGATCAAAGAACTAGGTATCGAGATAGTTCATTTACAACCACAAATAATCGTACCGGTTCAGGGGAGTATACATTCTCAAATGTTCATGAAGGAAGAATAAACCTTGCCCATCCCGCACAAGAGGGACCAAGCCAGAATATTGCGATGGGGATTACCGGGACAGATAAATCTAGTGCAGAAGTTTTATTAAATCCAAGACAGAGTAATGGAAATATTGAAATACCTGAACCAGATAAGAGTTATTATCATGAAACCTATGTACAAGCTGGTTGTCCATTTATTGTATTACCTGAAACTGATCAATTACGTTTTAAGGTGATTGAAGGTGATTTACAACTCATTCCTAGCTCTGACTTTGATCATGAGCAAAGAACTAGTGATTATCACTTATCAATGGCGCAAAGAATAGATGCTAAAAAAATTGAGATTGAATTAAATGATCCTCGATATAATACACCTGAAACAAGAGAGTTTTTAAATACTTTAGAAGCAGAAAAAAGACAAATTATGGAAGATCTTAATCTGACTAATGATGAATATGATCAATTAGTAAAACTGGCCTTTGGGATTATGGGAACTGAGAGTAGTTTTGGTCAAGGTGATAGTCGCTTATTCGGGTTATGGAATTCTTATAAGTTTAAAGAGTCGGCCCTAGGACAATTAACAGTTTCTATGTTGAAAGGGGAGGTTAGTTTTATTCCTGTTTATCCAGGAACAGTTATTCCTATTCAGACAGATCCAAATAATAATAGTCGTGGAAATACTCAAATAAAAAATGTACGAGAGTTTTTAAATGAAAGTTATCCCGATATTAAGCAGAGTAATCTAAGCGAACCAAAGAACTCAGCTATTGCTACCATGTATGCTCTCAAAGCAAAAATGGACCTGCTTAAAACTGTTGAGGCAAACCATAGTGCTATTAATGAAGAAAACCGACTAGATTACTTGTACTATATGTACTTAGGTTCAACTAACCAGATTTCAGGAAGTTCTGCCACTCCTAGATTGAACCCAAAAGTCCGTGAGGCCAATGGGTATGGTCAGGCCTTAAATATCTATACTGAACCCTAATAAATTGCCTACTACAAAGCACTTTAGACTTCTGGGACAATGGTTCTAGGAGTTTTATATGCAAAAAAATATAATGAGCAAAGCCGATTACCTTGAAAAGATTGACCAATTAAAAAGAAGAAATGGGGAGCTTAAAGGACAGCATACTAAAGCTGTTATGGAGCAAAAAGCTGTTTATAAAACAGTATCAACCATTCAATCTCAAATAAAAAAATTAAATGCTCAAAATGTAGAACTAAGTCAGCGTATAGAAGAAAAAATTATTCAAAAAAATCATGCTCAAAAATTTTCTGAGCAATTATCTAGAGACCTAAATAACTTAGAACTAAGTCATCTCTCTATTCAAAGCCGTTATAATGAAAAAGTTAAAGAGCTGCATGAGCTAGAAGCCAAGCTTAATATTATGATGGATAAAAAAGAACGCTATCAAAGTGAAAACTCTGAAACTGCAAGTGCCCTTAAAGCAATAAAAGTAAGAAAAGAAAATATCATTAAGAATATACTAAGCCTTGATGAACAATTAAAAATCTATGAACAAAGATTAAATAAAGAACCAATTGATCAAATGCTTATGCTTAAAGAAAACTTAAAATCTCATGCTGGAAAAGACGAGAGTAGTGCAGCGATGGTTCTTACGCTAGTTGATTCCATTGTAAAAAATATGCAAGAAAATGAATTTGAGAACTTAACTTATCGATTTAAAGTTAATTCTAATAGCTCTAAGCTTGGAGTAAGAGTACAATTCTCTGGAGTTGCTTCAACTCATGACGATATAAAAGAAAGAATTTATCCCTTAATGAAGAGTTATAAGGCCTTTATTAATGAAATGGGAATTCAGATTAAAACGAAAGTTATTAAGACTAAAAGTGGTATGGTTAATACTTTAGATATTGCTGTTGTGGCACCTAAAGAGGATATGTCACGTGTTCAGGATCAAGTTCAACCGACTCACAAAGCGCCTCGTGCTAATATGTAATTATAAGAAGGAAGTATCTCCAGCACCCTCACGGATGATGTGAAAGTCATCTTCTTGCATAAGATTAAGAATACTACTTGCTCCTACGAACTCTACTTCACCTGGGTCAATAATTAACTCAATGATATGAGAGAGTTTATCTTCAATCATATAACTATAGACTTCTCCATCATCAAGACTATCCACCATATGAGGAGCTATATTTGTACTAATTATTGCTTCTCCATGAACTTCAATTAACTTTTCAATGAGAGCTGAGGGAACAAAACGAATTCCAATTTCTTTATCAGTCTTTGTGGCTTTGATCACTTTTGATATTTTTTTAGTGGCTTCAAAAATAAAGGTATAATGGCCGGGTGTTATTCTTTTTAAAAGTTTAAAGGCAGAGTCATTTATATGTGCCAGTTCACTCGCCATAGAAATATTAGAACAAAGTAAGGAGAAGTGCTTTGCCTGACCTTCTTCTTTTAATCGGTAGAGCTTTTCAACACCTTCTTTTTTATAAGGATTGGCGAGAACTTGCCAATTTGTATCAGTAGGTGCACAGATTAGGCCACCTGCATTTAAAATTTTACTAGCACGATCTAAAACACGATCATCCGGATTATGAGCAATTACATATTCAATCATGTGCTCATTATACAATAAGTATAGTATGGGTAAAGCTAGCTTTTCATCTTTTTTAGGTTTTCATCCATCATTCTTTCATATCCAAGCCCGGAAGATTCATAAAAGTGTAGATTTCCATCTGAATAGGACTGATTTACATAATGATTGGGATAGCTATGGGGATATTTATAGTTTTTCTTATCTGGATGATGATTTCTTAAATGAGTTGGTACTTCAATAGTTTTATTTTCTCTAACATGTGCAAGAGCCTGGTTTATTGCCATGTAACTGGCATTGCTCTTAGGGGCATGACAAAGATATGTTACAGCTTGGGCCAATGTAATTCTGGCCTCAGGCATTCCTATTTGTGTCGTAACATAATGAGCATTAGTACAAACTTGTAATGCCCTTGGATCAGCGTTACCTATGTCTTCACTAGCACTGATCATTAAACGCCTAGCAATGAAGACAGGGTCTTCACCACCGTCAAGCATTATGGCCAACCATAAAAGAGCACTATCCGTATCACTGCCACGAATTGATTTTATAAAGGCACTGATAACATCATAATGGCGATTAGAGTTTCGATCATACTCACGATTTTTGAAGAGAAACTGCTTTTTTATTTCTTCAGTTGAGAGGTTTTTAATTTTGTCTTGATTTTGGATCAAAACTTCTAATTGATTAAGAGCATTTCTCGCATCTCCATCATTTGATGCCACAATCAAGTCGATTAGCTCAGAAGATAATTCGCCCTCAGTAAATGCTAAAGCATTCTCTAGGATAGACTTTAAGGCCTCTTCATCTAGTTTTTCTAAACGCCATGTTTGAATACGAGAAAGTAATGCCTTATTTAAACTTGTATTAGGGTATTCTGTAGTAGCTCCAAAAAGAATAAAGTCACCTTTTTCTAAGTGAGGAAGTAGAGCATCTTGTTGAGATTTATTAAAACGGTGAATCTCATCAATAAAGATAATACTTTTTTTTCCACTTAATTCTTGATTTTGAATGGCCTCTTTAATGATTGCTCGTAAATCATTAACTCCTCCAAGGACAGCATTAAAATCATAAAACTCAAATCCCGCCATTTCGGCCAAGATCATTGCAAGTGTTGTTTTTCCAGTTCCGGGAGGACCAAAGAATACGATATGAGGAGGTGATTTAAGGTCAATATTTTCTAAGCGCTTTCTGATTGAGGCCTGACCAAAGTATGCTTCAAGGCTTTTAGGGCGTGCTCGATATGCAAGCGGCGCATTATTTTTCTCATTTTGTCCAAATAAACCCATCTGATTATTCATAAAGTATCCTATTTTATTGCATTTTTAACGCAAATGTTTTAATTTATCCACTCTTAACTTTTCCCTGTGTTTCACAGGCCTTATCTTTATGTGGAGGAGGTGAATTATGAGTATGCAAAATATCTATCTAAAAGTTGATGAAAAGATGGGTGCTGAGAAGACTATCAGAAAGTTTAAAAGACTTTGTGATAACTACGGCATTGTAAAAAACTATAGAACTCGTCAGGAATACAAAAAACCTTCTATCCGTGAAAAAGAAAAACAAGAGGCGGCTGAGAAGAGAAGAAGAAAGACTGTTTCTAAAGGTTATAGAAGAACTAAAATTTAGTTAATTTTATAGATTAGGCCCTTATTTAAGGGCCTTTTTTTTGCCTAAAATTTCAAAGCTGTTACAATTTAGTTATGACTAAATTATTTATACTCCTCTCTCTTATTTCTTTTTACTCTGAAGCCAAAGGGCACTTTAAGTACTTAAAAGGTAATGTTTCAATTATCCGCAATGGGAAAACCTTTAAGGTTATTAAGAAAAATAATCAGATTATTGAAAAGGATCTTATTCGAGTAGGGCAAGACTCATTGGCCATCGTTAAAATTAATGAAAGAGTGACGATTAAAGTCGAAGCAAACTCACAATTACTAGTAGAAAATCCTAAGTCTCAAAAAAATGAGACTTCATTATTAATGCAAACAGGAGCAGTCTTTGTTGATTTTCTAAATAAAGATAAGAAGGCCAAACTTAATTTTAAAACAAGACAAGCAGTAATGGGCATTAGAGGAACTCGCTTCTTTGTAAGCTATGGCCGTAACGATAAAGATACTTGGATGTGTGTTGAGAGTGGTGTGGTTGAAGTAAAAGACCGTTCGGGTAAAAAAGTAAGTGTTAAAAAAGGTGAGGGAGTCAAACTCGATAGTAAAAAAGTAAGTAAGCCCCAGTACCTTCCTTGGACTGCAAAGCTAAATTGGAACTTAGATCCAAAGAAAAACTTAGAAAATAAAGTTAAAATTGAAGAAGCTTATAATGATCCTTTGGACCAAGAGTATGATTAAGTTATTACTTCTGATCTACCCTTGTTTTCTATTTGCTCAAGATAATACTCCTCGTGACAAGTCCTTTGAAGATGCTTCAATTTTTTCTTATTCATTATTAACTCAGTATAAGAGATTAAATGTATCCTTTACTCATGATCGAATTCCTAATTGGGATGAAAGAAATTGGGAACAAAACTTTTTGAATCTGCGCTATAAACTTTCTAAAAGTTGGCAATTTGGCATTGGTCATGGACAACAAAGAGGTGATCGCTCCAATTCAGATTGGAAAAATATCCAAGGTGTATGGCAATGGAAAGATACTACCCATAGAGTAGAGAATCTAAGTGATGTCCTCATTAATTATAAGGCGCTATGGAGAAGTGTGATCTTTGAATGGCGTAATACTTTTAGGTATAATCATCACTTTGATACTAAGAGGTTCATAACTCGTATGAGCTTTAATTATTACCCCATGAAAATTGCCAATAAACAAATGAATTTGATTCTATCCCTTGAGGCCCATGCCCCATTAAATGAAAATGAAACAGAGGAGCGCTGGGCTTATCTTATGTGGTTAGTACATTTGAATGAACATTTATTAATTGGTCCAAAGTATGTTTACTTTAGAAGAGATTGGCAAAGCTTAAAAGAATTTGAAGATCAAACTTTTACTGAATATGATAATTTTGAAGAGCTTTCAATGTTTGGGATACAGCTTATTAATAAATTTTAATTAGCCCTTGGTATTGAGACTAACTTTTAAAATATTATTCCACCTATTGTGCATAATATTTAATAAAGTCTTTACTTGCTTGGATATAGGTATATTTCTCTTCGTTAATTTTACATTTAACAAATTCCAATTAACATTAAGCTTTGTGATATTATTTTTAAAATAAGTCATTCTATTCTCAACAATAATATACTCAGTTACTGGTTTGATAAATCCATTCCAATAAGTTACGAGCTCTGAGCGAACCTCTTTCATGGAGACATTAAGTAATAAAAGATTAAGTTCTGTATAGGCAATATTTATTTGATTAATGACTTTAAGCTTATCAAAGATGAAGAACTCGAGAATATCATGTTGAAACTTTAAGTTTTGTAGACTGGTATAAAGCTTTAACATTTTATTTTGGTAGAGTTCATAATAAAGCTCAATATAAACTAATTCATCTATTGTTGGCATCTCAAGGTTTTTCATACTGACTTTAGCATTAATAAGATCCTTGGTGATGGAGCTCATTTCTTCTATAACTTGATAACACTTGGGGTTGATAAAGTTTTCGTCACAATTAGTTTGTAGATCATTTTTTAAAATAAAGAGCTTTCTAACTGAGTTAAAACTTCCTTTAAAATCTTTTAAATGAGGATTAAGTGCAAATAAAAGAGTTTGATAATCTTGGGAAATACTTCTCAGTTGAGGGCGAACATATCTTCTAAATTCATAATCAGATAAAGAGATTTGCTCTAGCGTATAGCTATGTGCAATAAATTGAAAAAACAAAGTGTAGACTAAGAGGTATTTTGTCATAGAATTAGTATAAACCCTCCTATGGAAATGAGAAATAAGAAATGCAACTATCTGAGATATTAGAAAATTACCCTGAGTTTAGTTTAGCAAGCCAGTCTGATAATCAAGACATTTTAGACTTCTTTCATCGACATCAGATGAAAACTGATGGGTTACAGATATATTATGATCGAGGAGATGACTTTTTTAAACACTTAGCGACTCAAGGCGAAAATATTTTTGTTTTTCTCTATCGCAATGATAAAGGTGAAGTGAAGGGAATTGGTACCATCAGTGTACGAGAACAGATTGTAAATGAAAGTGTACATAAGGTACTTTATCTTGGTGATTTGCGCTCTGAAACTTCAAGGGATGTTTCTAAGAAATGGAAGGAATTATACTCTCGAATGATGACTTGTATTAATGAAATTGATGAGTTTTCTTCTCAATATAATTTTACCGTCATTATGCATAGTAATTTACGTGCAATAAAAGCGTTAGTTAAAAATCAAAATAAGTTTGATTATATTTTTTTAGATAATTTTGAAATGGTTAATGTTTTCTGTAAAATTCCACTTTATTTTTCTAAACCAAAGTATCAAGTAAGTAGCCTCAAAGCTAAAGATGAGCTTAGAGCGTTTCTAAATAGCGAAGGTATAAAATACCAATTGGGTTTAAATTATGAACTCTTTTTAAAACGTTTTGAGGCCTATCAAGGTTTGAAAGAAGAAAATGTTTTAGTTATAAGAGATAAAAACCAAGTGATTGGAATGACAATTCTTTGGAATCCAAGTCCTCAGAAAAGAATTATTTTAAGAAATTTACCAAGCTATTTAAAAGCATTTAATATGCTTCTCTCTCTTTTTACTTTTGCACCAAAAGTTAATAGTGAATTAAAAGTAAATTATCTAAATGATCTTATTATTAGTGATCAATATGATAAATCTCAAGTCCTAAAAAGCATTATGCTCTATCTACATAAAAAGGGTGAGTTTTCTCGTTACCATTCTTTGGCATTTGCAAGTTTTAAGAAAGACCCGCTTCATTTAACAGGCTTTTTACAAGATAAGACGAAGTTATTATTTTATACGGTTAAGTCTGGTGATAAGACTGAGCTTTTAGATTTTAATAAGAATCTAAACTTTAATCTCTCTTGGGTATAATTATAAAAATAACATTGCAAGAGCGAGTTCACTGTAAAGAAGGACTACTGCAACTCGAGTCACTTTTAAATTAAATGCAAATAATGGATCTTCACTATTTGCAAACCAAATAGCTTCTTCTCCTTGGGTCTTTTCTCCAATATGTTTTTTAAAGAAAAATGCAAAATAACACTCAAAAGAGAGAGATATAAGAAGAGAGAAAAAGTGAAGCATTTCAAAAGGAAATATATTATCTCTGAAGAATAGCATTAAGACACTTAGAAGAATAAAACTAAAAATATTATGGGTTATCCCGTAGATAGGCTTCCAATTCTTAAACTTATAAAGCATAAGCATCTCAGCAATTCCACGTATCCAAAAAGAAAGTCCAAAGAGAGCATAAACTTTTGAGAAGTCTGAGTTAGTGGGGTAGATTAAAAAATATATGGGTAAAATAAACCAACTAAAAAGGCAGTACATAAGCCATAGGCTTTTAGAGTAAGCAATTTTTCCACCCATTTGGTTTTGATCTTGCTGATGTTTATAGTATGCAGCTAATAAAAATAAACTTAGGTATAAAAGTACTAATCCAGGCTTTGCTATATCCAAAAGTCTTTCTCCACTTTTTCATTAAATTCAAATAGTAATTTATGTTTAACTCTTCCGTATTGGCGGATACGTTCAATCGCAATATGCACAGCATCTGCATCAACACTTCTAAAATTTTCTCTTGGGTCTATCTCTAATGCTCTTGATTGAATACGCATAATATCCACATCCTGCTCAATCACTTGGCGAGTATAAAATTGAATAAATGGCTTAACTAGTTTTGAACCAATTGCCATTTTATAAGCAATGTATGTGTAGGTCCTACTTTTGAGAGATGAAACAGGAGTATTTTGTGAATTAATAATAAATCCATACTCATTTCCAAATGTATAATCAACCCGAGTCAGGTTAGGATAAATATATTCATCTGTATGTTTCATCGGCTCACCCTTTGGATTTAATAACCAATGAAACATTCCTCCAATCTTGTCCTCTTCTTGTTTATAAGTAACCAAGACTTTGGCATTATTAGTTTCTACTGTCATAGGAACTTTTTTATATGCTTCATCTCTAAACCATCCTTCATGAACAAAGACAGTGTGAGGGACATCCATAAAGTTTTCACATAAATTTGTGACTTCATTTTGAAAGTCAGTAATCATAAAGTAACTCACCCAGCTTGGATCATTGGCAAAAGGAAAACGCCATGGGGGAGCTTCAGTTGCAGGTTCATCACCAGTCCAAACCCAGATGGCACCATCCTGTTCATAGGTGGGAAGAGTATCTAGAGTTTGTGATATTTCTTTTTGTTCAGGGCCCTGACTAGGAATATGAACAACTTTTCCATTTTGGTCATATTTCCAACCATGATAAGGACAAACCAAGCAATCATTTATTAATTTGCCATCGCTGATCTGAGTTAAGCGATGAAGGCAACGATTTAAAAGACAGGCGACTTTGCCATCACTAGTTCTATAAAGGGCATAAGAGCGATCATAGACCATGCGATTAAGCACTTGGCCATTTTTGAGCTCGCTACTCAAGCAAGCTATGTACCAATTATTTATTAAATTCTTATCTCTTTCTCTTAAGTCGGACATATTTACTCTGATAATCTACAAATTGTTTTTCTATGTTTATTATATACTAAGCTAACATGACCGATAAGAGAAAATATGAATACCCAAGCATTAAGAGTAAATCCATTTAAAACCTTATACTTTGAATTTCAAAAACTAGATCCAAGAATACCTGTTTTTATCATCTTATTAAGTTATCTCATTCTTGGCTTTACAGTTTTAGGATTTAATAGAACTCCAACCCAAGCTATTATCACAACCCTAAGCACTTGCTTATTAGAAGTATTCTTAGCAAGAGTGCTCAGAAAAAAATGGATATTTCCTTTTTCGGCTTTAATAACAAGTTGTTCTTTAAGCATTCTTCTAAATTATTCACATAATTATTATATGCTCTTAGTTCCAGTTTATTTTGCAATCAGCACAAAATATATTTTTACATTCAATGGTAGACATATTTTTAATCCTGCTCAAATTGCTGTCACACTTTCTCTTCTCACTGCAGGAACTCTTATTACAGCAGCTCCTGCTTATCAGTGGAATGGAATCGAGAATATGTCTGTCTTTATTGCAATGCTAGGAATATTCTTTCTTTTACCTAAAATTAATAGACATTGGTTAGTGATAAGCTTTTTATTAACATTTACAGTCCAAACGTTTTTAAGAGCGATGATTATGAAACATCACTTGCCCTTTGAAACTTTATTTTTAGGGACATTAAGTTCTCCAGCATTTTTCTTATTTACCTTCTTTATGATTACAGACCCGGCAACAAGCCCTAAGTCAAAAAAACTTCAAATCATATTTGGTTTTCTCATAGCCACTATCGACTTAATTTATCATTTAAGACAAAGTTACTTTACGTTCTTTTTTGCAGGTGCAACCGTTCAGTCGGGAAGACTTATTTTTGAACATATTCGTGCCATGAAAAACTCTGATAGCATTCCTGATTACTTTAATAGACGCTTTATACAATCAGGGTACTGGAAGAATCTTATAACAGTGCTTAGTATTGGAGTGTTAGGAGCATTATCTTATCAAAACTTTATTGCTCCAAAAGTTGAACTTAGTCATGTTGAGCTACAATTTAAAAAACATATTCCAGTAAAAGTTGAAATGGGCAAAACTCTAGAAAGAGTTGATAAGCGCATTCAACATCTTGCGAAGTGGCTTCTTTCTGTTGGGGACTCTGTTGCTGTTAGTGATGTTAATGGAGATGGGCTTGAAGATGTCTATTTTTCATTTCCCCTTAAAAATGATCTTTATCGTAACTCTCTTTATTTAAATAAAGGAGACTTTAAGTTTGAAAAAGTCGAATTGCCTTTAAAAGTAGAGTCCGCGCAAATTGAAAAGTATGGTTTGGCCAGTCATGGAACATTTGTGGATTATGATAATGATGGTGATCAAGACTTATTTATTAGTTATGCTTTTGGGGCACCTCATTTCTTACAAAATCAATTAACTGAAACTGGGGAATTTAAGTTCATCGATATTTCAAAAGAATTAGGAATTCCAAATTATACCAATTCAATTATAGCGAACTTTTTTGACTTTAATCGAGATGGACTGCTTGATCTTGTTATTGGTAATGTTTGGCCAGAGTTCCTTCCTGATTATCCAGAGCAGAAAAGATTAAATCTCTTTAATCTTCCTAAAGAAGAATATGCAGGTGATGAGAGGATGTTTAACTTTATGCATGCTTCTTGGCACATGGCCAATAATGGCGGAGTGAATCGACTTTACTTGCAAACAAAAGATCATCATTTTAAAGAACTTGATAGTCAAAAGCTAAACCTTAAAGAAACTCGTTGGACATTGGCCATTGGAACAGCAGACTTTAATCAAGATGGCTGGACAGATCTTTACATGGCAAATGATTTTGGCCGTGACGATTATTATTTAAATGTTGAAGGTAAGACTTTTAAGCGTATTGTTGGAGATACCTTTGGAGATATTGGTCTTGATACTTATAAGGGAATGAATGCAACTATTGGCGACTTTGATAATAATTTAACCAGTGATGTTTATATTTCAAATGTTCATCATGCATATCAAGCAGAGGGTTCTCTGCTTTGGTCTTTTGAAAAAAATGACAAGGGAATCATCGAACCAGTTGAAAGAGCAACATACTTTAATGTGCTTAATGAAAACCGTTTTGGCTGGGGAGCTGGTGCAGGAGATTTAGATCTCAATGGACACCTTGATCTGGTTCAGGCCAATGGCATGGTTGATGATAGTATTGATAAGAAGTTTGATGAGTGTCCTAATTATTGGTATGTGAATGAAAAAATAGCTCGTTCAGCTCCTAGTTTTCATCGTTATGTAAATAAATGGGGAGATATTCGAGGGTTTTGTATCTATGGCAAGGAAAAGAATCGCGTCTATCTCAACTCTATCGGAAGTACTCAATTTGTTGATGTCGCCGATAAAGTAGGAGTGGATGAGGAAACAAATTCAAGAGGGATTGCGATTGCTGATCTTAATAATGATGGGAAGTTGGATTTTATTTCGACTCATATGTTTCACGAACCACGCTTTTATGAAAATACCATGCAGACTAAAAACCATTTTATTGGGCTAGAAATAGCTTCTAATAATAAGGTTTGTAATCGTGAGGCGATTGGAAGTGTGATTACTATTCATTATGAAAACCAATCTCAAATGCGTGAAAAAGTGACTGTTAATGGCTTTAATTCACAATCAAGTAAGAAAGTTCACTTTGGATTAGGAAAATATTCTGGAGTAGTTGATGTGGAAATAAATTGGTGTGGAATTGAAAAAAAGAAATACCAGTTAAGTAGTGGGCGTTATCACAAGGTCACTTTATAATGTTAAAAGCACAAACTCACTCCATTGCTAGTATTTCCGAAATTGAGAAGAAAGAACTCTATCAACTCTTTTCTCGCTATTATGAAGCTAGTGATTTTGAGAAATTCATAAAAGACTTTGATTCTAAAGATGATGTTATACTCCTGCGTTGTAAAGAGGAGGGGATTATTCGTGGATTCTCAACCTTAAAAAAACTACAGTTTACCCATAATGGAAAAGTAAGAGTCGGGATTTTCTCTGGTGATACGATCATTGATGAGAATTTTTGGGGGGCCACGGCCCTGACTTTTGAATTCTTTAAGTATGTCTTAGGTGTTAAACGCAAGCATCTCTTTCAAGATGTCTATTGGTTATTAATTTCTAAAGGCTTTAAAACATATCTCTTATTAGCAAATAATTTTCAAACTTATTATCCACGTTTTGATCGAGAAACCCCAAATGAAGTTCAGAGCTTTATGGATAGCTCATGGCTAGAGCTTTATCCCAAAGACTATTGTCTGGATAAAAAAATACTTTTAACCGCAAATAAGTATGATCGACTGAAAGAGCATGTGGCAAAAATAGGGGAGAAGGAATTGAGTAATCCTAAAATTGCCTTTTTCCAAGATAAAAACCCTCGTTGGGCACAAGGGGATGAGCTTTGCTGTGTTGGAAGAGTGGACTTAGGATTGTGTATCCGCTATAGCTCGCGCACTCTTTATAAGTTGATTAAATGCCAATTAAACCGTTTAAAAGGCATTCTAATGCCCATTAGAAGTAAAAATTAGATAAAAATTACACGATGCGTTAGATTTAGCTAAAGCTCTGATATACTGTGCAAATGAAAGCCAGAAAATTAGATATCTTTACCCGATTAAGTGCCCCTTTTTCTTATTTTAGAGCTCCTACTAGCTTTAATAATATTAATCATGACTCTATTCCTAATGATTATATTAATCTTGATGGATTTCGAATTACAGAAGAAGCGAAACAAAGCCTAAAAGTTACCTTTCTTGGTGATATGATGGGGGTAGGAATTAGAGATATAAAACTCTGTGATAATCTTATTAAAAGAATTCATGCATCTGATTACACTATAATTAATTTATCTTCAGTGCTTACTAATGATTATTCAATGGTATTAGATAAGCAGCATACACATCCACAAATTTTCTTAAAATTTTGTGACCAATTACCAATGGAGAAAGTGGTTTTCTCTTTAGCAAATAGCCATATTATGGACTATGGAAAAAATGGGCTACAAAATACACTTATTCAATTAAGAAGAGTGGGTGCCAAAATTATTGGTTTAAAAGACCAATCAACAATTGAATTAGCAAAAGGTCTTAAGCTTAAGGCCTCAACATCTTGGTATACAGATAAAAACATAACTTCAAATCTTGATGAACTAAGTGCTGAAACTTCAACACTTCATTATATTCACTGGGGTGAAGAGTATAAAACTGAACCGAGTAATGAACAAATTGAACACATTAAAAAATTAAGTGAAAACGATCTATTAGTCTGTGGACACCATTCACATTGTCCGCAGCCAATTAAAATAATTGATGATAAATTAGCGGCATTCTCTTTAGGGAATTTTACAAGCTTCCATGATTCAAGTCGTATTAATTCGGGACTTGTTATGACAACTGATCTTGTTTTATACGATAAGTGGCATATTGAAAAAGTGAATTGGACTCAATTAGATATAAAAGCAACTCAAAATGTACAGGTGTCTGAGATTCATTAAGTTTACATTTGCTTAAAAAATTTCTAGTCTAAGAGGTATGTTAAATACTATTGCAGACTTTATATCATTTAAAACAATTAATAATTTCTTTTTAAGCTTTTTAAATTACCAAGCTCTGAGTCAAATTCTTTTTACCCTACAAGTCGTTGCACTCTACTTTATTGCGAAATTCCTTACCCTTGATCTTTTTGACTTAAAGTTTGAAGAGTCGATAACTCAAGTGAGCTTAGGAGCTCGTTTCTTAACACGATTATTTCAACTATATCTCTTAAGAGCATGTATGCGACGAATGTTGGATATTTTAGGCCTAGAGAAACTAAACTTATCTCATATTGCTATCATTCTATGCTTAGTTTTTCTGCCAATATACCTTGGGCAGTTTCCACTTTTTTTGATTGTACTGGCAGTTTTTCCTAAAAAAGGATTTAGAACTTCCAACTCTCTTCAATATCAGTAATTTTATTAGCAAGTCTTCTATAGATTGAAGAGCGACCAAGTAACCATCTTAATAGGAAACGATCCACAAGCTTTAATAATTGAAAACCAATTAGAAATAAGAAAAGTATTGATGCCAGTATATAAACTACATAAATCGTTCCATGTGGATTCTCTTTAAAGAAGAGTCCCTCTGTATTCATACCAAAGAAACCAACGATAAGGTTTAATGGTAAGAAAATACCAGAGAGGATTGTTAGGGCATAAATATTCTTATTCAACTTATCATTTTTAAGTGAAAGGTAGTAATTATGTAAGTTATCTAGTCTTGCAATGGTGCCATTGGCAGAGCTTAGTACAAATTGAATATCAGCAATCATATTTTTAAAATCAAGGCTTGGAAACTCATCAACTTTATCTCCAAACTTAGTTAAATCACTATAAGCAAAAATTTGACGACTAAAAAAGCGTTCAATCTTTGAAATATCTTTTTTCAAATCGAACCAGTTATCCATAAAGCTAGCAGGGATTTTTCGGTCATAAAGAGAATCTTCCATCTTATCAACTTCACCATTATATAATAAGAAGATACTCTTATTGCTTTCAAAGCGCTCATAAACTGCATCTAGAAAATAATCTAGGCTCTCAGTAAAAACCTTAAAGTGTTGAGTTTCAAAGTCATAGCTAAGAATTTGTTTGTTAAGAAAGACAAAATACTCTGAACGATACGCTAAATCTTCTCCCTTTAAAGTTAAGGAGCGAAGAATAAAAGTAAAGCCACCTGTGAAGGTATAGAACTGAGTTTGATGTTCTTTATCAATTAGATCATCATGAATTGTTTCATAAACTTCTTTTGAAACACTGTTTTTTATATCTTCCCAAGTTAACATCTTTTCCTACTTATGAACGAGTACAAGTCATTTTTAATTTATGGCCATCGATTTCATAATCGATACCTTCTTTAACACTATTAAAGAGAATGTCTTTTGCCAGTGTTTCTTTTTGAATATAGTTTAAATGGTCAGAGATAATTGATTGAAACTCATCAGAAGTATCAATCACAAGACTAATTCTATCATCAACATTAAAGTCCATATCTTTTCTAGTCTTTTGAATCCTATTTACCACTTCACGAGCTAAACCTTCGTTGATCAGGTCTTTAGTCAGTGTTGTATCAAGGTCTATAGAAATCCACTTATTAGAAACAGCATTTGAACCTGCTTGTGCTTCTCTAAAAACGAGAAGATCATCTCCTGAAAGAGTCTTTCCATCCACAGTCATTTCGCCTTTGGCTTCATACTCCATCAGTGTATCACTATCTAGTTTTTTGATCATTCCCATGAGCTTTCCAAATTCTTTACCATACCTTTTACCAAGGACAGGAGAGTTCGGCTTAGCAAATAGTTTGATAAACTTCTCTTCTTCAGTTGAATAATCAACTGCTTTAATATTTAGTTCAGATTGCACATAACTTTCTAGTTTCTTAATACCATCCAGAGTGGTTTGATCTTTGTGAATCACTGTTAGCTTTTGACAAGGAGTTTTAACTTTTACATTCTCCTGACTTCTCTTTTGTCTACCAAGTAAAATAATTTCTTGCATTCTAGTGACAGCATCTTCTAGAGAAGCATCAATCTTTGTTTCATCAAAGAGCGGATAGCTTTCGAGGTGAACAGAGAGCTTAGAGTCTTCACCATATTGTTTTAATTCTTGAAAAATATGCTCACTTAAAAATGGTGCAAAAGGAGCCATGATTTTAGAAAGCTCTTTTAGAGTCATGTACAGTGTAGAATAAGCATAACACTTTTCATCTGTTAGATCTTTTCCTTCCCAAAAACGTCTTCTGTTTAATCGGATATACCAATTCGTCAGATCTTCAATAAAGGTAAATAGTTGAGGTACAACATTATATAGGTGATAGCTCTCCATCTCTGTTGTTACATTCTTAATTAGTGTTTGTAGTTTAGATAAAACCCATTTATCTAAAATATTATCACCAAATTTTAGATTCTCTTTTGCAGACCAACCATCAACACTTGCATAAGTATTAAAGAATTTGAATGAATTATACCAAGGAAGTAGAGCACGACGTACCATGTCCTTAACACCATCATCAGTAAATTTTAATTCTTCACCTTTAACTAATCCACTAGTGATAAATGTAAGCCTTAAAGCATCGGCACCAAATTGTTCCATTAAAACATCTGGTTCTGTATAGTTTTTAAGACGCTTACTCATCTTCTTACCATCAGCAGCTTGTACCATTCCATTAACTATAACGTTCTTAAAAGCTGGCTTATCAAATAAAGCTGCCGAAAGGACAGTTAGGGTATAAAACCATCCACGAGTTTGATCTAATCCTTCCGCGATAAATTCCGCTGGGAAACCATTTTTGAAAACTTCTTCATTTTCAAATGGATAATGTAATTGAGCATAAGGCATAGAACCAGACTCAAACCAACAGTCAAACACCTCAGGGATTCTTCTATAAGTTCCTTCTTCTCCATCAATTGAGAAGGTTAAGTCATCAACTGTTTCCCTATGAAGATCATTTATTTTCTTTCCGGTGTATTTTTCAATATCTTCAAATGAACCTAAGCAAACCATATTCTCAGTAGTATCATTAACCCAGATCGGTAGAGGAGTACCCCAGAATCGATTACGTGATATTGCCCAGTCACGAGCATTCTCAAGCCATTTTCCAAAGCGACCTTCTTTAATATGTTCAGGAGTCCAATTGATCTCTTTATTGGCCGCAATCATTTTATCTTTGATTTCATCTACTCTTAAATACCACTGTGGCATTGCCATGTAGATTAATGGAGTGTCTGTACGATAACAAAATGGATAACTATGCACGAGAACACTTTGGTGAATAAGTTTTCCTTGTTCTTTCAGTAGCTTTTGAATACCTTTATCAGCCTCTTTAATATACTGACCTGCAAAGTCACTAACTTCACTGGTAAATTCACCCTTCGTATTGATTGGACAAGCAAAAGCAGTTACTTTCGCTGCAGTTAAAACACGATTATCATCCTCACCAAAAGCAGGAGCAGCATGAACGATACCAGTACCATCACTGGTTGTTACATAATCATCAGCATGAACTTTAAAAGCACCTAGCTCTCTTTGATCTTCAAAGTAATTAAATAAAGGTTCATACTCAAGACCAACAAGTTCACTTCCTTTAACTGTTTTTAAAGGTTCCATCTCAAAGGATTTCTTATAAGCTTCAAGTCTTTCACTTGCAATATAGAACTTCTTGTCAGTGTTCTTTTCATGAACAAGAACATACTCAATATCATTATTTACAATCAAACCAAGATTTGAAGGAAGGGTCCATGGAGTTGTCGTCCATGCACTCATGTATTCATCACGCTCTTTAAGTTTGAAGAGAACCGTGATGGCAGGATCTTGTACATCCATATAGTTTTGAGTTGCTTCAAAGTTAGAAAGACCAGTTTCTAAAGCAGTAGAGAAGGGAACAATTTTATTACCTTTATAGATTAATCCTTTATCCCAAACTTGCTTAAAGACCCACCAAACACTTTCCATAAACTCTGGGTCCATGGTTTTATAATCATTTTTAAAGTCTACCCAACGACCAATTCGATTTATTGTTTTTTCCCATTGGCTAACGTAAGTAAGAACGATTTCACGACAAGCATCACAATAGGCCTTGACTCCGTTTTTCTCAACATAGTCATTAGCACTCATTCCAAACTTCTTATCAATTTGTTGCTCAATCGGAAGACCGTGAGTATCCCAGCCCCACTTACGAGCAACATACTTGCCCTTCATAGTAAAGTAACGTGGGATAATATCTTTTAAGGTTGAAGCAACCAAGTGACCATGGTGAGGAAGTCCTGTTGCAAAGGGAGGTCCATCATAAAAAATATAGGGCTCATTATTCTTTGTTTGCTCTAATGATTTTTCAAAAATCTGATTTGAATTCCAAAATTCTAAGATTTTCTTTTCTGTTTCAACAAATGAGAATTCATTTTGATTTTCCATCCTGACTAAACTCCTCAAAAATAGGTCAATTTTGCCTCAAAACTATAACAAAGGGGAGTCTTTTTGAATAGGTAAACATTGAAAAATACTAGTCGATAAGTCTTATATGAAGCTTTTATTTTCATTCATACTCTGTTTTTTAACAATGGTGCTCACTCCCAATGTAAGTGCATTGACTCAAGAGGATATTGAGTTCTTGGAGAAAAATGATTTAGGAACTCGTAAAGTCATGCTGCATACAGATGTATGGGGAGTTAAGCCTTCGAAATTAGATCAAGATATTCCACCTTATAAAGGGCAAAAGAATTCATTAATCGATTGGAGCAATAGCGATAGCAATGATTGGTTAGATTTTGATTATTGGAAATTAACGCGAGAGGCAAGAGATAAGTATGCCGATTGGAAAATACGTCTTAGAGATTCTAGTCACCGAGAAATTATCGGAAAGGTTATTCAATGTCTTGGACGATGTGAATCACGTCGAGAAACTGGACGAACTCCAGTGCAAACGGGAAGTATTATCAAAGAAGGTGATGAGTTTGTAACTGAAAAAGATTCTGCAGCATGGTTATTACTAATCGATGGTAGTTTAGTTCGCTTAAGTGCACTGAGTAGTATTTCTATTTTTGAAGTTAACGTTTTAAAGGAAAAATTCTTTTTCAACTTTCGTTTAAACTTTGGGCATATATACTTTCAGCAAAGAAGAATTGGAAAATTCAAAACTATTGATTTGGCCGAAACAGATCAATCCATGTTGCCTCTATTATTAAAGAATGCCAATCGTGAATACTTTATGCGCCAAGATTTTCAAGTACTCAATGATGAACAACAAATGACCTATGTGCTTGAGGATAACCCAGGACATGTTACTCAATACAATTTTTTAAATGAACATATACAAGAAAATAAAGAGGCAATCCAAAAGTGGGATACAGAGGTATTCTTTTTTACTCCCAACGGGACGTTTCTACTAAAGAACCCAATTTTTCATGCCTTTTATGAAGAGCTTTCTGAAACACGTTTTTACTTAACAGATGAGATTCAAGAGTTTGAATCAGAGGATCAGCGCAAGGCCAGTGGAAAAGTGACCTATAGAGGTTACACAAATGAGAATGCTAATGAGATACCCATAAATCAATGGGTCGCTGTGGATCCTACGGGCTCTGGTCTTATTAAGCGTCAGGAAATGGAAGAGAAAATCCGTCCTATAGAATACTTTGTTAAGAGAATTCCCTCTGTTCAGTGTGCTCGTGAAATTTATTTAAAACAGATGTCTAGTTTTATGTGGAATGACTTTGATAATAGAAAGTTAGCTGTGGATTATGGCTATCGCCTATGGGACGAAGAAAAAGAGCTAAGACTTAGAAAAAAGTTTTTAATCTCTTTTGTCAGACGCTCAGAGACTACAAATTTACGCTCTCTTAAAAAACTCTTTGCAGATCAAGAGTTACATGACTTTGATCAACGTTATTATATGCGTTCTGTAAGAGATACTATTTCTCAATTGAAGAACTTACGTGACAATGATAGGGAAGTTGTAAAAGAATTAAATGAAGCTGAATATTATTTATGGGTTTTAAAAAATGGCAAAAACTTTACACCAACTTATTCTCGCTAGTCAGTCTCCAAGGCGTAAACAATTACTCTCTCAATTAGGTCTTAGCTTTCATGTTAAACCAGCAGACATAGATGAAGATATTCCCTTTGATAATCCCAAAGACTTAGTTTGTGAACTTGCTCTTTTAAAGGCCCAAGCAATTTATAAGAATTCTTCACAAGATGCAGTGGTGATTGGCTCAGATACAATTGTTGCTATTGAAAATGAAGTTCTTGGTAAACCTAGTGATAAAGACGAGGCTGAGAGTTTTTTAAAGAAACTTTCTGGTAACACTCATAGTGTGATGAGTGCAGTAGCAATTTTAAGCCAAGGAATTGAAGAGACTTTTTATGTGGAAACTCTTGTAAAGTTTAAAAACTTAACTGCAAAGGATATCACAATCTACTTGGACTTTAATGAGTATTCAGATAAAGCTGGAGCATACGGAATACAAGGTGCTGCTAGTGCACTTGTGACATCAATAAAAGGAAGTTATTCTAATGTCGTTGGACTTCCACAAGTTGAATTAGTTGAGAAGTTTGAAGAGTTATTTGGAAAAGATTGGAGAAGTTACTTTGTATAAAATATTTTTATTCTTGCTCATCTCGATAAGTTTATTAAGTCATGCTCAGACTATTAGTTCTCTTAAAAAAGATGAAATATTAGATAATCTAAGTAAGCTTGAGAAAATGGAATATGAGAATTATGAACAGGCCATTTTTAATCTTAATCAAGAGATTTTAAATTATAGTGAGCTTCGTAAAAAAGAATGTCTAGGGGAGTTTTCGACTTTAGAGATTGATAATGAGGGAGAGTCAATTACTAAGAAGAATACACTTAGTAAGGAAGAAAAAAAGCTCTGTCAGATAGAGCTTTTAAACTTTAGAAAGAAATATATTAAAAATATCTATAAGATCCGAAAGAAGCACCTGGAAGATATTCATCAAAAGCAAATAGAAGAATTAAAATCCATGCAAGATGAAAATCTTAACGAGTTAGATACTGTTCTACAGAAATTAAGATAGTAGAGTAATTAAAGCTTAATTACTCTCTTTCTCATTCTATGCTTAAGTTCTAATCTGTTTGGTTTTACACTTTCAATTTTTCCCATCGACTTCATTGGTCTAAATGAACGGTTAACAACTGCCTTAGTTGCTAATTTTAAAGTGTCTTTTTCTGTGTTGATCTCTTTAAGAGTTGGTAATTCTGTTGTTTTCATAATTTTTTCCTGTGAATTTGCGTTAGGCACAAGTCAGAGGAAAATCACAAAAATTACCCTAAGAATTGTGGCCTAACAAAACTAAAATTCGTCTCAAATAGGGACTCCTGGTTTTGTTAGTATTTAACGTTTCGGAAGATTTCACTTCTTCCTTAATTATAACTTAAATTCAAGATATCACAAAATCTCGTAATTTTCATCCTAGTAGGAAAAAAGGGCTATCTTGGGCCTAGGGATGAAAAATATCCCTAAATCGGTTATATTTTATTGTAATTTCAGTAATTTATCTGCTTGAGGTTTTATGAAAATCACGACATTGCTTCTTCTATCCTTATTCGCTGTTTCATGTGCAAGCATGAAAAAATTGGCAATCTCCAATTCTGTAGGTGTTTTTGAAGATGGTGAGAAGGCACTTAATAATGAGTCTTATTATGAATTTATCCGCGAGTCTGCACTGGCAAATATTAAAACACTTGAGGCCTTACACTATGCTAGTCCTGAGGACGAAGAGCTTATAGCTCTTTTGGTAAAGGGGTATGCCGGATATAGTTTTGGAGTCTTAGAAACTGAGGCCTTCTCAGATATACTCTTAGATAAACTAGATAGTGAAAGGGTTGAGAAGCTCAAGGCAGGTTATACTAAGGCGATTGAGTTTGGGCTTTTATACTTTAAGTTACACGGTATAAAGCAAAAGGAATTACTTTCTTTAAAGGGAATGGATAAAGTAAATGAGGAGTTCTCTGATCTCTCTTCAGCAGATAAAAAAGCACTCTTCTTCTTTGCACAATCATTGGCGGGTATTTTTAATCTTGAAAAACAAAATATGTTCTTACTCGGAACAACCCCAGTTATAGTCGGCCTAATGGAAAAAGTCTGTAAAAAAGACCCAGACTTTGAGAATGGAGCATGCCAATTATTTCAAGCGGTCTTTGAAGCAACAAAACCAACTCTAATGGGGGGAAGTATTGAAAAAGCAAATAAGCTTTTTAGTAAGACCTTTAAAGCAAATCCAAAAAACCTTCTTAATAAAGTGACTTATATTCAATACTCATTAGTTCCAATGATTGATGAAACTCAATATAAAAAATATAAAAAAGAATTGAAGACTGCTTTTAAAGACTTTAACCGTGTAAATAATTTTGGTGAACTTATTAAAGCTAAGGCCAATTACCCTAAAGAGTTAAACCTTTTTAATGCTATTGCTTCTGAAAGGTTTAAGCATTTAATCTCAATTGAAAATAAATTATTTTAAGGAATACAATGAAACTATTAATTTTAAATTTACTTATTTTAAACACTTGTTTTGCAATAACTTTTAAAATTGCGGCCCTTGCTCCTAAGGGCACAAATTGGGCTAAAACCATTGATGGATTTGCAAAAGAAATTGAAGAAAAGTCAGAAGGTAAAATAAAGTTTAAAGTTTACTTTGGTGGAACTGCAGGAGATGAGCCCGATGTCTTAAGAAAAATTCGCATTGGACAATTACATGGAGGAGTCTTTACTGGTAAAACTCTAGGGGATATTGCAAAAAATGTTAGAGTGATAGAAACACCATTTACATTCTTTGATAAGCGTGAAAATGCCAGCAAAGCACTCAAAGGTTTAGCACCATATTTTGATAAGGAATTGGCAAAAAATCAATTTGAAAGCTTAGGCTATTATGAAGTAGGACAAGTTTACTTAGTCTCTAATAAAAAAGTAACAAATATAGAAGAATTAAAGGGAATTAAAGTTTGGTCATGGGAAGGGGATGAAGTTATCAATGCTATGATTGAATCCCTTGAATTAGTATCAGTGCCCTTAGCACTGCCAGATGTTCTACAATCATTATCTACTGGAATAATCAATGCTGCTTATGCTCCACCTCTAGGAATTATTGGTCTTCAGTGGCAAACACAAATTAAATACCTCGTAAACTTTCCAACAGCATTTACTATTGGTGCATTTTTATTAAGTCAAAAATCATGGAAAAAGCTTTCTGCAGAACAAAAAGCATTAGTTAAGTCTTGTGCTGATAAATATATTCAAGAAGCAAATAAATTGGCGAAAACTGATAATGAACAGGGGCTACAGGTACTTCAAAGTATGGGTGTTGAGTTTATTGATTTCGAAAAGAAAGACCTCGCTGAAGCAAGTAAAATTCGCTCTAAAGTTGTTGAAAAGTTAAAAGGCGAAATTTCCTCAGAAGCATTTTCAAAACTTGAACCATATAGAACGAAGTAGGGAGTAATATAACTTGTTAGAGAGCATTCAGAAATTAATTAACCGTTTTGTTCTAGCACTACTTGTTCTAAGTGTTATCTTGATGCTTGGTCTTACTTTATTAAATATTGCATTGAGACTCTTTGAGACAACTCTGGTCTGGGTAGAACCTTTAGTTAGACACCTGGTTTTTCTAAGTGCTTTTTTAGGAGCTTCATTAGCAAGTGCCCGAGGAGAACACATAAAAATAGATATTCTTTCAAAGCTTATTAAAAGTGAGAAGGGATTAAAACTATATGATATTTTTATTCAGTTCTTTACGATCGTGGTTTTATTCTTTCTTATTAAGGCCGGTTTAAACTTTTATTCAATTGAAAAAGACTATACAAGTGAAGTCTTTCTATTTTTTAACAATTATCACTTGGTTGGGATTATACCCTTTGGATTTGGAGTACTCATTATACAGAGTATCTTACGTTGTCTTATCCAGTTAAAAGGAATCTTAAATGAGTGAGGGCTTAGGAGTCATTCTTATTCTCATACTTGCTTTTATGGGAATGCCACTTTTTGCAGTCATGGGAGCATTAGGTTCTTTACTATTCTATTTTGCAGAAATTGATATCAGTGCTGTGGCAGTAGAGATTTACCGTCTGGCATCATCTCCGACTTTATTAACAATCCCTTTATTTACTTTAGCTGGTACTATGTTGGCCAAGTCAAAGTCTCCTGAAAGACTATTAAGTTTTGGAAACGCTAGTTTTGGGTGGATGCCAGGGGGAATCGGTATTGTGTCATTAGTGACTTGTGCATTCTTTACTGCTTTTACCGGAGCTAGTGGAGTGACAATTATTGCTCTGGGGGGACTCTTATACCCAATGTTAAGGCAAGTTAATTACGATGAAGATTTTTCTTTAGGACTAATGACAACTGGTGGGTCTTTAGGTTTATTATTTGCTCCAAGCTTACCCTTATTACTTTATGGAATTGTTGCAAAGGTTGATATCTCACAACTTTTTCTCGCGGGAATTTTACCTGGAACATTTCTTATCATTGTTCTAAGTCTTTACTCTATGTATAAGGGAAAACACTTTAGGGAAAATAAGTCTTTTTCAAGTTCGGAACTAATAAAAAGTTTTATGCTCGCAAAGTGGGAACTTTTTATTATTCCATTAGTTCTCTGTTCCATTTATCTTGGTATTGTGACACTCACTGAAGCAAGTGCCCTTACTGCTTTTTACTCCTTTATACTGTGCTTTTTTATTCATAAAGATTTAAAACTAAAAATAGACTTTCCACTGGTGGTTAAAGAATCAATGAGTTTAGTCGGTGCAATCTTAATTATTTTATGTTGTGCGATGGGATTAACAAATTATTTAATTGATGAAGAAATCCCAATGAAAATCCTGCATTGGATAGAAGCTGGAGTAAGCAATAAGTATACATTCTTATTATTATTAAATTGTTTCTTATTAATTGTAGGAAGTTTAATGGATATCTTTAGTGCAATTATAGTTGTTGTTCCACTAATACTACCACTTGCAGTTCAGTTCGATATTCACCCCGTTCATATGGCAATTATTTTTCTAACTAATTTAGAAATAGGGTATATTACACCACCAATTGGAATTAATTTATTTATCGCTAGTTATCGTTTTGATAAGCCTGTTCTGAAATTATATCGGGCCAGTTTTCCATTTCTAATCCTTCTGTTATTATCATTATTGGTAATAACTTATGTGCCGGAGTTAAGTTTAATATGGATAAAGTAGTACTTATCATATTCTTTGCAACTTTCGCTCTTCATGCAAATGTATGGAACCCAGCTTATTATGGGCAAAAGGATATTGATCAGTATTTTGGTCCCTATGGTGGAGATTTTAAATCAAGAGTTGTTTGGAGTGATTATATTAACTTTGATGCCCACCTCAGTGTCGCTGAGGACGAATACTCAGGAAAGACTCATTTTAAATTTCAGTCGGATAAAGAAATCTTTTTCGATTTAATACAGCCTGATCTTTATGAATTATTAGGTGAGATGGATATTGTTAAAAAGGCAATGGTTTGTCCACATAATGAAATGTCTAAGAATTACTCTTATTATAGATATTTATTTCGACTCATTTCTATTTCTTATTTATTTGAATCTCTAAAGTTTCATCAACAAACTTTAGAAAAATTTGATTTGAGCAATTCATGTAATATTAATTTTAAGGAGCTTTTTCAAGCATGTAAGCCCAAGACTGTTGATATGCAATTCTTCCTTCAAAATGCAGAGATTGTAATGGATAACCTAGATCGAGATAGTGTTTCTATCGATTTTAATGCACAGAAGTTTCAACGTGATTGGTTTAGCTCATTTGAAAAAACACCATACACTGATATTTCTCAGACACGTTTAAAAGTACATTGTGAACAAAGTAATTGTGAAATAAAGAATAAGAGAGATGTTCAAAAAAACATTAAACTTGTTTGTGAAAAAGATTCTGAATTAATTAAAAAAATATGTTCAGAAGAGGATCGTCTCTTTGGAATGACAAGTACTATTCATGCATATCAAGCTATTAAAGCTTCAGATGCTTTAATGGCAGTCAATGAAAATGGAAATGCACAAGGATGTCTAAGAAGATTTGCTATTCAAAATGGTGATCAAGAGGAGAGCATACCAGTTCTTCGAAGACTTATTCCAGTTACCTTTGAATATATGCAAAATAATTTCGAAGCACGCTTTCAAGGTGGCCAGTTATTCCCAATAGGTTCACTAAAACTCTTTAGAGACCAAGGTTTAGAAAATCTGCTGGTAAAACAAGAGAAGAAAGAGGTTGAAAAGAAAGTGACTAAGGTGGAAAAGAAAGTTGAACTACCTCCTTTAGCTCCTGAACCTTTAAAACAATTCTTTAAAAAGAAAAAGAAAGCTAAGAAGGTTGCTAAGGTTAAAAAAGTTGAAAAAAAGAAAGAAGTTGTTAAGTCTCAATTTCTTAAAGCAGTGGAAATGCGCGATCAATATAGTCTTGAAGCTGTTTTTGTTGAGATGGACAAATTTAAGTTTGATTATGTCTTCACCCCTAAGATGACAAAAATTTTAGAAGAGAAGTTACCTAAGTATATTGCTGTTCCTGGACTAGAGGAGATGAAAAAGTTTGATGGTCTAGGGGATGAAAAAGGTGTTCCTCTGCGCTTTATCAAGTTTTTAATTGATACAAATAATCACCAAGGACTTTATAATCTCTTACAAGTCTTAGGGGATCAGTTCTATGTACAAAACGATATTGATAATAAGAAGTTTGTGAAAGCTCCTACTAAGATTAGCCTTTTAAATGATGAGTATACGAATTATCAATGGCAAATACAGATTCTTAAAGATTAGGTAAATACCAGTCAACTTCAAAAAGAGTTGCACCACTATTAATGGCAGCTGTTCTCCCTGGAACAGAGTCTTCAAAAATAAGACATTCTTTAGCACTAACACTAAATTTTTCCATTGCAAGGTGATATGGAGCTGGATGGGGTTTATTATCCTTTGTGTCTTCTCTGGTAATGATATGGTGAAATAAGTCTTTTATACCTAAGAAATCTAAGAGCACATGAGTTGTTTCTCTTTCACTACTTGTTACAAGTGCTAGGTTATGCTCCTTTGATAGTGAGCGAAGAAGCTTTTTTACTTGGGGCTTAAAGATGACTGATGGATCAATCTCTTTGAGGATCTCATTAAATAATTGCTTTTTATGGTCTAAGAATTCATCTAAGAGCATTGATTTAACAAGCTGGTCTTTAACTAGCTTGTGATAGACAACCTCATCGGTAAGGCCAATACACATAATTTCAAGCTTATCTAATGCGATTTCCGTACCTGTTTGTTCTTTAATAATGAGGTTGATGGCACGTGCATGGATGACTTCAGTATTCATTACTGTCCCATCCATATCAAAGAGATAGGTGCTAATTCCCTGAAATTGCTTGGTTAATTGTGTATAGCTGATGACTTCTTGCATTTTTTTCCTTTCACTGAAAGGGTCTTAACTTTTTGCTACACTTTATTAGTAACATGGAAACTAATATTATGAAAGTAAATTCTGCATCTAGTCAAAAAACCACCCAAAGCTCTAAAGCACCAGCTAAAGAGGATATCAAAGCGAAGCTTGAAGCAAAGTTTGGTAAGAAGTTTGGTGAAAAGAAGGTAAAGAAAGACCCTGATGTGGTGGTTAGTATCGATAAAAAAGGTAATAAAGAAGTGAGTACAGACGGTTTTGGAGATATAAAGGATAATGATCCCAATTCTGAGGCCACTCAGGAAAAGCTTAAGAAAATTCTTTCTACCGGTGCCTTTAATTTCAATCCAAAAGAAAGAGATGCTCTCAAGGATATTCTCGGTTAATAAGCTTTAAGAGAGCTGTAAAAATCAACATTTAGACAATCTTTACTAGACCACTTCTAAGCTTTATTGTACAAGTGTGATCATGTCACCAAAAAATATGTTACAAAATATTCTCTTTGAGGCCCAGTCTTATAAGGAATATGAAGATATTGAAAAACTTGTTGAAAAGGGAATGAATCTTCAGAATGTTCCCGTTCAACCCCTCTATATTTCTCTGCAAAATGCTACAAGTGATCAAGTTGCTCAGGTCTTACCCAAGCTATCCAAAGAACAGCGTAAGTGCTTTTTAGATCTTGATCTATGGAAGCGTGATGAAGTTGATGTTGAAAGCTTTGATCACTGGATTGAAGTTTATACCAAGTGTAAAGAGGACTCGATAGTAAAAGAATTCGTCAACTCTGATGAGTTTTTAATGTATTTAAAGAGTCGTATTAATATTTATACTTTTGATGTGGAAGATCCAATGTATCCAGATCATGACTTCTACTTTCTAACAGATGATAATTTACTCTTAATTGAATACTCACAAGACTATGACTTTCCACAAGAATTAAAATTTCTCATTAGGCACTTCTATGATGTCCATGGAGTAGAAAATGCTTATAGTAAGCTTTTTAAAATTATTAATGAGTCTTTTATTCTAAGAGAAGAAGAACTCTATCAAGAGAAAAAAGAACGTATGCGTGACTTTGGTTTCGTTGACTATTATGAGGCAAGAGAAAAATTATTTGCTTTTATAGGTCTCAAATCAATGAATAAGTTCATTCAAGAAAAAAAGCCTGTCATTGCAAAAGTTCATAGTCAGCACAAGAATCAGTCTTTACATTCATCAGCTCTAGTTAACTTTGATAAAGATATTCAGTCTATTATGGCAGAACTTATTAAAGTTAGTGATACAGACAAAATAAATTACCTACACTTTAGCTTTGTTCGTTTAATTAATTCAACGATTACCCTCAATGATGCCTTGAAAGGTGGGAGAGTTGAGTTAACGAAGATCGGAGAGTTGACAAAGACTTACCTCGAGCTGGGTATTAGTTATATAAAATCTATTCGCCAATATGCTGAAGATGATTCTGTCTTTAATGACTTTGATTTTTTTGATGTCTATAAAGTTGGCCATACACTTATTAGTTTAAGAAAGTCTAAAATTAAAAAGTCTATTAGTGGAACTCCTTTTGAGAAAGAGGACTATGAATACTTCTTAGGAACTTGGTGGAATGGCTTCTTAGAAAATAGCTTCTCTAGTATTCCCAAGGTTAAGGCCTTTGGAGTAGGAAGACACCCTCAAAAAGTTAATCGTATTGAGACTTATGAGTTTTGGGATAAAGAGATATCATGTTTTGTTGCCTTGATTCCGTTTGTAAATAAGTTCTTTCAAACATTGCATGATCTTAAGACTAATGGGCAGTTAAATGATCAATTCTATCTCAATTACACTGTCGATAATATTGATTTTGAGTCGATTATGATCTCAAGCTTTATTTCTCATGAGTTGGCACAATCACAACAGCAAGGCAAGATGGGACTTACTATTATCGAATTTAAAGAATTTATAAAGAAGTACTTTGTAAAAAAAGGTGAGGAGTACAATCTACTTGCATTTGATCAGATGCTAACTCCTATAAATACCTTTGCCCGTCAATTTGGTTTAGAGGTCGTACCAGACTTTGAGGTCTATCTCTATGGTATTTTAAGCGAACACTTAAGCGGGTATGAGTTTGATACTTTAGAGGATGAAGACTTTAGTCATGTTGGTGGCCCAATACTATTAAATACCCTGGCAAAGCATTAAAGCAGTACTTACTTGAACTGTTTTAAAATTTCATTTAATGACATACAAAGAGGACTTTGATTTTTTAAGAGCATCTTAGCTAGAATATCCAACTGGGCTTCAATATCACGATCTAATTCAAAATTGAGGGCTTTTCCTTGGGGAAAGTTCTTAAGCATATATACTTTTTCTTCATAAAACCCGGTATGTTTATCTAAACGTTTCGATTCATTTTCAAGAAAGGTAAGAAGTTCAAATCCTCCCGAATTAGCGTCTCGTCTTTTTGGTGATGGTTTAGGCTTTTTATCTTCACCATCGATGAAGTCACGAAAGCCAATTAAATCGTCGTCATCATCTTTAGGCGTCATGCTTCTTCCTTATGCCAGAAATTATTTTTTTTAGATATATATTAAAATCTTCTTTTTCTTTTATCATTTTATGTTCAAGTGCAAACTCTTTAATAATTGGATCGACCTCTGCACGATTAATACTTCTTAATTGGTCTTGTTTTAGTTTTATTTTATTATAAACAAGGTTCTCTTTTATATTTAGTTGTTTCGTCTTTTGTTTATAGTATTTTGGCACTTGATTTAAATTATCAACCAAATTCAACTGAGTGGGATAGTCTATTAAAGTGGTATATATATAGATAGGGTAGAGAAAACTTTTATCCCTAAGAATTTCACCAATGACCTCAATTAATTGCTCTTGCTTCTCTGGGAACTTCATAAGACTAATGACACAAGGCCTTTCATCAAAGTCCTGCTCATTAAGAAAATTATAAATATTTTCTTTTTTGTCTGATAGTAGTTCAATTTGTTTAATAATCGGTGGAGCCATAAATTCTCGATATTCAAATACGATTAAGCTTATTATAATATGTATAATGAATGAGGTAAAATTAAATCCAGTCTATGCAAATATTCCTGATGCGATTGCTTGGATATGTCAGCAACGTCTACAAAACTCTAATAGAACTTATCAAGAGATTTGGGAATTTATTCACCAAGATCAAGCATTAAAAATATTGTTACCAAGAATTTTTGAAAAAAATCATCTTGGAGGAGACCTAAAAGCTCAAATGAGCTCTTATGGTGTAAAGGGGATACGAGATCGTCTTGCCAGTTTATTTCTCTATCAATTAAGTGAGAAGAATCAAGCAAAGTCAGTTGATCTGACCTATATTTTAGAAGTTCAACAATTTGAAGAAAGATTTAGTGAATTTGCTAATGAATGGGACTCAAGGATTTTCCTCCTCGGCTTTTATCTAAGAGTAAAAGACTTAAAAAATGAAGAGTATAACGATCCTGAAGAATATGAATTAAATATCCCCTTAGATGTCGATGAAATTTTAACTCATGGTAAGGCGAAGATAGAGAAACTTGATTGGTTGATTATTACCCTAAAATCGTTATTACAGTTTAAGAGTAAAGATGAACTTATCGATTGGATTAATAAAGATGGAAAAGATATTTATAATTTAATCATTACTCTTTCTCCGGCTCAACAGAAAGTCTTTTTAAAAGACTTATTACAATATGGACATGCAATAAACGATTTAGACTTTTTTATCTTTAATAAAATATAGGAATAACTATGGATGCAAGTAATAGTGTTTGGAGATTACTCAATGACCTTTCAACTAAGAAAGGAATTTCTGAAGTCATTATTAATAATATTGATAATATTTATATCGAAAGAGATGGAGAGTTAATTCGTTTAAATGTAAAAACAACTGCTGATGATATAATGGGCTTTTGTAAAGATGTCGCAAAATTTAATAAGGTAAATTTTAATCTAAACAATCCAATTATTGATGGCGTTTTACCTGATGGTAGTCGTATTAATATTATTTCTCAAACTTATACCACTTCAGCTCCGGCCATTACCATCAGAAAATATTTAAAGAGTATAAGAACTTTTGATGAGAGTCCTGGTATTTTTGGACTCAATGAAAAGTGGAAGGTATTTATTCAAACCCTTGTACAATCCAAACAAAATATAATTATCTCAGGTGGTACCGGTAATGGTAAGACCACTTTTATGAATCTAATGTTACAGGAAGTTTCACCCGCAGAGAGAATTGTAACCATAGAGGATACAAAGGAATTACAATTTAATTTACCTAATACTGTTAGGCTTGTTTCTAAGGGAACATCATCCAATATAGAACAACCACTGACTATTAGAGACCTTTTAAAAAATACCTTAAGAATGCGTCCTGATCGTATCATTATTGGAGAGGTACGTGGGGCTGAGGCCTTTGATCTTTTACAGGCCATGAACACTGGTCATGATGGAAGTATGTGTACTATCCATGCGAACACTCCAGCTGAGTGTCTAAGTCGTTTAGAAAATTTATTTCTATTTGCAGGTTTTGATATTCCGATGCTTGCAGTGAGGCAGCAATTATCTACTGCTGTGGACTTTATTGTTCAGCTCGATCGAGATAGGGATGGGAAGAGGATTGTAAGAAAAATTTCTGAAGTTTCCAATATGGAAGGCGACAGAATTCTTTTACAAGATGTTGGTGTTCATGAAGATGGCGAGGCCATTTTCACCGGACTTGTTCCAAAACGAATGAAACAATTGATGGAATATGGCCTAAGCTCTGATTTCTTCTTAGATACTTAAGAGCTCTTAGTATCTAAAATTATCGTGAATATATTGTACAGTATTGCGAACATTCTCTTCTGGAGTATGCTGTAAAACACCATGACCAAGTCCACAAATCCATTTCGAGAAATCTACTTTTGAGTCAACAAGATGTTTCCAAAAATCACCTAGATGTGTCTCAAGTTTACTCCACTCAATATGAAGCCAACAAGGATCAATATTTCCTTGGATATAATAATCTTTACTATATCGATTTAAAACTTCAGCAAGGTCATGTCTCCAGTCTACGCCTAAGACATCAATATTATCATCTTCAATAACATCGAGGTGATTCATATGCGTATTGCGAGAATAATAGATAATTTTCTTGTCTGGGAACTCAGCTTTAAATTTTGCGGTTAACCATTTTATATTAGGAACAATAAAGCGTTTAAAGTCACTTACATTTAATTCACCAACAGCTGTATCAAATAAACACATTGCATCTGCACCCGCACGGGCTTGAGTTTGCATTTCTTTATAAACATTAGGAAGTAATAATTCACAGAACTGAGAGTAGCGTCCATCATATAGTCCTGTCTTAGAAGAAACTAAACTTCCTGCATGAGAACCCTCTACAGCATATGCATAAAGAGTGAAAGGAGCACCAACAAATCCTAAGAGAGTCTTCGTTTCAGGTAACGTCTTTTTCAATAAAGTAACCGCATCAGCTTGAAACTGGTAATAATTGGGATCAAAATTATCTTGTTTTAATCTTTTTAAATCATCTAGTTTTGAAAGTTTTAGATCTAGTTGTGGACCTGGATTATAAACAAGGCCAGTTCCAAGTTCCTCAAGTGGGAACAGTAGATCTGAGAATAAGATAGCAGCATCAAATTTAAAATCCTCTATTGGGCCCATTGTCACTTCACATGCAAGTTTTGGGTCCTTACAAAGTGTCATGAAGTCATGATCTTTTTTAAGGTTTTGATAGTGATTATGATAACGTCCAGCTTGACGCATAAACCATACAGGGACTTGAGTTTTTCCTTCAACACTTATTCTTTGATCAAAAATATTATTCATTTTTCTTCCTTCTTTTATCTTTTTGTCTATTTATTATTTTAATTCAAATTTATAACCAATTCCTCGAATACTTGTAATTTTAGCTTTCTGCTCTTTAGATGTTTCAAGCCACTTTCTTAAATTAACGATATAATTATCTACCGTTCGATTGGAGGGAAAGCTATTCTCACCCCAAATCTTATCAATAATCTCATCTCGAGAAACAACATTATTTATATTGGAATAAAGTAGCTCTAAAATTAAACATTCTTTTTGAGAGAGAGAAATAACTTCTGCGCTACCATTTAAAACTTCAAAGCGTTTAAACCATACTTTTAGATCCCCAATTTGGATTTCATCAGTATGTTCTTCTCTTTTCGATTTATTATTTAAAATTCGGCTTAATCTTAATTTTAACTCACGAACATCAAAAGGCTTTGTAATATAATCCTGTGCCCCCATTTCAAGCCCTTTGAATTTCGTCTCAGGGTCATTCATGGCCGAAAGAAATAATATAATGAGTTCCTTATTAATCTGTCTAAATTCTTTTGCAAGTTCAATCCCATCACCATCGGGGAGACCTATATCCATGAGGATTATTTCTGGTTGATTCTCTTTAAAAAGTGCCTTTGCTTCTTGGCAATTTTGAGCATGAACTGTTTTAAAGTCATTAGAGTTTAAAAAGTCGTTAAGTGTTTCACCTAAGTTAATTTCATCTTCAACAATGAGAATTTTCGCATTATTCATTATCACCTCGTTTAAAATAAAGATCAAAAATAAGGTGCTCAGAGTTTCTTATAGAAAGTCTTCCTCCAAAATTCTTCATGATCTTTTTGATGAGGTATAATCCAATACCAGAGCCTTTGGGGGATTGATGTTTGTAAAATAAACTTCCTAGTTTAGAAATATCCCCATTAAAAGCTGAACCATGATCATCGTAGGTAAGTTTAATATACTCTTCTTCATTGGTTATAATAATACTTACTTTTTTTGCTTGGCTTTGATGCCTTAAGGTATTTTCAATTAAATTCTTTATTATCATTAAAAAAGCACTTTGATCTGCAAGGACAGAAAAATCACCCTCAGTAATTTCTAATTGCAATTGAGGATAACTTTTAAAAGCACTCTTGATAAGGCTAACAGGATTAAGAGAGTCTAATGAGATATATCCCTTGAGTTCTAATCTTGAAAGGTGTAGGTGGCGATCAATTTCATTTTCAAGACGTATACTATCTTGTTCAAGCCTTTGTGAGTACTTTTCAATTTTCTCAACTTCACTTCTATCACAAGCAATCTTTTGAACCATATCACTTAGAACTTGTGCTTGTAGGCGCATGCTCGCCAGTGGAGTTTTAAGTTCGTGAGTGAGTGATGCATAAAAGGCCTGAGTTGCATGAGATTTCTTTGAGTCTTGATAAAAAATATAGAGAAGTGCAATACCTACAAAAATAGTAATGCCAAGAAATGTAACTCCTTCCCACTGAACCATCATCACAAGATTACCTTGTAAGATTGGAGAATTCATTTCTTTTAACTTTATTGCCAAGGTAAAAACTAAATATAGCCACCATCCACCTAGAATTATGATGAATAGAATAGAGGCTCCAAGAGCATAGTATGGCCAACTTTTAGTTTTATCTAATTCCATAGCCTTTCTTTTAAGTCTTTCACTACTTCTTCATTATGAGCAATAGAAGCAAAGCCAATCTCATAACCATTTGGAGAAAGATAGATCCCTTTATTAAGTAGTGTCTCAAATAAAGTATAGAATCGATCGAGTAGGTTTGAAGGTATATCTTCAACTCGTTTAAGATCTTTATCCGTTGGTACAGGCCAAAATAGTGATTTGTATTGAACAATTTTATAATCACTAAAGCCATTTGCCTGCATCCACTCATTAAGTGTGGCAGTGATCTCTTTTGCCTGTTTATAAAGTTGTAAGTAGAAATTATCATCACATTGCTTTAATGTGCTAAGGCCAGCGATCATTGCTACAGGGTTTGCACTCAATGTTCCGGCTTGGTAGACACCACCAAGAGGTGCAAGGTGTGACATAATTTTTTCTTTAGCTGCGATGGCACCTACTGGGAATCCACCACCAATAACTTTACCGTAAGTAACTATGTCAGGACTTATTTTTAAATCCTCTGCCATCCCTCCAAAACTCACTCTAAAACCAGAGATCACTTCATCAAATACTAAAAGTACATTATGCTCATCACATAGATCACGTAGACCTTGTAGATATTCTTTTGTTTGGATAAGGATTCCGCTATTGGCCGGAAGAGGTTCAAGAAAAATTGCAGCGACATCTTTATCACTTTCTAAAACAGACTTTACTTGGTCAAGGTCATTTAAATCACAAACAATTGTATCTTTAGCAGTTTCTTTAGTAACACCTTGTGAACTTGCCTCCGGAGTTCCTGCAAGACCTGATCCGGCCTTAATCAACATCGAGTCAATATGCCCATGATAACATCCATTAAACTTTATGATTTTATTTTTACCAGTCACTCCACGTGCAAGTCTTACAGCAGTCATGACTGCTTCTGTTCCTGAATTTACAAAACGGATCTGGTCAATATGATCAATTTTATCCACAATGAATTGGGCCAATTCTAAAGAGTACTTTTCACAAGCTCCATAAGTCCATCCTCGAGTGAGGGCTTCTCGTACTTGGGCTTCAACAGTTGGGTTTCTATGACCGAGTACCATTGGGCCAAAACTCATGCAGAAATCAATATAATTTTTTCCTTCTTCATCAGTTATATATGCTCCATTTGCACTTTGAATAAATCGAGGAGTAGTATGAAGACCTTTGAAGCTTCTTACTGGAGAGTGAACTCCACCCGGAACGTATTTTAAAGACTTTTCAAAAAGCTCTTTATTATTCATAAATTTCACCTTTTTAAGCTGTATTAAATGATGTTTTTCATTGATGCAATTGGTATCACATTTATATTATTTTGGGAAAACTGATCAAAGGTTTTTCCCAGTCCACATAGATGTTGTTTCTCTTTAAGTTGTGGGTACTTTTCAATATAGGCCTGATAGTGAGAGAAACTTCCCCAGAAACAACTATCAAAGTTAAAATCATCGAGATGAAAGTCTTGGTTTTCGATACGTTGGTACGCTGCAAGTACTTTTCCTAGGGGAGAAGTGGCCTTGTCATGACTCACTGTAGTAATACTTAAGTCCTTCACAAATAAGCTTAATAGCTTTGAAGTTTGTAATTCTTGAATTAACTCATGGCCCAGACCATCAGCATTTGCATTGATCCAGTATCCTTTTTGAGCGAGTTCTTTATGTGTTTTTGATCCACTACTAAAAAGTAATTGTGGTTGTTTAGTGAGAGCGTGATAACAATACCTAGATGTGATAAATATATTTTCCTCTGAGTCGAGCTCAAGTGGTAACTTTTCCTGTTGAATAAGGTTTTGTTTCTCCCCAATAAAGAGCTTTGTTTTCCCTAGCTCTACTTTTGCTTCTCCAAGGATATACGCTTTTTCTACTGGCTTCTCTTTAAAGATTCCTTTTTCATAAATTAATTTAAAGTCTTTATGTTGATGACAATGAATACCTACGGAGAGGTGACAACCACCACCATATTCATTAAAGATTCTTCTTTCTTCTTTTATACAAGTTGCACTTAATTCATCATGACCATTTTTCAGAACAGCTTTAATTTCTTCATAGCGAGGTGAGTTGATATTGACTTCAACAGCAAGTGCTCCTTGACTAGCGGCACTTGGAAATTCTTTTTGAGGTAGAACCATAAAGTTTAGACCTCTTAAAAGCTCAGCTAAAACGCTTCTTGATTCTGGAAAAGATGCAAGTCGCTCAAGTCCGGCCATCGCTAGAATGATGCCATCATACTCGCCATCTTTAAGTTTTTGGATACGAGAATTTACATTTCCACGAAGAGTTTTACAGCTTATTTGAGTACTTTCACTGTGAGGAAGAAAGTACTTTAAGTCTCTTTCGATATTAACAATTCTTCGAGGAGAACTAGTACCAATAACTAGTTCAGACTTCTCTTTTAATTGTGATTGTGTCGACTCGGGCATTAATAAAATATCATAAGCAAATGCTCTTTTAGAAATACAGGCAATCTCTGTCCCATCCGGTCTAACACTTCCAAGATCTTTGTAAGAGTGAACCACAAAATCAACTTCATTTGCTAAGAGGGCACGATCAAGTTCTTTTGTAAAAAAGTTCTGCCCCTCCATTTGCCATAAAGGTTTATCTGTTTGCTGGTCACCTTGAGTTGTGATGAACTTTAATTCAAAATCATGACCTGTTTTTTCAATGAGAAGATTCTTGAAAAGTGTACATTGAGTTTTTGCAAGCAAACTACCACGAGTTCCGATGATAAATTTCTTTGAAGTGTTGGGATTCTTATCTGGCATAAGCGCACTTTTCAGTGGCAGTTATTTCATGAGCACTCTTGGCTTTTTGAGTAAAAAGCATACTTCTTTTTTCAACAATACTATTTAGTGCTAAACGAGCGAGAGTAACTTGCTTGCGCTTTTTCTCTTCTCTTATCGCACCTTCTTTGAAGATATCATCAAGTGACATATAACCGCTTTTAAGATTTCTCTGTGGAGCGTGAATAATGCTAGGGGAACCAAGGTCAACTAAGAGGTGCTTAGTAAATGTTTGATCTTTTAAATTAAAGTGATCTTCATCGATTAAGATCTCTTTCGCTCCAATAGTATTCACAATGAATGCATGCTCATTCAACTTTTCTCTCTCATCCCATGCTATCACTGATAGGTCATGGGTATGACTAAGTTGTGCCACTTTTTCGGTGTTACGAGCACAGATAACCACATTTATTTTCTTTTTAAATTGATTAATTAAATCTTCAGCTAGTTGACCAGATCCAAGAATAACAACAGTATCCGCACCATACTCAGAAACAATTTTTTTTCTGGCAATTGAGGCATAGGTTTTTTGAGATAAACCAATTAAGTATTGAGATCTAATATCCTTAGCATCTTTAAATAACTTTTCTAAGATTTGTAAAAGACGCGAGTCAAATTCATTTCTTACATACTCTTTATAAGATGTTTTGAATTGGCCTACGATTTCATTCTCACCAATAAGCTTACTTTTAAGTCCACAGATAATTTCTAAAAGATAAGCATATGCTGCTTCGCCTTCAAGTGTAATGAGATCATCTGCAAGGTGTTCAAGTGGGTTATTTTCATAACTTAGAACAAGTGTGCGTTGGCAAGTTTGCATGTAAAAGCACTTATCAGAGATATCTGACTTAATTTGATCTGGATCAAACTTCGAGTTCTTAGGAATATTGTTTAAAACAAGTTGCTTTAACATATTGTTATACTATTTATTTTGTCTAAAAAAGTGTCATGAAAATGTAGAATCTAACAATTATCAGCTTTTTTATCTATTGATGTGCATCAATTTCAAAGTGTTCAAAATGACAATCATTCGTTCACAAAACTTAACTATTTTTATATGATTCACTAAATTTCATGTCAACTCCATAAAATAAGGTTTATTAATGGAAACTTTTACTATTATTTATAGTGTACTCGGTGGATTAGGTATCTTTTTCTATGGGATGAAGCAGATGTCTGACTCCCTTCAACAAGCAGCTAGTGATGTGATCACTAAAGTCATAAACTCACTGACAAGTAATCGTTTCCTAGCGGTCATTGTTGGGATGATTGTGACAATGATTGTGCAAAGTTCATCGGTGACGACTGTGATGGTGGTTGGCTTTGTAAATGCACAACTTATGAGTCTCACTCAGGCAATTGGGGTCATTCTAGGTTCTAATATTGGAACGACGATTACTGGGTGGATTATCTCAATTAAAATTGGAAAATATGGTCTCTTATTAATTGGTCTTGGTATTTTTCCAGCCCTCTTTGCAAAGAATTCAAAATTTAAAAATATTGGAAGAATCTTTTTTGGAATTGGTATGGTCTTTTTTGGTTTAGAGATCATGAGTGGAGCTTTTAAACCATTACGTACAAACCAAGACTTTATTAATCTAGTGGCTTACTTTAGTGAGCCTACATATATTAGTTATATTGCATCTGTTTTAATGGGATGTTTTTTAACTGTTATTGTTCAGTCATCTTCTGCCATGCTAGGGATTACGATCGCTCTCGCAAGTTCAGGTGTCATTGGTTTTACGACAGCTGCAGCACTTGTATTAGGTGAGAATATTGGAACGACGATAACTGCTTTACTTGCTAGTGTGGGAACTTCTACGAATGCAAAAAGAGCTGCAAGGGCGCATGCTCTTTTTAATGTCTTTGGAGTGGTACTTATACTCATAATTTTCCCTTTCTATGTAGACTTTGTGGATTGGGTTATTCCTCAGGCGGCAGATGCTGTGGCAGCCGATGGAACTAAGCCTAATATCGCTCAGCATATTGCAGCTTCACATACTTTATTTAATGTCAGTGCAACTCTATTCTTTATTCCTTTTCTAGGAACATTGGCTCGATTTGTTACTAGAATTACTCCTGATCCTGCAGCAAAGGAAACTCCAAGATTAATTTTAGTTGGTGAGTCTTCTGATATTATGCCAGCTACAGCCATTGTTCAGGCCGATCTTGAAGTGAAGAAGATGAAAGAGATTATCGATCGAATGTATAAAGTTGTAAGAGAGTATCTAAATGAAGCGGATCCTAAAAAGCTTGCTAAAATTAGGGATTACGAAAGAATTACAGATAATATTCAAAAAGAAGTGACTCTCTTTTTATGCAAGGTGATGGAAAGACAAATGTCTTCTGAGCAGTCACTGCACTCCCAGACCTTGATTAAAGTCGTTGATGAATTAGAGTCAATTGCAGATTACCTAGAGAGAATTGTTTCATATAAAGCTCGCTTTCAAAATGATCCGACAAAGGGACCAAGTAATGATGAGTACTTTGAATTTATGGATGAGGTGTGGAGCTTTTATCTTCTCTGTGTTGAAGGACTCTTCAATCTTAAATCATTCAAGATCCAAGAAACTTTTAAGAAGTCTGAAGAATTACGTATTTGGGCAGATGATATTAGAGATAAACATATTGAAAGAGTTTCTAAGGGAGACTACGCTCCGCTTACTGCCTTAACTTATTCAGACATGGTTGTGGCACTTAGAAAAATTAGAGCACATGCTTTAAATATTTCTGAAGCGCTTTCAATGATTAAACCAATTGAGCACTAATAATGATTATAAAAGATGATTTAACAAAATTTGCAAATGAGTTCTCAACGGAGCTTTTAAAATTCAATCAAGGCTTAGAAAAAGAAGGGCTTAGAGTTTTAGGGGAAGGACAAATTTCTACCTATGATCACGCAAAGGATCTTGGGCATAAGTTAACTCATCCTTATATCACAACTGATTATGCAGAGAACTTATTAGAATTTATTTCTCCAGTGTATAATAAAGATGAAAGACTCATGAACTTTATTGAGCAAGTGCATCTTTATACTTTTAAAAACATGCATAGTGATGAGGTTATTTGGCCCGCAAGTATGCCCGCGGTATTACCGGAAAAAGACTTTGATATTCCCTTAGCTTATTATGGGGAAAGCTTTCCAGGAAAGTTAAAAACACTTTATCGTAGTGGGCTAGGATATAGATATGGACGAAGTATGCAAGCGATTGCAGGTGTCCACTTTAACTTTAGTTTCTCACAGAGCTTTATCATTGAGTTATTTAAAGAGTTAAAGACTCATGAGCATTTAAATGATTTTCAAGATGACCTCTATTTTAAGCTGATAAGAAACTTTAGAAGAACCTCATTTATTCTGCCATTTCTTTTTGGTGCAAGTCCGGTTGTGGATGAATCCTTTTTAAAGAATAAGCAGCATAATTTAACAAAACTTGGAAAGAATACTTTTGGAAAAGAATTTGCTACAAGTCTGCGTATGGGGGGCCTTGGTTATACTAGTAATGCTCAGAAAAGTATTAGCATTTGTTATAATCAAATTAAGACATATATTAATACCCTTGAGAAAGCTCGCTTAACTAGTTATCCAGATTATGAAAAAATTGGAGTGAAAGTTGATGGAGAGTATCGTCAGTTAAATTCAAACCTCTTACAAATTGATAATGAATTTTATTCAACCATTAGACCAAAGCATGTTGCGCTTTCTGGTGAGAGTGCCCTGCAGGCATTAAATCGTGGTGGAGTAGAATATATAGAAGTAAGACTTATGGATTTAAATCCATACACTCTAGGTGGAATTAATGAAGAAGGAATTCGCTTCTTACAACATTATTTAACTTATTGCTTATGTGCCCCAGCTGATGTGATTCCTGCTGATGAGTGTGAAACGATTGATGAGAACTTTTCAACTGTTGTCACTGAAGGAAGAGATCCAAAGGCAACGATAAAATTTAGAAATAAGGATATGCTTGTAAAGGATTCTGTTGGCATTATCTTAGAAGAAATGGAGAGTCTCCTTTCATGCAATACAGATCTTAAAAACTACTTTCAAAAAGGTATTGATCGTCAGAGAGAAAAACTAGCAAACTATGATCTTTTACCTTCTCAAAGAATGTTAAATGCAATTAATGAGGAAACTTCATTTGTTGATCATGTCTTAGAGCAAGCCAATATATTGAAAGCGCAGGCCCTGAAAATGTCAGAAGACGAAAAACTTTTCATGGAATTAGAGCTTTTAAAACATAAGTCCTTTGAGGAAGAGGCTCGAATCTATCGAGCTCAATCTGGAGACTTTGATACTTATCTTGAGAATTACTTTAAGCAAATCAGGATTGAAGATTAAATTATGTTACGTTTTTTAAAGTGGATTTTCTTTATTTTCGGTGGTCTTGCTTTGGCCATTATGACTTTCTTTTATTCTCAAAATAAAAAAGATATTCACCTCGCTCTCGACTATAAAGATATTTTGGATCAAGAGTATTTAAGTGAAAACTGTCCTCGCTCTGAAGGAAATTATCTTTATCCATGTTTTTATAAGCACTATAGCGATATGGTTGAAAAGGCAGGATTAACTGGAGTGAGTATGGCCTTAAAACTGGCCTTTAACTTTATGGATGAAGATAAAGAAAAACAGACTCGTTTCAGTGGTAATGAAAAAGATATTGTTTACTCGCTTAATTACTTAGAACTAAATAACAAAGCTATTGATGAATCTGATGAACGTTTTAATGGTTTTGAATTTATGTATGGTGGTTATCTCTCTTCAATAAGGGACTTTCTCAAAGGGGCAAAGTCATTTAGTGAAGGAATCATTCAAGGTCTTGAAGGTGAGAAGGGGATAAGCTCACTTGAATCAGTAGAAAAACAAGAGCTTTACCAAAAGCGTTTAGATGAATTAAAAGCAGAGTTTGAGCGTTTATATACAGAGGTGCACGATCGTAATGAGCAGAAAATATCTGAGCTTTTAGCGACGAATGATCAGAAATAACCCAAACTCAACAGCTTATAAATACTTACACCCCGCCTTTTTTCCTGTCATAGAGCGTCTTTTGAGTTTACCAATAGGTCTTTTTTAGATAGATTGAGCTGACACACAACATACACAGGAGACACTATGAGCTTAATGTTTTCAAGCAATCAAATCACTGAGAGAAATAAAGGTTTAACTTACGATGACGTTCTTTTAATGCCAAGGCATTGTGAGATTACTTCAAGAAGTGTCCCAAATTTAGAATCTAGAATTACTAAGAATTTTAAAACTCAAACCCCATTTATCTCTGCCAATATGGATACAGTGACAGAAAAAGATATGGCCGTTGCAATGGCAAAGCTTGGAGCAGTTGGATCATTACACCGCTTTTTAACAACTGAAGAGCAAGCCGCTCAAGTGAAAGAATTATATAACTTAAAGCAATCAATGCCAGAGCTAATTATTGCTGCCAGTGTTGGAGTTAAAGAAGAAGGGATGAGAAGAGCTGATGCATTAGCAGATGCAGGAGTTGAAATCCTTACTTTAGATATCGCACATGGTGATAGTGTTATGATGCTAGAAGTTTTAGAATACTTAAAGAAAACTCACCCACATATAGATGTCATTGCTGGAAACGTTGCTATGCCAGACGGTGTAAAAAGAATGTGTGATGCTGGTGCTGATGCTGTAAAAGTTGGTATTGGTCCAGGTTCAATGTGTACAACTAGAATCATTACTGGTTGTGGTGTACCTCAATTAACAGCTGTAAGTCTTTGTGTTGCAGAAGCTCGTAAGCATGATGTTCCAGTTATCGCTGATGGTGGAATTAAAACAAGTGGTGATATTGTGAAGGCCTTTGCTGCAGGTGCTGAGTCAGTAATGCTTGGCTCTATGCTTGCCGGTACATTAGAGACTCCAGGTGAAGTAAAAGGTGGTATGAAGCAATATCGTGGAATGGCCTCAAAAGATGCTCAAGTATCTTGGCGTGGAAACATGCAAAAAGGTATGGCCGCAGAAGGTGAGTCTCGCATGATCCCTTGTAAAGGTAGCGTTGAAAATGTTATCAACGAATTAGCTGGTGGGGTACGCTCAGGAATGACTTACTTAAATGCTCATACATTAGCTGAAATATCAGAAAATGCTCTCTTTATGGAAATGTCTACCAGTGGTATGATCGAATCACGACCACATGGAATGAACTAACATAAAGGAAACTTCTTGAAAGACATTTATGATGATGTTTTTGAATACGAAAAAGTACGTCTTCATTTAGAACAACATCCAGAGAGTAAAGATCAAATCATCAAGATGGTTGATGAGATCAAAGGGGATTATCGATTTGGTGTCGTCGGTGCGGCGGCTAAGTTTATTGATAAGACTTTTATGCGTCTATATGATGGGGTTAACCTAGATATACCACCTGAATTTGATATTCAAGAATTACAAAAAAAGTATCATTTAATTTTAGTTCCCAATCATCAGTCGCATGCTGATTATATCGCTCTTCAATACATCCTTTTTAAATGGTTTAAAGCTGCAGTTTATATTGCAGCTGGAATTAATTTAAATATCTTTCCTGTTGGATCACTTTTTAAGCGTTGTGGAGCATTTTTTATTAGAAGAAAGTTTGATGATGAAGTTTATAAGATTGCCTTTCAAGGCTATATTTATCACCTTTTAAAATCAGATAAAATGGTTGAGTTTTTCTTTGAAGGGGGACGAACGAGAACAGGAAAATTACTGCCTCCTAAATTCGGTCTTTTTTCAATGCTCTTAGATGCTCACACAAAATTTGGTGAAAATAAAAAGCCCCTTATGTTTATACCTGTTTCTATCGCTCATGAGATGATTCCCGAAGAAAGAGCTCATGCTAAAGAACTAAGTGGTGCAAAAAAAGAAAAAGAAAAAACGACTCAACTTTTAAAGCTCTTTAAACTTGCTAATAAAAAGCTTGGAACAGTTCATGTTGGTTTTAGTAATGGAATTATCGTTGATGAAGTCAAAGGGGATTTAAAAACAGCAACACAAGAGCTTGCATTTGATTGCTTTAGAGCTGTAGGGCGCAGAATGCCTATTACTCCCTCATCATTATTGGCAATGGTTATGTTAGATGATCCCGCAGGAGCACTCACTTGGAGACAAATTGAAGATCGCTCTCTTGCAATTGTTGAGTACTGTAAGTTTATGGGAATACCTATAACAAAGTCTCTTAGTTCAGATAAGATTTCGGCTTCTTTGAAAGTGGCCATGGACATGTTTATAAATAATAAAAAAGCAGAACTCATCAAAAGAGAAAAGCTGAATCAAGTTTTCTATACTATTAATGATGAGAGTCGAATCCACCTCTTATATAATAAGAATATGATTCTTCATCACTTCATTGTTCCTGGTATTATGAATGCAACTCTCTTTAATATCTTTAATGGAAAGATTAAAGATGCTAGTGAACTCACTCGTTTTCTGATGACTAAGAGAAATGAATTAAAGCATGAGTTCTATCTCCCTAAGGTTAGAGAGATGATTAATGAAGCACTAAGAGTTATTGAATATGCTATAGGTGAGAAGTTAGAAAATCTTGCAGATGCCTTAGAGTTTACTAATGAAAGACTTTATCAAATTGCAAGTTCAATAAGTAAGTTCTCAACTGGTTTTAGTTATCTGTATGAAGCCTATTATATAAGTAGTATTAGTTTAAAATTCTTAGGGGATAAAACTTTTAAAGAGGATAAATTTCTCTCTGTTTCAAAGGAGCTGTTTGAAATGGAAAGAGAGCATGGGAAAGTGGTTAAGTATCCTGAGAGTTTTAATATTCCTATAATGAGAAATACATTAAAGTACTATCTTCACTTAGACTTAATTGAGAAAGCAGAAGATGGAACCTATAAAATCCTAAACTCTAAAAAGATATATGAACTTTCAGAAAAATTTGCTACAGATGTGAATGACCAAGTTGCACTCAATTTAAAGTTTGTTCGTTAATGATTAAAAAAGAAGTACTTAATTCCAGATACCTTATGTATGCACTTAAAAGTGATGAGACCAACTTTATGCATGGCCTCACACTTGTTGATGAATTGATTGATCAGGCCCAAAGTCTTGAGCGGATGAATTATGATATTTATCTGCGAGCAGAGCTTAATGATGAGTCACAATTAGAGTTATCAATAGGAAGAATGGTGGGGGGCCGCCAAGTAAAAGGCTTTGATCAAATTTTCATGTTTGATGAGGGTTCTGGAGAGGTTTTTGAAACCACTCATCAGTTAAAAAGCGATGATCCAGTCAAGTTTGTGGAGAGCGTAAAAGAGATATTAAGTAAAAACCAATTGAAAAAGATAAATATCAGAGTGCCATTAGGAAATTTTAAGGAAATTACACTAATATCTAGGGAAATGAGCTCTTTAAATTGACCCTAAGTCATGGTAATTTTATATTTTATGTTTTATAACTAATTGGATAAAAATGAGTAAACGAGCTTAGGAGGTAAGTTATAAGCCGTCAAAATACTGGAAATACACATAGGAAGAATTCTGGACCAAGAATTAACGATCAAATTAAATCTTCTGAAGTAAGACTAATAGGGGATAAAGGTGATCAGTATGGAGTTGTGAGTATCTCACGTGCCATGCAAATAGCTGATGAACAAGGTCTAGATCTTATTGAAGTTTCACCTAGTGCCAAGCCTCCTGTCGTTAAACTAATAGATTATGGTAAATTCAAGTACCAACAACAAAAGAAGCTTTCAGAAGCCAAGAAAAAACAAGTTACAATTACTGTAAAAGAAGTGAAGTTTAGACCAGCAATTGATGTTCATGATCTAAATGTGAAGCTTAAAAATGTATTTAAATTTTTGGGACAGGGCGACAAAGTGAAGATGCTAATGCAATTTCGCGGTCGTGAAATGGCCCATAAAGATATTGGATTGGATAAATTTAAAGAAATTATCAATCAAGTTGTTGAAGAAGCAGATGCAGTGGTTGAATCACCCCTAAAAATGATGGGAAATAGAGCAATTGCAATGCTTGCTCCAAATAAACAGAAAAAATAAGCACTTTATTAAAATAATTCCTTTGCCTATCACGTCCAACGTGATAGGTAATATGGTCTGAAAAATTAATGATTTAGTTAATGGGAGATATAAATGTCTGGAAAAATGAAGACTAAGAGATCAGTTGCTAAAAGAATTAGAGTTACTGCTACAGGTAAAGTAAAGATTAAAAAGGCTAACTTAAAGCACATCCTTACTAAGAGAGATCGTGATATTAAGCGTGAAAAAAGAAAAGCTGGTTACTTAGTTCCAACTGATGCTAAGAACATGCTTAAGTGTGCACCTTATTTAAAGTAAAAAATAATTAATTAATAATTTGTAATTGCTGGGATTGAAGAGATTGATTGATCCTCCAGTAGATTCAAGAAGGAGAATAAAATGGCTAGAGTAAGAAGAGGTTTTAAAGCAAGAAGAAGAAGAAATAAGATTTTTAAACTTGCTAAGGGTTTCCACTTCGATAGAAGAACAAAATTCAAAATTGCTAACGAAACTGTTGTTCGTGCATTGCATAATGCTTATAAAGGTAGAAGAATTCTTAAAAGAGATATGAGAAGACTTTGGATTACTAGAATTTCTGCAGCATCTAAAATGCTTGGAACTTCTTATTCAAGATTCATGCACTCTCTTAAGACAAAAGAAATTAAGCTTAACAGAAAAATGTTAGCTGAGCTTGCTGCTCGTGACTTTGATGGATTCAAAGCAGTTTACGAAGCTTCTAAGTAATAACTGACCAAATTACATTTAAAACAATTTAATTGATAAATGATAAACTCCCGATTTTTTTGACGAAATCGGGAGTTTTTTTTTGCGCGAAATGGTATTGTCTGCTAACCTATTAATATAAGGTTTAAAAAAGCTTTAAGGTTTATGCCTATCACGGAGGATTATAGATGAGCGTTACTAAGGCCGATATCGTTGAAAGAGTATACAAAGAGGCGGGATTTTCTAAGAAGGAAGCAGCTGATTTAGTAGACCTAGTTTTTAAAGTAATCAAAGATACATTAGCTAGAGGAGAGAAGGTTAAAATCTCAGGATTTGGAAACTTTTCAATTCGTGATAAGGCAACTCGTGTAGGTAGAAACCCACAAACTGGTGAAGCTATGAATATCTCTGCAAGAAGAGTTCTAACTTTTAAACCATCACAGATCTTAAAAGAAGATATCACTGAAAGATTCAAGCATAGAATTGATGAGAAGGGTAAAGAGAATGAAGCTCTTGCTCCTAAAGATACTAAGCCTCGTGCTCTAAGTTCATTTATGAATAATATTGAGGAAGAAGATTAGGATGGATTTCCAAATCCAAGAACCACAGAAAAAAGAATTTAAATTTAATGAGGTTGTTTCACTAACTGAAGTAAAACCTTATGTTCTTAGGTTTTGGGAAACTGAATTTATTCAAATTAATCCTCGTTTAGAAAATGACGAAAAAATTTATTCAAAAAAAGATATCTTAGTTATTAAAACCATTAAGAAATTATTATTCGAAGATAAACTTGCGATTCCAGAAGCAAAGAATGTTATTGATAAAGAACTTGAGGCCATAAAGTCGGCTCCTCTTGAACCAGAGCTAGAGAGCACTGTTGATGTTAAAGAGCAATCAGAAGATTTAAAAATGGCATTAGAGGAAATTATAAACTCACACTCACAAGACTTACAAGATGCTGTGAGTACTGAGAAAGTACTTGAGACTAGTGAGCCTGAAGATATTGCTATTATTGAGTCTGAGGTTAAGGTTGAGACAAATATTACTAGTCGTGAGTATGCAAAGCGCTCAACTTCACTTGCTAATAAATTAAAATTAGATTTTAAAACCCATAATCGTGAATTATCAAATCAAGACATTGTTAATCTTGTTAACTCTAAGAGAAAACTCTCTAAGCTCTTAGGTCAAATTCAAACTCTAGAAGAAAAATATAATTGGAACTAATTTAATAAGTTAGTTTTTATTTGCTCAATATCAATCGAGTGTTTTTGATAGTTAGCTACTTTTAGCCCACTTAGCATTTTAATTTTATAATTATGATAAATCTCACTTAAGTGCTTTAAGTTTTGATCTTTAAGAATGTGCTTAATTGTTTCATCCTCAATAAGAACTCTTTTAGTCACGGTACTTTCATCGAAATTTAAAAAGGCATTAATATCTTCTTCGTGTTGATCGAGTTCTTCATTCAGTTCACTTAAATCATCAATTAGTTGAAAGATTAAGCCAATAGATTGACCTAGTTGATTAATCTGAGCTTTTAGGCCTTCTCGCTTAGTAAGAATGAGGCTACCGAGTAGAGAAAAGCTAATAAGATTACCAGTTTTCAAATTATGTAGGTGACACAACTTGTCGAAAGTTTGATTCTCATGGGATAGATCTAGATATTGCCCTAGAATCAATCCTCTTTGGCCTACCATTGATGCAAAAAGGTTTGTGATGTGAAGGGTATGCTCAGATTGCATATGAGTTAAAATCTCAAATGAAAGTGCAATTAAGGCGTCCCCTGTAAGGATTGCTTTCCATTGACCAAATTTCTTATGGTGGCTTTCTTTACCTCGACGCCAGTCATCATTATCCATAGCAGGTAGGTCATCATGGACAAGAGAGTAGGCATGATGAACTTCTATGGCAGCTGCTAATAATTTATGATCAGAATTTATGGCTCCAAGATCATGAGCAAGTGCATAGACTAATTGTGGTCGAAATAGCTTACCGGCCGGTAATGTGGCATATTCGATAAGATGCTTAAAAGGATTATCCTCAAAGGTATACTTATTAATAATCTCTTGAAAGTCATTTTGAATTTGTTCAATCATATTTAATCCTTATACCTTAGTACCGATATTAGATTAAGTAAGCAAGTGAGAATTGGAGACTTTTATGAGATTTGCTCTACTTATCTTTGGGAGCGTAGACTTGGTCTCATTAGAGGACCACTTATTTCAATTTGGTAGAAATTATCTTTCTTGGTGAATTGCTTCATATACATATCAATGACCATAAAATCTTTTATAAACTTATCAGAAAAAGCTAATTCACCTTTTAAGTTTAATTGAGAGTAAGAGATATTACTTTGGTTTAGATTAATTGGTCCTTTGAAGTTGGCACGAATAGGTGATTCTGGGGTACCTAGAATCAGTTCTTGAACCATAACTTTATTTCCTTCCATAGTTGCTTTAATAAGAAGATCCTGGATATTAAAAGTAGGCAAAGTTAGTGGAGGGTTTGGTAGTTTTTGTTTTGGAAAAACTAAATCTTTTGAATAGATATGGGCCTTCAAGTCCTGAATACCTTTAGTGCTTAATTCAACAAGTGCATCAATAGTTAATGTACCCTGTAATTTTACCATTGGGATGATAGAGCTCAGTTCTTTTAATTTTACTTTCGCTTCTTGCAAGTTGATGGCAATTGTTCCAAAGCCAACTGTTAAATATGCTTCAATTGGATTATTGTATAATTCTGTTTCAATTAAAAAGTGTGGTCCAAATGGAGTAAAGCTAATTCCACGAATATTTAAATTTACAGTTTTTAAGAAAATATCGTTACCACCACGACTCCCCATGCAACCTGCAGGAATATTAAGGTTGGTGATAACAAACTTAGGAAGAAATAACTCAAAAGAGACATCTTCATAAGATAATGAGCAACTTGGATTTGCGGCCAAAGACTTTTTTACAAGTCCATCGATTTTATCTGAAATAGGGAAGTAGAGAAAGACAGCAAAAACAAAAGTACCAGTAAGCAGGACTATCCACTTGCTCATACCTATCTTTGGCATTTCGTAATCTACATTTTCACTTTTTTCAATCACTAGAAATCGTCCATTGGTTGTTTATCTTCACCATAGTAGATGACATGAATGATACCTTCTAAAAGGTTATCAGTAGTATTCTTTTTTATTGAAATTTCTTCTACTTTTGCCTTAAGTCTTACATTTAAGCTGGCAAGTAAATTAAATAACTCTTCATTGGAAAACTTATTAAATTTTAAATCAACTCTAGACTCGACAATATCAGCGCCCTCAAGATTTTCTTGGTATCCTCCAAGATTGATCTTATTAGAGTCAATGCCAGAGCTGGCCAGAGCACCTGAAATTTTGCTTTGTAGTTCTGCTTGTGACTTAACAGCAGTGGTATTAAAGTAACGTCTTTTTAATGTTCCAAGTTTAGCTTGCTTAGAAACAATCTCTTGGGCCACAGTAAGTGTTTCTTTTTTTATGGCCAATTCACTTTTTAAAGAAGAATTGAATGACCATAGGATCATAATAAATAGAGTTGGAAGCAAAATGATAGCGAGAACCAAAAGATTCTTTATGATATCTTGTACTTTTTCATCTAAGTTAGCATATTGATCTAAGAACTTTGATACTTCAGGGTTATTTGAAAGCTCATCTAGTTTAGTATAAACCCACTGATCGACGGGTTTCATGATTTCAATTTTCTTCATTATTCATCATCTCCCGATACGGTTAAGCTTAATTTGTCAGGTAGGGTTTCTACAAAAATGTTCTTAATCCCTGATGTCTCTAAAGCAGTTTGTAGGTTATCAAGTGTTTCTTTATTTTTTACTTTAATTTGTGCATTAAAATTAGCTTCACTGATCGCACTAAACATAGTGATCTCACAGTCATAGCTAGCAATAATACTAGTTAAAGCATTAAGACTTTTTAGTGCATTTTTTTGACTGGCTGACTGGATAAGCTTTACTTCTTGTTTAATTGCTCTTTGCTGTTTCACTAAATAGTCTCTAACTTGTTCTGTTTGAGAAACGATTAGTCTTTTATAACGAGCAGTTAAATCAAGAGTAGGATTATTTTTAACTGAGTTTAAACTTTGAGTAATCCCTTTAATATCGCGATTAATAAAGAAACGCTCTACAAAGAAAGAGAAAACTAATAGTAAGCAAAATAATGCAATTCGATTCATAATAAATGCAGATTGCTGTAGAGGAAGGTCAACCTTTCCTTGAATACTATACTCACCATTTAATAAATTGATTGTATTTGCTTTGTGCTTGTATGACTGAGCTTGCACATTACAAGCAGTAAATTTTCTTCTAAATTTTTCGTCACTATCAATATTTTTTGAATCGACCAATTCATTATATGATTCTAAAAAATTAACTTTTACACCAAGCTCTGTTGCTAGGTAATTGTGTACATTTTTAATATTTGCACTTCCACCGGTGATAAGGATTTCAGATATACCAACTCCTTCATGAATTCGGTGTCCAATCTCCCAGCGCTTAAACTCATGTACTAAAGGCATAATGGCCTTATCCATTAGGTTCGCAAAAGTTCTTTGGTTCTCATTAACTGTTTCATATTGATCTTTAGTTAAAAAGAAACAATTCTGGTGTTTATAAAGAGTTGCTTCTTCTAAATCTATTTTATAATTCTCAGCAATAACTTCACTAATGGTTTTCCCTGCAATATATGAGCGATGATTAGATACAAGCTTCTTATTATTATAAAAGTATGCCTTAGTCGTTGTATGACCAATATCTAAAATACAAAATGAAGGAGGGAGGATATCACTCGTATTGCGTATGAAGTTATCATAAACAGACTCTTGGCTGGTGATAATTTTGGGTTCAATTTGATACTCAATTAATTTATCAAAGAATCCACTAAAATCAGCTTTCTTAGTAATTGAAACTAAGGCCTCATTTTGTTGACCAACAGTATGAAGAACAGAACCAAAGTGAGCTTCTAATAATGAGAAGGGAATATCCTCTTCTAGTTGAAAAGGAATCATCTGAGCTGCTTTCTTCTTATTTTTTAGAGGAAGAGTTAAGTAGCGTGTTGATAATATTTCATTCGGTGCATTTATAATTAATCTTGTTTCTTCATTTAATGTACTAATAAATTCATGAATAATTTTTAATTGAAGATCCCACTCAATATGATCGGCAACGATATTATATTCATCAGTATCGATAACCACTTCTTTTGCATAATCATAAATTACTTTATTTTTATCAATGCGAAAGGTAAGCATTTTTATAGAGTAAGAACCAATGTCGACAGAAACAATTTGCATATGAATATTGTATTAAATTGCACAAAAATTTACGAGTTTTTTTTTAATTTACAATAACTTCCAGAATTCGAGGACGAAGTAGTTGTGTCTTTTGCTCGGCTTCTCCGTTGGTTCCGTTATTTCCATTTTGGCCATTTTGACCATTATTTCCATTATCACCATTGTCACCATTATCACCGTTCTCTCCATTTTCACCATTTTGCCCATTCTGACCGTTCTGTCCATTTTGAGCATTTGTATTAGGGAGTGGTTTGGCCTTTGGTTGAGCTGGAATCGCGACAATTGCAGTTAGGGTATAAGTGGCCCTACCTTTTAGACCTACTGAGATGACTTTAAATAATGAAGGAGAAGGACCAAATTTAATTCCAGCTTTATCGAATTTCGCAAATACATCATCAAGTTCTTGAGAGCCAATTATATTTGCATTATTAATCCAGTAATTTTTAAAGTCTTCTACAGTATTGAAATAAACGGGATTATCCGGGTTATTCTTGTATTCAAAGAAGTCGAGAATATCTTGTTCTTCTAGATTAGGAATGATGATTCTAAGCATTTTATCAGTAATTTTGTTTAGATCGATCATAAGTGAGCCATAAGTAGTAAATTCATTTTTAATAATCTCTACTAAATCATCTTTCCATAGTGGTAAAGAGTAGATTTCTTCGAATGAACTCATTGGAGCATGTTTTGGTTTTAACTCTGCTTGGTCAAATTCATTAAGTGCTCCTACATCTCCCTCAATTGCTTCTGGATCTGAAATGTTAAACTTTAAAATATTCGCCATTAACTGAGTATCAACTCCATAATATTCATTTGCAAAGGACTCATCTTGTTCAGATTTTCTCATAATGGCATCATTAAGAGTTTTTACTAATTGAGTCTCTGCTGAAAACTCAATTTCTTCATCTGTTGGTGGTTGGTAGTTTGGGTCTCTAATAGCAAAAAGACTTAAACGTAACATATTTAGATGCATGCGATTTGATATATTTTGAATGGTTAATCGCATATTCCCTTCAAGAATAGAAGATTCTTGGAAGTCTTTTATGGCCTCTTTTTGGATGGCATTCATTTTATCAGATGTTGGAATAGGGGAGGCAAAAGGAAAGTTCCAAAGTGCATTTATAACTTCTTGATTGGCAACATCTTTGGCAGCCTGATTATTTTCAAGAAAATTGAATGCCTCTTGGTAAAGACGTAAGCGGACCATGGCAAACATAAGACCTGATTCAGCATTGAGTTTTGCCTGGGTTTTATCTTCGATATTATAAACTTTAAGCTTATTAATATTGGTATCATAACTAAAAGTAATCATAATCACTGAAAGCAATACTATGGCAGTTGTAACCATTAAAAGTGCAACACCTTTCTCATTTCTAAGTATCATTGAGGTTGCCCTCCGTTTGCACCATTATTGCCATTTGCCCCAGTTCGATTATTTTGTGGGTATAAGAACTTATAAAGATCTTCTGGTTGAAAGTTTGGATAGAGCGGACGAATAATATTGATAAAAGTTCTTTTTATTCCTGTATAATCAATCCATTCAATTGTGACTCTAACCCCACGTATAACATGTTGGCCATTTTGAATAGTAGAAAGATTCTCTGTCCACTTACGATTCGCTGGATTCCAAAATTCAAAAACAATTTTTTCAATATTACGCAGAAGAATTTGCGACTTAACATCGTCCCATTCAAAGTAACTAGGATCAAAGACATTATCAGCTATAACTTTACGAATGAGTATTTTGTCTCCACCTTGAGCATCTTTTCTTTCGGGGGATATTTCATCTTCTCTAAGTTTTTGAGTTTCACTAAGATCTCTCTCGCTGCCTATTTCATAGCGTACCCATGCAAAGTGTGATTGCTTAGAGTTTTTAAATTTTCTTCTATTACCAATAGTAAAAAAGGTAAAAGACTCTTTAGATTCAAGTACATTATTAGGAACAGGGTAGGCATCAAAGCTTGGGAACGCAAAGCGCTCATTTGTTGAATAGCGATCTAGAATAGAATTATAAACTTGTCCCTCAGCGGGTGTTAGTCCCGTAGGCTTCATTTCATGGGAGAAATACAAAGGAGAGTAGGCATGATTAATGTCCCATTCGAGTCTAGATAAAGCTGTTTCAACTTGTAAGAGATCAAGATCTTCTGTGATTACTCGCTTGGCCTTTTGATCAGAGGAGTCTGTAATAGAAACAATTCCTATCATAATAAAAGACAGCACCGTGATAGCAATCAGCACTTCTAATAAGGTAAAGCCTCGTTGATTAAATAGTGAGTTCTTTTTAAAAACCAAAATTCACATCCAATTGAGCTTCATCATTTGTTATCCAAGAACTCATGGTATAAGCATAGTCTGTCTCTGTATTAACGACAGTTACTTGAACCTGCCAGAGCATTAATTCAACATTTTTTTTCAATTTATCAAAAACCATTTTTTTTACAGCTTGATTGCGATCTTGTTGAGTTTCTTCTTCAGTTGCACCAATTAATTGTTGGAAGTTGGGAAACTTTAACTTTTTATACTCAACAGTCCACTTATACTTTTTATACTCGTCTTCTTCAAAGGTTTTAGACTTAACATCATTTTCTGTGGCATTTGTGAATTTGGGTTTATCCAAGAGAACTTCATTGATTTTTCTTTTTGCTAGAGAGTGTAAAATGAGATCTTCATGCATCATTGAGGAGTCATCAATATTCGCACCTTGACTCATGAGAAATGCAGTTGTGAACAATGCAAAAATAGTCATGGCTATCATAACTTCAACCAGGGTGAAGCCTTTTGCATTATCTAAGAATTGATTTTTATCTAGCTCTTTAGCCACTTATCAAAGCTCTCTTTCATATCTGTTTCAATGGTACTTTCTAAATTAAATGTATCACTTTCAGAGTAAATTGAAAATTCTCGGCTAAAACGATTTTCAAAGGCGGGGATGGCAAGACTTGCAAACTCTTGTTCTGTTGTGAAAAAGAGAATGGCCGCATCTTTCTCTCCTGTAGGGTAGAAATAAATATAAACCTTACCTTCAGTTTGTATTTTCTCTCTTTGATGGGTTCCAAGTCCCGTAATTCGAACAAAGCGAGGAATAACTTTAGGTTCCTCACTAAATTCATCGATCTTATTAAATTGGCCATCAAGATCTTTAAGCTTCTTATCTTGTAGTTCTTGTTCTCTTAAACTAAGTGACTTATCTTCTTCGTACTCCGGAAGTACTAAGGTTCCGGTGCTCGAAAACTCTATGGAATAAGTTTGAGGTTCTGCATTTAAATCTATAGAAATACGAATAATACTATTTCTAAGAATGGCTTCGTTGACGGCAAAGCGTGTTGCTCGTTCAAAGTCATATATTGTTGATTCTAAATTTCCATGTTGTTCATCTGAACTAGAAGTGGGTATGAGTGTGAAGATCCCAACTACTAAGGTTAGGGCCACCAAGATTTCAACGAGTGTAAAACCCTGGTGGTCTTTTAATATTTTTGAATTCAAAAGATTATAATTCCTCACTTGAGATATCTTTATCGTAGTCCTCTCCACCTTCAAGGCCATCTGGACCATAAGAAATTATTGTATACTTTCTTCCATCTGATTCATAAAAGAATTCATTATCCCAAGGATCTGTAGGGATTTTTCCATCTTTAATAAATCCATTTGGTGGGTATCTCTTACAACTTTCACCTGGGTTATTAACTAATGCATCTAAACCTTGGTCAGTAGTCGGGTAGCGACCACATTTTCTTCTATAATCAGTAAGAATTTCTTCTAATTTTTGAATTTGAATTTTAGCAGAATTAATTTCACCTTCTCTTAGACTATCGAAAACATTACTAACTACGAAAGTACCAGCAAGAGCTAAGAGTGTTAGTGCAATTAAGATTTCAACTAAACTGAGACCTTTTTGGTTTTTTGCAATATTAACGGGTAACTGTGGCTTTTCTATCCATTCGAACATTTTAACTCCTTGGGATTTCTATTAACGTACTTGATTCAATTTCATCATAGGCATTATAACAGAAATTACGACAAAGAATACAGTCGCACCGAGAAAGACAATCATAATTGGTTCTAATAGTGAAGTAAGACCGTCAATCTTTGAGTTTACTTGATCTTCGTAATTGTCTGCAATAATTCTAAGCATATCTTCTAATTCCCCAGATTTTTCACCGAGGTTAATCATATGAGTCACCATAGAAGGGAAGTGACCACTCTCTTTAAGCGGCACAGACATTAGCTGCCCCTCACTTACTGCATCCTTACAGTTTTCTATTGCGTCCTGTATCAAAACATTTGGGATCAGGTTTTTTACAATATTTAATGCCACTAGGATCGGAACACCTGAGTTTAGAAGAGTTGCCAAAGTTGAACAGAAACGACTCACGTTGATCATTCTAGTCAAGTTACCAATAATGATTAGCTTTAATAGAATCGCATCCCATCTTCTCTTACCTTTTGGTGTTGCGACCCATCTTTTAAATAGGTAGAAAAGACAAAAAAGAATAATAGGTATACTCCACCAATACGACTGCATAAAGTTAGAGATATTGATACTTATTTTAGTTGGTAAGGGTAATTCCATCTTCATACTTGTAAAGATTTTTGAAAGTTTTGGAATAACGAGAATAAAAATTAAACTAATTAATGAACTTCCCACTAAGATCATAATGAGAGGGTAGAGCATGGCCGAACGGATTCTATTTCGAAGGCGCATTTGGGCTTCACTAAAGTCAGCTAATCTTAAAAGAACTACTTCTAGTGTTCCTGATGCTTCACCAGCTTCAACCATATTCACATAAACATTATTAAAAACTTTGGGATGTTTTGCCATTGCCTTGGCAAGAGAGCTCCCTTCGTTAACATCTTGTTTTACTTCTGAAATGACAACTCTTAAGTACTCATTATCGACTTGATCTTGCAGTGCTTGTAAAGACTCAACAATTTGAATTTTAGCTTTTACTAGAGTTGCAAGTTGTCTGGTCATCAGAGCAATATCTTCAATATTAACTGGACTACCAATAGAGACAGAGTTAGCTGAGTTTTTCTTAGCTTTTTTCTCTTTAATATCAATAAGCATAACTCCGCTTTGACGAATTTTCGATTTCGCCTGAATTACGGATTCAGCGTTCATGCTACTTTTGACTTCTTTTCCAGTCTTATCTAAACCTTTATAGGTATAAATAGGCATACTTATTCTTCCTCAGCGTCTGAGATAATCGCTCTTAGAATTTCTTCAACAGAAGTAATACCATTAAAAATCTTATCAATGGCATCCATACTAAGAGTGGTCATTCCTTCCTTAACTGCAGCTTTCTTTATGGTAGAAGAGTCAGCTTTTTGTAATATTAATTGTCTAACTGTATCTGTAACCATTAATAACTCAGCCACAACAGTCATTCCATCGTAGCCTGTATGATTACACTTTTCACAACCTTTTGGTTTGTATACTTGAGCTTCATTTGGAACTTCTTCAATATCAAGCATTTGCATTTCATGTAGAGATAGTTCCGTTTCCTCTCTACAGTTTTGACAAAGTTTTCTTACGAGTCTTTGTGCTAAAACACCTACAAGAGAAGAAGAGATTAAGAAGGGTTGCACACCCATATCAATTAATCTTGTGGTGGCACTAGGGGCATCATTGGTGTGCAGGGTACTTAATACGAAGTGACCTGTAAGTGAGGCGTTAATTGCCATCTCTGCCGTTTCTGCATCCCTTGTCTCCCCAACCATAACCACATCTGGATTTTGACGGAGGATAGATCTTAATGCCATGGCAAAAGTTAAATTAATTTTGGGATTTACTTGAATCTGGCTGATACCACCTAATTCGTATTCCACCGGATCTTCAACAGTAATAATCATTCGATCTGGAGTATTCATTCTATCAAGAACAGCAAAGAGGGTAGTTGTTTTCCCGTGACCAGTAGGTCCCGTTACATATAAAACTCCGTTCTTTCTCGTGGAAAGATCTTTAAGTCCTTGGAGTACCTTTCCTCTAAAACCTAGACTCTCTAGTTCAAGCACAGTATTAGTTTTTTCAAGAACCCTCATAACAATACGTTCACCGTTTTGAACCGGAACAGTACTTAAACGGATATCAATATCTTTACCTGCAATTTTAATCTTAATACGACCATCTTGTGGTAAACGCTTTTCAGCAATATCTAGTTTGGCCATAACTTTAATACGTGAACTTACAGCAGCATGAGTTTTTTTAGGTTGACGTAAAATTTCAGTCATCACCCTATTAATACGAAAGCGATAAACAACTTCTTTCTCGTAAGGTTCAATATGAATATCTGATGCTTTTTCTTTTACTGCACGAAAAATAATTGAGTTCACAAAACGAATAACCGGAGCTTCATCAGCACTCGCGTCGAGGATATCAATAGGGCCGTCAAGATCTAGGTTTTCTTCAAATTCATCTTCAATTGAATCAACTAAGTTACGGTTGGCTTTTTCATATACTCTATTGATAGCATCTTGTAGTTTTAGTGGGGTTGTCACAACCACATTTACTTCTTTTTTAAAGATACCTGCAATATCATTGATTGCATTCGTATTAAAAGGATCACTCATTGCCAAAGTAATAGAGTATTCAGACTCTAGAATAGGCAATACTTCATGATGTTTAGAGTAATTGATACTGATATCCATAACTAAATTAGGATCAATCTCATCTACTTTTAATTCAGTTAAATAGGGGATATCAATTTGATGACAGATAACTTTAGTAATGTCATGAGGATGAATAAAGTTTTTTGAAAGAAGAATTTCACCAAGTAATAGATTTTCTTCTTTTTGAATGTTCAGGGCTTCATCAAGTTGATCTTGAGTAAGAGAAGTGTATTGAAGTAAGAGTTCTCCAATTCTTTTCTTATTTGTTTCAACTCGTTTTAATAAATGATCTGATACCTTCATGATTTATTAAATATCCTCTTTCTCTTCTTCAAGAGTTTGCATTATTTCTTGATAATTAGGAGTCATTAACTCTGACTGCTCATTATTTTCTTCATTCACATCATCAGCTTTTGGATTACCAATACCATTACTTTCATTACTTTTTTGGTACTTATTCATACCTTGATCGTAGAGTGGTCCTTGGTTTTGTCTTTCAATCTTCTTATAAAGATTTGTGATTTCTTCTTCATATGGGATTGAGTCATCTTCAATAGCATCTTTTTCAAGCTCTTTCTTAGACTTACTAAGAGTTTCAATGGTTGCTTTATTTGCTTCTTTTTCATATGGAGAAAGAATCTTAGGAGTCATAAATAAGAGTAGGTTAACCTTTCTTACTTCACGTCTCTTATTTTTAAATAGCCATCCAAGAACTGGGATATCACCTAAAAGAGGTACTTTATTATAACTAATTTGCTCTTCATCTCTTAATAAACCACCCATAGCAATTGTATCTCTATCTCTAACCATTACTTCTGTAACAGCTGAACGAGTAGTCGTTGGACGACCATTAACCCCTTGAATCGCAGCTTGGAATTGATTAATTTGTTGATTAATTTCTAATTTTACAAATCGAGTAACTTTATTAATCTGAGGCTTAATTTTTAAGCTAAGCTTCGCTTCTTGATTAGTTGTATTGTTTGCAGTTGTTCCGTTTGCATTTGTTACTTGGTTTTGAATAGGAACTGTTTCACCAACCTCAAACTCAGCTTCTGTATTATCAAGAGCTAAGATTTGTGGAGTGGCCAGTACATTAGATGCTGAATTAGTTGAAATGGCCCTAATTAAACCATTAACTGAATTAACTTTAATCGGATCTCCACCAGCTGGGTTTTGAATCTCAACGGTACCACCGCCGCCGCCACCAACAAAGAATCCACTTAAGCCAGTAGGGTTACCACTTACAAGATCAAATAAACCATTGCTTGAAAGAAAACCACCTCTTTGAGTTGCGCCTGTTCCATAAGCACCATAGTATTCAGTTCCAAAAGCGCGTACTTTAGTAATACTTGTTTCTAGTATCATACCTTCCACATAAACTTGGTCACGAGGAATATCTAGTTTTTGAATAACTGACTTTAGTGTTAACCAATCTGTAGGGGATGCAGTGACAACCAGAGCATTATTGTTCTTATCTGCTGTTACCTTTACATCTCCATTAAAGAGTCCAACTGCAGTATCAACAGGATTTACAAAGTTTCTTCTAGCATTATTAGCTCCACCAGATGCATTTGCTTGAGCCCCACTTACTAGAGAAGAAAGAGTTTTTGCAAGCTCTTCTGCATTTCCATAGTTTAAGTAGTGAACATGAATTCTTCCTGAGCTACTAGAAACGAGTTTAACATCTAGTTTTTGTATTAAGTCTCTAAGTTGTTTTGCACCTGCAGAGTTTGCCATGGCAATAATTGAATTGGTTCTAGGCTCTGCAATAATTTTAGAAATATTTGCACTACCAGTTGATCCACCTTCAAAACGACTTGTTGCTCCAGCTGATCCACCTCTTCTTGCAGTTGGTCTTCCACTAGAGCGTGAACTACCATCTTTTAAAATTTCATCTAAAAGTTTTGCAATCTCTTGAGCTGAAGAGTTTTTAACAGGGATAATTTGTAAAGACTCTTCATAACCAGGTACATCTAGAAATTTAATGAGTTTTTCTAGACGAGCAATATTAGAGCCCGTATCAGAGATAATAATTGTATTTGTTTGTTTAATATCAATAATTCTTCCGTATCGAGACATGAAAGGACGAAAGTTTCTTGAGATTTCACTAGCGTCTACATTTTTAAGAGCTAGAATTTTCATAACATGAGCTTCGGTGTCTGGAGTATAACTTCCAGTATAGATAGTAGTTGGAACATAACGTACATCACGAGCATTAATGATCTTATAAAATGCACCAGATTTTACCAGTGTGAAACCTGCCATATTTAATGCTGCAAGATAGGCCTTCCAAGCATCCCCAACTGTAATTGGAGTAGGGGCGGTGATGCTGACCTTACCTTTAACATCTTTATCTAAAATTAGGTTTATTCCAGTCAGCTCTTGCATGTGCTTAGTTAGATCCATAATATCTGTTTCTGGAAAATCAAAACTCGTCACAATTTCTGGACCAAAAGCTGTCTCAGGGTTTAAGTTAACAAACTTTGATGTTTTCGCATTTTTAGGACGCATAACTGGACGATTGCCGAAAGTTCCAGAATTATTATTATCTTCTTCAAAGTTTGCACTAGTCGCACCTACATTATTACGACTACCTCTTGTATTAGCACGGTTACTTCTTGTTGGAGTAGAGCCACTATTTACATTAACCTCTTCTAGGCCACCATCATCAATAGCGTCTTCAGTTTGTGGGTTATTAAAGTTCGAATTAGTATTTGCACTCTCAGCACCAACTGGCTTCTTATTAAATTGAGTTTTTGATTTAAACTTATTAAATTGAGCCAAAGCATCTGGGGCAGTGCTAAGTAAGAAAATTGTAAAAAGTGCAGTGACTTTTTTAAGCTCATGACTTCTTGTCATAATATGTCCTTCGTTAAACTAATCCTTATCTAAACTTATAATTTAAAGGAACTTCTTCTCCATTCCTTTTAACTTTTAAATTTAATTTATCTAAGCCTTGTAATGATCCAAATAAGCTCATGACTTGGTTGAGATCATTAATTTTCTTTCCACCAATTTCTGTGATGATGTCATTATTTTCAATTCCAAGATAAGAGAACACACTTCCTGGTTGAATCTCAACAATCTTAAATGAAAGTGATCCATCTGGGTTCGTAAGTTGAATCCCTCTTGCTTGAGTAAGGATACTATTAATGTCTTTTAGTTTGTCTTGTAAGAATGTTTTTTCAATCGTGAAGTCATTACCCTCATTTTCAATTCCATCGATTTTCTCTTGCCTCTTAGTGTATGAGCGACTTTGGGATGGATTCATTACAGCAATAGGAGAGCGAGGTCTTCTACTACCTTTTTTATCAGCTTCCACATACTCACATAGACCGCTGCTAAGGTTTTTAATAATAATTTTCATTCGGTCAATTTTTGATAATTGGGCCATTCCTTGTATTTTATCGCCCTCTCTTAATGAGCTTGGCTTTTTACCAGAGCGTAATTGCACTGAGGCAATTGATTTCACAGAGTCTTGTAAAACGATGGTATTGATAAGTGTAATTGGTAAGCTTGATTTACGCGTGGCCTTTTCACACTTAGCAACTGTATTAATTGGCTTTTTATCTGTAGGTACTTTTTTAACCGCTTCAGTTTTAAACACCTTCGCTACTTTTATTTCATCAATATCATCTTTATTTAGATTTCTGGTCTCATCTATTTTTATTTGAGCAGCACTAAAACCAGCATCTTTATCTGCACCTTTAATAAGTAGGGCAGTATACTTTCCAACTAAGAATACTGAAGTGAGAATCATTGCAAGTTGAAATGTTTTATGAATAATATTTTGATTCTTATAGCTAAAGAATTCACGGTGAATATTCTTATAATCTATTTTAGCTAAACGAGTCTTCGCTGTGCTTAGAACATCATTTACCTTCTTCCTATTCTTGCCAATGATTGCTTTGTCTTCATCAACTTTTTTAGAATCATCAATAGTTAATTGTTGGAATTTTTTTCTATTAAAGCGGTTGGCCTTATCTTTAATTTTTTGAAAGAACATTTGAGCTTTATCTTTAAAGCTTAGCTGAGAATTATCTAGATCAATAGCATCCTCGTCAATCTCAGAGCTAGTAAACTCTTCATTGGCATAGACTGGAGCCTCGTCGTAATCCTCTTCTATATCTTCATCTAGAGCCTCTATTGTCTCATCTTCAAGATCATCATCTGATTCATCATCTTCTTCTGAAATATCTTCTGTGCTAGATTGAAGAACAGGAATATCTCCAGTTTTATCTTCATCTTGCATAATAGGAATTTCTCCTGTTTTATCCTCGTCTTGCATACTTATTTCAGGGGAGCTAGTACTAGGAGTATCAGGAAATTCGAGATCACTGTCATCGGGGATATTGACTTCGATTTCACCTGTTTTATCTTCATCATCAGTTGCATAAATAGGCTCCTGAGACTCAGTTTCTAAGGCTTGATCTTCATCTATTTCATCATCAATTTCTGAATCTATATCATCATCAATATCATCTTCAGCACCGACATTGATTTCAATATATTCATCGTCATCAGTATCTTCTGATTTTTTTACTTTAGATTTAATTTTGCTAAATAAGTTACGAATTTTACTCATCATTTAGTATTTTCATAGATTAATTAACATTGTGCAAGTAAAGATATTATTTATTTTAAAAGTAAAACACTCAAGAATAATGAGGGAAGACAAAAGTCATTTTTTCATTTTATAATTAAGCATGAATAAAATATTTCTCTTCCTTTTTACTCAAGTACTCTTTCTTAGTTGTTCTTCTAAGCCAGTTTTTAATTCAGATGATTCAGATCGTGAAATCGATAAAGCACTAGAAGGGCTAGAGCAGAGAAAGGAAGTTGATTATGGTCCAACGCTAAATGATTCTAATTTACAATTTATTGATAAGGCCCAAGAGTATGGTCTAGGTGGTGTAAATGCATCTAGTTTAATGTTAGTGGATTTAAATTTTGATGGTCATAGTGATTTAGTTACAATCTCTGATTATTTTAGTCAGGCTAGTTTCTATCTCTATGATCCCAAGGCAAAGAAATTTAATTTAATTTCCAGTCTCTTTGATAATCCCATAAAGTCATCTTTCATTGTTTTTGCTGATTTTAATAAAGATGGAATTACAGATGCTCTTAGTGGAGTACTTAATCAGAAAACAGAATTGTCTCAAAAATCCTTACGTTATTTTAAAGGTATTAAAAAAGATAATTTAATTCATTTTGAAGAAGATAAATCATTTATCAATATTCCACCGATGCCAACGGCCACAATCGCACTTATTGATTATAACTTAGACGGTTATCTAGATATTTTTGTAGGGAACTGGTTTGAGAGTTATAAGAATAACTCTATCGCGAGTAAGGACATTTTACTTATCTACGAGAAGGGAAAGTATATTGATGCCAGCGAGCTCTTAGAGGATGAGAATCAAAAGAACCCAAGTGGCTCTATGTATGTTAATGCAACTCCAACTTATGGAGCACAAGTTTGTGATATTGATAAGAATGGCTTTCCAGATATTTTAACAACATCTACCAATGGCTTTCAAAATAAATTATGGCTTAATCGCTATAAAGTTAGAGAAGAAAAAAGGTACTTTAAAAATTATGGTGTCGAAACTAACTATGGAGGAGATAAGGAAGGGAATTTGACCTCACGTGGAGGAGGACGCTCTTTTGGTTTGGCCTGCGCTGATTATAATAATGATGGAATATTTGATGTATTTGTAGGAGAGTCTAGTCATAATTATGATAGCGACCTAGTAGATAAATCCTCTATTCTTACTGGAGCTTCTCAAAAGTTTCCACCACGCTTTATTCGAACTGAGTACGTACTAGATGCCTATGACCTTGATTGGTCAGAGTCTGATAAGAGAGGTATTTGGTTTGACTATAATAATGATGGACTCTTAGACCTTATGGTAGATAACTCAGGCTTTCCACCTCACACGAGACTATTGCTATTTAAACAATTAGATGATCACTCCTTTATCAATGTTAATAAAGATGTAGGAATAGATATTGTAAATCCTCTAAGCACAGTCGTGTTAGATATTAATAAAGATGGCTATCTAGATATTCTTACTTCACAGTCTTCACTCAGGGACTCGAGAATTAATCCGCGACTTTATCTTTTTGAAAACCGTGGAAGTCTTGAGAAAACTAAAACACTAAGGGCCTACTTGAATGGTAAAAATGCCAATACAGATGGTCTCAATGCCACATTAGAATTAAGAGTAAAAAATAAGAATGGTTATGAGATCAGAACGCAGGTTGTTTCTTATTCTTATGGAGGGCTTTCTCCTCAAAATGAAAAGGGTGTTAACTTTTCAATGAGAGCACAAGATGAAATTTTAAGTTTAAAGATCGTTTGGCCTTACTCAAAAAGTGTGAATAATAATCGAGCAGGTATGGAAAAGTTTTATAATCTCAAAAACCTAAGTGTTAATGAATTAACAGAGATAACTTTTTGTGAAAATGGAAGATACTTGATAGGAATTCGTGAGTGTAAGTAATAAACTTACTCTTCAATACTTGTTTTAATTAAATTAATAAGTTCATTAATATAATCAGGAAGAGCTTGATAGTTCAGAGTACTAAGGTGAATCTGAGGCCTCTTAACGCCTTTGACTTCATACTGGAATAGCTTATCTTTGGCCTTCACTGTATGGGAAGGAACAACCGCAATCCCAACACCCTCTCTTACGAGTTTAATAATTGAAGTCATCGACTTCACAGTTAGGATTCTTTTAGAGTGGATTTTAAATAAGTCAAAGAAGAAGTCAGACTCAGAATAAGTAAGCCAAGTATATTCATGAATCTTTTTTATATCGATTTCTTTTTTAGAAATGATGACAAGTTTCTCTTCAAAGAGTCGTAAACTAGTAATCAACTCACTTTGAATATTCTCTGTCGTAAAGATTAAGTCATACTTACCATCTAATAAGTTTTCCTTTAAGCGACTTGGTGTATCTGGTTCTACTTTTAAAAGGTGATGAGTTTTCTTGGTAAAACTCTTTATTACCTTAATAAACCAATTCTCTAATAGGCCATGGAGGATTCCAATCTTGATTAATTGAGGTCCAGAATCTTTAGTAATTTCACTGGTTAATTCATCAAAACGTTGAATACAACGATAGAGATACTTTCCATTATCAGTGAGAAGAACTTTTTTAGATGAACGAATAATTAATTGCTCACCAAGACTTTCTTCTAATAATTTAATTTGTCTACTGACTGCGGATTGAGCAATATTTAATTCACTGGCGGCCTTAGAGAAGTTTAAGTATTTTGCTGTTAATGCAAAGGCCTTTAGGTAGCGATAATCAATCCCTGTATTCAAGTTAGACTTCCTCTGTTTTAGATGAACCAACATTCGGAGGAGTCATGCTTTCATCCTTAAAGAACTTACCATGATACTGAGCTTCATTAGCGTTAATAAAAACAAAGCCATCTTCATTATTCTTAGGGTTTAAAAGAAAGTCTAAATAACCTGTCTTACAATAGTGAAAAGTAAAAGGGTCTACGAGTATCTCTAAGTCATTAAAGATTAAAACGATATCATCGTCTAACTTTTCAGAAAAACCAGTTTCATAAGTAAAGCCATCACAACCTTTGCCACCGATCTTTAAACGAAAGTATTGCTTATCAAGAGTGAAGTCATTTTCGCGAATCAATTTGATTTGCTGATATGCTGCATTTGTTAAATCAATTTCACAGTCTTTTCTATTTGTGGGATGCATTAAACACCTATTCAAAAACGTTAATTCGAGGTAGTATATTTATCAAATTAATTTAGCTATTAAAAGGTCATAATATGAAAATTAGATACATGGTTGAAATCAAAGATCCTGAAACTCACTTAGTTCATGTAAAAATGAGTACAACCCGTAAAGATGGGCAAAATGAATTAAATGTCTTCTTACCTTCATGGTCACCTGGATCGTATTTAATGCGTGAATATGCACGCAATGTAAGAACCATTAGAGCATTTGGCTCTAAGGGGGAAGATCTCTTTATTGAACAAGTGAAAAAGGGGGAGTGGCATATTGATTTTGAACACCAGAACTTTAAATCTGATACCACTGAGTTTTCTATTGAATATACCATTTACTGTCATGAACTAACTGTCAGAACTAGTCATGTGGACTATTCCCATGCATTTTTACATGGGCCAAGTTACTTAATGGGAATTGTGGGGGATGAGATGTTAAATCCTGAGATCCAATTTAAATTTCCAGGCCTTTGGTCCAAACTCCACACTGCTCTTAAAGATATAAGTGATAAGCGAGAAGAGTTCATTTATACAGCTGAAAATTATGATGACTTAATTGATAGCCCAGTTGAAATTGGCTGTCATGAAAGTGATGGCTTTATGGTGGATGGAAAAGAACATCATATTATTTTCTATGGTGAGGAGTACCCACATACAAACGAAATTAAAAAAGATATGAAAACAATTGTTGAACATGTTTCAAAGACTATGGGAGAGATCCCTTATGACCAGTATCTTTTTATCACTCATTTTTCACCTAATCTTTATGGTGGGCTTGAGCATAAGAACTCGACGGCACTACATTTTGATGGACGAAAAATAGGACATCGTAAATCTTATTTAAATTGGTTATCTTTAGTTGCTCATGAGTACTTTCACACATGGAATGTAAAGCGTATCCGTCCAAAAGAGTTAGGACCATTTGACTATCAAAATGAGAACTACACTCGTATGCACTGGTTAACGGAAGGGCTTACAAGTTTTATGGATGAAATATTTGTTTATCGAGCAGGGTTATCTAGTTTAGAAGAATATCTTGAGTTACAAAAACAAAATTTAAATCGCTATTTCTCGATTCCAGGTAAGAAATTTCATTCACTAGAAGAATCATCTTTTAATGCTTGGATTAAGCTTTATCGTCCAGATGAAAATAGTAATAATTCTAGTATTTCTTATTACCTAAAAGGTGGACTTGTCTTTAGTACCTTACACTTTGAATTCTTAAAAGCCGGTAAGAATATAAATGATTTATTAGCTGCTCTTTGGAAGCGATATAAAGCCAATCCTGATGTTGGTGTTATCCATAGTGAAGTCATGGATATGATTGAAGATATTGCTGGAACAAGTGTCAGAGAAAAGTTTGAATTAAGACTAAGCACGACAGATGATATTGATTTTGAAACTTATTATAAAGAAATAGGTTGTGAATTTATTTGGGATGAAGCTGAGAAACCTGATTTTGGTGTTAACTTTGAATATAAGAATAATCGAGTTTTTGTGAAGACAGTTGAATTAGATGGAACTGCTTATAAAGCTGGACTTAATGCAGGTGATGAAATTATCGCTATTAATCGTCAACGCTTTTTAAAAGCTGATGCAACTAGCATGGATCAATTATTTAAAGTTGGAAAGTCATACCAGTTTACTATTTCCCGTTTAAATATGTTACATACTATCGATGTGGTTTGTGAAAGAGCGAAGAAGTCATTAAAAGAAATTAGAGTTTTAGATAAAGATGTGTGCTCTAATGCATTCTTATAAGAACGAACTTAGTTCTAAAAAGTAAGATTTCTTATTGAGGGATGTTCATTGGAAAGAATGTCCCTTATCTTTTTCAAGGTATAAAGTAGTTGAGCTTGAATTAAAGGCCATTGCTCTTTGGTAACTTCTTGGTTTGGTTTCATATGACTTAATTGAGGTGTTATTTTTGCTAACATATCCTCATAATTATTAGGAACCACAAAGTCTTTTTTCTCTAGGTATTCAAGTATCAAAATATAACGATTCATTAAGTTAAGTGATTTAATAAATCGAGAGCCAATAAGCCCTGTTTTAAACTCAGCGGAACGAAAACGCATAAACTGTAATAGAGTGAAATGAATTATACTTTTCTCTATAATTGGTTTAGAGACTTTTATGAGATACTTTCTTCCTCTCACTGAAAATGTTTTACGTTGACGATAATAAACCTCTAATGGATATGGAAAAAGTGATTTTTGTGACTGAAGTTCAAGTAAGCTTAGAGTACTCAACTTAAAGTCGGTCTTTAAACGAATACTTTCTTGTAATTCATTGTCCTCATCAAAGTCTTGAATCAATTTCCTTATATTTTTTATCTTTCCATATTCTAATTCACTTACTCTTTCAGATAGTAATACATCGATAAAAACCTTTCCTCTAACTTGATTATCATGAATTTGTAAAAGAGCAGGAGTCAGAAGTATATCTTCCACACAATCTTGCACCATAAGCTTTTCACAGAATTGAATAAGCTCCACTGGATAATCCTTACTATTACCTAGATAGCGTTGAAATGGTATTTTTTCAGATGCTAAAAGCTTCCATGTATGAACATTATGTTTTGGATAGTAAAAACGCGCCAATGGGGAGAGGGAGAAAATTTTCTGACTTAGTTTTTGATACTGAGGATCCATTGAGTTTTTTAAAAGCCCCTCAACACTTAAGTTTTTAAGAGCAAGGTCAATAAACTTTCCATAAGAGCGCAGCCAATTCTTATGTAAAACTATATTGGAAGAATGCATGAAGAATATTTCCAGCTTACGCATTAAAAAGAACTTCATGGCATAACGGCCTTGGGGCGGGCAGTTGAAATTAACTCTCTTATTTTGCAATATTGAAAACCAGCTCACTTCATTATTATTAATATCACTTATGAGAAAACTTCTTATCAGTGGGGTTTCAAATTCTTTTTCATAGATAATAGGAAGTCTTTCCTTATCGATGAGAATATTGGCAGGAAAGCTATTTTTTAAGTTCTTTCTTAACTCTTTTAAGATCTGCTTTGGATAAGCATCATTATCCACCACAATGACAAAGTTCATATCACTTAAACCAAAGACAAAATTTTTATCATGTAGCTTAGAGATTAAATAAACATCACGAATCTCATCATATTCTCTAATGATTCTCTTAAAACGTCTTAGTGAATAGAGGTATAAGACCTTTAAAATAAAGCGGGCAAAGGGGAAGTAGCTCGAATAGATAATGATTAGTTTTTGCAAGTTAAGCATAGTTAATCATTGATCACTGATCAAAGTCTGTACAGTAAAAAAATGCTAAGTACACGAAATGACGTGTGTTTTCTCGGCATAATTTTTGCGTGTATAAGGTTATGTTTTTAATGTGGTTTACGAGCAAGGCTCAATTACTTATTATCGGTGTTCTTTTAGGACTCTATTCATGGAACTCTTTTGCGAGTCTAGGTGGTGCTATTACTGTGAGTACTAAGACGAAACGAGATGAGATTCACAAGGCCTATTCCAGTGCACAGTTAATTCTCTTATCTGAGCGATTACAAGCAGTCGAGGGAGATGAATTTCAAACTGCAGTTGGTAGTTCATTGATCGAGCTTGCTAAAGTTTATGAGCATAATAATCTAAGCCTTAGTCTGGATGCTTTACTCACGAAGGCCGGTAATACTCCCATTGTTTTTAATGAAAAGTTCTATAAATATATGGGTAATAATTACGTTTATTATAAGCAATATTTTAGTCGAGCTGATCATATTAACTTTAAACTTAGCTTTTTAAAGTATTACTTCTCTCATTATGATGAATTTAATTATGATAAAAACCTTAGTTCTAATATATTAGATTTTGAAAAATTAACTTTTCAAAAACTAGAGCAACTTATTGTTAATGATATTCATTTGGCTATTAATGATCTGGTTAACACTTTACTTGATCGCAATGGAGAGTATGGACTTAAAAAAGTTAGTATTTCTAAAGATATTGTTAGAAAATCACTAGGACTTACAGATAAAAAAAATATTATCACAGTCGCTCAATTTCTTGATCCATACTTATTTAATTTAGAGAGGCATCTTTTAAAAAGAGAAACTTTAAATATGAATAAGCATTACGAAGGACTTAGAGGTATTATTGGCGAATTTAGTAATGAACAATTTTTTCGTCTGATCTTTAAGAAAGAACAAGCTAGTGCAGAAGCTAATCAATTAAACTTTAAAAATTTATTTACTGCATTAAAAGATAAAATAAGAAAAGAGTTTCCAAACTTTAATGAGACCATCTTAAAGCAAAGGATTCTCCAAGAAAACTTAAAGAGGTCTGTCGTTGATTATGTGCAGGCACCTCAAGCTGGTTTGAATGGCTCCTTAATTATTTCTTCATTTCTTTGTGGTTTAAATGAAAATATTCGAGCACAAGCTTTTAGTGGTAATGAGAATATTCAAAACTATTGTCACTTTAATTCCCTTTATAGTGCATTTCTTATTTCTAAATTAGAAGGCGCTAATAAAGCTCCTACGAATAATATAGTCTATCCTGCATTGGGTTCATTAATTAAAATGGGTCGAAATATTTCCTCACAAAAATAAAGAGAATTAAACTTCGCGTTAGACTCTTGTGCTTTGAGTTACATAAATGCTCTCTTATCTTTTTTTACTTTGCTTACTTGACGGATAGTGGTGTTGGGCTTAATTCTAAAAACTAAACCCTAAGGAAATCATTATTATGGATAAATATTTAGTTATTGTAGAGTCCCCAACTAAGGCCAAAACTATTCGAAAATTCTTACCTAAGAACTATATAGTAGAGGCGAGTATGGGGCATGTGAGAGATTTGCCACAATCTGCTTCGGATATTCCTGCTAAGCTCAAAAAAGAAGACTGGGCAAAGCTAGGAGTAAATGTTGAAGATGATTTCTCTCCTTTATATGTCGTTCCTAAGGGAAAATCGAAAATTGTTCGTGAGCTAAAAAAGAAAATGAAAGACTGCCAAGCTATCTATCTCGCAACCGATGAGGACCGCGAGGGAGAGAGTATTTCATGGCATCTTTTAGAGCTTCTCAAACCAAAAATTCCAGTAAAGCGAATGGTTTTTCATGAAATTACCAAGAGTGCTATTCAAAAAGCATTAGAAGATACTCGTGATGTAGACTTTAAGTTAGTTAAAGCACAAGAAGCAAGACGTGTACTTGATAGACTTTATGGTTACACCCTTTCTCCATTAATTTGGAAGAAAATTGCTTATGGGCTAAGTGCTGGAAGAGTGCAATCAATTGGTTTACGTTTTATCGTTGAAAGAGAGCGTGAGCGTAGAAAGTTCATCAAAGCAGACTATTGGGATCTTGCAGCTAATCTAAATAAAGATAATAAAGTATTTGATTCAAAACTTTTAAGTGTGGATGGAAAAAGAATTGCTACAGGTAAAGACTTTGATGGACTTACTGGTAAGCTTACAAAGACTGGTCTTGTTCACTTAAAAGAAAAAGATGCTAAAGAACTTCAGGAAAAAGTAAAAAAAGCGACTTGGAAAGTAACAAGTGTCGAGGAAAGAGAAACAACCACTCGTCCAACTCAGCCATTTATCACTTCAACTCTTCAGATGGAAGGGATTAGAAAGCTTGGTCTAAGTGCAAAGAACACGATGCGTGTTGCTCAAAGATTATATGAAGAAGGTCTTATTACTTATATGAGAACGGATTCACCCAATCTTTCAAAAGAAGCTATCAATGCGGCTAGAAGTAGTATTGAAGAATTATATGGAAAAGAATACTTATCAGATAAGCCTAGAAATTTTGGTGCAAAATCTAAAGGTGCTCAAGAGGCCCACGAAGCTATTCGTCCAGCTGGTAGCGAATTTGTTCACCCAGATGAATCTGGTTTAACAGATAAAGAAAAAGCACTTTATGAATTAATCTGGAAAAGAACGATGGCCTGTCAGATGAAAGAAGCAACTAAGCTTAATATGACAGTAAAAATTGAAGCCGGTGGTTGTGAGTTTGTAAGTCACGGTTCGAGAATAACTTTCCCTGGATTTTTAAGAGTCTATGTTGAGGGAAGTGATGATCCAGATAAGGCATTAGATGATAAAGAAGTAATTCTTCCAAAGCTTAGTGAAGGAGATACCATCACTGCTGATAAAGTCGATGCACTACCTCACGAAACTAAGCCACCTGCAAGGTTTACGGAAGCGAGTTTAGTACAACGTCTTGAAAAAGAGGGTGTTGGACGTCCTTCTACATATGCTTCTATTATTGGAACGATTTTAGATCGTGGATATGTGAGAAAAGAGGGTAGTGCCCTTATTCCTTCATTTACAGGTATGGCCGTTATTCAATTATTAGAAAATTACTTTGAGAAGTTTGTTGATTATGGTTTTACAAGCGAAATGGAACAAGCTCTTGATGGAATTGCAGAGGGTGAAGTTGAACACCTTGAATACTTAAAGAAGTTTTACTCTGGTAATGGCGGTTTAAAAGCAAGAGTAGAAAATCAAGATAAGAAAATTAAGCCTGAAGAATCAAGAACTATTGAACTCAGTGGAGAGAATGGTGATTGTGAAGTTAAGGTTGGTCGATTTGGGCCATATATTATTAGTGGTGGAAAAGGTAAGGATGAAGTTCATGCCTCAATCCCTGAAGATATTGCTCCGGCTGACCTGAAAAAAGAAGACCTAGAAGAGCTGATTGAAATTAGTAAAAAAGGTCCTGAACCAATTGGTATGCACCCAGACTTTAATGAGCCAATCTATGTTTTAGTTGGACGTTATGGGCCATATTTTCAATTAGGTGAAGTCACTGAAGAGAATCCAAAACCAAGAAGAGCATCACTACCTAAGGGGATGAAGCCAAAAGAAGCAGATATTGAGACGGCTGTGAAGCTTTTATTACTTCCAAGAGAATTAGGAAATCACCCTGAAAGTGGTAAGCCAATTCTTGCAAATGCTGGTCGCTTTGGTCCATATGTGATGCATGATGGAGAGTTTAGATCCCTTAAAAAAGAAGATGATCTTTATGAGATTGATCTTAAACGTGCTCTTGAATTATTGGCCGAAGAAAAGAAATCTCGTCGTGGGGCCACGGTTGTTAAAGACTTTGGACGCATTGAGAAACTAAAGAAGAAAGTCAGCATAAATGATGGAAAATACGGACTTTATATCAAAGCTGGGACTAAGAATATCTCCCTGCCGGACGATTTAAAGGAAGATAAGAAAAAAGTTGAGGCCTTAACAGAAGAGCAAGTTATTAAAATTGTTAAGGAATTTCAAAAGAAGTAAGATTAAGGCACTAGAATTATTGACAAGCTAGTCACTCAGATGTAATTTATGCCTTCGAATTATAAATGCGTTATTAATTTTTTTTAATAGGAATTAAATATGAAAAAAGATATCCACCCAGATTACAGAGAAGTTTTATTTCACGATATCTCAGCTGATTTCAAAGTAGTTACTAAATCTACTATTGAAGCAAAAGAAACTATCGAGCATGAAGGTAAAACTCTTCCTTACGTTAAAGTTGATATTTCTTCAGCTTCTCACCCTTTCTATACTGGAACTCAAAGAGTTCTTGATACTGAAGGACGTGTTGATAAATTTAATAAGAAATACGCTAGAAAGTAATAAAACCATTAAGTCATTGGTTATAAAAAAGCCCGCTATTAAGTGGGCTTTTTTTTGTCCAAAAATGTGTAATTATCTTCACATTCTCTAAAAGCCAGCACCAACACTCACACCCTTAAGTTTGATAAAATAATAATATGAAAAAGCGAACACCAAATGAAGACAAAGCTTTTCACGATGTTCTTGGAAAACTTAATAAAAAGATGCCAGGACTTTATTACGGACGAACTGATCGTGTTGCGAAGGTCATGTATGACTTTATTCATAATTCATCAGAAGTAAGTGATGAGAACGCTGGAATCCTAGGAGATTTAAGTGTCGAGGACATTCGTTACAAACTAAGCTTTACTTCTTAATCAGACATTTATTTTTATTAAGGGAGGCCTAGGCTTCCCTTTTTCTATTTATATATTAATAAGGAGGTTAAATGGAAATTTTATTAATGAATAACGAAAAAGCCGCACTCTTTGATTATAATGACTATAAACAAAAAGCGAAATTAACTAAAACTTTTGATAATAGTGAGTATGGTAAAAAAGACTCAGATATTTTTACCCACAAGGCCGGACGTATGGCCACATCATATAATCATGATCAATCTTCATTTTCAGATAATGGATACAAAGATGAATTGGTTCATAAATTCTCTAATGATGTGATTCACTACTTAGATGACATGAATAGAGAAGGGCATGTGCATGATTTAATTATTATCTCAGAGCCTTCTTGTCTTGGACATCTAAGAGAGAATATTTCAAAAGAATTAAAGGATAAAATTTCAGAAGAAATTCCTAAAAACTTTTATACAGAAAGATCAGATACATTAGTTAAATATTTAACTAAGAATGTTATCGAAGCATAAAATTAAAAGTCATTGGTAATGCAAGGCCCACATCTTTTGTGGGCTTTTTTTATTTCTTAATGATCACATTTATTGTGACGAAGACGCATGTTTTTTATATGTGCAATAATTAAAGCAAGAGAACCAATGATTGTTAGAGAGTAGTGAAGTGCCAGGTTTTCATGGAAAAGAAAAACAGCACTTAAAATAAGGGCTGCACCAATAAGTGCATAGGCTATGATATCTTTATGGCCATGACGACGGCATTGAGGGTATACAGCGATAACAACCACTGTGATAACGACTGCTGCAAAGAGCTCGTGAACGAAGTGAGTATCACCTAATAAGCTCTTAATGCTTGGAAAGAACATGATAATAAAAGGCGTAAGAATACAGTGAACTAAACAAAGTGTAGAAGCACATATTCCAAAACGGTCTAAAATCTTATTCATGTATAACCTCATCATAGGTATATACAATATCTTTCACACTTTGACACTAGGTATGAATTAATAACTCAAAAAACCCATGCCTAATTTTAAGTATTTAGAGTTCTACTTCACCGCGAATAACTTCTATCAAAGCATTGAGAGCATCAGTTGTAGTAAAAATACCAATTAACTTATCCTCTTGGTCTTTAACCAGTACTGATCCAATCTTCTTATCTGAAAGAGTAAAGACAGTTTCCATTAGGTTTGCACCTTCTTGAACACAGATTATCTCAGTCTCCATACAGTCTTTGACTTGTGGATTTTTAAGAGATGAGAAGTCTTGTAAGGCATGAAGGTTTCTCTCGGTTAGAATGCCTTTTAAAACCCCATTATTATCAATTACTGGAAGGTGGCGAAACTTCTCCTTTTCAAAGATAGAAAAAGCACCGGCCAAAGTTTCATTCTCATTTATTGTCTGGGGAGCTGGACTTGTGTAGCCATCTATACTTAGTGCTCTTAGTTCGGGGGAGTTTTTTAAATTCATTGTCTCAAGCATTTTATCTCTCCTTTGAGAATTAAAGTTTAGCACCAGGGAGAGGGGGAAAATATGAGGAATATCATGAATTTAGGGGCATTTAGTGAGGGTGTTAGCATTCTACACAATGTCATTTATTTATAAGATCGAGAGCGGTTAAGCACCTGAAAATAGGCGTTTTTTCTGGCATTAATATTGCTCTATTATGGGTACATTATTGTATTTGGGAGTGAGTTTGAGATTATTATTAGTATTTTTATTTGTACAAAGTTTTAGCTTATACGCAGCCTGTTTCCGTGAAATTGACGGAGATGCCTATGGGTGTATTCCAATGCTAGATAATAATGCTGCAGTTGATTGGTGTCAGAATCGTTATGGTGCTGAATATAAGCCATATTTAACTGATAATTACTGTACTAATGAATTAGCAGCTATTCTTCGTGGTGAGGAATATGATGCAAGTAAAGAAGATCCAAATAAAGTAGTTCCAGCTGCATGTATGTCTTATGAGCAAGGTATGCAAAGACAGTGTCAATTCTATGATTATGTTCCTGCTGAAAGATATTGTTTAGAGAACTTTGGAAATAAGTTTATTCCATTTGTTCCAGATGAAGGAAAGTGTTCACTTAATGAAGCACGTAAGGCCAGAGGGGATAAGAATCCTAATGAACTTGTTCGTGGCCTAAACTCTGATATGGAAGAAATTGAAACGATTATGACTATGATCGATCGAGAGGGACTAAATGATTCGTTAGGTGGTTTTGCCTATAAAAAGCCAAGTGTTAAGAGTGAGTTCTATACAGATGTTGTTAAAGCATTAATGGCAAAAATGAATATGTTTAAAAATAAACTCCTTGAGCGCGGGGAAGAGATTAGAGTACCTATAAAGGACAATGCAGTATTAGAATATTTAAAATACTCTTTTAGATATTTGGCAGTATTAGGTAGGCTATATAAAGTATATGCCTATGTTGCTCATGAAAATCACTTTGTTTTAAAAACCTATAAGTTTGAAAACTTAAATTACTTAAACCTTGTTTTACCAAAGGTGTACGGACTAGAGATTTTAGCGAAAGTTAATTATAAGGTGAAAACTCTAGAAAATGGAACTCGTTTAGAGTTTATGGTTGGAGAGCAAGATAAGCAAACTTATGAATACATGGCGATGCAAGATCCTGACTCAAAAGTTGATTATGCAAAACTTGTAACCTACTTAGGTTTAAGAGAAACAATGACAAACCTATGGGGTGTTCAAAGATTAACAAGTGAAGAAGTTGCCAATGAAAGAGTACTTAGCTGTGGAAACTTTTTAAGTTTTCGTACAGGTAATTCTACAAATCCTAAAAACACAGATGCTTACCAAGAATTATTAGACTACGATATTTTTTATAGTGATTATGTTTCACGTTGGGAAGAGTTAGTTGAAGCTACTCAAGGCATAACAATCCTTACTCCACGTTGGGCACAAGACCTAGGTGTTTTTGTTGTTAATAATGTAAATGAATTAAAGCACCTCTTACAACATGAAATCGCAGAACCTTTAGAAACAGAAGATGATATTAAAAGGCAAGCTAGAGCAGATGCTGAAATGCTTATCATGTCTGAAAATGCATATTGGGAAGAATTCTCTTATGGACACTTTCAAACAATCGTTATGCCTGGTGATAATATTAGAAATAAAAATGCTCTAAAAAATAGAATTATTGAAGAGGCGTATAATAGAAGATTAAAGGCAATTACAGAGGCCTATATCGGTGCCTATTTGTGGGTAAGTGATGCGGCAGTGAAAAAGATGGAAAGCCGTATTAAGTTCTTTAGTGATCGTTACTTTAAGGCCCGTTTTACAGAGAAGATGAGCAGTGTTTTAAATGACGTACTAAGTGATTATAATGACCGTGATGCTCTGGCCGAGAAAAATAGAAAAGAAAAAGTTGATGCAACTCTAGAGCTTGCAAAGAACTCTGCTCAAGCTTCTTTTATTTTAAAAGCTATCGAAGATGAAAATTTAAACTTAAAGAAAGTTAAACTTTTAGAGCCATCTAATTTAGAAGAATTAATGCTCTTATTTCAAAATAAATTAGATGACTATGAAGATGTTCGTCAAACTTTAGAGCACAATGATGAACTTGCAAAACTTTCTGCAGAGTTTTTTAAAGATATCAGCGAGCGTTTTAAAGATCGTCATATGCAAACCAATCGTAATGGTGAACTAGAGTACAAGGGAACTGTTTCTCAACGCCAAAGAGGCTTAAGAATAATTGCATTTGAAGTTGCAAGAAATTATCTTAAAAAGTATCCATTCCGTTTTACAAATTTAGGAGGCTCAGGCTTTATTGGTCAGAGCAATGTAAATACTAGCACTGGTACAATTTTATCAAATGGTACATATGTTGGTATGAATAATGAGAGTTTTTTAAATGCTCTTGGTGATTATGAAGAAGAAAGATATGTCGTCGCAAGAGATAATACTCGTGTTGCTCAGACAAATTATCTCTATGGAAATGGTAACTTACAACGCAGTCAGGCCATCCCTAATAATCGTGCCGGTTCTAATCCTGATGGAGTAACAACTGGACGAGTGGATAGACCTTTAGAAATTACTGAACCAGGTACAATTCGTACATCAAGAGGTGAGACTAAGATTGATAACTCAAAACTAGTTTCTTTATTCTCTCAATTTGATGTTTTATCATCACGTGCACAAACCACTTTAAATAGAATGTCTGAAAGCTCAATGCCAGAAGCAATTGAGACTGATCGCTCTAAAGTTATTAGAGATCCTCGCTATATGCTTTTAAGACTTGCTCAGGTTTTAAAGTTAAAAGAAGTAGCTTATTCAAGTAATTATAATGGTGGGAAGTTTGCTGATGATTTACAAGCACAGAAAATCTTAGCTGAAAATATTGTGACTCAGGCCTATCAAGCGGCTCCAATTCTTAGAAATGAGTCTTCTTGGACAGGTAAGGTTGTTAAGTATTGTTTTACTCATCACGTAGGAACAATGTATCGCTGTGATCAAACTAAAACATTTTCACTACCTTTACTATATAGAATTGGTAATCAAGAGTATGATCCAGAAACAGGTGTCTTTGATGCACGTGGAGCGAGAAGCTTAATTAATCAAACCATTAATAAATCAATTGATAATACTGGAAATAAATTATCAAAGTTTTGTAAGTCTAATTACTTAAATTATAAAAATGATACTCATTTTAAGGATATTTATAAAGCTTCTAAATTTTTAAGAGCAAGTATCCGTACACCAATTGGTCAAAATGCCAATACAGTAAGAAAGATGAATCATTATGATGAACAAATTAGAAAAGATATCCGTGGTCGTTGGGAAGCATGGAATGAAGATATCTTTGAGCCGAGTCTTAAATATTTAGGAGCAGCAGCTTTAATTGCCCTTGGTGTTGTACTTATCATTGGAACTGGTGGAGCAGCAACTCCGGGGGTTCTTGGTGGTATTTATGCCGTTGCCTCAACATTCTTGGCAATAGAGTTCTTTGTTTCTTTTCCACTAGTTGTAGGTTCATTATACTCAAGAATTAATACAAACTTTGTAGAAGTACCAGCACAACTAAAGTTTCAAGAGTCACTTGCTCACTCGCAAGTTGATTTCTCAAAAGTCGTTGACTGGGATATGTTAAAGTCAGATCAAAAGGCAAACCGCTCGGCTAAAGCATGGACAATAGGTCTTATGCCTTTAGACTTCTTATATGGAGCAATGTTAGTTCGTCATGTGAGACAAAGTGTAGGTGCGATTGGAAGAAATTCAATGCATGCTTTAACTGGAGTAAAGCTTAAAGGTTTTAGTGCTCTACCATCAAAGCACTTTTTTAATCCACGTTTTAGAGATCTTAGAACGATTGTTCGCTATAAACAAGTTGGTGCGCAAGGCTTAGGTAATGCTATCGTTAGAGGTCGTCAGACACTAAGGTATTTAACTCACTACTTACCAAAGTATCAAGAGATTCCACAAGCTATGATTAAGTCCGGGTCTTTAAGAATTGGAATGGCAAGAAAGGCCAATGCTCTAAAAATTGCTAAAAAACCTTGGGTTATCCTGGATGAGGTGGTTGAACACTCTGGTAAATTAAAGAATAAACTAAGTGAATTTAGCAAATACGTGGCTGAAGAGGCGAAGCATGTGGAAAGCGTAAGACTTAACCGTATGTTAAAGCCACGTGAAATCATGCAACATGGTATAGAAAATACTGCATTAGCGTATTTACCAAAAACACTTTTAAGAAGATTTAAAGATGCAGCTCGAACTAAGAATATTGATCCTATTGTGGATTACTTTAAGAACTTCGGCGAAGTGTGGGGCAAGCTAAAAGAGATTCAAGGTCAACTTGTTAATGGACGTGTAAAAAATATGGAAAGTGTTGTGGATAAGATGCAAGACTTCCAAAGAGGTGTGACTGCAGGTAAGGTTGATGGTGATAACTTAATGGCAGAATACCTTAAGCGCTTAACTGATGATGAAATCTTAGTTTTAGAAGAGATTGCTAAGAAATCTAATGGTACTTTAAGTGGATTTAAAGAAGTATTTAAACATCATAAAAATGTTATTAATGGATTAAGACCAGCAAGTTATATGGCGGGATATCCAAATAGAGTATTTAGTGCCAGCAGCACTTATTCAAATCAGGCCATCCTAGGTGATGTGGCAGAAGAAGGGTATGAAGCTGCAAGTGATGCTGATGATTTAATTCGCTATTATGAGTCGATGATGAAAAATCATGGTCCAAGTGATATGAGTGAAGAACTTAGACTTCTAAGAGAAGAAACCGAGAGCTTATTTGGTAGAGAATATCGCTTTGGAGCTAATGGAATTGCAGAAAAACTATAATATATAAGGGAGCTTTAGGGCTCCCTTTTTTTATTTGCACTTTCGATCAAGAACAAAGACTACAGCAGGTAAAATGATTAAATCTGCAAGTAAGGCCACTACAATAATAAAAGCACAGAGCACCCCAAATTTTATATTAGGGATATAGTTTCCAAAAATAAAACTAGCAAAGCCAACACATAAGAGCACAGTTGTAAGAGTTAGTGCTGGAAAGGTCGAAGTAAAGAGCTTTTCAACACTCTGAACTTGATCCATTTTTCCACGATACTTTTGGTATTCAAAAAGAAAGTGGATACTATCATCAACTGCAATACCTAAACAAACTGAAGCAACTAATACACTTCCCATATCAATATCAAGTCCAGTTAAATAATACACGGCACCTCCAATAAGAAGAGGGTATATATTAGGAATGAGAGCTAATGCACCTAGTGTAAAAGATTTTAGTGATAACATTAAAACTAATGTGATCGTTATAAAAGCAAGTATGATGGAGAACAGAAAGGTACTGACTACATAAGGAGTTAGTTCATGGAATAGAGGTGTTTTTCCTGTAATCAATAATTCAAGTCCATGCTTTTTAGCAATTTTCTTAATGACTTTAAACATTGCTCTCGAGTTATGTGAATCACTTAAGGTCCATTGCATAGTTAAATGCAGTTTATCATTATTTAGTGAAATGAAATTACTCAGATCTTTACCTTGCGGTAAGTCCATTGAATAAAGTAGTAGTGACTCTGCAACTTGGCCTTTGGTTGCTGGGATTGTATAGGCCGCATCATCGCCAGAGTTTAAATATTTATTTAATGACTTTAAAACACTATTAATTGATATAACTTTCGTTATCTCATCTTTGCTCTCAAGCTCTTTAATAAAGTTATCAACTTTATGGAGGAACTCAGGTTCTTTAGCTCCATCTTCAACACCAGAGTTAATACTTAATTCAATTAAAGATGTGTAGGTAAAGTGTTTTTCTACAAACTTCTGAGCGATTACAGAAGGGTGGGTAGATTTAAATTGTTGGTAAGGATCCATATTGACTTCTAATTCTCGAATCATAGGGATTGAAATGGCACCAGAAATAAAAGTGAAAAGTAAAATAAGGTATCGATACTTGTAAATGAGTGCTGTAAACATTTTTGATCTTGAGCCTGCCACAATTTCACTTTCAAGACTAACACTCTCTTTATCACCATTAATCATATTCTTAAAAAACTTCTCACTTAATTGAATACATGGCACTAAAGCAAAGTAAGTCACATACCAAGCAAAGAGAATTCCCACAGAGACAATTATTCCAAGTTCTGCAACCGGTTCAACTTTAGCATTAAAGAAACTTAAAAATCCAAGTGCAGTAGTTAAGCTGGTAAGCAATGTTGGATAGAAGTTCTTTATCATGGAGTAATATAGTGAGCTTTTTAAGCTATAACCCTCTCTTAAACCGAGAAATAGGGCACTAAATATATGAACAGCATCACTAAGAGCAATAGTCATGAGAATAGTTGGACAGGCAGAAGTAAGGGTATTAAGAGTTTGACCTAAGTATCCAGCGGCACCTAACATGAATAAAGTTGAGGTGGATATGGTACTAAATATATAAAAAAGTGTAATAAATGAGCGAAAGCGGAAAAATAAAATAATCGTAAAGCAAGCATAAAGAATAGGAAGCAAGGTGAATATATCATCAATGGTTGCATTCTTAAAATCATCAACAATAGGAACAGTACCAAAGAGATGAATTTCATATTCTGGATATTTCTTCTTAAAAGGTTTAAGGCGCTCTTTAATATCATTGGTTATTATACTGTGATCAGGTGGATCAGGTATGGCCGGTCGAATAAAGGCCTGGAGCACCACTGCTTTTTGGTCTTCTGAAATTAGGTAACCAGTTAAAAGTGGCTCACTCGCAATTCTTTTTAAAACTTTCTTACGAGTAGCTTGATTAAAGTTATTTAATTCACTGTCATTTATTAGAGGCTCAATTAAAAGCTCATTGTCTTCTGAAGTAATGGATTGGAAATTAGTTAATGAGTCGACTCTTACAACTTCAGTGGTTTTCCAAAGTGTCTCTGTCAGTTCCTTAATTAAGGTTAATGATTTTTGATTAATGAGTCCATCTTTATGAGAGAGGGAAATTAAAATATTATCGTCATTGCCAAAGATCTTTTCAAACTCTTGAAACTTTTTTACTTGAGGATCATTATCGTTATACCAAGCCTTGTAAGTGAAGTTCTCTTTTACTTTTAGAATACCTGGAGCAAATAGAGCAAAGCTTAATGTGAAAATTAAAAGCGTAATTTTAGGGGAGTTATGAATAAAGTCGACGACTTTTTTTCTAAATTGATCTGCCAATTATCTTTCCTTTAGTTTGACTTGGTAATTATTTGTCGAAAAAAGAGTTACTCTTGCATCCATTTTTGGTCGTTCACCACTTAATTGCATTCTATACTTTTGTAAAACATAAATAAGGATGGCCTTTATCTCCATCATACCAAATTGCATTCCAGTACATGTTCTTGGTCCTGCACCAAAAGGAATGAATTGAAAACGTCCAATTTCAACAGGGCTCTTTCCTACGAATCTCTCTGGTTGAAAATCATCGGGATTATCCCATAAGTGACCATCTCTATGAGTAAGATAGGGAGAGTATAAGAGGATATCTCCTTTTCTAATTTGATATCCACATAAGTCATCATCTTCAGTCGCAAAGCGGGTAAATGCCCAGCCCGGCGGATATAAGCGCATAGTCTCGTTCACACATGCAGTTATGATGGGGAGATCCTTAATTTCTGGGTATGTTAAATTTTGAAAATCTAAGTCTTTAACTTCATCAAAGCACTTCTCTAACCATTCAGGATGAAGGGATAACTCATAACTAAGCCAAGAAAGTGTTAAGGCAGAAGTATCATAGCCAGCATATAAAAGAGTGAAGATATTATCTCTAATAAATGCTTTCTTATCTTTTATATCATTATTATTTTCAATTTCTTTTTTTAGAACTGATACAAGTGAACGAGGATTCTCAGTATCAGCTTGCTCTATTCCTTCGTATATAATCTCATTTAATAGTGATAGTGATTTTTTAAAGTTCTGTTTCTTCTTATTAATTACTTCAGGTAGGTCGATAAAGCTATATTTGTCGTTTGAAATAAAGTCTGTCATTTCTTGAATAGCATTATCAACAGCGTGAAATTTATCATAAGAATCTAGGCCAATCATACACTTTAAAATGATGTCATAAGTTATTTTTGAAAATAGTTCTCTTATATTTTCACCATTATTAAGTTTATCAATATAGTGATCTGTATTTTTGATAATAATCGATTTTACATCTTCAAAAATATTATTAAAGTATCTTGGGTTGAGTAGGGGCTGAATGAGTGAGCGCTGTTTTTTCCACTCTGCTCCATTGGCAGTACCAATACTTTTTCCAAATAATTGATCTGCATTGGTTTTTTTTATATAGATATCCATTTTCTTTTGCAGTACATGTTCAATTTGTTCAGGTTGAGTAATTACGACTAAGGTTTTTGGTCCTACTTTTAGCTTGAAAATACCACCAAATTCCACATGGGCTTTCTTTAGCATTTGCAGTCGATCTTTTTTATAATCAAATAGGTGGCCTAAAAGTGGTAGTCCTTTGGAAATAGGAATTTCTTTAAGAGACATTAAGCTTCCTTTTTTTGTAAGACTTCGATTCGATACATTTGAACTTTCTCATCTTTAAGTAACTTGTCATAAAAATGTGTGATATCTGTATATCCATTTCGATTTGCCTCAGGGATCCTAAGGTAATTTCGATTAACAATGATCCCATTGTCACTTAGACTTGGAAGAATCATTTGAAAGAATTCTCTTTCTAAATCACCACTAAAATAACTTGGAACATCTGAAATAGAAATAAAATCTACTTCATCAAGGTCTCTAATTGCACTGATGATATCTTTTTCTTGGTAGTGAACATTGACAGATTTTAAACACTTCTTAATTTTAGCAAAACCATTTTTCTGGGCTTCGATTAAGTTTCCTTCTGGGTAGCGAATTTCTCCAAGAAAGCATAATTGCATAAAGTATGAAGTACGAACAAGGTCATGGCTCATCAGGTGTTTGAATGCTTTATCGTAGTATTGGATATATGTTTCATCCACATTTTTTTTAATAAAGTCACCTTTATATAAAAGAGCATTAAAAAGTGCTTTATTGCCGAGAATTCCCATTATGACTTTCCATTTGAGGTGAGGGAATTTCTTTTTAACAAACACCTCTTGTTCAGCTAAGTCTTTACACTCAAAGAACTCCTTAATTAATTCTTCTCCAAAAACCTTTGTCACAATTTTACTAAAAAAAGCAAAAGTCTTTTCCCACTTTCCAATATAGAGAAGTGAGTTCCAATCATTTTTTGCAAAGAGGTTCTTAAAGTAATTATCAAGTTCGATATCGAGATTAAGTTTTGAGAGAACTTCTTTTCTTTTTGCTTGATTTTCTTTTGCTCGATAAGGAGGGTAGCCCCAAAAAAGTAAAAATTCATCAAAGCTTAAATTCTTATAACAGGCCTCTCTAAGTCTTGCGAGCATCAATTGTTCTTTTGAAAGATCAACTAAGTAGATATCAGTCGTTTCATCTGTTAAGAGTGGAAAGCAACGAGAACCTGCACCACAAACAGAAACAATCTTTTTAGGTTTTAGCTTTTTAACCATTTCATACTCAAATTGAGTATCTTCATTGGCCAATGTGTAATTAAGAGCATAAAAATATTCTTTAGTTGTCATATTTTCCTTTATAAAAGTTTAAAACTTTATAGAATACGAATATGAATTATATGACTCAACATCTTCTTGAGGCCATTGAGATTAATAAAGAACGAAAACCGTTGTATGCAAAAATCTCAAATAAAAGGTCTTTAAAAATTTCTAAGACGCTTATTTTCTTTGAAGCGTTAAGTTTAATAACAAGTTATATACTTGATAATATAGCAAAATACTGGCAGAAAAGAAATGTGCCCATAATGGTCCATGAATTTATTCCCATGGAAGAGACTCCAAGTTTTAGTGAAAAATTTTCTGATTTAAGTGATATTTGCACAGAGCTTCCTAAGCTAAACACTCGGGAAATTCAGAGCAAAGCTAAAGAGTTATATAAGGCAAAAGATTATCAGGGTCTTTATGATTACTTAGATAATATTATCAATAATGAAATGAGTCAGTATCCTAAGCATTTTTGTATGATACGACATATTTTAGAATCGATTAGAAGGGGAGCTTATCTTATTCCTTTACATATCAAACGAGCAAAAGAGATGGGTACTATTAGTCCTGAATGGTTTTGCCGCTATATACTTGTAAACCAAATAATTATCATTCACAGTTCTCGCTTACTTGATACATGGGCTTTTGAATTACAAAAAGAAGGCATTCCTATTATCTATCAAGATGTTCCACATATTCCAGCAAAACCAAATCAGTATTAGGACTCTTGAGGCTCTTCATCAGGTTGTGCATCTGTGCTAATCTGTTCATAGCCTTCCCCAAATATTTCACGACAACGTGCTTGTAATTTATTAAAAGCCGCACGAGCTTGAGGCATTAGTGGTCCACCTTCTCTTAGAGTAGCACCTATTCTGGCCATCATTCTTGAAACTTGTAAGCTTTCAAAGAGACCATTTTCCATAGCATAATCAATCATTCTTACGACACCGGTATCATCTCCGGCCATAACATATGATGCAATGGCATCTTGAGCATTATGTTTTGCTTCTCGTCTTGCACTTGAGGCCTGACTCATACCAAGTGCTTTTGCCTCTCTTTCAAATCGATCTCCTGCACTTGCCATATTATTTCTAAACTGAATACGCATTTCAGCTGTAATATTATCTGGATTTGCTAGAGCATTAGTATAGATACTTTGAGCTCTCTCAAACTCAGGAGCAGGTGTAATAGTTGTTGTTACATCACCGCTTGTTCGTGAACTTACTCTTAGGCCACCAAGTTCATTCCCACTTACATTACGTCCGCCCGGAGTTGCATCAACATTCATACAATCAGTAGGACTAAAAGCATATACTCTTTGACCATTGCGAATACAATATGGATATCCGATTTTAGGATCTAATTGAATATCACCTCTAAGATACTGGTAGTACTGCTCTAATTCACCTTTGTCAAAATCAGAAAAATTTCCTTCATCTATCATGCGTCTAATTTCTCTTAGGGTTTCAGGTGAACAGGTTGCACCTGCTTGACCACCATTACCTCCGTTAAAGCACTCTCTTGCTCTTGCTGTAATTCTTAAAACATTAGGATCATCAGAAATAGGTGACCAGTTAAGAATTCTCCAATCTGAAACGTGATTTGGGTCTGGTAAGTTTAAACCTTCAATATAATCAGGGGAGTTTGGATCTTCGATACCTGGTCTTGGTGCTCCACGAGTTTTGGTTTTTCTATCTAATACACCTAAGTTAATTTCATCTGCAATTTTTGCTCTAGATGTTTCATCAACACAAGCCATTTGGGATAGTCCGCCAAAGCCAGAAAATGTCGGACTTAAGCCTCCGTGGTAACAAACAGTATCTCTTGGTAACTCAACCCTCCAACATCTATTAATCGCCTTCGCTGGTAGGGCAGTTAAATCTGCTTGTCTTCTACTAGTCATATATTGGGCAACATCAGAACATGGAAGCATCCACGGTCCTGGCCTTCTAAATTGGTAATTATCTGGTAAAGCATTTGTTGCTCTAGTGTTACAAGTACAATAATCACCTCTTGAAGCTTGTGTTAGTCTTATTCTATGACATTGACCAGCGAATGCCCCACTATAATTGTTTAAGCTACTTAATCTATCACAGTCTATAGGTGTTATTTCTGCATTACGATCTCTTAAACGAGCAAGGTCATCAGAAATATTTTGATCCATTAATCTTGCTCTTTGAGCTGTTGTTTCATCCCAGAGCTCACGAATATTTCTTTGTTGTTGAGGAGGAACATTTCTCGCTCTAAAGAAATCATCTAAGGAAGTTACTGGTACACCATCAATATTTCCACCCCTTTGAATAGTAGAAATTAATTCAGGAACTGTTTCTTCGTTTCTAACATATAATGTAAGTGTTTCATCAAGTTGTGCAGCAGTTCTATTAGATTGATCTACTAATTGCTCAGCTCCTAAATCAGTAACACTTGCTGGTGCTCTTTCTGTAATGACTCCAGCTTCAACGAGTTCATCATACTTAGCAAGAGCTGCTTCATCACTTAACCCAAGTCCATCTTTTAAACCATCTATGACTTCAGTTCTTCTTTGTACAAATTCATCTAATGTTTCTTCTGGATATGTTCTTCTTCCATCAAGAATGACATCAATTACATCTTCAGATGTTTCTGGACCAGTTATTCCACGAATTGTTTCTTCGTTTCTTCTAAGCTCTGCAATTGCATCTTGTCTATTTCCAGTTACAACAATGGGAGTAGATTCAACTACATTATCAGCAGCACCTGCACCAGCAGCTGGATTATAAGTGAAGTCATCGATACGGTTAGCCGCTGTTTGAGGTGGGGTAGCGGTATTAATTTCTCCAACAGAGATAGGATTATTAAAATCTGCTCTTTCCCTACTAACAACAGTCATTCGCCCATCATTACTAACCACATAAGAAAGATCATCAAAATTTTCTGCTTCACCAAAGCGATAATTAAAATACTCTTCAGGACTTCTTAGAGGGTTACCATTTGCATCAGTATATACTCCAGAAGTAATATCGCTTACGAGAGGAGAGTTCGGATCATTACGAAGCATATTTACTCCGCGAACCTTTGCCCTTGAAGTGGCATTATAGCCATAATTAAAGGCCTGTTCAGAAAGTTCATTATATCTTTTTGCCGCATTAAACATTAATCTAAAAGGTCCAGTAATGGCATCTTCAGTCACGGCATAAACCATCCTCTGTCTGGCACTTGCCCTCCATGCTGAAACGGCCTCAACACCTTGTCCGATTCTATTTTTTACTTCAGCTGCTACATTTCTAATCGACTGTACGGGAACAGAGTTTTTCATGGCAGTCCATACTTGCCTTAAACGTGTTGCGGCCAGGCCACCAATACGCATTGCTCGTCCAAAGCTCCTTCCAATAATTCCAACTCTTCTTGCATTATTGGCAGGAAAAAAGCGACGAGCTCTTGTTGCAATTCTGGCAGAGGCCCTTGCTATTAAACCACCACCCACACGTGCGGCTCCAACAGCTGCACCAACTGAACCTGCTGTTGCAATCTCTTGTAGTCCTAAACCAAGTACATAACCAAGGGTTCCACAAACCATATTTGTTCTTTGAGCACAATTAGCACAACTCCAAGAAACTGGTCTTTTACAACTCGACATATAGGGATCACCTTCCCATTCATCACAGCCAAAGCGATTCATAATAGAATCTTTCATACTATTTAAAATACTATTGGCGACATCATAGGCCCAAGCAGCTGGGTTAGAAGAAAAGCTTCTAACACTTGCATCACTTTGATGAACAGTTGCAAGCTCGGCCGTTTCATTAGCCGCGTCGATTTGTTCTTGAGTAGGAGCTTCTTGTTCTCCCATAAAACCAAGACCAAATAAGGCAAGTGTATCACTTAAGCTATAGGCAATACCAGCACCCGCATTGGGACGACATCTATCTTGGTCCATATTTACACCTGCGGCATTACACCCTAAATTGACAGCTGTATCTGTAATGACATTCGTACTTATTAATTTTGCGACAGCACAGGTAACACTTCCCATACAAGATCTCATACTTTCATTGCGTGATTCTTCACACATATTTTGCATCGTGAGAACTTCATCCATTTCTCCAACAAGTTCATCAGCTGTGCTCATGGTATCTTCTTGGGTACAAGTGATCTCCGGGTGCTCCTCTATAAGAGCATCAATTGCTTCCATCTCATCATGAAGAGCTGCAAGTTGTTCTGGACAATCAATTATCGTTTCATGAATAGAAACATCTGGTTGATGAAAAATGACATTTCCAACAAAGTCACCCTCTGGGAAACATACAGTATGCAGTTCATTTGCCATTTCATTGAAGAAATACATTCTTGTGGTTAAGTCTGCCGCAGCATCATCTTCTATTTCTTCTTGGGTATAAGATTGAAAACTTATAAGTAAAAGGAGGAGGAGCGATAAGAATCTTACTTGCATTGAAAACTCTCTAGAATTTTTTTATTCTTAATCGCTGCATCTTTATGAACTAAGTTTGTCATGGTTCTAATTTCAAAAAACTTTCCATCACAAAATGTATAATATCTTTTTGAGTCGTAAGTATTACTTTTTACTTTATAAACACTACGAGTAATGTACATTTTTTGACTTCCGACTTTGATCTCTTGCATGGGCTCATACTTTAAAAGCACTCCATCATGTTCTTTTAACCAAATCTCTTTGCCTTTTTTATTTTTGGAATCAAAGTACTTCATCCTTTTTGCGTCAATTTTAAACTCTGCTTGATCACTAGGAATAACTTGAATTGTTGGTCTACCTGTTGCGGTACTCCCTGGAGCAAGAAAGGTAAATGGAACCCCATAAAAACCTTTCATCATCTGCCAATTTGAGGGGATATCAATTGAGAAGCGCTTTTGATTTCCAATATTAGCGATTGCTGAACTAGTGAATAGTAGAATAATAAGTAAACGAGTCATGACTCTATTTTATCGGAATTCTTGAGAATAATGTTAGTAATTGCCTTAAGGCTTTGAAATCATTGAGATTAATTCTCAGAGCTTACCAGAATTATGGGCACTTTGAATAAAATCGCTATAGTTTACAATGACTTAGAGACTAGAGTGTATTCATGTACGCGCTCTTTATCTCCAAGGTGGTCAAAGAAATGTTCACTTATATTTCCCTTACGTACACAAGCACCACAAGCGAGTATGATTCCATTTTCTTTGGCCTGTTTTATACTCATATGAACTAAGGCAGATGATAAACGTGCTCCTCGAGCATTTGGATCCATGACTAAGCTTTTAATAATGATTCGTTTATCATGATCTGGATAAGAAAAGACGTATCCAAGTTCCTTGCCGTTTTGATCTAAGATAAAATAACTGTATTGAAAGTCAAAATCTTTTAGTGCAAGAATATGTGTCATCTCATATTGTTCACGGCTAATTGGTTCATAAAAGTAGTTTTGACTAAAGCCACCAATATTCATGGCATAGAGTTTATCTATTTCACCATTCTTTGTGATGTCGATTGTTCTAAAAGTATAACCCTCACTTACCACTTTATCATAAGCAGTTTTTGTACGTTCATAGCATGGCATAAGTGAGGTATAAAAACAGCTTAGATAGTCTTGATCGAGTTGATAATCTAATGTTTGAATGTGTTCAAGGTATTCTTTAGGTGAGTTTGGCTCCCACGAGCGATTATCATCAAAACCTTGCATTTTAAATCGATTACCAAACCAAACATTTATATCAATAGGTCCCATTATTTTATTTCTATTATTCGATTTTGTATAAGCTTCGACTTCACTCATTAAGAGTTTAAGGATTTCTTTCTTACTTCGGTCATATTCTAAAAAACCAAAGAGGACATAGTCTTCATCGGCTTTCGTTAAATTGGCACAAACGCGCCCAATATAATTTGCACCATCATGAATTAAAATAAGTTCTTTAGGAACATCTTTAAAGACATTAAGAAGATGAACAACTGAGGCAGGTGAGCTTGCAGGTCTATTATAATCTTGATTTAAACTTAAGTTTAGGGCCGCAAAGTTTTTAATAAACTCTTCTTTATCTGTGGCTTGGCTTAATTTTTCAATCTTCATGAATTATCCTTACTTCACCTTGAGTTGCATTCAGTTCAACAGTCATTCCTGTTTCTAGTTTTTCTAGTAGGTCACTTGGAACACCAACAATCGTTGGAACACCAAGCTCTCGTGCAATAACTGCAGAGTGGGAAAGGAGACTTCCTCTTTCAATAATGAGTCCACCGCAAAATGGAAAGAGAGGGACCCAGCCTGGATCAGTTCTCTTAGTCACTAAGATTTCTCCATTCATATCTTTGGCATCGTCAATGGTGTGGGCAACTCTTACTTTCGCCTTAATACTTCCTGGACAACAAGAAGTTCCATAAAATAAGTCAGGGTCATCACTTACTCTGATTTTGTTTTTTAAGAGATCACCGGATTGAATAATTTGCATGTTTTTTAAGCTCATGCCATTTGCTCCATAAGCTAAAAAACGATCTGGTGGATCCATTTCTTCTTGATAAACCTCAAACTCTTTTCTTCTAAGTTTTGCAAGCTCCTTTAGAGAAAGTGATTCCGCTTTACCATCTATAAAATCAAATATTTCTCGATAGGTTAGATAAAATGCATCTTTTTCTTGTTCGATTAAATCAAGAGAAAGTAGGTGTTTATCTACTGCACGAAACATTCTGCGTGAAATACCAAAAGACTTACTTCTTAAAAAGCGTAAGTTCTCTCTATTTTTAACTGCGGCTCTTGCATGCTTTAAGATCCAATTAAAGATAAGCTTTTTTATTCCACCGATTTGAGAGTTAACAATACCTTCGGCCTTATCTCTAATTTTTCGTTCATTCTCATACATTTTATCAATGCTATAGTTTTTCATTTTCACATAATTACGAATATTATCAAAAATAAAACTTGGGTTTGTATAAAGATCATCTTCTTCTAGCTTCTGCTCGTTATTACAACGAAAACCATAATTTTTAAGATAGTCATGAATATCATTCATTACTTCAGTCGGTAGTTCATTTTTCCTAAAGAGATCAATTAACTCTGGTGTTTCCTTATTTGTAAATAAGCTTTGCCATTCAGTATTTTGATCGTACTTATTAGAGAGTTTCATTAAGGTTATGGTTGGAAGAGTAGAATCAACTTCACCTTGGCCACATAAGAGATCATTTTGAATGTTTTGTGACTCGGCATCAGTTGTAATCCATTTTTCACAGAGAGCTTTTAATGTCCCAAAAAAGAGCATCACAAGAAAGTCATTTATAATCGGTGCTTTCCAAGAATAAGTTACTTGCTCATTCCAATGGGTATAAAGATCTTTTATCTCTCTTAGATTCTTTTTTTCAAAATCAATAGCTAAGTACTCATCATATATTTTGAAAAAATGTGCTCTAAAATTCTTTGTGATTGTTTTAATAGTAAAGAACTTATGAATAAGACTTAAAAGGACAGAAAGCTTTTTAGCCCCTGAGTATTGAGGTATTTCATTTACAAAGTTAAAGAGTTCTTGTTGTTCGTCATTTAACTCTTCTCTTACTCCCATCATGGTTTCCATAAAACCTTGGTTACTGGCAGAGCCAGGAATGAGAAAGAGCAATTTATACCAATTGATTAAATTATAATAAACTCGGCCTCTTATAAAACCAAGCATATTTTCATAAGCATGATCATATTCACTAATTATATGCTCTGGAACTTTTAAAACTCTACAAGTTTGACGATAGACAATTGCATAGGCCTCTTTGGTTAAAGAGAATGTTAGAGGAGTGGTTACTCCTGCAAAACTTTCTACAATATTTGAATTATCCCAAAGTGTAGCATATCCACCATTAATGCCATCATCATAATAAGCTAAATTAGGAAGAGTTGTGATTGGACGCATTTGAACCACATAAATTTCTTGCTCGGCTATGGCCCACTCAATATCTAAGGGGATTTTATTTTTTTCTTCAAGTTCAATTGCAAGCTTTGCTAACTCTTGTAATTGAGCTGTTGTTGCAGATGATTTTTCACGCAGATGACTTTCAACGCTTATGGTTTTAAGACCTTTTTCACTTGGATTTTGAACATAGGCCTCTTCTTTTAATACTGCTTCCGTTTCAGTTTCCATATTTTCACGATTCACTTTATGGTGATCTGCTTCAAAGGCTCCGCTGACAAGTCCTTCACACTGTCCATATAGAGACTCAATAATTATATTTTTTCGATCAACCTGATCAATTGGGTTTCTGGTGAACATAACCCCGGAAACCTCGGAGTTAATCATTTTTTGAATGACAACACCCATGGCTATTTCAGTAGTTGTTAATTTATTTTCGATTCTATAGTCAAGGCATCTCTTTGAATAAGCTGAGGCCCAACATAAAAGTAAAGCTTCTGTAATTTCCTCAATACCTTTTTGAAAAAGAAAACTTTCAAACATTCCGGCAAAAGAATGCTCTTTAGAATCTTCATCAAGACCAGAGGACCTCACGGCCACAAAAGCATCGAGTAAATCATTCTTTTCAAGTTCACTTTTTAATAACGTTTTGTCAGAGTCTTCTAACTTAATACTTAGTACTTTATCTCTAACCAGCTGACTGGCACTTTCAGTATCTTTTATGTCTTTGAGAAATTGAGATAGATTAAGAGCTTTAATGTATTTTTCAAATAACTCACTGGTTGCAGTGATAAAGCTTGGTACAGGAGCACCTTGATCTTGCATTACTTTTAGGTTCTTGGCCTTACCACCACCAAGTGTAGCGAAATCTTTTTGAGAGTTTTGTGCATTTAAAAAAGCAATCATTAGAGGAGTCCCTTTATTACTAAGAACCATAGATTATATATTAATACTAAAGAAATGATTCCCTCTAGTTGTTTAAATATCTTTTCATCTTTATAAGCACGTACTTGAGTTAGTACAATGAGAATAAAAGGAATAAACGTATACCAAAAGGCATTGAGTAGAATACCACCAATGACACTTAAGCTAGCTAGAACCGTTATAAGTAGGTGAGTCTTAACTTTACCATAGTGTACTAGATATGTACCAAGAATTGGATCTGCTTGTGGATCCATTTTTCTTCCAACTTCGTATGTAAAGAATGCACTTAGAATTACTAAAATAAATCCAATAACAGAAGGTAAAATTATAAAATTCCCCTCAAGGATTGTCGTCGCAAAAAGAATGATGGGAACAATAATTAATTGATGAGTAATTGCATAGATTAGAGGAGACTTGGCCAGTTTATCTCCAAGGAAAAACTCTTTATACATTAAGAATAACCAAAGATTGACGATGCCAAGTAAGACTGTAGCAACTTTGCCATAAATCATATAACTTGGAATCATAAGTCCTAATAGAATTGCAAATCCAATATACATTAATGAACTAACTTGTTTTAAAGTGACAAGACCTCTTGGAAGAGGGCGATCAGGGTGAGCCACCTTGTCTTTTTCAAAGTCTTTTATTTCATCCATAAATCGCAGTTCAGTTATAAATGCTACTAAGACTGCAAAAATTAGATAAAAGTCATATGGATAAAAGTTAACGTCAATGACTTCTTTAGCACTAAAATAAAGACCAAATGCCAATATGAGATTGGGAATAACCGGAACTCTCTCTTTAATAAAAATAAGAATGTTCTTCATACTACTTCCTTTTTCATAACTTTGAACTCTATCAATTCTTGCCTTGTGACGAACATCGCGTATTATTTTTCGTTCTATAATATAATCTATTGCAGGAAAATTTTCTTTTATTTTTTTCTTATCTAACTTTTCACCAAATAAAATAGTTTTTCCATTTAATGTCTTTATAAAGCTAGCAGAGGATTGGTTAAAGCTATAAACACTTTGTTCAAGTTTAAACTCCGCTGGGCTTTGAAAGGCCCTTCCTGCATAAAAAAGTCCTTCCTCTGTCTGGTTAATTCGATCACCCATATTATGCCAAAGAGTGCCATTCTCATCGAGATATTTATTCTCTTTATTGGCTTTTTCATCGTTTTCATACATTGGTGAAACATGCTTACCACTAACATATAATGAGTCTTCCATTGTCATAAGGCTGATTTCATCAACTGCATTACCAAGAAAAAGAGTTTGAAAGTAACCATGTTCTTTACTCTTTTTTATGGATTCGCTCAAATCACTTAGTGCGACAGGCTCTGCTTCAGTTGAACCATATACATGGTGCATACTTGCATTTGGCCAGCGCTCAATGACTTTCTCATATAATCTAATATCGGCTAAAGCTCCTCCAATATGAAATGCTTTAAGCTCGAGAGTTTTTGTATTGTTTAGAAGTTTATGTAAAAAAGCAGGTCCACAAGCTGTTGTATCAACTTGAAAGTCCTCTGGTAGAGAGTCTAATTGGCGTAATATACTCGGCTTCCATGAAGTTGGTAGGACAAGACTTCCTTTACCTAATGTTAAATTTAATAGCACCACATTAGTAAAAACAGTTAAATCTAATTTAGGGTATTGATCATAGTGTAAATACTTTTTAAGTACTTGAGCTTGATCCATTAGATACTGATGCTTTCTATGTACACCTTTTGGAACGCCACTGGTACCACTGGTAAAAGTTAAAATGGCATGATCATTTGGATCCATATCTTCCACAATAATTTCACTCAACTTTTCTCTGCCTTGATTTAAGACTTTAGATTGAAATTGGTGTGGAATCTTCTTTGCTTCTTTACTCTTTGAGAGAACTAATTTCCCGAGTGTTCCAGTCATAATTCCACGGGGTTGAATTTTTAGAAGGATATTATTAATTGCTTCACCTTTCATCCAAGGTTCGATAATGAGTAAGCGAACACCTAATCCAAGTGAAGCGAGTATAAAGGCATAAAGATCTGCAGTAGGGGACTCAAATAAAAGAAGTGCATCACCCTTTTTATAGCCATTATCAAGAAGATACTTTTGGGCTGTTAAAGACTTTTCATAAAGCTCATTAAAACTAGTTGCTTTTTGAAGAGAGTGTAATCCCTTAAAAAAGATAACTGCAGGTTTATCTGATTTAACATGTGCTGATCGAAGGTAATTTTCCAGACAATTCATTTATAGTGTCGTCTCTTGGCCTGTTTCGATTCCTTTCTTATTAAGTTTTTTTATGGCGTGTTCACGACAAAGTAACATCTCTTCATCTGTGATCTCCATTCGATGACCCATAATTGCAGCTAAACGAATTCCATGCTTACGAGCAAGCTCATCGATTTTAAAGACTTTATTATAACTAATGTCACGAGACATACTAAAAGATTCGTATAAACCTTCCATTGCGAGTAAAGCAGTCTCAGCTAGACATGCATAAACAGTATTGCCTGAGAGGCCAATATCAATGCTAAAGTCTACTTTTCCTGGAAGTTCAACCTCACCACTTGCGATCACAAGCACATCAGGTCTTTTCTTGGCATCTTTTTCAGAAATATCAAATGGACGAGAAACATCACAAATGACACAACCGGGTTTTACTTTTTCAATCTCAAGTATTTTTCTACCTTGAGCACTGGTGGTGGTAATAATTAAATCACATTCACCTAAGTATTCTTCAGGTTTTGTTGCATAGACTATTTCACATTCAGGATTAATTTCCTTCATTTCATCGTGTAGTTCAATTAATTTATATATTTTAGGGGCAACGATAATCACACGATCCCACGACTGACAAAGAATTTTTGAATTTACCTTTCCAATACTTCCAGTCGCCCCAACAATCATGACGCTACCTTTGTATTGGCCATCAACTTTTTTAACAAAATTCATTTTATCAATGGCATAACTTGCGGCCCAAAGGGTGGCTGCCGCAGAAAGTGAGTTTCCTGTTGTGACTGGAATTGGACTATGACGGTTTACTGTTACTCCAGCATCTCCAAATACTTTAGTGTAGGCCCCTAATCCAATGATTTGATTCCCACGTAGGTCTGCTTTTTTGGTAATATTAATGAGCTTATTATACATTTTCTTTTTTGACTTACTAAGCATCATCTTAGGAGTTTCAGGTACAGAGTAAATATCACCAATTGCAAGTGTACCATCGTGTTCACTTTCAATTCCTTTTATTTGCCCGTATAAGAAGCCGGGCATATGAGTGGCTGTTTTCTCTAATTTATCTGCAAGGAACTGGTTTTTCTTAAGCTTATTAATCACAGGCATCTTTAAAAGATCACGTGAACTTAATGGGTGGATAATAAAAGCAAAACGATTTGGTTTTTTCTTTTGATCATCTTTAATCTTTACTGCTCTGGGGCGTAAGTTTAAGCGTTCAATATATTCGTGAATTTCTTTTTCATCAAGCGGAGTATTATCATCTTTAAGTGCCTGAAATAATCCTTCTAGGTATGTGTACCCATGAAAGTGTTCCTCATGAAAGTCTGCAGAACATTGATAAATTGTCCCGCAGTTTTTTGACTCTAAAATCTCTCTTACTTGCGGTGTAAGTGACTCTACTATAATATCCTTACCCTCAAGGTCTGGAAGAGTGATATAATCTAATTGTGTTGTATTGAGTACATAAATATCACTTTCAAAAAACTCTTTAAACCCAGGTACTTTTCTAAGCCATGGTTTAGAAAAATCAGCTTGATTAAAGCGTGTTATCTTCTTTTGAAAATAATAGGGAAGAACTGTTTTTAAAAACTTTTTATATTGAGTGAGTGAGCGCATTAGGTATGGAGCTCCACTTGCAAAGTATGCATCAGCAAAGCGAAAACGAGCATCTTGAGCTTTTAATTCATCTAGTAAGTGGTATTGAATAAAACCACTAAAAAAGCCTAGTTTCTTATTTTTAATAAAATATGGATCTTCTTTAATAAAGTGATTAATTGCCCATGGAGTAAGGATCTTTCTTACGATAGTTCCATCGAGTAGAGGAGTTGGGTAAGCAATTTCTCTAAATTCTTCTAAAAGAGGGTGAGAGAAATATTGATCATCAATATGAATAGGGTTTGGTAGACCTGAAATGGTAATTGCATCTGCAACTCCGCGATAGTTTTTTAAAAGATCACGAGCAAGATCCAGATTAAAATCAACACCAAGTTTTTTGATCCTTACTTTTTTTCCAAGAATATCAAACTGATTGTCTGTATTCTCTGCGGCAGTACCCATTGTAATATGAATGATTTGTTTCATACTCTTTCCTCAAAAAACCTTGCACTACCTTCAATCAAAGTTTCTGTCATTTGTCTCATGTCATACTCTGGAAGCTCAGGAAAATCTTCTAGGCGGTTTTCCACTGAGAATTCAGCACTAGAGTACATATAGTTTAATAACTCTTCTGGCATACCAATCTTAGGTAGAACATGTTTATATATTTTTCTTCTAGGTAGCTTTAAAGGTTTAGCTTCAATTCCATAGGCATTAAGTATGAGTTCAGTGAATTCTTCTAGGCGAATAGGATCTTTTGCAATCATATTGTATGAACGCAATTGGTGCTCACTAGGATTCATCACTGCTTCAAATAACCATTCGACTAAGTAGTCCACAGGTATAAGAGGAAGTTTAGCATTCTTATAATATGGAAGTGGGAAATGCTTAAGATACTTTAAGTTTTTAAGTAATGCCTTGTTCTCATAGAGAAATTTCATTAAATAATATGGACCATCAATTTTTTCGATAACTCCATCTTCAGAGCTACCAATAACAATACCTGGACGATAAATTCTGATTTTTGTTTTTCCAAGCTTTGTATGCCTAAGAATATTTTCACCTTGCATTTTTGAACGTGCGTAGAAATCAGTAAAATTCCTTGCATCATCCATTGTATCTTCATCAACTTTTCCATTAAGTGCACCCGTTACAGCATAAGTTGAAATATGATGAAAGATGGATAATTTCTTGCAGCTCTTTGCTAGGTTTAGAATATTTTGCACACTAATCACATTGTTCTTATAAGCATCGAACTCTGTGATTTGTAAATTATAGTGACCAGCAATATTTAAAATTGCATCAACTTCTTTTTGAATCAAATTTAATTCTCTGTGATCATCTATCACATCATCGTGAGTCATATCTCCGGTGATAAAAACTACATTTTTTAAATGGCCAAGAGTCTTAGTTGCTTTTTTTAGGGAATGAGCACGAGTAAGTAGGTAGATCGTATCGACTTTACTAGCAAGCATACTCACAATTCTTTTACCTATAAATCCTGTACCTCCAGTAATAAAGATTTTCATCGCATTAACTCCACATTATCTAAAGAGAATGAGTTGCAATAAAGTAACTGGTTATCATATGAGCACACATTAAGAGACTGAGGAATATTTTTAATGAGGAAGCTTCGACCTTTTTGTAATACTTCTCCATCACCAAAGAATGTCATGTCTTCATCAATTGCTGTAATATCAACTTCATTTGTTTCAAAAGAAATAATATTGGGATCATTTTGTGGGTATTTTCCTTGCATCATCATAATGGTGCACTTCATGAGCTCCAATTTAGAGTCATGAGTGAAAATAGTAACATTAAATTTTCCGTCATTATTCTTTGTCTCAGGTGCAATTAGAAAATTACCACCAATCTTTGCTTGATTATTAATCATTAAAATTGCAGCACTAACTTCTTTTTGTAGGTAAGGGAAGTCTTTAGATTCAATATGAAGCTTGTATTTTTTTATCGGTCCAATCATTTCTTTTCCAAAATAGAGTGGATAGATTTTTGAGCCCGTTAATTTCATTAGTTTTTTGAAACCCGGAATGGCCTTTCTGTCATGATTAATTTTTTCCGCAACATTTGAAGTCATTCCAATTCCACCGTTGGTAAGCATGTACTTATCGTTTACCTTTAAGACATCAACATTTTGATATGTCTTATGTAGAAATACTTTCATTATGCGATCAACATTAAGGTTTAATCCTAGTTCACTGGCAAAGTCATTTGCAGTTCCAGTTGGAATAACCATAAGCTTTACATTAGTACCTTGAATATTTTGTAAAATGGTATTTGCGGTTCCATCTCCTCCAACAGAGAAAATATACTCACACTCTTCATTTACATCTTGAGCAAGACTTGAGTGTAATTCATTAAGAGATTCTGGAGAACGAAAAGCAATGTCATGGCGGTAGAGATAATTCTCTAGTTTCTTTCCAAGCTTTCCACTCATAGAGCGTGATGAAGCATCATTGAAGTATACGCTAATTTTCGCCATAAATTGGTCTCCTTAATGTCTTATTCTATCTAATAGCCAGATTTGCAGCGAGGGAAGTTGTAAGAATTATCAGGGTGTTAAGATTTTTGACACTCTTAAGTACTGGTATTTATTAGACATAATATGCCATGAGAAACCAAAGAATGAAGTATCTACTCAGTTCTTAGAATTTGTAGAAACTGGGACACTAGCATGGGGATGAATATCTAAAAACATCCATGTTTTTGGATAAGCTGAATTCTCCCATCCTTGGTCGAACCCCTTTG